>SXGQ01127793.1_pt1 | contig 21721 bp, 35 predicted proteins | sample 3178371 | NCBI WGS metagenome assembly SXGQ01 (sample SAMN11356859, study PRJNA531348) | freshwater metagenome | isolation source: freshwater sample F1-20 | place: China: Fuxian Lake, Yuxi | collected 2017-12-25 | reverse complement strand
GCGCCAAGCAAACCAGCGCCAGCGCCCAGCAATAGTGCGGTTCCTGTTCCGATTGCCATTATTTCAACTCCTTAATGAACGTTCTTTCTAACGGTCTGAACCCCGCCCGAAAGTACACCTTTTCCATTGCTGCTGCGCGTTCATCCTCTAATGCAATCATAAACAGCGCCTTTGCGTTTTTGTCTTTTGCCCAGGCTTCAATACACTTAAACATGGCTTGTCCAATGCCGCTGCCCCTGGCCGCGGGCATCAGCCACCACCAAAGTTCTTGCGCGACCTGATAGCTAGGGCTGAAATAAAGCGGGTACAGCAAACACGATGTCCCCCCAATAATCTGGCCATCTTGTTCACCAACCAACAACAAGATGTTGGTATTTTCTAATGAAGCGGACAAAAAAGCACGGATTCCGTCAAAATCGTAAGGTGCCACACCCTGCATGGGCGACGCTTCGTGGAAGTGATTCAACAGTTTAACGTATGCGTCCAAGTCAGCAGCGGTGACAGGCCTAACGTTTACATTGTTAACGATTTTGGTTGTCATACGATACTTGTGATGATGCCGTCAACCACCGTCACCGTATAGGGCGGTATGTCAGCCGTAGTAAACGATCCTGAAGCACCAACGGTAGCAATTGAAATTGACCCTGTTCCGTTGGTAATACCTATGTTTGAACCCGCGGTCAACGTAGCTTTGGTCAACGTATTGCCAGTTGTGTTACCAATCAACAGCTGCCCATTAGTATAGGTAGTGTCACCTGTTCCACCGTTAGCCACAGGTAACGTTCCTGTAACCTCTGTTGCTAAATTAACGTTGCCCGCTGTAAATGGTGATGTGCCATTACCTTTTACTACACCTGTTAACGTTGTTGCGCCCGTTCCACCATTACCTACTGGCAAAGTGCCACTTACATGGGTTGTAAGGCCAATTTTTCCATAAAGCGGCGCAGCGCCTATGCCTCCAGAAATCAACGCGTTTCCGGTTGCAACATCTGACAATTTGGATAGCGCTGTGGTTCCTGATGCAAACAGCAAATCGCCTATGGTGTAAGACGATTGCCCCGTACCACCACTGGCTGCATTCAACACACCGCCTAACACCACAGCGCCTGTAGTTGGTGTATTAGGCGTTAATCCGGTCACACCCGCAGAAAATGACAACACGCCCGTATTGCCAATTGTAATTGTGCCTGGCCCGTTGGTAACCGAAATACCTGTGCCCGCAGTCAATGTGTTTAACGAATACGCGTTGTTGTTACCAATCAATAATTGGCCGTTTGTTGGTAATGTTGATAGTCCTGTGCCGCCTGAGTCAATCGCAAGTGCAGTAGTCAAATTTAGAGTCACAAATTGCGGGCTTTGCAACCACACAATCCACTCTCGTGATGGCCTACCTGTTATCGGCTCAATAAATGGACTTGTTGGAAACCTGGTGTTGGTGATACTTGCCATCAGTTGTCACCAGCACTTGCTTTCAAATTAGCTGAAATGATGACTGCTTTGATTGGATCGCTTACCGCAACTTCAAAAATTCGATCTCTAGACCATCCTAAACGCCGCCAAATTGCACGGTTTTGATAGCTGCCTATGGCACCAATCGTCGTCCAGTGTTCATTCGACCAAGTTGATCCACCATCATTTGACCATCGCAACATAGCTTGTGGGTTTTGACCTTGGCCCGTTACCAGTCCTACGCCAGGCTGAAATTGGATTTGAAATTCTTCAAAAAACTGACGTTGCAGATCCGTCGTCAAATGCGGTGCTCGGCGCAGCCGGCGTATCGGATTGCCCGCATCTGTGTATACATCAAAATCCAAACTATAGATTTTGCCGTTTTGATAATCCCCAACAAGATTTTTGTTTGCAAAAGCGATGCCACATTGTGCGCGGTGCCGTTCATACACACTTGCTGGTGCATTCCAGTAAAGCCATTTGAACCATTGTTGCGTTGCTAGATCATAAACCCATGTCAAATTGATCTGCGGAAAACTGATAACGTAAAACTCATGGCCTTCAATCTGAAACGCCCATGCCCGCGCATCGCTGACATCGTATCCAACCAGGCTATTTTCCACCGCATGGGTTGATACGCGTTGATATTCATAGCCTTTCATCATGCCAATCGTGGCTGTTCCTAACGTATCTCGAGACAAAAACATAAAGGTTTCCGCAAATCGCGCAATGGAAAACGCCGCACCAATCCCGTTTTGACTTGATGCACCTGAAATTCGTTGAAACGGAAACGTAAGTAAACCAGGAATTTGGCTACCCACATCAATCCACACTTCAGACGTTACTTCGCCCAACAAATACACTTGCCGATGATCCACGATCAAAGCCACCAATGTGTCCGGAGAACCGTCTTTAGCACCATACAGGCCCGTTGTAGACAACGGCGATCCAAGATCAGTCAATGCCCAATTCTGTGTGCCTGGCTCGTTGTAAGCGATGTAATTGTCAACCGTATCAACAACTGTTGCGCCTTGCCAATCGCCATCAGTTGAAGGCAAAGTCACAAACGTATTTGTTGCCACAACATAATAGTATCGATTGACCCCATCAACAATGTAAGCTGTCAGACCTTGGCTTGTCATGACATTATCAGTAATCGACACTGGGCCAGTGCTTGTCGTCAATGTGCCTACCTGTGTGTACGCAAGCGCTTGATTGATGCGATACACCACATTCCCACACACGATGATGGCGTACTGCAAGCCTGATAGCGCTCGCATACCACGCACTTCTGCAGCTGCTGGCAGTTCTATCTCAGTAACAAGCCCAGGCGTTGGATACAACGCAACAATACCGCGACTACTTGGTTGTTTTGTTGGGTCAATCTCTGGATAGAAATTGATGCATTCCTGGTCATCTTGATAGATTGACCTGGTTGTGTATGACGCACCTACAAACCCAAAATCAGGCATGTAAGCCCCCTTTAGTTGAACCCGCCATCAAGTATAAACGCAGCATCTTTAGGTCGTCCTGTCATCAATACGTCCGGATATTTGGATACTTGCGGAGGCTTCATGTTGGTTCTTTTGATAGTTGCTTTGGCTTGTGCTGCGTAGTTTGTGATTTGTTGAATCTGCAGCTGCCCCATCTTGCCGTACATAGGCATCATGCGTTCAGCCAGGCACCACCGCAACGCCATGTTGTAACCCTGCGGAAATTGCATCGTGCCGTACAAATCCCCAAATTCTCTAAAGATTGTTTGTGTAAACAAGTGCATTTCGCCTTGTGCCGGATTTGGCCATAAGTAAATTGTCCCCAACAATTCTGATGGTTGGTAATACAATGCTTTTGGCCACGGCCCATTCAACGATTTCAATCCAATTGATTCGTATTCTTCAAGACTAAGAATGGTGATGGGATAATCAAGACCGCCCCCATAAATAGGCACACCGTTGCTTGTTGTTGTGACACGCACAAACGCACTTTCGATGGTCAATGGCCTTTCGTAATATGCAGTAATTGCCGTGCTTGCTACGGTCTGCGAAATGCTGACTGTATAAGTTCCACCTTCATTGACGTTACCGCCAGCTCCGGTGCCAAAGCCCACAATTGTGGTGCCTGGCGTGATACCGCTGCCTGTCAATGTCATGCCAATCGTGATTGCACCAGACGTAACAGCGTTCGACGGTACTGTAAGCGTTGTCAAACTAATTGATCCGGTAAATGCCGCTCCCACATTACCACTTGGCCCGATGGTGTATTGAATTTGATTCTGCACACACGGGAACACAATTTCGGTGCGGTAAAACACCATCATGTTTTCGTTTGACCACTGAGCGATCATGTCGTTCAACATATCCAACCCGTCCTGGGCTTCGTCTGCTGTCGGGATTTCGCCCGCAGCCAACGCGCCGATGTCCTTCATTGACCGGGTAATTATGTCGTAGGGCGTTGTCATGTTTTACCTTTTTTCGTCTACTGGGCCGGTACAGTTTTTAGATCATGCGCTAAGAAGGCGTTTGTCAAGATTTACGCAATTTTTAGCGTGCCACTGTCATTCCAAATGGTGCCAGCCGTCAAGCCTGCCGATGAGGTTGGAATGTTGAACAAAATGATTTTGTTATTTGTTGCGTCAGGCAGAAACTGCATAATGTCACCGCCTTTGCCGTCTTGAATGTACAGTCTGCGAAACCGAGTAAATCCACCGTTATAGCCAAAATTGTTTATGTACAGCCCGGCGACATCATTGTCACGCCCGTTGTCCATATAAAGATGGCCTGTGTCCGCGCCGCAAATGCCCACAAGTCCACCAGCCAATCCAGCAGCGGGAGTACCGCCCGCGACCGACAATTTTTGCGTTTGCGCGACAGTCAGACGTGCATCGTCGTCATACACCCAGTTTGTGTTTTCGTCTGTTGCCGTCTGGAAGCTGAAAATTGTTCCTGGGTTTGAGTGATTGCCAATTGCCACGCATTTTGTGACTCCAGTCACAATCCTTGCCAGCGCCGTGCCAATACCACTTCCAGCAGAATTCCCAACGAATGCGATTTTCGACGCACCGTCAACCAACACGCAGTACGGAATTCCAGGGCCAGAGCTAAACGATGATTTTTCTACGATGCCGCCATGACAAACTTGAATCGGTATACCGTTCAACGTAGCATTGCCAGCAACATCTTTTTGCGACGCAATTGTTACAAACGCATTGGTTGAGGCGTCGCCTTCAAAATATCCGCTGACCGTGAATCCTTGACAGCCGCCGATAAAGATCGACCCGGCGCTGGTGACGGGGCACTGAAACACAGAGTTGAGAACAACGTCTTGGGAGTCATAGATGATGACAGCCCAAGTATTGCCGGAAATCAAACCACCATAAACCTTCAGACCGCTCCAGTACGATGGGGCATACAACCCGATGCCGCAGTCCAAAATGCGTGGGGCAAGAATCGTAATGTCGGTGCAAGCGTTTGCAGCATTGTCACGCACACCACCGATACCGTAGCCAAACTGTTTAATCTCAACATGATCGAACATCACGTCGGTTTGCTGCTTCAACTTGAACCCGTAAGTGGGGTTGGTGCTGGCCGCGCCGATCAGCGAAAAATCAGCAAACCGCTGCCCGCCAAGTTGAACTGCTGACTCGCTTCCGGTGTAAGACGGCAGGTTAAAACAAGTGCCGGTGACCTGAGTGCTGTTGATGATGGTTTTCTGAATACCGTCACCAACGATACCCTGCTTCGCTCCAATTGTGTGACCACCTGCGGTCGTGTACGTCCCCTCAGGAAAATACAGTTTTTTACCCGTGGCGATTGCATCATTGATGGCTTGGGTGCTGGACGCCACACCAGTGGGGTCTGCGCCATAGTCCAACACATTGACGACTGCGCCGTCAATCATGGTGTAAGTTACTTTTGTGAGCGCCATAACTACCCCTTAAACTCTATACTGCCCAGTTATGCGAAAGCCAGAATTATTTGCTAATCCAGTATCGGGTAAAAAAACTAACGCTGATCCGCTTGCGGACTGGTATACGTTAATTTTTGATTGAGCATTGCCGAGATATGGCGTAATTTGACCGGAATATGTAGTGTTAGAAACAACAGCAGAAAAAGCTGTTTCATTATCGTTTGCTGACGTAAAAGGAAGTCCTCCAATTTGAGTAGAGCCTGTGCTACTTCCTTTTGCGGAAAGTACAATAATAACTTCAAAGAAAACTTTATTGCCAATCCGAGTATAGTTTCCTTGTTGTTGAGAATATGTGCGAGAAACAGCAGCGCCGTCTGACAACAGTGTTGGTGTAAAAGTCCCTTCCTCGTACCAGTTCAGCAACTGGCTCGTCATGCCCGCTGCGGGGGTGTTGGCGGTAAAGTTTACGCCTTTGGCTGCGGTGCCTTGAATTAAATTGCCAGTAGCAAGTGTCTGGTCAGAGGTAAAACTGTTACTTGCATCTATTCGCGCTGCGGTAAAGTTGGCATCTGGCACGGTCATTGTGCGCGTAGATGCTGCAGCTGGCCCAGCCACTTGCAAAATGCCCGTGGTGGCGTTAGACCGAATGTTTTTGACCGTTAAATCATCTGTTGCAACTTTTTTGGTCGTACTAGATTGCACGATTGGCAGCACTTCAGTGCCAGCAAGCGGTAACGTTGCACTCGTAAGCTGTGAGATTTTTAAGTCTGCCATGTGAGTTCCCAAATTAGTTGTACATCACTTCAATTGAAGATGTGATAGGCGGCGCTTGTGAAAATGTCAGCGTCGTGCCCGAAATGGTGTAAGTATTTTTTTGTTGATACACGCCGTTTATATAGATAAACGTGTAATTTTCGCCAAGTGACGGATTACTCAACGTAAAGATCGTTTGTGCGCCTGTGCCAGTAAAATTTTCTACTTGATATGAAGCAGCACCAATACCACCAATATTGTCCAAAGTAGCTAACAACACACCAACGCTTGTTTCCAATACAAATTTGTACAACGGTGGCAACAACCAAATTTCCCCGCTGCCAGGAACACGACCAGCAGCATCTAACACTATGGGGTTAGTTCGCGCTACGTTGCCTAAATATGTCGTGTAGGTTGCTTGTGGCGTTGTTGTTCCTGCGGCATATGAATAAATTTTGCCGCCAGCCAACGGATTACCGGCATTGTCAAAGAATTGTGCGCCAACGCCACCGAATGGTGATAAGAAAACCGCCATTATTTACTCCAATACAATTTTGCCGCCATCTTCTTGCAGTAAATCATCGCCATTTTCTTGCAACAAAATGCCAAATACATGGGCGATGCCCAACGTGCATACAAATCGATAGGCTCGAATGCCTAATCCGCGGATCATAATCCTTCGCCTGGCGTGACTTCAAACGCGTTTGCTGCACTGGCTTTTAACCAAACTTTTGGCGGCAACGTGAACACTTCAACAGATTCTGCAAACATGCCAATGACGTTGTACGCAGGACTTCCCGCGCTAGGTGCTGTGGTCGATCCTACTGTCACTGCTGCACCCGTAGGATCAGCTGCCGACCATGCTAAATAAGCGGGTGTGTTCAGTATGTTGCGGACTCGATAAGACACCGCGTTTACATTGTCATCAGTCAACACTTGTACCGACGATGTGGTTACTAAAACCGTTGATCCTCTTGGGGTAAAAGCATTTACAGTAGACATCAATAGTTCCTTTTCGTGATAGAAAAAAAGCCACCCCTTGTGGAGGCGGCTTTTTCACTCAAGTCATGTTGCCTTACAACAAGAATGACAGATCATAACCGTAGATAAACACATCAGCGGTAGCTGCTGCGCCTTGCGCCGTTGTACAGCGAATGTAAAGATTGTCACCCGTTATCAACGCAGTTGATGTTGCTGCTGTTACCACTACAACCGACGAACTGGTGTTACCAGATAACGCATATGCAGTCTTCACAGCCGTTCCCGTAGCGCCTGGGCCAGTGTAAACCGCAAGCTGTGCTGTGGACAAACTGATGCTTGCGTTTGTAACAATGATGCTTTGGACACTTACGTTACCCGCGGCAAAAATCTGTGCCACGGTATCTGCGACGGCATTAAGATTGACGCTTTGTGCGCTGGCAATCACACGCAACGCCTGGTTTGTGGCCAGGTTTGACGGGTGATTGGTGCTAGTTACTGCTGGGCCTGGATTGCTCATTTGTCTTTCCCCTTAAATTAAGCTGCAACGCGGCAAGCCAACTCTTGATACAACGGTGCCCAACCGTAGAGCACATCAAGACGCGTTGGAATGCTGTCATTGTTGATGGTGTACTGGCGAACCACACGAATCGACAAACCAAGTTCTTTGTCAGATGCGCGGCCAGCAAAATGAACACCGTCAGGCAACTCAAGATCCGCAGTTGCAAGCGTGAATGCGTTGCGATGCATCACAAGATTCTGCGGGCTAACCTTACCAGTCTTGTTAAATGGCGTAACAACTGCGGTTGCACTCGTCGTGGTTACCGTCACGTTTTGGAACTGGCCACCGGTAATAATTGCCGGCGATACAGTGACTGCTGTACCACCACCGCTTGCCACCGTCACGTTTGCAGTGACAACAAAGTTACGCAGTTTGCCGGAACCGTAAGCTGCGCGGTTTTGTGGGTTTACCGCGTATACACCATCGATCTGGATCACGTCGCCTTGCTTGAGTGCTGCCGTACCAGCTGACGATACCAACGTAATTGTCGATGTTGATGCCCAGCCGGTGGTCAACGAACCTGTGAAGGTTGCGGTGTTGGTTGCTAGCGTGTCGGAATAAGAACCAAACGTTTGATTCACCACGTTTTGATCCATCTTCCAGTTCATGCCTGAACTATCACGGCCCATCAAACCCTTGGTGTATTGAGCACTAACTTGCGCTTGCGGGTTAAACAAACCTTTAAGGCTGTCCACGATGGTTGCACTTGTAAATGGCTCAATGATGCATGAACGACGGCCATCACGCGGTGCGCCTTCAGCATCCAAATAGGCTTGTGCCGTTAGGTAAGTAATCAAACCAGTTGGTGGTGTACCCGCTGTACCAACAATGTTAGCGGTGGCATTTTTAGCCATCGTCAACCCATCAAAATCGATCTTGTTGGCAATTGCTGCAACAGCTGGCTTCAACACACGGTCACTGAACATATCAAGCGATAGGGCCAGATCTTGCGTGGTGAACTGCGTATCAACGTGAAACTGCGTTGACAACGTAACAGGCACACTGGTTTCATTAAGGTCTTCAACATTCAGCGCTGGGCCAGTTGTACCAATGAAGCGGCCAGGACGGCGAACGTTAAGCGTGTTACCAATTTTTGCGCCTACAACGGCAAATTGGTCGTCATATTCGCGGTTGACTTCTGACGTAAACGTCAGTTCGTTTTCCAAGACCATCAACGCTTCGTTGGTGATCTTGCTAATTGTTAAAAGTGTATTTGACATTTCTTAGTCCTTAAAAATGAATGTTCAGCGGATGCGCTTGGCCTGGCGAGCTGCTTTCCACTGCTGATACGTGCCATGAAACACACCATTTGCGTCCACGTTGGCATCAACCGTGTTAACAGCGCCACGAATAGGCGAAATCGGCGCTGGGGCTTTCGATACATTGACAGACTTAGACTCAGGTTTGGTTCGCTCAAATCGCGCCTCAATTTTGCCAATTTCACGCACGGCAGACACTACTGACATCTCTGACAGTTTTTTTGCATACTCATTGTTTTCCGCTAAGTAATACAAAATCTTTGGCCCGTGCTCCGATTCAATGATGGCATCTCGAACTGGATCACTAACTCGCACATCGCTTGATTGCACCATATCTTCAAAATCTGGAAGATCGTTTTTGGCTGCGTTCACGCGGTCTGCCCAGGCTTTGAATTTCCCTTCCTGTTCAGCTGCGGCCTTGCGGGCCTTTTCTTCCCGATCACGCTCGTCTAAACGTTTGTCTGCTGTGTATTCCGCTAAGGCTTTAGCGTATTCATACATGTCTGCAAACTGTTCAGGCTGCGGTTCCTGATTGGTGTCTTGCGGTGCTGGATTTGCTTTCGCTTCCAGTTCCTTTAACCGTGTTTCCAGTGCTTCTCTAGCTTCGCGTTCCCGCTGGGCCTCAGCCCTTGCTTGTTCTCGCTGCTTTGTAAGATCTGAAAACCGGCGCTCTAACTTCGGATTTGGCTTTTTTTCCTTTGGCTCGTCTGTTACTTCTTCATTAACTTGCGGGTCTGGCTCAGAGGTTTCCTCTGCCACAGGCGCAGCTTCCACCAACCCTAGTTTTTGGGCGGTAAATTCAGCTAATGTGTCACTCGTTACTAAATTGCTTGCAATGCGGTCTGTTGTTTCTAGCATAGGTATTCCTATGAATTAACCCAATGAACCCATTGGTAGGCGAATTGTCAACTTAAGCATCCTTGCTGTCAATTATTGCATTGGCATTTGAGGAGACGGCGGCGGCGGTGCCATCAACGCTTGGCCCATTTGTATAAACGGATTTTGCGTTTGATTGACCTCAGTTTCTGCAAATGCTGATGCTTGCTGCTGCTCGGCATCGCGTCTGGCCATCTCCGCTTGAAGCGCTTCAGCGGGCAACCCTTTGAGCACCAGGCGCACCATCGCATCCAACTCCATGCGATTTTGATCGGTAATAGCCTTGATGTTGCTTTGATTTACTCGCGCCTCGTTGATCGTATCCGTGTTGTAAGCGCGGCTCACAACATCCATCAATTTGCGTTTGTTTTGGCCTTCTTCTTTAATTGATGCAACTTGACCGCGGTTGTTAATTTCTAGCTGCATGGCAATCATTTTTTGTTCCATGTCCGCAATCGTTTTTTGTGATTGCAGCAGTTGCATCTGCACTTGCGGTGGCACATTAGATTGGTCATCAATCTGTGACAACGGATTCATTGCAGCCAGGCGATCCGCAATAACATCTGCACCAGGAAAATCCATGTTCCGGAATAAAAGATCGCCCGCAGCTTGAAACACTTGTGGCTCAGTCATAAGCGGCATCATCATGTCTACCGCTTGTTGGCGTTTGCTGTTGTACCCTGGACCAGTTTCCATGACCACATCGTACAAACCCACTGTTACGTTGTTCATCACTTCGCCCGTGGCTTGCATGTCATTGATGGTCACAAGATCAGGTTTTCCATCTACCCCAATAATCCGCAAAACACGCGTTGTATCGTAAATCTTCGGTATCAAGTCCAAAATGATTTTGCCCGTTTGTTTGATGCTGCGCGTCATGTTGTCGTAAAAGTGAAAATTCGACAGATCCACTTGTTGCTGCTGGCCTTGCAAGGCTTTGCCCGATAAATTACCAGGCAACGCTTGCGCCGGATCAAAAATACCCAACACCGTTTTAAGATCGTCAGCAATTGCTCCAGCTGCAACCATAATCCCTTCAGGCGGCGGCTCAGGCTGAATCCGGCTAGGTACTGGTGCTGGCACACCCTCAATATCCTTTTGCTTGTAACGCAACACCGGCGTGGATTTGATGTTGGCCAATGCCCATTCGGACTCGTGCCCTTCGTCCTGGCCTTCAGCAATCAACCATTTAGGCTTGGGTGCCAAAGCGATTGATTCCGTCATACTGGTGCGCCAAAAGTTATACATGCGCTGTGGGTCTTTAGCAAAACGCACCAGGCCGTATTTTTTCCGCTTGCCCTCAACAACAACCTGAGCACCGTAACAAGGAATAATCGGAATAAACTTGCCTGGCCAATCGCGTTCCTCAAGCACTTCCATCGCAGTCAGCTTGCACCATTTAACCTTGCGCCGATACGATGGCCGCGTTTCCATAATCGTGATGTTGTCTGCGTCTAACAGCTCAGGCGATGGCAGCTCATCTTCATAGACCTTGGTTCCATCAGACAGCAACACCAAGGTGGCTTTCTCGCGCTCAACATACCAATACTCAGCTAAACGAATGTCTTCTTTGGTTACCCATTCTGCGTCACTGTCTCCGGTTGCTCGAGCGCTGAAATTCGCGCCATCGTCTGCGCCTGGGTACTGCTGCCGAAACTCGCGTTTGGACATGACGCTGGTAATCAAACACCGCTCGGCATCCGATCCATCAGGGTTGACTGAATTGGGATCAAAGTAAACCGAAAACGGGTCATCAACTGCATCAATGTAAATTTCTTGGTCGAATGAATCTTCGCTGACGTAATTGGTGTTCACGCGCCAATAGCCCCAACCCATCTTGACGGCGTACTCAAAAGCAGTGTCGTAGGCCGTGTCGGCGTTTGAATTGACCTCAATGTGGCGGGTAATGCCTTCGATGACTTGAGCAATCTTCAGATCGCCTTCATTGTTGACCGGATGCACCTTGATTCTTGGCCGCTGCTGTCGCTGCTGATTGGTCACCTGGCGCACGTACGCATCAATCTTGTTGATGGTCAAACAAGGCCTTGATTCAAGGTTGCGGCTATTTTGGATTTCTACTGGCCATTGATCGCCAGCTGCAAACTTTAGATCGCCAAGTGCTTCTGCGCGGTTTTGGCTGTCAGCCTCGCCAACCAATCGCAAAAACTTGATGGCTTCGCCTATTCTGGAATCGTAATCAATGTCTTGCAGTGCCATAATTTTTCCTTAGCTCATCCAACCGCCCGCATGGGATACCACAACTTTCTTTCGCATGCGCTGCGGTTCTCTAATCATCAGTGCAATATACCGAAATGCATCTGCGCCGTGTGAATAATGATCATGAAGCGGCGTTTTGCTGAACTGTCCCGTGTCTGGATCAACCTCGTATCGGTAATGCCTCAAACAGTTCAACCCATCTGCACAATGTTCGCGGTCAAAGTAACAGTTAGGGAAAATGGTTCTTGCCGCATTGATCGAATCTACAACAGGTACACGCTCCAATATGCGTGTTTTGTAACCGCTAGACCGCACAATTTCTTCTATTGATCGGCCCGCAGCGGCTAGGGTTTTGTTCTGTGCATCATGCGGCAACCATATCGTGTCGTAAACATACCCGTAAGTCTGCAGCTGCGCCAGGTAGCTTGTCATCGTGCGCTGTGTGTCTTCAAAGTACCGAATCAGCCTAGTTTCCATGCCTATAAACTGCAAAAACCACCAGGCTGTAGCATCGGCCCAACCCAGATCGCAAACCGCATGGACTGGCTTTGTGGGGTCATATGGCACTTTACCAATACGGTCTTCCATCTCTGCTTTTGCCAGCTCTTGGGCAAAGATTGCACCGTCAACAGTCTGCCGGCATATGCCTTCCCAGACCTGTTGATACGCCTGGTGGTCTCGCAGCTTGAGTGCTTCCATTTCTAACCGCAGCGTTTCTGGAAACCACGGGTTATCTGAATAGTTGATCTTGATGCTGATGCAATCCCGCGGTGGCTTGACCACGAACCGCTGGTAGGTTTCGTCGGTTTCAAGTTCAGGGTTAAAACTAACCCAAATCTCTGATCCTTCCTTTCGGATGGTCGGAATCAGAATGTTCCAAGACAGCCGGCTAACAGTCTGTGCTTCTTCCACCCAACAGACATCTACACCCTCAAAGGACTTAATGTTTGCCGGATTGTTCTTCAAACCAATGAATGCAAACTCAGTGCCGTTTGCACCACGTAAGCTCGCTTGGGTAATCTCGTAAAACTGCATAAGTCCAAGTGCTTCGATCTGATCGCATAGCAGTTTGTGTACGGAGTCTTTGATGCTTGTCTGGTACTCGCGGGCGCACAAGATACGCATGGGTTTTTTGGCACCCATAATCAGCAGTGCTCGGGCGATTCCCCAGCTCTTAGCACCGCCTCGGCCTCCATACAAAACCTTGTATCGTGACTTCTTGAATAGCCCTTGCAGTTTGGCAGGAAACGCTGCTTTGGCTACGGCCTGGTCAGCTTGTTGATCCATCGGGTGTCACAAAGGTCACTTGGATTGCTTGCAAAGGGCCACCGTCTTTGCCCGTGATCTCTTGCTCTACCTTATCGCGCCAACCTAATACATTCTTTGCAGTAAAGATCGCAAACGTGCTGTTATATGCGCCCGCTATTGTGCCTTCTACTAAATTTGCCTCTTGCAAATCTTTGGCTTTTTTGTAGGCAGATGAAAAGTCAGGATGTTTTAGCTCACCTGTTTCAATATGTTTAGCGGTTGCCCAGTCGTGTAGGGTGTCTTTAGTTACACCTATGTTAGTGGCAAACCTTGCAAGTGTTGGGAACTGTCCTGGTAGCACTTGTGTGGTTTCGTTGCCTTTAGCATCTGTGCTGACAACTTCTCTAATTGGTGGCTGGCTAAAGAATGCCACCATCATATCGGCAAACTCTGGCCGATACTTTGTAGGCCTTCCTCTCATTTCTTGCCCTTTGGCTTGGCAGCTTCACGCTTGACGCTGTAAGCGATTGCCACAGCTTGTTTAACAGGCTTTCCTGCCTTTACTTCAGCTTTGATGTTTTTCTCGAATGCTTTCTTGGTCGGTGATTTTGTCAGTGGCATGATCTTCCTTCATGTTTGCGAGTAAATAATTGAGTTCTTGTATCGCGCCGCTGAGTTGAAATAAGGCTACTTCATGTTGCTTTGCCAGTTCTTGTACTTCAGCCAGGCGTTTAGCAATAAATTCTTTCATCCTACTTGAGATACACTCAAAATAATTGATGGTGTTTCTGGACGTGTTGGGCCTGTGCCAGCTGCTGCATACCACATCTCAACACTCGTATCGGAACTTGCCCAATACAGCTCGTAGTAGTCACCCGCAGTGGCTTGCGCCAAAAAGTTCCATGCAGCGACTGCTTTACCGCCGCTTTGAGGCACATTTAATTGTGTGTTGGTTTCAGGCACATTAGTGCCGTTTTTTGATAACCACACTTCAACCGTAGAAAATCCTGCGCCCCCAGCTCGAGAAAACTGCGATGAAAACTGAATGTTGTACACACCTGTGCGGCTCATCGTGATGCGCGAATTGCTTGCAATCGAAATGCCACTGGCAAAATCTGTTACTCGCAATAACATGACGTTAGCAGTGGTCGCACCACCATTGGTCTGCGTCTGATTGTCTTGGAACATGCCGTAATGCATACCCGTGTACAAATTGCTTACCGTTGCGCGTTTTGTGCTTCCGCTCTGTATTAACGCAAGGGTTTCGCTGCCAGACAACGGTGTCGATACAGCACTAAGTCCTGAAAAATCAAAAATCGGATCTGTAATGGTAGATCCTGTTAAGTCTTGGTCGCTGTAGGCCACGCCAATAGACTTAGTGTTGCCCATCACTTTCCTTTCTTGGCTGTCTTTGCTGACTCTTTAAATGCCTTGGCTGTTGGCGCACCTGGTGCCCCTGGACTACGCATTCGCTCAGGTTTTTTGCCCGCGGCTTTTTGCGCTTCGATGCGTTCACGCTTCGCGTGAATGTTTGCATATAAACCTGGTTTCATCAGTCAGTGCCCCCAAAGTTGTCAATACGCTCTACCTTGTCTAAACGCTCAAGCAACATTCTGTAAATTGACAGTGACGTTTCCGCTTTAATCATGAATGTCTGCGCCTCGCGGATTGCTGCTTCCACATGGCGCATTTCTTCTTCAATGAACTCGCGGCTGATTTCCATTACGCAATCGTGCTAACCATCACATAATAGGTTGTGCCACCACTGGTCACCGGAATCGTGTGCGTACATGCCGGCGTACCCACTTTTGCACGAAACACACCAGTCGCGCTTACTGCTGGCATCGCCGCAAAGTTGCCTACTTCGCCAGTGCCGCTGTTAGTCACACGCAAAAATGACGTGTTTGTCCAGGTGCCACCAGATGCAAAATCAGAGTCAAGTTGCAGCGCCGCCAAAGTGCCGCCAGGATTGGTCGACGATCCACCAATCGTAGCCCGCAAAGCATTCCCAGCACCGCTAATCGTGCCGCCGGTGTTCACCGACAAACTAATGTGTGCGCCATTGGTGGTTTGGCCCGCCCCCTGCGCTGCTGTAACACGCGAAAACGCACGAAGCGTTTCACCCGCTCCAGCTGCAGCAAAGTCCATACGCGCATATAAACCTCGTGCGTCACCAGTTGTGTGGCTAGCTGTGGCATAAACTTGCGTCAGATTGCCCGCTGCGGTAACACTGATCGGCACAGCTGATGTGCCTACTTCGTAACTGACTAATGCTGGATCAGCATATGCAACGCCAATCGCTTGTGTATTTGCCATGATTGTCCTTTCAACAATTCCAGTTTTTTAGGCTTGCTTTAGCCCGCTCTGCTGGGCCTTTGGCATGTTTAACAACACCTTCCATCCTCGCACAAAAGGATGCCTTACGGCCAGCATCTGCCTTCGTTTTCGGGTTTGGTGCTGGTGGCTTTAGGTTTGAGTTGTTTTTGGCGTTGTATTCCGCACGACCCTTAGCGGTCATGCCAGCGCCTTGTTCAGTCGGCTTGTAATTCTTGCCTTTGCCTGTAGTTGTATGTGGAATCGGCTTGTCGTGCTTTTTCATCATCGCTCCACAATACAGGCTACATCGGCCTCTTGAATGATCTGATAAACCTGGCCGTCAATTTCATGGATCGGCCAATCCAAGTACGAACCGTTGCCATATTTGATCTGATCTCCTGGTTTTGCATCACGCACTTTTGGGCCAATCGCCACAATCTGACCTTCGTTGAAAGGTTCTTGATTGTTAATAACTAATACATCCGACAGTTCTCGAATGCTTGGCCGAACCACTAAGCGATCATGAAGCGGTCTTAACACGGGGTCTTCCTCGTTTCTTTTCTACGGTCGTATCAGTCATGATGTCGTACACCTTGACAGTAACCACTGGGCAATGCTCGCCGCACCAATCCATTTCATGCTTATTCTGCATTTCTGGATACCGCCGGCACACGCCCAAAATATTCCCTGGCACAAAAAACCGACAACTCTTGCAGTGAATTGACATTACTTACCAGCGCGAACGGCTCGGTTTAACGCCGCAGCAATCGCTTCGCCAAGTTCTCTTGATTCTTTTTGGTGCATACGCTTCATACGATGTTCAGCGGGCGTTAACACGCGTTCCACGGTAGATGGCTTGACTGATTTTTCCGGTACGGTAGGCATTTTCGAGTGCATCATCCAGCTCCTTTCTAACTTTAGTATGATCCAATTTAGGTAATTGGTCAAGGCTGCTTACCACTCGCGCACGGTCTTTGCCTCTACTGTTGTCAACTATTGTCATTTCAAAACGGTGATCGTTACCATATTTGTCTTGCAGTTGCTTCATAACTTCGTAAGCGCCTATGTGCGTCTTGAAGTGTTCGTCTAATGGCACTGTTCGGCCTGTTCCTAACTCCGCTTCCATCCTGCTAGCGCGAGTCAAAGCACCTTGAGTTAATGCTTCGCTTGGGTCTCTGTAGGTATACACCACATGCACTTTTCGGCCAGCATCTAATGCCTGGCGTACTTTTTCATCAGATGATGAAAACTTGTTCATGTTGGTGTCGTACACAATCTCTGCTCGTTGGGCAACTGGGCTAGCTTTTAAAACTTCTTGTAACCCTGTAGTTTTTCCGGCACCTGTACCACCCGCGGTAAAGATCACGGTATTGTCCATGCCTGGCGGCGTTGGATTGGACAACTTGTCAGCATACATTTGCTTCGTAAACGCTGAAGCTGGCTCGTGTACATCCGCTGATTTTGTTCGATCTGCGCGGTAATGAGGCGAAAGCTCCCGCGCATCATCGGTATTCAAAATTCGACCACCGTCGGTTGTATTCTCACCTCGTGAATTGACAACTTGGGCATATTCCGCTTTTAAGCCATCAAAATCATTTGCCAACCGATCAAAATACTCTTGCTCGATTTGCTTATTGATGCCACCACCCATTGGTGAGGCCATAGGAGGCTGCGGCACCATTGCCGCCAAATCCGCTTGTATCGGCTGCTGGCCCCTGCTTGCCAGGTCAGCTAACGATGTAGTCGTCATTTTTGATATGACTTGCGTTCATGCGTGTAGCAAACGCCTTTCATGCGTCCACCATCAAAAGCCATGTCTGAACCAACACCATCGGCTTTGCCCATGCCAATACCGTTGACCACTTTCTCGCGGCGGTTGCCGTTTGAATCAGCTGCATCCGCACCCTTGGGCATTTTTGCGTTACTGCCATAACCGTAACCAGCTGGTTGCATTTCTGCATTGTCTTTCTTCATCATCATCTTTCCTTTCAGTCCAAAAATTTAAGGCGATAAAGCGTTGAATCAATCAACTGACTTATTTCATCAATGATATTTTGAATCTCGCTGTCCTGGGGTAAGTCTTCTCGGCTTTCATCAACAAATTGCTGAATCGTCTTCAAGTATTTCACTGGATCTTTTGCTGCGTGAAATTCTTCAGGATACTTTTTGATCTTGTTGTATCGGCCCTGGTAAGCCTCTGCAAAGTCATCTGCCAAATCTATGATTTGATCGTAATACTTGCGTAAGGCTTTGTGTGCGGAATATGAATCCGTTGCCAAGTGCATGAAATGCGTCACCGTGCTGCTATGCAACAGTGTGGCTATGAATTCGGCTGCGTCATCATCCATCATATGATGATATGCCAAAAAAGGGCGGGCTGAAAGCCCGCTAAGTGAGGAGACGTTGCCATTCTTGCTCATCTGGTAATGGAATGTCAACAGGCCATGTATTGGCATCAACTAATGCCTTGACTGTTTTGCGATGGGCATACCACCAGGCTTGCTGTCTTTCACGCCTTGACCATTGGTGGCCTTGATCGATGTCATAGTGACACCGTTGGCAAAGTGCAGCAACCAGGTTGTCGTCGGCTTTAATACCGCGACCCTTACCTCCGCCCCAATTCGTGTGCGCGGCTTGCACCTGGTCTCCTGCCTCACATAGCTGACACGACAGCTGCGACACCAACTTCAATAATTTTTTGCTTCTAACGTACTTGTGTTTCGGCACTTCAATCATGGGATCTGATAATCATTCTTTCTGTGGCCTGGCGTGTGCGCCAGATCTCAATATCTAGCCTATAGCTTTCCAATTCCCATTTCAAGGTTTCTTCTTGTGCAACAGCTTCTCGTAACCCAACCAACAAAGTCACGTACTCTGGATCAGCTAATGCCTCACGTTCTTGGGCGTTAGCCGCTTCAACACCCATTGTCAAACTGTCTTTCATCAACATGGCTTTTTTGCTACGCCTAAATTCTTCCAAGTACACGCGCTGCGCTTTACTCTTCCCGTACGCAGCTGCTTTTTCCCGTATCAGTTCTGCAGCATCTTCAGGATTCATTGATAATCCCTAACACGCGTAATGCGCTTTCTACACTGTCTACAACGGCCACCACGCCGCCTGTCCATTGCCCATGCCATTTGATCTGATCTTCAGTCAATCGTCGCTTTGAAGGGCTTTTAGCCCCATCCTTGACCTCAAGTAACACGGTTTGATTTCTAAACCCCACTAAAAGATCTGGTACGCCGTGCCCGACTGATGCAAGGCTTTGTACCGTTGCACCAGCTGCCCGCAGCGCTTGCACGATAGCTTCTTGGTTAGTGTCTATTTTGGCTTTTCTCATAAGCTGGGCATCGTCTACCTTGTTCGCAGTCATCATTGCACGGCGGGCATTCTGCAGATTCTGCAAAAGCGTTCTGCAAATGGCATCTTGCTTTGGATACTTTGTCTTCAAGATCTTGAATGTATTCTATGATTGCTTCAAGTTCACTGCTATGCAGCATGACGTAATCATCAGTTCTTGCTAGCCGGTTAAGTAGCTTTCTCATGCGTTATCCCTTGCTCGTATGGCGGCGGCGAGCGCATAACCTTCGTCGTCCCATGCACCGCAGTAATCTTCGACAACCTTCGCACACGCCTCACGCTCTCGCTCCGCGATTTGCCACTCAAGCTCTTTCAGCAAGTCCTCCACGGTGTCGCCGTGCCCTGTTGCGTAGCCTTGTCGCATCATCCACGCGGCCAGCTTCTCACGCTCGGCAGCGGCAACAAGGGCGGCGAAGCGTTCGAGATGGTTTGTTAGCTTAAGCTCACAATAGGCATGAACTACCGCATGTGGATCATCAAACCCTGCCTCCCGCGCCATGCGGATTATTTGTTCTCTATCCATGATTCTTCTCCTTTAGTTTGGCTTCAATGGCTCTTGCAAAAGTCGTATTAGTCCAAGGCGCAGTCCAATCCCGTTTGTAACAAACACTGTTTATTTCCTCATCCGTCAGCCCCACCCATTCACGCTTTGGTGAAGATGTGTAGATCTTTGTGCCGACTGGCAATGCTGGCTCATGCCACCATGACATTGATAAATTCGGATTTCCTGACTCACTTGTCACTGTCGCCACTGGCTCTTGCTCTGTCTCTAGTGCTTGGCGTAGTGCGGTGATGGCTTGCTTTCTGCTAACAAGCCCAGCATGACTTATTGGATCACTCTCCAGCGCCTCAAGCGCCATCTGCATAGCTTCTCTGCTCATGTGTTGCGCTCCTTTAACATACTTTCTATTTTTTCAACACCAACAAAACCTAACTTCCGCAATCGATACTTTTCTTCTTCGCTCAAACCGCGCCAGGTGTAAGGCGTGGTGTACAACGGAATGTCAAACTTTTGTTTTTTCCACGGCGTGTTGCGATCACACTCATGAATAACTGCCGTATTGCGATCAAAATTAAGATCGCTTGCATACGCAATCGGGCCTATGCTTGATCCTTGTTCATTTTCCATTGGTCGTTCCTCAAAAATTGTCTTAGTTGTTTCAATGCTTCTTCTTTTGCTCGCGCAGCTGCAGCCACTTCTTCAGCCGTGCGTTGCTTGGTAATGATGCTGTGCGGTTTGTCAGGGATGGCTGGCCCTTCTGTCAGCAACTTGGCAAACGCAAGCGCTGACGGCGGCTTATCAGAGTTCATGTACTGCAAGGCATAATCCATTTTTGGCCGGTAAGTAAGGCCTCGACCGCACGTTTCTTTCCAAGTCTGCCGAATTAACGTTGGATCAACTGTTCGCCAGTGCGTTGTAAATGCCGCCCCATAAATCGCAGACATTTTGCTAAACACGTAATCAAAACCCCTGTCTGCATCACAAAAATCACTTTGCTTCCACATTGGTCACCTCAATCGTTTTTTCCCAAAAGTTTTTTGGCGTGGCCATGCCCCTGGTAAGTTCTGCCATGTGAGCTATGCGCTTATCGGTTTCTGTCTGCTGCTGCTGGTTCCATTCCGCTTTGAAACTTTGCCAGCCTCTTGTGCAACAAATCGCCAAGGCTTGCTCAAGGCTTACGCCAGCTCGTGTCGCTTCGCGTTTTATGCCTTGCAAAGCCACTGTTGTCATCGGCGCTCGCTTGGCCTTTCTGATGGCCATGAAGGCTTCCCAAACTTCAACAGAAACGCCGTCAGGCGCAGCGGTGATAACCGCTTTGTTTTTATTTGGTTTATGGTTAATGGTTAGTGGTTTATGGTTAGTGGTTAGTTGCACATCTGTTGAACACCCGTTCAACACCTGTTCAACATCTGTTGCACTGCTGTTCTTCCGGCGTTCAGCAGATGCTCGACCGGCGTTGGATTTCTTCTCTAAAAACGCTCGATACTCTGCAATTTCTTTGTCGCAGCGGGTGTGATGCCAACCGTTTTCAGCCAGCCAAAAGTAGGACTCAAGCAATAATTCGGTTTCTTCAACCGTAGACCCGATCTGGAAGGCCAACAACTTGGTATCTGGTTTTAGCGGCCTTTCGGTGTCGTAGTACATCCAAATTAGCCGCAAGTAGGCCATCGCCTGGCTGTCAGTAAGCCTGGCCGTTGCCTTAATAAAGTCACCAATATGGTGCTGGTAGTAGTGCATACGCGCCTTTCTGCCGCCTAGGGAAGGAAACAGCGGCAGGCGGGCGGTACGCTTTTCGGTTGGCTCATGACTTCCAACCTAGCCGTGTTTCCGTGATTCTAATGTTTGAACCACTCAGGACGCAAGGCTTTTAGCTGCCAAACCCGCGCCATAGGCACTTGATCGCCCCACAGGCTAATGGCTTGTCTCGTAATGCCCAGCAACTTAGCTAATTCAGCTGCTGAACCCGCTTTTTGAATGGCTTCTTGTTTGTTCATGTTGCAATGTTAAGACGGCTTTATCTTTTTTGCAACTTTTCAAGGTTTTTGTGAAAGCCCGCTTGACCTGATGGTAAAGTGCGCTTAACATAGGAACTGTAGTAACCAATCCCAAACGGGTCTCTTTAGAAAGGTAATGAAATGAAAAAATATCTCAGCTGTGCAGAAACTGCAAAACTCGTTCGTGCTGCACTTAAAGAATCTTTTCCAGGCGTAAAGTTCAAAGTCAAATCCAGCGTTTACGCTGGTGGCGCAAGCATTACTGTGTCTTACTTCAACGGGCCTACCGACGATCAAGTC
>SXGQ01685387.1_pt1 | contig 21730 bp, 18 predicted proteins | sample 3178371 | NCBI WGS metagenome assembly SXGQ01 (sample SAMN11356859, study PRJNA531348) | freshwater metagenome | isolation source: freshwater sample F1-20 | place: China: Fuxian Lake, Yuxi | collected 2017-12-25 | reverse complement strand
GCCGGAGCCGGCCGCGCCGCCCTCAACTCCAGCGCCGCCTGCCACCGCTGCGGCCGCCGCCACATCGGCCGCGCCCCCCGCGGTCGTACCGGCGCGCATTTCGGTGAGCCCGCCGAGCGAAATGCGAATGGGCAGCGGACCGTACACCGTGCCGATTTCCATCTCCGGCGCGACGCGCGTGTCAACGCTCACGATCTCGGTGACCTACAACCCTGCCCTCGTCCGGGTTCGCAGCGTGCTGGAAGGGACGTTCATGCGCCAGGGCGGCGTCACCCCGGCGTTCACGAGCCAGATCGACGAGAAGAGCGGACGCGTTGACCTTGTCATCACGCGGCCCGGCGACCAGACCGGCGCGTCGAGCGCGGGCCTGCTGGGGGCACTGCTCATCGAGCCGGTCGCCGCGGGCACCGGGTCGCTGTCGGTGACCGGCTCTGCCAGCGTGCCGGGCGGCGCCAGCGTGCAGTTGCAGTTCCTCCCGGCGGGAGTGACGGTGCGGTAATGAAGTCGCGCGGGTTCACCTACGTCGAGCTGCTGGTGGTGACGACCATCGTCCTGATCCTCGCGTCGGCGGTGCAGCCGCTGGCCAGGGTCACCATCCAGCGCACGCGGGAAGCCGAGTTGCGGCGCGTGCTGCGTGAGATGCGCACGGCGATCGACAAGTTCAAGGATGCCGCCGACGCGGGCCAGATCCCGACCACCGAGTTAAAGGCCAACAGCGAAGGCTATCCGCCTGATTTGCAGGCGTTGGTCGATGGCGTGTCGGTGGCCAACGACGCCACCGGCCGCCAGCTGAAGTTCCTGCGCCGCATCCCAGTCGACCCGACCATGGGTGGCGACGACTGGGGGCTGAGGGCGTACCAGGACAAGCCCGATGCCTCGAGTTGGAGCGGGCAGAACGTCTACGACGTGTATTCCAAGAATCAGGGCACGGCGCTCGACGGCACCAAGTATCGCGATTGGGACTAGCGCCGTGACACTGACATCGCAACGACGATCGCCGGCGAGCGGCTTCACCATGATCGAAGTGCTGGTCGTGTTGACGCTGATCGTCATCCTGGCCAGCATGGGCATGTCGCAGTACCGCAACAGCGTGACCCGCGCCGAAGAAGCGGTGCTGAAGGAAAACCTGTTCCGCATGAACGACGCCATCGATCAGTACTACGCCGACAAGAACAAGTGGCCGTCGGACCTGTCTGAATTGGCGTCTGAGGGCTACTTGCGCGAGATCCCGACTGACCCCTTGACCAAGTCGAAAGACACCTGGGTGACGACGCAGGCAGAGCCGGATCCGAACAACCCGGCGTCGCAGGTGGGCATCTTCGCGGTGAAGAGCGGCTCGGACCGCACGGCGCTCGACGGTACGCGCTACGCCGATTGGAATTGACCTGATCTGCCGGAATTGAACCGATGTAGTGTCCGGCTTCTTGACCCGCCGGAGCCTTGGCGAAGGCGGTTAGCCGGACCATTCAGGGCTGAGAGAAACGAAAAGGGCCAGGGTGCGGAAGCACTCTGGCCCTTTGTCTTCTGCGCGCATGGCAAGGGAGATTACTTCGCCATCACTTTACGAGTAGCTGGGTCGTTGCCGATTTACCGTTTGAGTCCGTATACCTCGCAGTAAGGACGTCGTTCACCAAGAGGGTGCAAGCGGCGAACGTCGTGCTGCCTGTTCCGGTGTGGACATCTCCTCCGGTCCGATCGAGTTTGACGGAACCGGACTGAATCGTCGTTCCGGCAATCGGCGTCAACGTCAGCGTGAAGGAGCCGCAACCGCCACTGAGAGTGCCTGTTTGCGACAGTGAAACGCCAGGTCCGGCGGAGCCACTGATAAGGATCGATGTACTCGTCGTGTTTCGCGTTCCGGCATTATCCGTGACTGTCGCTGACACGATGTAATTGCCGGCGGAGCTGTAAGTCTTGTTGACGCTGGTCGAGGCGGTGATCGCACCTAAGTTCCGCGTGGTGCCATCGCCGAAATCAAGCGAGACGTTCGAGGTCGGCACACTGGACGTACTCGCCGGCGGCGTGACTTGAAAGGACACCGACGTCCCGACAGTGCCGGTGGTGGGCCCCGTAATTGTGATGGAGGGGATCGAACGGGTTACCACGACGGTGGCGACAGCTGTACCGCGTTGACTGTTCAGGTCGGTGGCCGATGCCGTGATCGTATAAGTGCTAGGCGAGGCATAGGTGTGCGACACGACGGTGGCGCCGGTGATATTTCCGTACGGCTGCTCCCCGGTTCCGTCGCCCCAGCTAACGGTGACGTTCTGAATCGCGGCTCCACCGGCCGGGACTGGAGTGACCGTGCAATTGATCGCGACTCCCACTGCCGGCGAAGGAGTGCAGCTGGTGATTGTGACCGTTGGGGCCGGCAGAGCGCTGACAACGACGTTGGCGGTCACGCTGGATGTGGTCGTGGTCGCGACCGTCGCGGTTACCGTAGTTGTTTGATTGGTCGTCAGCGACGTCTGTGCTTGGCCTCTGGCATCGGTCACAGTCGATGGTGAACCAAGGACGCCGGTTCCACTGGCGCCGCCGATGGTAAAAGTCACCGGCGCGCCCGAAAGGGGATTGCCCTTGGTGTCGGCGACGCTCGCGAAAATCAGGGTGGTGCCGCCGGCTTGCGGAATGGTCGGCGGCTCGGCGCGCACCGTGATTCGGCCGGCGGCCGCACCGCCAACCAGAAGGGTCAGGGCGCCGCTCGTGGCACCGCTGCTGGTCGAGGCCGCGCCCGAGTACGCGTTGACCTTGACGGTACCTGACTGTCCGCTTGCCACGAATCGAACTGTGGCGCGGCCGTTCTGGGTCTTGGCCTCGGCCGGATCCATCCGGCCGAAGTCTGAAGTGAAGATGACGGTCGTGCCGTTCTGGACCGCCGTGCCCGCCGACTCGGTGACGGTCGCCGTCACTTCTGCCGAGCCGTTGACAGGCACGATGTTGGAGTTGGTCGACAACGCGATGGTCGATCCAGTTGGCGATGTCAACGGAACCTTCTCGCACGCCCACGATGCGCACACAAGGAACAGGACCGAAAGGTGGAGCGATCTGTTACGTGACACTGAAAGGCCTGTTAAGGATAATAGACGCATGAAGTTAGCGGGTCAAGGATTGCCCGCCGGGCCGGCCGGGCAGCTGATGACGTCGCGCGGTTACGCCATGGCGGCCCTGCTCGTAGCCATGAGCGTGATGGCGGTGCTGATGGGCGCCCTGTTGCCGCACTGGACGACGCTCGCCACACGCGAAAAGGAGCAGGAGCTGGTGTTCCGGGGCAACCAGTACGCCCGGGCCATTGGCCTGTTCCAGCGCAAGTTTGCCAATACGGCACCACCGAGCATCGATGTCCTGGTTGAGCAACGTTTCCTCCGCAAGAAATACAAAGACCCGATCACCAACGACGACTTCCAGCCGATCTACGCCAACCAGGCCGCCCAGGGGATTGGCTCGCCGACCGGATCGGCCAATCCCGGCCAGCAGGGCAGTGCCAACCTGAGCACTCCTGCCCGCCAGACCCTGCAGATGGGGTTTGGCAACCCCGGGGCAACCGGGGCCGGCGGCATTATCGGCGTCACGTCCAAGAGCACCGAAACCTCGCTCCGGGTCTACAACGGCCGCAACAGATACAACGAGTGGGCGTTCGTCTACGTTCAGACGGCGCAGCGGCCCGGAGGGCCGGGTCAGCAACAGCCGGGCGCCACCGGCGGCCCGCCGCAGCGTCCCGGCGCGTTCGGCATGCCGCCGGGGTCGTTCCCCGGACAGGGCCAGAGGCCGGGCGGGGCGCAGCAGCAGAGTCCCTTTGGGAATAGTCCGTTCGGGCCGGGCAGTTCGCAACCGAACCGCCCGCCGCCGCCACCGGGCGGGTTCAATAGTGGCGGCTCGACCTTCACGCCACTGGTGCCGGGTCAGCGCCCGCCGGGAATCTAGAGCGTCGTCGCCAGGTCCGCGACCACCGCGTCGTGCAGTGCGCGACGCGTCTCCTGGATGCCGTCGCCCATTCGGGTCGGATGCACGCGGTTCGAGAGCAACACCACATACAGATCCTGATCGGGGTCCATCCACAACGACGTGCCGGTGAAGCCGGTGTGACCGATGGCGCGTGGCGACAAGCGCGTGCCGCACGAGGAGGTCGGAAGCATGGTGTCCCAGCCGAGCGCGCGAGAACTGCCGGGGGTCTTGCTCTGCCGGGCGAACGTCGCGAAGGCCGGCGAGGCCAGCCACCAGCGCGCGCACGCGCCGACGGCCGCGGCGGTGCCGAATAACCCGGCGTGTCCCGCGACCCCGTCGAGCGCCGCGCAGTTGTCGTCGTGCACCTCACCGCGCCGTTCCTCACCTTCGGCCGTGTCCTCAGTGGGCGCCGTGCGTTCGTGCCACTCAACCGGCGGCCGGAACCTGATCTCGACCCCTCGGCCCACTTCGCGCTCGCGCCAGCCATCGAACAGCTGATCGAGTGGCGCCGCGGCCGCGTGTTCGATCGCGAGGCCGAGCAGGATGAATCCGGGGTCGCTGTAGAGCGATCGCGTGCGGGGCAGGTAGGCGAGCGGCTCTTCGCAAATCGCCAGTTCGAACGAGGCGCGGCCGCGACGGCGTTCCCAGTACGGCCGGTGCGCCGGCAGCCCCGAGCAATGTTCGAGCAAGTCCTGGATCGTCACCGACTGGCGATCCTCTCCGGTCCACGAAGGGATCCAGTGCCGCACGCGGTCGTTCGGCCGCATGCGGTCGCCGGCGAACTCGCCGGACGCGAGCGCCGCGGTCGCCAGCACCTTGGTCAGCGACGCGAGATCGTAAACGGTGCCGGCGGCGACGGCCGCCGCGCTGCCGGCGTAGCTCTGCGACCCGCGGGCGAGCGTCGTCACCACGCCGCCGCGCCGGCCGATTTCGACCACCGCGCCGGGGAACACCCGGTTGGCGATGGCGCGCTCGAGCACGCCGTCGACGGTGGGGAAGCGGCCAGTCATCAAGGCGCCGGCGCGGCCTGGCGCGGCAGCACGGTCGCCAGGAGCCACGCGCCCCCCCAGGTCGTGGTGGCGCCGATCAGGACATACCATGTGAAGGCGATCGGCGTGGACCACCACACGGCAGTCATCACGACCAGGCCGGCCACCATGCCGAGCAACGTGTCGCGTTCGCCCACCCGTGGCGCCAGGGTGCCCAGCAGGAAAGCGCCGAGCACCGGCCCCGACGCGAACCCCAACACCGCCAGGCCGGCATCGAGCACCGATCGCTCCATCCATTGCGCGCCGATTGCCACCGCCAGCTGCACGATGCCCCAGCCCACGGTCGCGAGCTTCGCGATCCGCATCTGCGTCGCCTGGTCTGCCGACGGGTTGATGTACGGCAAGTAGAAGTCGCTGATGGTTGTCGCCGCCATCGCGTTCAGCGAGGGCGACAGCGCCGCCGCGACAATCGCCGCGACAATGAAGCCGGCGAGTCCGTTCGACAGTTCGCTGACGACGAATACCGGCAGAATCTGGTCGGCGCGCGTCAAGGTGTGGGGGATCGGCACGTGCTGGTAGTACGCAAACAGCATGACGCCAATCAGCAGGAACAGCACGAACTGTGCGAACACGATGAAGCCGCTCAGGATCAGTCCGCGCGACGCCTCCTTCGCACTCCGCGCCGAGAGCAGCCGCTGCACCAGGAACTGATCGGTGCCGTGGGTGGACAGTGTCAGGGCCACGCCGCCCAGCAGGCCGGCCCAGATCGTGTACGGCCGGGTCAGGTCGAACGCCGGGTCGAAGAAGACGAACCGCCCGGTCTCTTGCCCGGCGCGCACGACTTCCGGCCAGCCGCCGGGAATGCGGCCGAGCAGGGCCCACGCCACCGCCGCGGCGCCGGCGATGTAGACGAACATCTGCACCACGTCGGTCCAGATCACCGCCGACACGCCGCCGCGCATGGTGTAGCGGATCATCGCCGCGCCCAGCACCACGACCACAGCGGTCACCGGCACGCCGGTCACGACCGCGATCACCAGGGCGGTCGTGAACAGGCGAATGCCGTCAGCCAGCGATCGGGTGATCAGGAAGATCACGGCGGCAAGTGTCTTGACCCGCGTCCCGAACCGGCGCTGCAGCAGCTCGTACGAGGTGAACAGCTCGCCGCGGAAATAGGCGGGGATGAAAAGAAGGCTGACCAGCACGCGGCCGATGATGTAGCCGGCGGCCAATTGCAGGAACGTCATGTTGCCGCCGTAAGCGGCGGCTGGAATGCCGATGAAGGTCAGCGTGCTGGTTTCGGTGGCGACGATCGTAAAGCAGATCGCCCACCAGGGCACGCTGCGGTCGGTCAGGAAGTAGTCGCGCGTCGTCTTCTGGTATCGCGCGAACCACGATCCGAAGGCGGTGATCGCGAGCAGGTAAACGCCGATGACGGCGTAGTCGACCGCGGACAGCGACATGAGTCAGTCGCAGTGTAGTGCGAACCGCGGTCTCAGGGCGATCCAGACCGGAAGGCCGCCCGGCCCAGTTCGCTGAGGGTGCCGGCGCTGTTCGGGGGCGCGGTCAGGGCGTCGTAGGAAAACAGGATCGTGCCGGCCGCGCCCAGCCGGCGAGCCGTGGCAATGTGCTGCAGTGTTTGCGCCTGGGGCAGTTGATAGGCGCCAATGCCCGCCCAGACCGGCCGGTCGCCGGCGTAGTCGCGTGCCGCCTTGACCTGCTCCGCGAACACTCCGGTGTCGGTGGTGTAGGTCATGGGGCACAGCACGTCGATCAGGGACTGCTCGAGCCATGCGCGCCAGTCCTGCTGGCGCGACGAGGCCGCCTGCTGCGCGTCAGCAACGACGGCCGCGCTCAGGAGCACGCCCGGCCGGGCCGCCCTGACGGCCGCGCGGACCTGGGTGACGAGCGCGGTCAGGCCGTCGCGGCGGAACTGGTTCCATTGCTGGGGATACAGGTTTGGATAGGCGGCCGGGTCGAGCACTTCGCGGGCCGCGGCCTGGCGCCGTTCCTGCTCGCTCAGGTCGGGACGAATCGCGGCCTTGAACAAGGCGATCGCCGATGGGCTGTAGTCGAAGTCCTCGTTCGGGAAACGGACGTAGTCGAGGTGCACTCCGTCGACCGCGTACTTCTGGACCAGCTCGCTGACCACCGCCGCGGCATGCGCCTGCGCACCGGGATGCACGGGCGAGGTGTACAGCCCTTCGACCTCGGTGGCATGGGCCCGCGTCCATCGCGCCAGGCGGCCAATATAGGCCGGGCTGCGCAGGTCCACCTTCTTCATCTCGGCAGCCAACTCGCGCGGCACCATCAGCCATTCGGGCTCCCGGTAGATCACGTGCTCCCGCGCCGAGGGCAGGGTGACCGAACTCGACACCAGGTTCACCGCCACCCACGCGTGCACCTGCAGGCCGGCCGCCTGCGCGTCGGCGAGGACCGTGGCCAGCGGATCAAACGCCGGCTTCGATGCCAGGTCCGAGGCGCGCGGTTCCAATGTGCTCGCGTAGTACGCGTCGCCGCGTCCACGCACCTGGACGATCAGCGTGTTGAAGCCGCCGGCATCGGCGGCTCTCACCATCTCGCGAATGGCCTCGGGCGACGACAGCGTGGTGCGCGTGACCCACAACGCGCGCGTCTCGGGCGCGACGGCGCCGGCATGAATCACGGCGATGGCGACCAAGCCGGCGAGCGCGAGCCAACAGGCCGAGCCCGCCGCCACGGGGGGAGTGGGGCGAAACATGGACAACACCTCAATCTAGCATGTCTCCCGGCCTGTGGGAGCCCGCGTCCGGGCTGTAAGCTAGGTGGATGCATGTGCTCGGTGTCGACGCCGGCGGCTCCAAGACCGTCGCCCTCCTCGCCGATGCGGCCGGCCGCATCGTCGGCGAAGGCCGCGCCGGCGGCGCGAACCTGCAGGCGCATGGCGAGCTCGAAGTGGAGAAGGTGCTGCATCACGTGATCGACGAGGCGATGGCCGGCGGCGCAGGTGCGCCGGCCGCGGTGTGCCTCGGGCTGGCCGGCGTGGATCGCGAGGGCGACAGCCGGGTGATCGCGGCCGTTATGCGGCGCCTGGGTTTCCGTGAGCGCACCTTGATCGTCAACGATGCATTGATTGCATTGGTCGCGGGAGTGCCGCTGGCCGAGGAGACGGCGGCGATCGGCCCGGCCCTCGTGCTGATTGCCGGCACCGGTTCCATTGCCTACGGCGTCAATCGCCACGGGCTCGCGGCCCGCGCCGGTGGGTGGGGTACCTCGCTCGGCGATGAGGGTTCAGGATACTGGATTGGCCGCCGCGCCCTCGAGGCCGTGACCCGCGCGGCCGATGGCCGCGGTCCGGCGACCGGGCTGACCCGCCTCGTCCTGGCGCATTTCACGTTGTCACGCCCGGAGCAGCTGGTGTCGGAGATCTATGACCACGCCAAGGGCAAGCGCGCGATCGCGTCGCTTGGCCCGCTGGTGGAGCAGGCGCGCGCGGCCGGTGATGCCGTGGCCGGCGAGATCATGCGCCAGGCGGCAGAGGAGCTGACGTTGGCCGCAGCTTCGGTGATTGCCAGCCTCGACATGCGCGGCGAACAGTTTCCCGTCCTGATCTCGGGTGGGACGCTGCGCGGCGCCCCGTGGCTGGCCGCCGAGGTCAGGCGGCGGCTGGCCGAGGTCGCGCCCCGCAGCACCGTGACCGCCCTTGATGTTGAACCCGCGCTCGGCGCCGTGCGCCTGGCTCTCGCGGAAGCCCATGGCGGCGTCCGTATTCCCCCGTACCGTGATGCCTTTCGTGCGACCCCGCAGTGAACATTGAACGATTCGACCAAGAAGATGTCCTGGCCTCGACCCTCGCGACTCGCCTGATCGAAGCCCTGTCCCTCAAGCCGCGCCTCGTGCTCGGCCTGCCGACCGGCCGGACGCCGGTGGCGCTCTATCGCGAGCTCCGATCGCGCAGCCAGCGCGGCCATATCGATTGGTCGCAGGCGCGCACCTTCAACCTCGACGAGTTCGTGGGACTTGGCGCCGGAGACGCAGGCAGCTATTGCTCGTACATGCAGGCCGAGCTGTTTAACCACGTTCGCATCGAGGCGGCGAACATCGGGATGCTCGACGGCCGCGCCGCCAATCTGGCGGCCGAGTGCGCTCGCTACGAACGCGCCATCGACGAGGCGGGGGGCATCGACATCCAGATTCTCGGCATCGGCGCGAACGGGCACATCGGGTTCAATGAGCCGGCGGGCGCGCTCGACGCCGAGACGCACGTGGCGGAACTCTGCCGCGAGACCCGGGAAGCCAACGCCGGCCTGTTCGACGACACCCTCGACCGAGTGCCGACGCACGCCTTGTCGATGGGCATGGCGACGATCCTGCACGCGCGGGAGATCGTGCTGATGGCCAGCGGCGCGGAGAAGGCGGCCGCCATCGCCGGCATGATCGACGGACCGATTACGACGCGGCTGCCGGCATCGTTCCTGCAACTGCATCCGCGGGTCACGGTCATGCTCGACCGTGCCGCGGCCCTTCGGCTCACGTGACCCGCGCTCACGCGCGCCACGCGCGCTTAGGGCGGGAGCGTCTGCCTAGAGCGCCCCCGCGATCAAGGCCTTGAGGCGGGGTTCGATGTCTTCGCCAATCGCGTCGCGGATCAGATCGTCCGACTTGCGCAGCCGCGTGACGGCCTTGGCGTAAGTCAGCCCCGCCTTCTGCATGACGATGGCGACCTTGACGTTCCAGTGCGCCTTCTTCAGCAGATTTTCGGCCTCGTCGTAGTCGAGGTCGGTGACGATGTGGACAATGCGGCGGGCCCGGTCGCGCAATTTGTCCGAGCCGAGCGCGTTGACGTCAACCATCAGGTTGCCGTAGGTCTTGCCAATCAGGATCATCGCCGACGTGGTCAGCATGTTGAGGACGATCTTGGTGGCCGTGCCGGCCTTGAGCCGCGTCGACCCGGCGATGATCTCGGGGCCGACCGCCGGGGCGATGGTCAAGTCCACGAATGCCTGCAGTTCGTTGCGGGGATCGCAGGTGACAAACACCACGCGCGCGCCGGCCTTGCGGGCGCTCGTCAGCGCGCCGCGGACGAACGGCGTCATGCCGCTGGCTGAGACGCCGATCACGACATCCTTCTTGGTCGGGTCGAGCCGCGTGATGGCGCGCGCGCCTTCCTCGTAGTTGTCCTCGGAGCCTTCCTTGGCGCGGATGATCGCATTCTTGCCCCCCGCCATGATGCCCTGCACCAGCAGCGGGTTGGTGCCGAAGGTCGGCGGCATCTCGGCCGATTCGACCACGCCGAGCCGGCCACTCGTGCCGGCGCCCACGAACACCAGGCGGCCGCCCTTGCGCAGCGCCTTGGCGCACATGTCGGCGCCCAGGGCAATGCGGTCGCGCTCCTTCTGGACCGCCACGAGCATGCGGCGATCTTCGGTGAGCATGAGGTCGACAATGCCGCCCGCGTCCAGCTTGTCGATGTTGAGCGACGAAGGGTTAATGGCTTCGGTCGGGAGCGACTGCCATCGAGAACGGGTGGGCGCCACTAGCTAATCTCTGCTGCGATCAAGGTAACAGCTGATGCTAGTCCCCGGTGTGCGTGCTGTCAATGAGGCTATCCTTGTGCAGTGAGTGCGCTGGTCGACGCCTATCTGTCCCACCTGGCGGTGGAGCGCCGGTTGTCGCCCAACACCGTCGAAAGCTACGCCCGCGACCTGGCCCAGCTGCAGCAGTTTGCCGCCGGCCTGGGCCGGCCCGTCGAGGACCTCGATCGCCACGGCCTCGAGGCGCTGGTCCGGCAACTCATGGGCGAGGGGCGGGCGCCCGCCTCGGTAGCGCGTGCCGTTGCCTGTTATCGCGGGTACTACCGGTTCCTCGTCGTCTCGGGACATCGCACCGTGAACCCGGCCGACGACCTGCAGGCCCCGCGGGCCTGGAAGACGCTGCCCAAGTTTCTGCCGGTGGAAGATGTGGACAAGCTGCTGGCGGCGCCCGACACCACCGTGCCGCGCGGCCTGCGCGACCGGGCCCTGGTCGAGGTGCTGTACGCGACCGGCCTGCGCGTGTCGGAGCTCGTCAACCTGAAGCCGCAAGACGTGAACCTCGAGAGCGGCTACCTCACAACCACCGGCAAGGGCCGGAAACAACGGCTGGTGCCGCTCGGCGATGAGGCCGCCAGCTGGGTGGTGCGGTACCTGGCGGAGTCGCGGCCCGTGCTGCTGAAGAAGCGGACCTCAACGCGCCTGTTCGTCAACGCCGGAGGCACCGGGCTGTCGCGCGTGGGCTTCTGGAAGATCCTGAAGGCGTACGGGCGGCAGTGCGGACTGACCGGCGCCCTCAGCCCCCACGTCTTGCGCCACTCGTTTGCGACGCACCTGCTGGAGCGCGGCGCCGACCTCCGGGCGATCCAGATGATGCTCGGGCACAGCGACCTGTCGACGACGCAGATCTATACGCATATTCTGGAGGCGCGACTGCGAGCGGTCTACGACCGCTTTCATCCGCGTTCATGACCCTGACCCGCCGCCGCCGTCTCGCCGCACTCCTCGTTGCGCTCGCCGCCCTCGCATGGCTCGCGTGGCTGCCACCCGCGCCGCTGACCACGGCCGTGCTCGATAATAGCCCCGCCACGGCGCGGGGCGCGTACCACGTTCACTCCGACCGGTCCGATGGCAGCGGGACCCTCGACGAAATCGCGCAGGCCGCCGGAGGCGCCAGCCTGCAGTTTGTCATCGTCACCGATCACGGCGACGGCACGCGGCCACCCGACGCCCCGCAGTACCGCCACGGTGTGCTGGTGATCGATGCGGTTGAACTGAACACGGCCAGCGGCCACCTGGTGGCCCTGGGGCTTACGGCCGCGCCGTATCCGCTCGCGGGCACGGCGGCCGACGTGATGGAAGACGTGCGGCGCCTGGGTGGCTTCGGCATTGCCGCTCATCCAGATTCACCGCGGACCACACTGGGGTGGACCGCCTGGGACGTCGCGGTCGACGGCGTGGAGTGGCTCAACGCCGATAGCAGCTGGCGAGACGAGTCGGCCCCCGCCCTCGTCCGCGCGGTGCTTGGGTACCCGTTCCGGCCGGCCGGCGCCGTGGCCTGGCTGCTCGATCGGCCCGTGGACTTGCTGGCGCGATGGGATGCCATGGGCGCCAGGCGATCCGTGCCGGCGCTGGCCGCCGCCGATGCCCACGCGCGGATCAGCATGCGCGACCCCGGCGCCGACGGCGACACGTCGGCGCTGCAACTGCCGGCGCCCGGCTACGAGGCGGTATTTCGCGCCTTCTCGAATCATGTCGTGCTGGACGAGGCCCTGACCGGCGTCGCCACGCCCGATGCCAAGGCCATCGTCCGCGCGATCACCCGCGGGCGGGTCTTCACCGTGATCGATGCCGTGGCATCGCCGGGAAGCCTGGACTTCACCGCGACCGCAGGAGGGAGGGTGGCGCACATGGGTGAATCAGTGGCCCTCGATGCAGCGGTTCACCTGCGGGCGCGTGTGAGCGGGCCGGCCGGCACCACGCTGCGGCTGATGCGCGACGGTGTCGTCATGCATGACAGTGGCGATGCCGGCGTGTCGTGGAACGCCAGCGAGCCGGGTGTTTACCGCGTTGAAGCCCACGTGCCCGGCGCGCCGGGCGCGCCGCCGGTGCCGTGGGTGCTATCGAATCCCATTTATATTGGCTTGCCGAGGCCGCCGATCGCGGGTGGCGGTCCGCCCGCCGCGCCGCTATCGCGCATTCCGGCGCGCACGGCCGAGGCCGCCGTCGAGCACGGCCCTGGCGATCTCAGTGAACTGGTGGACGCGCAGCTCGCCGATGCGCGCTCGCGGCAGCTGGCTGGCGAGCAGCCCATTGGGTGGCGCTTTGCCCTGTCACCGGGCGTGCCCGCGGGACAGTTCGCGGCGGTCCAGCTGCCGGTTGCCGGCGGGGTGTCGGCCTTCGAGCGCGTACGGTTTACGGTGCGATCGGCAGCGCCGCTGCGAGCGTGGCTGCAATTGCGGGCAGGGCCGGCGGCCGAGCGGTGGGGCAAGACCTTCTATGCGGATGAAGAGCCGCGAGTCGTGGAACTGTCGCTGCGCGACTTCCTGCCGATTGGCCTCACCTCCACCGCGGCGCCGCCGCTGGCGCGCATCGACTCGCTGCTGTTTGTCGTTGATACGCTCAACAGCCTCCCCGGCGCAACGGGAGCGGCGACGCTATCGGAAATCGCCTTCGTCCGTTAGGTCCGCCTAAAGGCGGACGCCACATCGCAATGCAGCGTCCGGCTTCAGCCGGACCGCAAGCAACAGCCGGCTTTAGCCGGGGTGACGTCAATGGCGGACGCCGTGGCGGACGCTGAGCTCCCAGATCATCAACGCGATCCCTAGCCCCAGCAGCCCGCCGCCGAGCGCGAGCCACGCGATCGGGTACGCCATGCTCATGGTGCCGTAGCCGCCGCGCTGCAGCGCGAGGATCATCTGGACGAAGCCGGCCGGCAGGCACACCAGGGCCCCGATCAGGCACACGCCGGCGGTGATGTAGCGGGTGGGTGAGGGGCGTTGAGGAACCTTGGTCATGTGCGGACAGTCAATAGCAGGAAAGCGGCCGCGGCGCCGAAGATCAGGTTGGGCGCCCACGCCGCGAGGATCGGATCAAGCAGGCCGCCGGCGCCGAAGGCGGCAAACACGCTGATCATCACCCAGTACACCAGCGCCAGCACGATGCCGATGCCAATGCCGTACATCGCGCCGCGCTTGCCCGTGGACACCGCGAACGGCACCGCAATCAGCGTCATCACGAGGGTGACGAACGGGAAGGCGGTCTTGCGATACAGGCCGACCTCGTGCTCCAGCACGTTGTAGCCGCTCGCGCGCAGCTCACCGATGTAGATGCGCAGCTGCCCGAAGTTCATCAGGTCGGGCTCGCGCGTCTCGGTCACGAAATAGTCGGCCGGCTCGAGCGGTACCATTCGCTCCGCGAAGTTGGCGAACTCCCTGACCCTGGTCGAGGTCGCGCTGAAGTTGCGCGACCAGCCTTGTTCCAGTCGCCACTGCGGCGCGCCCGCGACGGGGGCGTAAGTGGCGCGGGCCGCGAACGTGCGCGACCGAATCGTGTGGCCGGCTTCGTCGAACTCGAACACTGACAGGCTGTTCAGCTCGCGCTTGCGCGGGTCGTAGAACTGGTAGTGGTAGACCTCGCCGCTCCTGCCGACGATCCACTTGCGGTTCATCACGCCGAAGGTTTGCGGCGAACCCGTGCGGATGATGTGTTTCAGCCGATCGGCGTTGCGATTGGCCGTGGCGAGCAGCCGCTCTTCCATCGCAAACAGGATGGTGCTGGCGGCGACGGCGAACAGGACCAGCGGCAAGGCAGTGCGATACAGGCTGATGCCGCACGCGCGCATGACGATGAGCTCGCTGTTCTTGGTGAGCAGGCCGATGGTGACCAGGGCGGAGAGCAGCACGGCCAGCGCCAGGATGTAGGTGAGCCACTCGGGCGTGGACCAGAACAGGAACTGCGCCAGCATGCCGAACGAGGTCTGGCCCTTGAACCACTTGTCCGACAGGTCGATGAAGGTCGAGATGTAGAACAGGCCGAGCATGCCGACCGTGGTCATGCCGAGAATGCGGACGTACTGCTTGGCCAAATAGACGTCGAGCAGCCGCGGGCCAGGCAGCGAGAACTGGGGGACCTTGAACCCGACGACCACGCGACCACTGCGGGGGAAGGCAGCGCTCGTGGAGATTGCGGTCGTGTCGGGCGGCTCGGGATGCGTGGCGCGACGCCGGCTCAACCACCCGGGCAGGGAGATGCTGACCGGCGAGCCGCCCGATCGCGAACGTGATGCCAGTAACGCGAGGCCGACGGACCCGAGCAGGAAGTTCGGGAGCCACATCGCCAGCCAGGCAGGCAGCCAGAATCCTTTCGCGAGCGCCTCGCCGCCGTACATCACCACGTAGTAACTGAAGATCACGCCGATGCCGAGCACGAAGGCCGCCAGCTTGCCGTCCTTGCGGCTGGTGGCGCCGAGCGCCAGGCCCAGCAGGCCGAAGACGAAGCAGGCGACCGGAATGGAGAATTTCTTGTGGATCTCCATGATCTGGTTGTGCGGGGACAGTCCCTGCGCGCGGAACTCCTCGGCCTTGGCGTGCAGTTCCTCGATCGACAACTCGCGGTCGCCGCGGGCCGGTCCCTGGCGGGGGAACACGGTCTCGGGGTCGAGTGCCAGGATGGTGCTGTCGAATCGCGACAGTTCATAGGAGCTGGGATCGGCGAGGTCGGTGCGATGGCGCGTCCCTTCTTCGAGCACCATCTGGATGGTGCGGGCCTCGCGGTCGATCACCATGCGGCCGCGCTTGGCGAGGTAGATCACCTGCTGCGCCGGGTCGCGGGTATCGGCGGCGAGCACGTCGCTCCAGCCAGTGCCGCCGATCGGCACCTCGTTGACGTAGAGCACGAGGCCGGGGAAGTCTTCGAAGAACACGCGCGGCCGCACCTCGCCCTCGGCGCGATCCATCACGATCTGGTTGGAGATCTCGCGGAAGGTCTGGTTGGCGTTGGGCATGGACTCGAGCATCACCCACGAGGCCACGCCCCAGCAGACCACGCCGAGGAACAGGATGGGCTGCAGCAGCCGGTAGGGACTGACGCCGCAGGCCATCAGCACCACGACTTCGCGGTCGGCCGACAGCCGCCCGAGGGCGACGAGGATGCCGATCAGCAGCGCCATGGGAATAGTCAGCGCCGCGACCCCCGGCACCAGCGTGGCCATGAGCTGCAGCAGGGTGACCCACGGCACCCCCTTCGCAATCATCTGTTCGGCCAGGTCGATGATGAAGGGGATAATCAGGATGAACGTGAACACCAACAGGGCAATCAGGAACGGCGGGAGGATCTCCCGAATCACGTACCGGTCGATGATGCGCATCCGCATGGGGTTCAGCGCGCCTTCTGGGCGCGCCCCCCATTATCGCCCATGGTGAACCTCGCCCTGCTGTGGCACATGCATCAGCCCTACTACGAGGACCTCGCCACCGGCGCGCACATCCTCCCGTGGGTGCGGCTGCATGCCATCAAGGACTACTGGGGCATGGTCGCTCTGATGGGCGAGTTCCCGGGTGTGCACGCGACCTTCAACCTGGTGCCGTCACTGGTCGTGCAGGTCCAGGCGTTTGCGGCCGAGCGGGCCTCGGACCGGCACCTGGCCGCGGGACTCAAGCCGGCGGATGCGTTGACCGGAGACGAGGCCGGCTGGCTGGTCGCCAACGGCTTTCATGCCCCGTACGGCCGCATGATTGCGCCCTATCCGCGTTACGCGGAACTGCACGCCGCGCGCCTCGCCGGGGCCACGTTCACGCCCGCCGACCTGCGCGATCTGCAGGTCTGGCACAAGCTCGCCTGGATCGACCCCGACTGGCTGGCGCGCGACCCGCGGCTGATGGATCTGATTGCGCGCGACCGCGACTATACCGAGGCCGACAAGCTGGCCCTTCGCCAGGTTGAACTCGAACTGCTGCAACTCGTGGTGCCGGCCTATCGTGAAGCCGGCGAGCGCGGGCAAGTCGAGCTGGCGTGCTCACCGTTCTATCATCCGATTCTGCCGCTGCTGCACGACTCCGATGCCGGGCTCGGCACGTATCCGGGGGCGGGGCGGCCTCGCACGCGGTTTGCCCGTCCCGATGATGCCAGGACGCAGATCGAGCGCGCTCTCGCGTTTCACGCCGACACGTTCGGCCGCCGTCCGGCGGGCATGTGGCCCTCGGAAGGCTCGGTGTCCGACGCGGCCGTGGCGCTCCTGGCCGAGGCCGGCGTGACCTGGATTGCCACCGACGAGGACATCCTGGCGCGCTCGCTTGGCGTGGCCTTGCCGCGCGACGAGTTCGGCCACGCGCTGCGGCCAGAGGTCTTGTACCGGCCGTATCGGCTGGGCGCCGCGGGTCCGGTCGCGCTGTTTCGCGATCACGCGCTGTCGGACCGGATTGGCTTCCACTATCAATCGTGGGACGCGGGGGCGGCGGCCGCGGATTTCGTCGACCGGGTGCGGACAGCCGGCCACCGGTTCGCGGCCGCCACCGGCGGGGAAGCCGGGACGGTCAGCGTGATCCTCGATGGGGAGAACGCGTGGGAGCACTATCCCGGCGGTGGGCGGCCGTTCCTGCGGGCGCTCTATTCGGCGTTGACAGCCGCCGGCGACATCCGGACCGTGACCATGACCGAGGCGGCTTCTGGTCCGGCGGTCCCGTTGGCGTCAGTCCACGCCGGCTCGTGGATCAACGCCGACTTCTACATCTGGATGGGCCATCGCGACGACCACCGGGCCTGGTCGCAACTGGCCGAGGCACGCGACACGTTCGATCGCCATGCGCGAGACGTTGCCGCCGACCGGCGCGATCAGGCCTTCGAGGAATTGCTGATCGCCGAAGGGAGTGATTGGTTCTGGTGGTACGGCGATGATCATTCCTCGGACCACGACCACGAATTCGACGAGCTGTTCCGGCTCCACCTGCGCAATGCCTATGCGGCGCTGGGCGTTCCCGTTCCGGATGAGCTATACGGGTCGAACATCTCCACCGGCGCGGCCACTGAACTCACGCCATCGGGCGTGGTCTCGGTCACGCTCGATGGGCACGCGACGAGCTACCTTGAATGGGCGGGCGCCTCGCGGCCCTCGCTGGTCCGACCGGCCGGCGCCATGCATGAGGTGGCTGCCGCCTCGGCAATTACCGAATTGTTGGTCGGGTTCGATGCGGCAGGCGGGCTGTGTCTGCGCCTCACCGGCCCGGTGGTCGGCTTGTTGGCGTCCCAGTCGGCGACCCTGGTCGTGCTGGTTTCGGCCCCCGACACGCGTCAGGTTCCGGTCGAGCCGGCGTGGCTGTCTGTTGAGGAGCTGGCCGAGGTGGTCATCCCGATCGACGAGCTTGGAGTCATCCGGGGGCAGCGTCTCGAGTTCCGACTCCAGGTTCGGGGGCTGACGAGCGACGTCCTGCAGACCGTTCCAGCAGGCGGTCCATGGACCGCGGTTGTTCCCAAAACGGGCGTAGCGACTGCTGACTGGCATCTCTAGGGCAGTTGACCGGTAACCCAGCCTGAAACCCGCACAAACCCTCCACAAGCCAGTTGTTCGTTCTAAATTAGTTAAGTCTGATAATACATGTTATGTTAACTAAAGGAAGAAAGGGCCGAAAAGACCCGCCGTCTACTTCGAGTGCTTGAGTTCCTGGAGAATGTTCTCGAGCGCGGCGATCACTTCGTCCTTGCTGGCGTTCTTCTTGTTGAAGCTGAGACGCATGTTAAAGGCCTTGCTCGGCGGCCTGAACGCAAACACGAAGGCCTTGGGCCGCCCGGGTTTGACTTTCTGGGTATCCCTGCGCAGCTGCTCGCGGGTCGCACCCTGGCTGGCGATCTTCTCGACGAGCGCCAGCATCTTCGGTGCGTCGCCCTGGCGGACCACCTGCAGCAACAGCGACCGGCTGTTGATGCCGGCCAGCCGGCAGACCTTCCGGACCTCTGGCGGGATGCCGTTGATCGACAGCGCCTCGGTGATCGAGGTCCGGGACTTGCCCAGGCGCTTGGCCAGGTCCTCGTGGGTGTAGCCGCAGCGCTGCGCCAGGGCCTGCATGGCTTCCGACTCTTCAAAGGCCGTCAGGTCCTTGCGCTGGATGTTCTCGACCAACGCCAGTTCCAGCATCTCGCGGTCGTCTACGTCGCGGATGACAACCGGCAGCTCGGTAAGCCCTGCCTGGACCGAGGCGTGATAGCGGCGTTCGCCGGCGATGATCTGGTACCGGGGCCCGCGCTGGCGAACCACCAGGGGCTCGATAATCCCCTTCTCGGTGACCGATGCAATCAACTCGGCCAGGTCGCCCATGGCCTGTCGCGGCTGGTCGGGGTTGGGGTCAATCTGGTCGATCGGCACCATGCGGCCAACCGGGGCACCGGCTGAGGCTGCGAGGGTTTCGACGTAATGCGCGTCGTGGCGCATCCGCAGGTTGTCTGGCAATCCGCGAGGTTTAGGCACGGTCGATCACCTCCTCACACAAACTGTAGTACTCGGTGGCGCCAGACGACTCCGGCGCGAAAGTGAAGATGGACTCCCGGTAAGCCGGGCTCTCCTCGAGCCGCACGCTCTTGCTGATGACGGTGCGGAAGACCTTCTCGCCGAAGACCTTTCGAATCTGCTCCTGGATGTCGCGGGCCAGCGCCGTGCGCTTGTCGTGCATGGTGATCACGACGCCCAGGATCTGCAGTTCGGGGTTCGGCCGCTGCCGGACCTTTTCAATGGTCTCGAGCAGGTCGTCGGTTCCCTCGAGGGCGAAGTACGACGACTGGATCGGGATCAGCAAATGGGTCGATGCCACCAGCGCGTTGATGGTCAGCAGGCCGAGGGCCGGCGGACAGTCGATCACGATGTTGGCGAACTGCCCCTGCAGCGCAGCCAGTTCGTCCTTCAGCCGGAACGGCGCGTCGAGCTCGCCGACCAGCCGCGACTCGAGCTTGGCCAGCGCGATGCGCGCCGGGGCGATCGACAGGTTCGGCAGCGTGGCCGGCACGATGACGTCGGCCAGGCGCACGGTGTTGTCGACGAACACGTCGTACATGCTTCGCGTGGCGGTGCGGATGTCGATGAACGACATGCTGCTGTTGCCCTGCGGGTCTAGGTCGATGAGCAGAGTTGGCTTGCCTCGCATCGCAAGAGCTGCGGCAAGGTTGATGGCGGTGGTGGTCTTCCCCACGCCGCCTTTCTGGTTGGCAATACTGAGAATCATTGGGCAGTTATGCGAGGACTCGTCTGTATTCTAGCAGCAAGATCATGAATCACATGATCTCGTGTGCTGACAAGGTGGGACTGTGAGTGGAAATACCAGGAGGTAAAGCCAGGCGGATGTGTGGTTTAGCGGAATTGTCGGCGTGCCGACATTGATAGTGGGAAGTTGAAGAGTTGGTCGTTGGTGGTCTCGACCTTTGAACTGCCCACTTCAACTGCCAACTTTCAACTTCTCAACCTACATCTTGTACTTGCCCATGTCGTCCGGATCGAGCTGTTCGAGCCACTGCTGCAGGCGGTCACTGTCCTGCTTCTCGTTCGACAGGTCCACGGTCTTCGCGTGGTCGATCACTTTCTCCTCCACCAGGATCGGCGCGCGCGTGCGTAGCGCGAGGGCGATGGCGTCACTGGGCCGGGCGTCGATGGCCACCGCGCCGAGCGGGGTCTTCAGATGGATCATCGCGTAGAAGGTGTTCTCCTTCAGGTCGCACACCACGATCTTGTCCACCGTCGCCTGCAGGTCCTCGATGATGTTGCGCAGCAGGTCGTGCGTCATCGGCCGCGGCGTCTGGATGTTCTCGATCTGCAACGCGATAGCGTTGGCCTCGAAGACGCCCACCCAGATCGGCAGCACCTTCTGCCCCTCCGAATCGCGCAGGATGATGATGGGCATGTTGGTAATCGGATCCACCATCAGCCCCTTGATGTTCATTTCGATCATTTACATACGCCCCGCTGCAACTTCCAACTCTGCCACTTTCAACTGTCAACCGCCGCAGGCTCGCCCCAAACGCTGTTGGGACCCGCGCGCCGAATCGTCACGTTCATCAACCGCCCCAGCCACTCCGGCGGTCCTGGGAAGTTGACCACCGTGTTGCCGCTGGTGCGGCCCGTCAGTTCCCACCCACTCCGCCGGCTGGTGGCTTCCACCAGCACTTCATGTGTCGTGCCAATCGACCGCTGGAAGAGGTTCGACTGGATCGACCGCTGGAGCGACTGCAGCGCCACGATGCGCCGCTTCTTCTCTTCGTCCGTCACCTCGTCCGGCATCCGCTTCGAAGCCAGCGTGTTCGGACGCTCCGAATACTTGAACGAGAAGATGCTGTGGTAGCCGACCATTTCGGTCAGGCTCATTGTCTCGTCGAAGTCGGCTGCCGTCTCTCCCGGGAAGCCAACGATCATATCGGTCGATAGCTGCACGTTCGGGATAGCCGCGCGAATGCGTGCAACCAGGTCGAGGTATTCGTCGCGCGTGTGACGCCGCCGCATCAAGGCCAGCACCCGCGACGACCCCGACTGCACGGGAAGGTGCAGGTGCTTGCAAACCTTCGGCAGGTCGCGGACCGTGCCGATGAGGCGGTCGCTCGTGTGCCGCGGATGCGGGCTGGCAAAGCGGATGCGATCAATGCCCGGCACCTCGTGCACGGCCTCGAGCAGGGCCGGGAAGTCGCACGCCGGATCGTCCGGAGCCTGGTAGTGGTTCACGATTTGTCCGAGGAGTTGCACCTCGCGCCGCCCGCTGTCAGCCGCTTCTCGCACGTCAGCCAATATCTCGGCTTTAGACCGCATGCGCTCGTGCCCACGGGTATACGGCACGACACAGAAAGCGCAGAAATCGTTGCAGCCCTCGATAATGGTCACGTAGGCGCGGACCGGATCGCCCCGCCGAACCACGCCGAGCGGGAACGAAGGTTCCTCGTACGGGTTCTCGATGGCGATGAGCCCATCGACTCTCGACCGGCCGTAAAAGACGGCCGGTCGCTCGCTCAGGGCTTGCTTCGCAAGCATCGGCAGCATCTTCACCTGCTGGGTGCCGACCACCAGGTTGACGACGCCCTTGGAGCGCTTGATGAGCTTGTTGCCTTCCTGTTGCGCGACGCAGCCGGCCACCACGACCAGCGGGTCGCGGCCAAGGTCGCGGCTCATCTCCTTGATCTCACCCAGGCGGGTGTAGAGCTTTTCTTCCGCGCGTTCGCGGACACTGCAGGTGTTGACGACCACGATGTCGGCATCGCGCTCGGACTCGGCCGCGTCGTAGCCCGACTGCTCGAGCAGCCCGGCCATGCGCTCGGAGTCGTGCACGT
>SXGQ01493100.1_pt1 | contig 21740 bp, 20 predicted proteins | sample 3178371 | NCBI WGS metagenome assembly SXGQ01 (sample SAMN11356859, study PRJNA531348) | freshwater metagenome | isolation source: freshwater sample F1-20 | place: China: Fuxian Lake, Yuxi | collected 2017-12-25 | reverse complement strand
CGAGCGTGGAGCTCGATCCCGACCTCTCGAAGTCGGTCAACTTCGACTCCTTCGGACCCTGCGTGAAGGCCGCCAAGGAGGCGGGCGTGCGGCGGTTCATCTTCGCCTCCTCCGGCAGCGTCTACGGCGTGAGCGACTCGCCCCAGGTCACGGAAGAGCACCCGCTCGTGCCGGTGTCGCTCTACAACAAGTACAAGGCGGCCTGCGAGCCCGTGCTGTTCGCGGAGCAGTGCCCCACGTTCACGACCGTCTCCGTGCGGCCGGCGACGATCTGCGGCTACTCGCCCCGGCAGCGGCTCGACCTGACGGTCAACATTCTCACGAACCACGCCGTCAACAACGGCAAAATCACCGTCTTCGGCGGCGTGCAGATGCGGCCCAACCTCCACATGCACGACATGGTGGACCTCTACTGCCTGCTCCTCGAGGCTCCCGAGGACAAGATCGCCGGGCAGATCTTCAACGCCGGCTACCAGAACTATTCCGTCGCGGAGACGGCCGAGGTGGTGCGGAAGGTTGTCGCCGAGGAGATGCCGGAGAAGGGGGAGATCGAGATCGTGACCACGCCCTCCGACGACATCCGCTCCTACCGGATCAACTCCGACAAGATCCAGCGGGTGCTCGGCTTCGTGCCGAAGCGGACGATCGAGGACGGGGCCCGTGACCTGATCAAGGCCTTCAAGGCCGGAAAGCTCCCCGACTCGATGACCGACACCCGGTATTCCAACATCAAGACGATGAAGGCCGTTCATCTCCAATAAGCCCATGTCCGCAGCTGAAACCTTCGTCGTCCTTGGCAGCAACTCGTTCTCGGGGGCGACGTTCGTCGCCACCGCGCTTGCCAACGGGGCCCGGGTGATCGGCATCAGCCGCTCGCCCGAGCCCGACGAGGCGCTGCTTCCCTACAAGTGGGCCCCGCACGACCGGTTCACGTTTCATGCCCTCGACTTCAACCGCGACCTCGACCGGATCGAGGGAGTGGTCCGCGAGGCCCGGCCGGAGTTCGTCGTCAACTTCGCGGCCCAGAGCATGGTCGCCCAGAGCTGGGACCATCCCGAACACTGGTATGAGACCAACGTGGTGGCCACCGCCCGGCTCATCGACCGCTTTCGTCGGATGGACTTCCTGAAGAAGTTCGTGCAGATCTCGACGCCCGAGGTCTACGGCAGCACGAGCGGCCTGGTGAAGGAGACGGCTCCGTTCAATCCGAGCACGCCCTACGCCGTGTCGAAGGCGGCCTGCGACATGAACCTCCAGGCCTACCGCAAGGCCTACGGATTCCCGGTGGCCTTCACTCGGGCGGCGAACGTCTGCGGGCCCGGGCAGCCGCTCTACCGGATCATCCCGCGGACGGTCTACTGCGTGTTGACCGGCGAGAAGCTTCGGCTCGAAGGGGGCGGCACCAGCGTGCGGTCGTTCATCCACATGGCCGACGTCTCCCGTGGCACGCTCGACGTCGCCCGCCGCGGCATCCCGGGCGACGTCTATCACCTCGCCACCGACAAGAATCAGACGATCCGCGAGGTCGTGGAGGAGATCTGTCGCCAGCTCGGAGCCCGGTTCGAGGACGCGGTCGAGACCACGCCTCCGCGGCTCGCCCAGGACCCCGCCTACCTGCTCGACTGCACGAAGGCCCGGGCGGAGTTTGGCTGGGAGCCCAGGCTCACGGTCGCCGACGTGATCGCCGAGACGATCGACTGGCTGAAGAAGAATCTCGATCGCCTCAAGGCCGTGCCGGCCGCCTACGTCCACAAGCCATGATGTGGTGGCCGGACTAAAAGAAGGGGCCGAGAGTCGCGGGATCGATTCAGAACGGGCCTTTGAACCAGTTGCCGGGCACGTCGTGGGGCGTGATGCGGGCGGACACAAGCCCGTCGGTGTTGATCTGCTTGCCGACCATGTCGGCCACCGCCTCGACGATGTCTTCGGCCCGCGGATAGAATGCTTCCGCGAGTGCGGGACTCGTCGGCAAAGGATGGTCTGGAACCGTCAGGCGGCGCGGAGCCGACTTCAGGTTGGCGAAGCACTCGCACGCCGCCGTCGCCACGATCTCGCTCGCCACCGAGCACATGGCGTGCGAGGTGTCGATCGCGAGGAGCCGACCCGTCTTGCGAACGGATCCGAGCACTGTTTCCCAGTCGAGCGGTCGGATCGACCGCAGATCGATAAGATCGACCGAAACGCCAGCTTCACGCAGGACATTGACCGCGTGCACGGCTTCTATGGTCATGTAGGACATTGCCACGACGGTGATGTCCGAGCCCTGCGCGAGCACCGTGGCCCGTCCGAGTGGCACACGGTGGTCGCCATCCGGGACGGAACCCTGCAGGTTATGGAGCCAGCGATGCTCGAGAAACAAGACCGGGTTGTCGTCGAAGACGCTCGCAAGGAGCAGTCCCTTGGCGTCTGCGGGAAACGTGGGCATCACGACCTTGAGTCCAGGCACATGAGCGAACCATGACTGTAGGCTCTGGGAGTGCGTCGGCCCCTGGCCCCAGCCGCGCCCCAGTATCAGGCGGATGACGAGCCGCACCGGCGAGGAGTGGCCACCGAACATGTACTGCCACTTGGCCGCATTGTTGACGAGTTGGTCGAGCGCAAGCAGGAAGAAGTCGAGGCGCTGATGTGTCATCAGGCATCGAGTGCCGTCGAGCGATGCTCCGATCGCGATGCCGGTCATGCCCGCCTCAGAGGTCGGCATGTCGAAGACCCGCTCATGTCCGAAGGCTTCCGCGAGGCCCACAGTAGTCCCGAAGATTCGCTTGGGATCGTCCATTCCCAGACCGAAGCAGAGCATGGCGGGATCGGACTCCATCGCGATCCGGGTGCCCTCGTTGATCGCCTGAGCAAACGATATCTGGCGGTTCATGAGTTGGCTCCCCTCGAATAGACGTCGTCGGCCGCCGTCTCACGATTCGGGAAGGGAGAAGACTCCGCAAAGGCGAATGCCGCCACCACCTCTTCTTCCACCGCCCGATCCATTGCGGCGACGTCGGACACGCTGACCACGCCCTGATCGATGAGCCGCCGCTGATAGGCAGCGAGGGGGTCACGATCCTTCCAGGCAAGAAACTCGTCCTCCGTGCGGTAGCCGATGTCATTGTCGAAGTTAGGGCCACAGTGCTCACGCCACCGATAGGTCGCGAACTCGACGAACACGGGACCTCGGCCGGCTCGAATCCCGTTGACCGCATCAAGGCAAGTCATGTACACGGCCTCCGGATCGTTTCCGTCACCGGCGGCAGTGGGGATGCCAAGACCGGCGACCATCCGATGAATTGCCCGCCCGGCAGGCTGGCGAACCCGGAGCGGAGAGTAGACGGAGAACAAGTTGTTTTCGCAGACGTAGAGCACCGGGAGCCGGTGAAGTACCGCGAAGTTCACCGATTCGAAGAAGACTCCTTCCTCCACAACCGCGTCGCCGAGAAAGACGCAGGCCACCTGGTCGGAGCCACGTCGGCGAATCGACAGGCCCAGACCGGTGCCGACGGGCACCGTGCCTCCCACGATCGCCGTGCTCCCCTTGAATCCGATCGATTCGTCTATCAGGTGCATCGATCCCCCCTTGCCACGGCTACAACCGGAGGCCTTGCCGTAGATCTCGGCGAGCATCCGCTGCATCGAGCCCCCCTTGCCCAGATAGTGGGTGTGGGCCCGGTGACCGCTCACCGCCAGGTCGGTCGGCCGCAGAGTCAGTCCTACCGCCGCGCTGACCGCTTCCTGGCCGGTGGACAGGTGCACCGGGCACCGCATGCGGCCCTCGGGATAGCGTTCCGCGATCGACTCCTCCAGGCTACGAAGGCGCTTCATCTGAAAAAGGAGATCACGGCATGGAATGGCCCGGGCACAGTCTGCATCGGTCATGGCATGAACCAGAAGTAGTCTCCCGTGTAGCCCGCTTCGGCAAAAAGTCGTTCCCACTCTGGCACCGAAAGGATGGTGCGCGCCGTCAGATTCCAATTCTCCATTCGCTCCCGCTCCTCCTCGGTGCGATAGGCATCGACCGTGACGAACGCGGCTCGCCGTTTGACACGCTCGATCTCCTGGAGCGACCGAATTAGGTCCGGGCGATCGAGATTATGAACGGTGTTGACGGCGATCACGACGTCGAAGGATGCGTCGTCGAACGGCAGTTCCCTGGCGTCGGCCACCACCAGGTGAGGTTTCATTGAGTCGATGGCGTTCTCGATGGCGTAGGTCGAGACATCAATCCCTTTGACGGTGATGCCCGGGATCAGTTCCGCGAGGTCGTGGAGCATAAAGCCCTTCGCGCACCCGACGTCGAGCACCGATGACGCAGCCGTCAGGCCGAAGTGCCGCTGGAACGTCGGGATGACGGGCTGCCAGAACCGCGGATGGTAGGAGAAGCCGCCATACCCCGTGCTCCGTTGGCCATCGAAGAACTCCCGGTCAAAACGCCGGGCGATCGCCCGGTCGGCCTCGGTCTTCGCGGTTCCCCGTGCCGCCACGTCTCGCCTGGGCTTTGGGTAATTCGCCAGGAGATCAATCTCGCAGCCCATGCGCTTCACTCATGTCCGGATTTGTCGTACACCAGCGGCATGGTCAATCGGGGCGTCTCCCGCCGCGGCCACCAGTGTACGAAATGTCGGCTGACTTCCAGTGAGGAGATCATGAGAGCCCGTGCCGCGATTTTGGTCGAGCAGCGTCGCCCCCTCGTGATCGAGGCCATTCAAGTGCCTGCTCCGAAGTTGGGGCAGGTGCTCGTCCGCGTGCTCGCCAGCGGGATCTGCGGATCGCAGGTGGGGGAGATCAACGGCGTCAAGGGTCCCGACCGGTTCCTGCCGCACCTTCTTGGCCACGAGGGCTGTGGCGAGGTCGTGGAGGTCGGGGAGGGGGTCTGCGCGGTCAGGCCGGGGGACCGCGTGGTGCTCCACTGGAGGAAGGGAGCCGGGCTCGAGTCAGTGACGCCCGTCTACGAGTCGTCGATCGGGCCCGTCAATGCCGGCTGGGTAACCACCTTCAATGACCATGCCATCGTGTCGGAGAATCGCCTGACGGCGGTGCCAGCGGACCTCGATCCCGAGTCGGCGGCCTTGTTCGGGTGCGCGATCACCACGGCCTTCGGGGTGGTGACCAACAACGCCCGGCTCGCCATCGGCGAGTCTCTCGCCGTTTTCGGAGCCGGGGGCATCGGTTTGTCCATCGTCCAGGCTGCCGTGCTCGCCGGGGCCAATCCCGTGGTGGCGATCGACGTTTTCGACAACCGGCTTGAACTGGCGAAATTATTGGGGGCGACGCATACAGTCAACTCACGGGTGAGCGACGTGGCGGCCGAACTCGAGCGGATCGTTGGCCCCGAAGGGGCCGACGTGGCGATTGACAACACCGGAAACGTCGATGTGATTTCGCTCGCGAGCCGGCTCACCGCCCCGCGAGGCCGCACCGTGCTCGTCGGAGTGCCTCCCAAGGGGGCCACGGCGGCGATCGCCACGCTGCCATTACACTTCGACAAGCGGCTCGTTGGCTCGCACGGCGGCGAGTGCCGGCCAGATATCGACATCCCACGCTACGTAAGGCTGATCCGGGACGGTCGGCTATCACTGGCCGGGGTGGTCGGCCGCCGGTATGGCCTCGATCAGATCAATGAAGCCATAGCCGATATGACCAGCGGGCGGCTCGCCGGACGAGCCATTATTCACTTCCCACACGCCTAACGGCATGCCAACGAGGACGAGCGCATGGCGGCTGATGGCGCGGTGCTTGTAGTGGGAGGCGACGGCATGCTTGGTGCCGTCACGGCGTCGCGTTTGGCCGCGACGGGCGTGCGTGTCATCTGCACGAGTCGGCGGGGCACGCCGGGATCGCTGCCGCTTGATCTGGCCGCCTCATCGACGTCTTGGACGCTGCCTAAGGGGCTTTCGGCCGCGGTGCTCTGCGCCGCCGTGACCTCCACCGAGGAATGCCGACGTCATCCAGAAGCGGCCCGGTTGGTGAACGTCGAGGCGACGGTCGAACTCGCGCATCGTCTCGTCGGCACTGGAGCCCGCGTCCTGCTGCTTTCGACGAACCTCGTATTCGACGGCACTCTCGCCCGCACCCCAGCGGAGGCGGCTCGCTGCCCCCGAACCGCCTACGGCAGGATGAAGGCCGATGCCGAAGAAGCAATTCTCCAGCTCGGCGAGATGGCGACGGTTGTTCGGCTCACAAAGGTGCTCAGTCGGACGTTGGCAGTCGTCGTGCGGTGGCGACAGGCACTCGCCCGCAGCGAGACGGTGAGGCCGTTGGCCGACCTGATGTTCGCACCGGTTTCACCATCCCTCGCAGGCAACGCGATCGCTGTGGCAGTTCGCTCGAACTTGCCCGGGATCCTGCAGGTGTCAGCGACCGCCGACGTGAGTTACGCCGACGTGGCAAGCCGTCTGGCGAGCATCTGGGGCTTCCCTGCCGACTTGGTGCGGCCGACCACGGTCGCCGAAGCGAGCCTGGTCCTCGAGCATGTGCCGCGACATACCACGCTCGAAACGACCCGGCTTCGTGCGGCGTGCCTCATCGAGCCGCCCGATCCCTGGAAGGCGGTCGATGCCGCCGCCGGAAACGCGTGAATCGGCCGGGGTCAGCAGTAGCCGTAGAGCAACTTCGAGATTCTGCGGATGAGAATGTTTTGCAGCGAGTGCGCGACAGACGCGAAGTTGCGAAACGTCAGGGCGCTCGACGTGCCGCCCGCCCGTTCCCTGCCGATCACGCCCACTTCCTTGTACGTGGCGCCAAGTGCCAGCAGACGTGTCACCAAGTCCGCTTGGAAGCCGAAGCCGTGAGAGTTGGAGTGCCACCGCATGGCGTAGTAGCGACGCGTGAGCGGCATGCCGTTGTAGTAATGCAACCGCTCGCCGCTGAGCAGATTCACGAGAGACGTGTAGCACCTCGAGATCACACGTCGGTGCCAAGCCCGGCCAGGGTGCTCCACGTAAAAGGGTATCAACAACTCGGCCTCGCCGATGGCTCCAAAGATGGTTGCGAGCGTGTCTTCGCTTTCCACGTTGTCACCGCAGATCATCCGATACCACTCACCCCGCGACCGGAAAGCCGCTTCGGCGTAGTTGTTGGCCACACCCTCGTTTCGCGGGTTGACGAGTAACCGGATCGGCAGGTCGGGGTGGGCTGCCATGAACTGTCTGATCTCTTGCACGGAAGCATCGCGGGATCCATCGTCAACCACCACGATCTCGTAGGAGGGCACGGTGCGGGTTGCCGCCGCAACGATGGTCTCCAAGGTGCCGGTGATGTTGCCCGCCTCGTTGTAGCAGGCTACGAAGAGGCTCAGGAACACGTCGGGGCCGAGATCCGCCGCGGCCGGAGTCTGCTCCTCGCTCGGATCGGCAGCCAGTTGCGGCTTCCGCGGAAGAGTGGGTGTGACGTGTGAGATGGTGTCAGTCATGCTTGCCTTTGTGACCGCAGTCAATGATGAACCAATGAAGGAAATCGAAGATCCGCGCCACGACCATGAACCTACGGCGACCGATCACGAGCCTTCCTTGACGCTCGACGAGATGTCCACCTCGCACGAGCCTGTCAAGCCGGAGGTCTGCCACGGCGTCGGTATTGTACGCGGCACCGAGTTGCTCTGCAGACAGCACTCCCCCTGCCGCGCGGAGCTCCTCCAAAAGACGGATGCGGAGTGAAGCTATGGTGAGATTCACGAAGTTGAAATACCCAAAGGCTAGAGCCAGATAGGAAACAACGTTCAGGAGTCCATAGCCAGTCGTGTCGGTCCGTGAGGCCTGCATTTGCCAGAGTCCCAGCGCAGTCACGACGGTCATCACCACCAGCCCGGCGACAAAGCCACGGCTCAGAGAGACGTACGGACTCGCGCCCCGAGCAACGCGGGCGAAGGCGACTTGGCTCACGAAGTAGGCGAGCAGGCCAGCGACGGGGGCCAGCACGACGAGCGGATAACCAGAGGGTCCGGCCATGTCAGCCTCCCTTCTCAAAACCGAGGAATCGTCGCAACGCGGAAAAGGTTGCCGCCCAAGCCATCCCCTTCGTAGTCAGTGCGAGCCCACCGTCCGGATTCCGCACCATTCCATCACGGAGCATGGCGGCTATCCGGATCTCAACGGGCGACACTTTCCTCAGCAGCGACTCCAGGTCGCGACGCCAGACGCCTTCGGGGCCGACAATCGCCACTCGGGAAAGGATCGTCATGCTCGGGCTCCGCTCTTCGATCGCCGAGTATGCCACGACGTAAGCCAACATGACGGCAACGTGGGCTCCTGCCACATGCACAACTTCCCACAAACTCCTCAGGCGAAACTCCGGGGGCACGGCCGCCGAAGATCCCGCCGTTGCAGCGAGTCCGACGAGAAGCACGAGGCTGAACGTGGCAAGTATCGCCGCCGTCTGCCGGCGCGGAATTCGAATGCGCCACCAAAGCCAGTGGAAAAGAAAGGCGGCCGTGGCAAAGGCTGTCGCGACGAGAAACACCCTCATGATTTCAATCCCGAGGCGGGGGCCCCCGCCAGTCCCGGCGCTTGACGATGGAACGACGATACCAGCCTCGCCGTCGCGGGCAACGTGGAAGCCTGATTCCCGGTTTCTGTCGACCGACGGAGCCCGCCGCTATCATGGGCGAGGCCTGCGGTGCCTATTTCCATCCGATACTTCGATGTGCCATGCCCACCACGGATTTTCTCGTCGTCGGCGGCGGCATCATCGGGATCTCGATCGCCCGCGAGCTGCGGCGCCGGCATGCCGATCTGACGGTGACGGTGCTGGAGAAGGAGCCCGCCTGCGGCCAGCACGCCAGCGGCCGCAACTCCGGCGTGCTCCACGCGGGCTTCTACTACACGGCCGATTCACTCAAGGCCCGGTTCACCCGCGACGGCAACCGGGCTCTCACCGCCTATTGCGAGGAGCGGGGGCTCCCGCTCAACCGCTGCGGGAAGCTGGTGGTGGCCCGCACCGCCGCCGATCATCCGCAGATGGACGAACTGTTGCGGCGGGGGGCCGCCAACGGCGTGGAACTCGAGAGCATCACCGAGCAGGAGGCCGGGCGGATCGAGCCGCGGGTGAAGACCTGCGAGCGGGCGATCTGGTCGCCGCGGACCTCGACCGCCGATCCCGGCGCGGTGCTCGACGCGATGCGGCAGGATGCCGAGCGGGAGGGGATCGTTTTCGCGCTGGCCGACGGCTTCCGCCGCCGCCGGCAGGACGAGGTCGTGACCGCGCGGCAGGCATGGCGGGCCGGCTACGTCGTCAATGCGGCGGGCCTCTACGCCGATCGCATCGCCCGGCAGTACGGCTTCTCGGAGCGGTATCGGATCCTGCCCTTCAAGGGTCTTTATCTCTACGGCGACGAGCCCGAGGGGGCCTTTCGCACGAACATCTATCCGGTGCCCGACCTCCGCAATCCGTTTCTCGGCGTGCACTTCACCGTGACCGTGGACGGGCACGCCAAGATCGGCCCCACCGCCATTCCGGCCTTCTGGCGGGAGCAGTATGCGGGGCTGGCCGGGTTCAGTCCGCGGGAACTCGTCGAGATCGCTGCCCTCCAGTGCGGCCTCCTCTTCTCGGCCGGCTTCGAGTTTCGCCGGCTGGCCATGGAGGAACTGCAAAAGTACGACCGCCGCCACCTCGTGTCGCTCGCGGGGCGGCTGGCGAGCGACGTGCGGCCGGAGCACTGGCGCCGCTGGGGCAGGGCGGGCATCCGCGCGCAGCTGCTCGACATCCGCACGCGGAAGCTCGAGATGGATTTCGTGATCGAGGGGGACGACCGCTCGATGCACGTGCTTAACGCCGTGTCGCCCGGCTGGACCTGCTCGATCCCGTTCGCCGCGTACGTGGCCGACGCGATCGATGCGCGGCATCAGCCGCCGGGATCGTCGGCCCAGGCGAGCAGGCTTGCATAGCCGCGGACGCCGAGGGCGAGGCGGCGCTCCTCCCACTCTTTCCGCGGCGTGGTGGCCATGACGGCCGCCACGTTCACGCCCGCCGCCAGTCCGGCCTCCCAGTCGCTCGGACGGTCGCCGATCATCCAGGCGGCGTCCCGCGTCAGCCCGTGCTCCAGGAGCATCTCCTCGATGAACCGCGGCGACGGTTTGCGATAGCGGGCCGGCTCGTCGGGCCGCTCCGGCGCGACGCAGATCCTCGTGAAGGGCTCCGGCCCGAGATCGAGCAGGTCGATCATCCGCCGGTTCACGGCCTCGACGTCGGCCAGCGTGAAGTAGCCCCGGTTCACGCCCGACTGGTTCGTGAGGATGAAGAGTTTGGTTCCCGCCGAGAGCAGCCGGCGGAGCGCTTCCCGGGTGCCCGGGATGAGCGCCACCTGATCGACCGCGCCGACGAAATGGCGATCCTCGATGAGCGTGCCATCCCGGTCGAGAAACAGGGCCTGGACGCTGGTGGGCACGGCGACTTCCTGAAACGGGGCTGCGGTCGAAAACTGAACCGCTCCGGGTATGATACCGACCGCGCCGGCACCGCCCTGGAGTCCGGCCGGCAGCCTTTTATGCGGGGAAAACGTCCATGGCCGAGCCGAAGTCGCCCGTCGTGCAATCGTCGTCGGCCATCGCGCCCTGGTTCCGCAAGGGCGATGCGATCCTGCTGGCGGTGCTTCTGGGGGTGGTCTCTCTGGCTTGGTGTACCGCCAATGCCAAGTGGTCGCTCTCGCAGTGGAGCCTGCCGAACGTTTACCTGGAGGTCGATAAAGCCGACGTCGTCCATGCGCTGGCGATGATGAAAGCCGGTGGTGACGGCCAGTTCGTGCCGCTGGCCTGGAAGGTGGTCGATGACATCGGCGCACCGGCGGGGGCCAACTGGAACGACTGGCCGTTTGTAGAAGAACTGCTCGTCGTCTTCTACGCGGTCCTCGGCCGGATCTTCGGTCTCTTCGGCGGGTTGAACGTCGGCACCCTCATCGCGCACCTCCTCGCGGTCGTCACGTTCTACGTCGTCGCCCGGAGCGAGGCCTGTGCTCCCGTCTGGTCGTTCGTGGGGTCGCTCGCCTACGGCCTCGCGCCCTTCATCTTCGCCCAGTCGCCGTTCCACATCACGACCGAATACGTCTGGCACATCCCGCTGTTTGTCCCGGTCTGGCGCTGGGTCTCGACGGAGCCGGGGATTCGCCCGGGATCACGGCAGTTCTGGATCGCCGTCGCGGTCGGCGTCGTCACCGGGCTGCAGAGCCCATATTGGACAAACATATTCTGCCAACTCACGCTTCTCGGGGCGGCTGTGATGTTTTGGCGGAACCGGTCGTGGCCCGCGCTGAAGTCGGCCCTGGCGGTGATCGGTGCGGCGGCGGCGGCCTTCGCCCTGATGAACCTCGACACCTGGACCTACAAACTCGCCAATGGCCCGAACCCCGGAGCGCTCGTCCGGGAATACAAGTGGCTCGAGATCTACGGTCTCAAGCTCGTCGATCTGGTGATCCCGCCGGTCGCGCACCGTTCGAACGACTTCGCGGCCTACGCCGCAGCCCACAGGCTCGGCAATCCGGCCGCGGGCATCCCGCCCGCCTCGCCGCTGCAGGACGAGGGCTCGTATCTGGGGATCGTGGGGATTCTTGCCCTGGGGCTGCTCGTCTGGACCGCGATCTCGGATGCCGTGAAGGGCAGGGCCAACGACATCCCGCTCGCCGCCTGGCAGGTGCTCTGGATCATGCTCTGCTTCAGTACGGGCGGGCTCAATGCGATCCTCGGTGCCTGCGGCTTCACGCTTTTCCGAGCTGCCTGCCGCTACAGCGTCGTGATCCTCGCGATCGTGCTGATGGATGCCGTGCGGCGGCTCACGGCCTGGGAGAAGGATGCCGCGGCGAAGGCGAGCGCGGACACCATGCGGATCGGCACGCTCACTGCCGCGGCCGGGCTCTGCCTGCTCATCCTCTGGGATCAGGTGCCGCGGGCACCAACGCCGGCGCAGTCGGCGGTGATCGCGAAGCAGGTGGCGGCCGACCGCGAGTTCGTCGGCCGGATGGAGGAGTCGCTGCCCGACAAGGCGATGGTCTTCCAGCTGCCCGTGATGGAGTTCCCGGAATCGGGGCTGCCGGGGATTCCCCCCTACGATCACTTCCGGCCGTATCTCTACAGCCATGACCTCCGGTTTTCCTTCGGATCGATGAAGGGCCGCGAGCGCGAGCGGTGGCAGCAGGCCGTCCAGCAGAAGCTCGTCGAAGGCGCGGCGGTGGATCAGCAGGCCCAGAAGATCCGGTTCAAGATCGCCAACGTGAATCAGGCGGTGCAGGAGCTCGAGAAACTCGGTTTCAAGGCGATCTACATCAATCGCAACGGCTTTCCCGATCGGGGCAAGGGACTCGAGGAGGCCCTCGTCGAACTGGGTTTCGACACCCCGCCCCTGCGGAGTGCGGCCGGCGACCTGACCTGCATCCTGCTCGAGAAGCGGCCCGCCGCGGAGAAGTGACCTGTGGCCGCGTCCGCCATGCAGGTTCGGCAGGCCGCGATCCTGGCCGGGCTCACCCTCGCCGTGTTTGCGCCCACGCTGTCGGCCGGGTTCGTCTACGACGCGCGGCTGCAGATCCTCACCGACCCCTTCCTGCACGATCCCCGCAACTGGCTCAACGTGCTCTCGTTCCGCGTGCTCGGAATGGACGTGCTCGACTTCAACCGGCCGGTGCAGCTGGCATCACTCATGCTCGACGCGGCCGTGTGGGGAAAGGACCCTTTCGGCTACCACCTCACGAGCATCCTGCTGCATGCGGTGAACGTGGTGCTGGTGTGGCTGGTGGCGCGGGAAGTGTTGGCGGGCAGTGAGGGTCGAGTTGGCGGAGGTGGGCCGCCGACGGGCCGATCGCTGGCGGCGTTTCTCGCGGCACTCTGGTTTGCCGTGCACCCCATCGTCGTCGAGGCGGTCTGCGAGCCGACGTTTCGGGAAGACCTCCTGGCGGCGGCGTTTACGCTCGGGGCGGTCGTGCTCGCCGGGCGGCATGCGGCGGCAGCGGGGGCGGATGCCTGGCGGGCTGCGGGCTGTGCGACGATCTGCCTGCTCGCCGTCGCCAGCAAGGAGTCGGGTGTGGCGGCGCCGTTCGTGCTCGCGGCGTTCTGGGGGCTTTTCCGGGCTGGCGGGCGGAGCCGCTTCTGGCGGCTGGCGATCGGCGGCGGGTTCGTCGTCGTCGCGGCATTTCTCGCGGCACGGTTTCTCCTGGAGCCGTCGCCCTCGCGGATTTTCGAGACGAAGCCAGGCTTCCTGGGCGGCTCGTTCATCGAAACGCTGAAGATCGAGCCGCGGATCCTCGCGCTCTACGCCCAGTTGATCGTCTTCCCGGTCAATCTCTGCGCCGACTACGGGCTGTATTCGCTCCGCCATCTGCCACTCTGGGCGTCGTTGGTCGTGATCGCCGCGCTCGCCTCGCTGGCGACTGTCGGCGGCCGCCGTGATCATCGCCTGCTCTTTGGGCTGGCCCTGCTGCTCGTGCCCCTCGTGCCGGTGTCGAACCTCGTGCCGATCTACCGGGCCGCGGCCGACCGCTACCTCTACCTGCCGCTGGCCGGCGCGGCCTGCATCGTCGCCTGCGTGCTCGATGGACCTTGGCTGGCGGGCAACGAACGGCGGCGACAGGCCGTGACCATCGGGGCGATGGGGGCGATCGTCGTGCTGGGCGCCATGGCCATCGGTCGGCAGGCGGTGTGGGCGAACCAGTTGGCCCTTTGGGAGGACACGCTCCAGCGGATCCCCGTGTCGTATACGGCTGCCAGCGGGTATGCCGGCGCGCTCCGCGAGGCGGGGCGAACCGAGGAGTCGATCGAGATTGCCCGGCGGGCGATTGACTTGTCCGAAGGCAGGCGGGGCGATGCCTGGCTCGTGCTGGCGCTGGCGCTCGAAGCCGCGGGGCGGGCGGCCGAGGCCGAAAAAATCGTGGCCAAGGCGGTCGAGGTTGACGGCCGGCTTGCCGACCCCGATGCCCGCGTGGCGGCGCTCGCCATGGAGCCTGCGGAGGCCGAGGGAATCAAGCGGATTCTGGCACGAAATCGCAGCGGGCCGCGTTAGAAGCCCAGCCAGGTGCGGCGTGCGAGCCCCAGCAGATCCCCGATGCTCCGGCGGGTCTCGGCGAAGTCGGCCTTGCTCGAGCCGTGCGTGCGGTCGGTGAACGTGATCGGCACCTCGACGATGCGGGCTCCGGCACGATGCAGTCTCCAGAGGAGATCCTCCTGGAAGGCGTAGCCCTGGGACTCGGGAGGGGAGATCCGATCAAGAAGCGTGAGGCGGATCGCACGAAAGCCTCCCGAGCCGTCACGGACCGGCACGCCGAGCACCCACCGCGTGAACCAGCAGACGAGGCGGCTCATGAGTTCGCGCGACAGCGGCCAGCCGAGCGTCTTCCCTCCCGGAACCCGGCGGGAGCCGATCGCGAGGTCCGCAGGTTTGCCGCCCGGGGGTTCCATCGCGGTGAGGAGCCGGGGAATGTCGTCGGGATCGTGGCTCAGATCGGCGTCCATGTAGACCGCGATCTCGAAGCCGGCGCGGCGGGCCTCGCGGAGCCCTTCGAGGATCGCGCTGCCGAGGCCGCGGCGTCCGCGACGGATGAGAACATGGAGCCGCGGCTCCGTCGCCGCCTTCCCCAGGGCGATCCCGCCGGTGCCATCGGGCGAGTCGTCATCGACGACGAGCATGTGAAGATCGGGCCGGGCCGCCAGCACGCGGTCGATCAGCGTGGCGATGTTGTCGCGCTCGTTGTAGGTCGAAGCATTGACGATGATCCGCCCCGGCAACCATGGCTCGGCAGAGCGTGTATCGGACGCGGAGGATGGTGCAGCGGGCGTCGCCATGAAACGATTGTGCCCTCGTCTGGCGAGGGAGTCACGAGCCGCGGATTCAGCGGCCGCGGGACGCGTGGTCGCGGAGGAGATTGCTGCGGGCCTCGATCTCGTCGATCGGGCGAAGGACTGTCTCGGCGCCCGGTGGCAGGAGCGGGAAGTGCCGCGCGGCCGTGAGCGAATCGACGACCTCGTGGCAGAAGCCCGCATGGGTCACCCAGAGCGCGGGATCGAACCGTCGCAGGTCGATCGATACCGAGTAGGTGCGGAGGGTCTTGCGACGCTTCTTGACGTATTGGGGGAAAAACGACATCGAGAGTTCACGAAGCGACCTATAGATCGGGTCTCGGTAGCGGAGCAGGGGACTGTTGCTCTTGGAGATGGCTCCCCAGAGACCACGGCGCCGGAACAGCACCACGACGTGGTCGACGTCACCCCGCGCCGCCCCCAGGTCCATCACCAGCGGGGGTTCTCCCGCGAGCCAGAGCCCGCACGCCGCGACGAAGGCCGCCTCCACGCAGTGGGCCTCGCCATGCCGGAGCGACTCCGCGACCGATCGGGCCGTGGGCCCGGCCGACTCGCGGTTCCAGTGGAGCCGGTTGACGAAGTCCTGGATCCGCTGGGGCGTGCGCAGGGCGGCGAGCATCGCCGCGATGCGCCGCGGGAGGCCGAGCCTCACGCCGAGGTCCGTGCCGGTGGCGGCCGGGAGGGCGGCCGGTGAATGCTGGCGGTGCTGGCGGGGGCGTGCTGTCACGGCCGGAGACTACCACCGCCGGGGCCGCCACGAAATCGCCGGGGGCCTCTGCCGGCTCGCCGTGCGAGCGGAGGCAGGAAAAAAGAGATGCCCAAACGTGGTCCTCCCGGCGGCGGATTGCTTAAAATCGGATGAGCCACTGGAGGGTTGCAATGACACGTCGATTTTTGTGCGTGATCGCTGTGTGTGCCGGAGTTGTGTTGGGCGCGCAGACCCGCGAGGCCGCGGCCCGTGGGTGCTATCCCACGTTCGGCTACGGCAACGTCGGCTACTCCGCCGGCTACAGCATCCAGCAGGTGGGCTGGTGTGGTCCGCGCTGGTCCGGTCCGCGCGGGTGTGGCTGGGGAGGCGGTTGGGGAGGTGGCTGGGGTGTTGGCCGCGGCGGCTGGTGCGGGCCCGGCTGGGGTGGCTGGTGCGGGCCGCGTTGGGGATGGGGCTGCAGGCCGTGGGGCTGGCGGACCTCGTGCTACACGCCGGCGTATTCGTACGGCTGGCCTGCGTACTATGGCACGACATGGTTTCCTTCATGCGGATCCACCTTCTATTCGTCCCCCGTGGGCGGATCGTTCTTTTCAGGAGGCATGATTCCCGTTCCGACCGTCGGCTTCGGCTATCCCGCCTTTGCGCCAGGTTTCGTGTCGGCGAACAACGTGGCGACGCCAGTCGCAGGTTTTGCCAATGCCCGGCCCGCACTGCAGCCGGTGCAGCAAGTGGCCTCGACGATTGGCGATCTGCGGAGCCGTCGGGCGGCCGCCCAGCGGACGTCGGTGGCGCAGGCTGCGACCCGGATTCGTCCGGGCAACACGATCGCGAGGCTGAGGGCCTCGCGGCTCGTCGCAGTGGGCGATCGCCAGCTCCGCGACGCCAACGGCGACCCGACGCTCGTCCGCCGCGCGGTTGACTCCTACCGTCGCGCCGCGGCCATCGCCGGAGACCAGCCCGACACGTTTGTGCGGGAGGCGATCGCGCTGGTGGCCCTCGGAGAACGCGGGCAGGCCGACGCCGCCATGGCCAAGGCGGTGGCGATCGACGGACGGCTCGCCGACGTGCCGCCGGCCCGTGACAATCAGCCCGCCGACCCGGTCTTCGGCGGCCGGTCGGCCGAGGCGGAGCCTCCGCTGGTCGCCCGTGGGAAAGCCGTTCTGCGTCAGATCGGTGCCGATACGGCTGCGGGCGATGCCGATCCCGCGGTCCAGTGGCTGGCCGGCCGGTGGGCGGACCGATTTGACGGCGGGCTCAGGGCCGTGGCGACGAACGACCGCCGCGTGGAATAGGGCTCCTCGTCAGCGGAGACCTGGCGGGTATTCTTGCGGCATGACCGCAACCCGCCCCCTCTGTGAACGCATCGACCTCGATCAGCCCGCCGGCCGTGGCCGTCTGGAGGCCTTGCGGGGCAAACTCGTCTCGCAGGGCGACGTCATCAGCCCGGCCGGCCGGCAGAAGACGATCGACGTATTCGGCGAAGCCCTTTCGCCACGGCAGGTCGTCGAGCGGATCTGCGGCGATGTGCGATCACAGGGGCTCGCGGCTCTCCTCGACTACTCGCGGCGGATCGACTCCGCCGACGTGAAGGCCGACTCGCTCTTCGTGGCCCCCGAGCGGCTCGCCGCGGCCCACCACTCGGTCGAACCCGGCTTCCTCGCCGCCATTCGCCGGATCCGTGACCGGGTGGAACGCTTTCAGCAGGCGGTGCTCATCCGCGACGTCGAGGTGAAACTCCCGGGCGGCGGCAGCCTGCGGCAGCGGTACCTGCCGCTCGACCGCGTGGGCGTTTGCGTGCCGGGGGGCGCCGCGGCCTACCCGTCGACGCTCCTGATGACCGTCGTACCCGCGCGGGTGGCGGGCGTGAAGGAGATCGTGGTCGTCGCCCCACCGACGAAGTTTGGCTCCGAGAACACGCACGTGCTTGCGACCTGCCACGAGCTCGGCGTGACCTCGGTGATGCGTGCCGGCGGCGCCCAGGCCGTCGCCGCCATGGCCTACGGCATCGAGGGGATGGCCCGCGTGGACAAGATCGTCGGCCCAGGCAACCTCTTCGTGGCCCTTGCCAAGGAACACGTCTACGGCGACGTGTCGATCGACTCGATCGCCGGGCCGAGTGAAATCGTGATCGTGGCCGACGACGTCGGGAATCCCGAGTCGATTGCCTCCGACATGCTGGCGCAGGCGGAGCACTCGCCCGGTTCGGCGATCCTGCTCACCGCCAGTCGGTCGCTGGCCGACGCCGTCATGGCGGCCCTCGAACGCCGCGTGGCCGTGCTCGAGCGGAGTGATCTCACGCGGGACAGCCTCGAGCGGTTCTGCGGCATCGTCGTGACCCGCAGCGACGAGGAGTCGGCCGACCTCGCCAACGACCTCGCCCCCGAGCACCTGTTGATCGACACCCGCGATCCGGAGGCCGCGCTTGCCCGGATCCGCCACGTGGGTGCGGCCTTTCTCGGGCCGTACAGCCCCGTGGCAGCGGGCGATTACGCCGCCGGGCCGTCGCATGTGCTCCCGACCGGCGGCACGGCCCGATTCGCGGCCGGTCTTTCGGCCAACGAGGTCCTCCGGGGGGGCAGCGTGACCCGGCTCGGCCGGGACGACCTCGCCGAGATGGCCGACGACATCCGCCTGCTCGCCGACACCGAGGGGCTCACCGCGCACCGCCGCAGCGTCGATGCCCGATTCGACGGGTAGCCGCGTCACATCGGCGCCGGAAAGCCCGGAGCGGCCGACGGGTAGCAACGCTTGGAACGGTTGTGCCGACCATGGGAGCGGGCGGGGCGTGAGGTAGACTTTGGCCGTCTCCACCTTCCACGAGTGCGTCATGTCCGCCGTGCCCGCCCGATCCGCCACCCCGCTGATCCGATCCGCGATCGCCGCGATCGAGGGCTACGTGCCCGGAGAGCAGCCCCAGACCGGCAAGTGGATCAAACTCAACACCAACGAGAATCCCTACGCTCCGTCGCCGGCGGTCGCCCGGGCGATCGTGGCCACGGCCGCTGGCCGCACGCTCGCCAAATATCCCGATCCGATGGCCAACGCATTTCGGCGTCGCGCCGCCGAGGTGCTCGGTGTGGAGCCCGACTGGATCATCTGCGGCAACGGCAGCGACGATCTGCTCACGATCCTCGTGCGCTCGTTCGTGGGCGAGGGGGAGTGCCTGCGGATGCCTTATCCGAGCTACATCCTCTACCGCACGCTCGCCGGTATCCAGGGAGCGGCTTGCGACGAGGTGCACTACCGCCGCGACTGGACGCTCGGGGACGAGTTCGCGGCTCCCCGCGACGACCTGCGGCTTGCCGTCATCGCCAACCCGAACAGCCCGTCTGGCACGCTCCTCCCGCCCACGCGGGTCGCCGAGCTCGTCGAGCAGCTTCCCTGCGGCGTCGTGGTGGACGAGGCCTACGGTGACTTCGCCGAATCCAACTGCCTCGGGCTCGTCAAGGCGAACCCGAGGGTGATCGTGACGCGGTCGTTCTCGAAGTCGTACGCCCTCGCCGGCCTGCGGTTCGGTTTCGCGGTCGCCCAGCCCGCCGTCATCGAGCAGATGCTCAAAGTCAAGGATTCCTACAACTGCGACGCCCTTTCGATCGCGGCGGCGACCGCGGCGATCGATGACCAGGCCTGGCTCGCCGAGAACAGGTCCAAAATCATCGCCACCCGCCGGCGGCTCACCGACGCCCTCCGCGGCCTGGGCTACGATCCGCTCGAGAGCCAGGCGAACTTCGTCTGGTGCACCCATCCCTCCAGGCCGCACAAGCCGATCTACGAGGCCCTCAAGGCCCAGGGCATCCTCATCCGCTACATGAACTACGCCGGCTGGGGCGATGGGCTGCGGGTGACGGTTGGCACTGACCCCGAAATCGACGCCTTCCTCGCCTGCCTGAAGACGATCTGAACGGTTGCTCCCCCCCAACCCGCGAAACCCCGCCATGCCCCGCACCGCCACCGTCACCCGTAAAACCGCCGAGACCGACATCCGCCTCACGCTCGACCTCGACGGCACGGGCAAGGCCGAGGTCGGCACAGGGCTCGGCTTTTTCGACCACATGCTCACGCTTCTGGCGGGGCACTCGCTGATCGACATCAAGATCGACTGCACGGGCGACCTGCATGTGGACGGCCACCACACGGTGGAGGACGTGGGCCGCGCCCTGGGCGGGGCGCTCGTCGAATGCCTCGGAGACCGCAAGGGCATCCGCCGTTACGGCCATGCGATCATTCCGATGGACGAGTCGCTGGCGACCGTGGCAGTCGATCTCGGCGGCCGCTCGGCCTGCGTGTTTGCCGTGGACTTTCCGGTGCCGACGATCGGCACCTTCGACGCCCAACTCGTGGAGGTGTTTTGGGAGAGCGTGGCCGCCACGGCGGGCATGAACTTCCACGCGCTCCTGCACCACGGCAAGAACGGCCACCACATCGCCGAGGCGGTGTTCAAGGCGGCGGCCCGGGCGATCCGAATGGCGGTCGAGACCGATCCCCGCCAGCCGGGCATCCCGAGCACCAAGGGCACGCTCACGTCGAAGTGATCGCGGCCCGGCGGCCGGCTGTTCGTGCCGCGGGGCATGGGCAGCCCCTCTCCGCGTTACTCGTTGACGTAGGTCTCGAGGAACCGGGCGAGCTTGTGGAAGTCGCAGCCCCGCTCGACGTAGCGGACGACCGTCACGAGGGTGTTGGGATCGACCAGTTCCTCGAACGGCACGTAGTTGAGGTCGAGTTGCCCCGACACGCTCACCATCACGCCATCGAGGCCCCGCTCGGCGAGCGCCCGGTAGCCGCCCACGCCGAGCTGGCTGCCGAGCATCACGTCGAAGGCGTGGGGCTTGGCGCAACGGGCCTCGTAACCCAGTTGCAAGCCCACCACCTTTCGCGAACGGCCCGTCTGTTTCTTGAACTCGTCCGAGACGAGCTTGGCGAACATGCGGCCGAGCTGGACGTGGGAGATCGAGATGTGGCCGTGGTCGTCGCGGGGGATGCCCTCGAGTGACTTGGCGGGGAGGTATTCGGCGAGGCCCTCGGCCATCACGATCACGCCGTATTGCTTGCCCTCCTGCTCCTCGCGGACCCGCATCGTCTTCACGATCCGACCGATCACCTCGTCGATGTTCATCACCGGCTTGATCCGCGTCTGGCCGTTCGGATCGGTGACCGTCTCCTCGCCGCGGAACCTGCCATGGATGTCTTCCACGCTGATCACGAGGCTCGCCTCGCCGGCAATCGCGGCTCCGTAGGAGAGCCAGCCGGCGCTCCGGCCCATGGTTTCGCAGAGGAAATAGGATCGGCTCGCCTCGGCGTCGTAGAGGAGGTTGCGGATCTCGCCGCCGAGCGTGTCGACGGCGGTGAAGTAGCCGAAGGTGAAGTCGATTCCCATGTAGTCGTTGTCGATCGTCTTCGGCAGGTGGACGACCGGGATCCGCTTGGCATCGGCCGGAAGGCGGTCCTGGTAGAGCTTGAACTTGTTGGCGGTCTTGAGGGTGTCGTCACCGCCGATCGAGATCAGGGCCTCGACGCCGAGTGAGCGGAGCCCCTCGTAGGCGTTCCTGAGCGGCTGTACCCGGTCCGCATCGCCGAAGTGGCTGGGGTGCGAGACATGCTTGCCGGGATTGGTGCGGGCCGTGCCGATCATGATCCCCTGGCCGCTCCGCGTCCGCTTGAGGAAATCGGGCGTGATCCTGATGTAGTCGCGGCCCTCGACGAGCGGGTTGGCGGGCGAATAGTCGGCGAGCGACGAGTAGCCGTGCTTCATGCCGATCACCTCGGTGCCCTCCCGCATGAACGACGTCGCCGCGGTCGAGATCACCGCGTTGGCTCCCGGTGCGGGGCCTCCGGCGAAGAGGATCGCGACGCGACGGAAGTGGTGGGTGGCGCGGTCGGGGCGGGCGAGGGATTCGGGCACGGCGGGATCCTGGGGTGTGTCAGTCTGCGAGCATGCGTTCAACGAAGGTGGTGTCGACCTGGGCATCGTGGAAGGCGGCGTTGGAGAGAACCTTGAGGTGCAGCGGCACCGTGGTCTTGATGCCTTCGACCCGGAGCTCCTTGAGGGCGCGAATCATCGTGTCGATGGCATCCTTGCGGGTGGGCTGGTGGACGATCAGCTTGCCCACGAGTGAATCGTAGTGCGGCGGCACGACGTAGCCGGTCGCGGCATGGGAATCCCAACGCACACCGAAGCCGCCCGGAGCGATGATCCGCTCGATCCGACCGGGGCAGGGACGAAAGTTGGCGTCGGGATCCTCGGCATTAATGCGACACTCGATGGCGTGGCCGCGTGGCTT
>SXGQ01149979.1_pt1 | contig 21740 bp, 21 predicted proteins | sample 3178371 | NCBI WGS metagenome assembly SXGQ01 (sample SAMN11356859, study PRJNA531348) | freshwater metagenome | isolation source: freshwater sample F1-20 | place: China: Fuxian Lake, Yuxi | collected 2017-12-25 | reverse complement strand
GAGGTCAACGCCGGCCACGGCGCCGGCAAGCCCACCTCGAAGATCCTCGAGGAGCGCAGCGACGTGCTGGCCTTCATCGCCAACACGATGAAGCTCGAAGTCAAGTGACCGCAGCGGTCGCGATCCGCGACCTGGGCGCTGGCGATGCCGGCGCCCTCATCGAGCTGTACCAGCACCTGAACGCGGGCGATGCGCCGCCCTCCGAGGATGCAGTGCATGCGGTCTTCGCCCATCCGGGCCTGACGCACTTCGGTTTGTTCGCGGGCGACGCGCTGATCGCCAGCTGCAACCTCGCCGTCATTCCCAACCTGACGCGGGGTGGCAGCAGCTACGGCGTCATCGAGAACGTCGTCACGCACGCCGACCACCGCGGGCAAGGCCACGGCCAGGCTGTCATCGGGCATGCCATCGCACAGGCCTGGGCGGCCGGGGCCTACAAGGTGGTGCTGACCACCAGCCGCAAAGACCCCGCCGTGTGGGCGTTCTACGAGCGCTGCGGCTTCGACAGCGGCGACAAGCGCGCCTTCGTCATCCGCCGCTGAGCGCGGCGCGGGCCGTTACCACTTCATCTCGCCCTTGTTGACCTTCGCGCCGATGTCCAGCGCGATGGCCAGCCCCGCGTCGGGGTAGGCCTGCTGCATCGCGGCGATCAGCGCGGCGCTGTTCGCGGCCCGGGGCAGCTCGGCGTCGAAGCGGGCGAGGTAGTCTTGCGTCCAGCGCAGTTGCGTGGCGTCCTGCGGTGTGCCGGCGCGGCTGTGCCCCGGGATCACGCGTGCGGGTTGCAGCGCCGCCATGGCGGTGAGCTTGCGCTGCCAGTCGGCGCGCTCCTGTGCCGTCTGCGTGTCGGCCGTCCACACATGCAGGCCGGCAAACACGTTCACACCGCCGGCGATGGTGCGCAGCGACGGGATCCACACATAGCTGCGGCCGGGCAGGGCGTCGTCCAGCCCGCGCACCTCCAGCTTCTCGCCTTCCAGGTCGATGACCGGCGTGGCCAGCGCTTGCGGCAACGGCACGGCCTGCGGGGCGTTGGCGCCCAGGCGCGGGCCCCACACCTCCAGCTTGGTTTTCAGGGTGGCTTCGATCTTCTTCAGCGTCGGCGCGGTGGTGACGACGCGGGCGTTCGGGAACACCTGCTTGAGCACGCCGATGCCGAAGTAGAAGTCGGGGTCTGCCTGGCTGATGTAGATCGTCTTCAGCGTCTTCTTGCTGTCCAGCACCATGGCGGCGATGCGCATCGCGTCGGCCCGGGTGAAGCCGGTGTCCAGCAGCACGGCGTCGGTCTTGCCCGTCACCAGCACGGCGTTGACGTGGAAGCTGCCGGCATCGGCGTTGTAGACCTGCAGGCTCAGCGGCGCGGCCGCCGTGGGTTGCGCCGAGGCCGTCGCGGCGGGGAGGGCGAGCGTGGCCACTGTGGCGAGCGGCAGCACGAGGCGGCGCAGGGTGTGGAGCGAGTTCATGACGGTCAGTCGTGGGGTGAGTGGGAACGCCGCCACTCTATTTGTCGCCATATCATCGATAAACAGCGTTGGAGGCGATGCTTTGTCAACTCAATCGATCAAATCATGGACCGCCTGACCGCCATGCGCGTGTTCGTGGAGGTGGCCGAGCGCGGCAGCCTGACTCAGGCGGCCGACGTGCTGGACATCTCCCGGGCGATGGCCTCGCGCTATTTGGAAAGCGTGGAGCGCTGGCTGGGCGCCCGGCTGCTGCAGCGCACGACCCGGCGCGTGAGCCTCATCGACGCCGGCAGCGCGGCGCTGGCGCGCTGCCGGCAGATGCTGGAGCTGGCGCGCGAAGCCGAGGCGGCCGTGGGCGAGCAAAGCCTGGCGCCGCGCGGGCGCCTGCGGGTGACGTGCAGCGCATCGCTCGCCCAGGCCCGGCTCGCGGCGCTGGTGGCGGCGTTCCTGGATCGCCACCCCGGCTGCGAGGTGGAGCTGGTGGCGCTGGAGCGCTCGGTCAACCTCGTCGAGGAGCGGATCGACCTGGCCGTGCGCATCAGCAACCAGCTCGACCCCGGCCTCGTCGCCCGGCCGCTGGGGCAGTTCCGCTCCGTACTGTGCGCCGCGCCGGCCTACTTGGCCACGGCCCCGGTGCTGGACGTGCCCGACGACCTGCGCCAGCACCGCTGCGTGACGCATGCCTACGTCAACCGCAACGACTACGCGCTGGCGCACCAGGGCCAGTGGCTGCGCGTGCCGGTGCACGCCGTGCTGCAGAGCAACGACGCGGCGGTGATGCGCAGCGCCGCGCTGGCGGGCGCGGGCCTCACCATCCTGCCGGCCTACCTCGTGGCCGACGACCTGCAGGCGGGCCGGCTGCAGCGCGTGCTGCCGGACTGCGAGCCCGAGGCCCATGCGGTGCATGGCGTCTACCTGTCGCGGCAGTACCAGCCGCTGGCGTTGCGCCTGCTGCTGGACTTCCTGGCCGAGCGGCTGCCTGGCGCGCTCTAGAAGTTCACGGCCTTGGTCTTGAGGCCGCGGGCCACCAGCGTGGCGTTGATGAGCTGTGCCTGCTCGCGGCTGGGGAAGGGCCACACCGTGGCGCGCCAGCCTTCCGGCGTCTGGATGACGTCGGCCTGCAGCGACTCCGGGTTGCTGTGCACCCCCCGCAGGCCCTCCTGGATCTTCTTGAGCAGCGCTTCTGCCTCGGCCTTGCTGCCCGGCGGGCCGACGAGCGCGACGGCCAGCTTGTTCGGGGCCTCGGCCATGCGGGCCAGGCGCGGGTCGGCCGGCTCGGTCTTGCGGGCGGCTTCGACCGCCTTCTCGGGGGCGGGCTCGCTGCGCCGCTCCGGGGCCCTGCCGGGGGCGGGCGTCTCGGTCTTTTCGGCGGGTTGTGCCGCCGCCGGCTGGTCGGCTTGCGCCGGCTTGCTGGACAGCAGCGGAGGACGCTTCACGCCGTCCACGCGTTCCACCAGCCGTGGGCGGATGTCGGGTGGGGTGTCACTCGCGGCCGCCTCCGCGCTGGAGGCCGCTGAAGCCGCCGCCGCCGACGCTGACGCCGAAGCCGCAGGGCGTGGTGCGACGGTTTCGGGGGCGGGTTCGGAGGCGGGCGGGGTGGGCGTCGGTGCAGACGCCGGCGCGCGGACCGAGGCCGGCGGATCGGCGGCAGCCGCAGAGGCCGCGGGTGCCGGGGTTTCCACCGGCGCAGCCGCATGGCGGGGCCACAGCCCCCACGCTGCCACGCCGACCAGCAGGGCCAGAACCCCGCCGGCCAGGGCGAGGCGAACCGGGTCCCAGATGCGCCGGCCCAGCACCTGCGACGGGATGCCACGCCCGGTCAGCACGCGGGTGCGGCCGCTGCCGGCGTCGATGCCGGCGCTCATCAGGTACAGCTCGAACGGCCAGCCGCCGTGCTGGGCGGCCAGCGCCTCGTCAATGACGATGACGCGCCAGGGGCGCTCCTCGGGCGCCGCCGGCGGGTCGGCGAAGCCGTGGGCCAGCGCGAAACGTTCCACGCGATCGGGGCTCAGCCCGGGCAGGAACTTCTCGTTGAAGGCCCGCCACTGCGTGCTCGATTTGCGGCCCAGGCGCCGCAGCCACCGGCCCGGCAGGTCCCGGAGCCCTTGCGTCCAGGCGGCCCAGCGCGAGACGGGCGTGGAGCCGTGCAGGTCGTCGAACGCGCTGACCACATCGGTCAGCACCGGCTCCACGAAGCCGCCGGCCTGCGCCGTCGTGCGCACGAACGGCAGCGCCACCACCCCGATGGTGTGCACGTCGGCCGTGGTGATGCGGCGTGCGAGGGGGTGGCGGTTGTGCCAGTCGACGATCTGTTCGGCCAGACGCTCCATACCGCGTGGATCTTCGCCGAGGCTCAGCCGCACCAGCCTGCCGAACAGTGCCTGGAAGTCAGCCCAGTTGCTTCAGCAGCCAGGCGTTCAGGTCGGCGATCTCCTCGGCGCAGACCGAGTGCGGCATCGGGTAGTCGTGCCATTGCACGTCGTGGCCCATCGCCACCAGCGTCTCCCGGCTGGCGATGCCCCGGGCCACCGCGACGATGGGGTCCTGGGTGCCATGGGCCATGAAGATGGGCAGCGTGGCGTTCGCGTCGTCACGCTCGGCGGCCGTGGTGGCGGCCAGCGGCACGTAGCCCGACAGGCCCACCGCGCCCGCCAGCCGGTGCGGGTAGCGCAGCGCCGTCATCAAGGCCATCGCGCAGCCCTGGCTGAAGCCCATGACGACGATGCGCTCGGCGGGGATGCCGCGCGCGCGTTCCTGGTCGATCAGCTCGGCGATCTGGCGCTGCGACTCGCGCAGGCCGGCCTCGTCCTCGTGCCGCTGCAGGTCCACGCCGAGGATGTCGTACCAGGCGCGCATCACGTAGCCGTTGTTGATCGTCACCGGGCGTTGCGGTGCGTGCGGGAACACGTAGCGCACCGGGCCGATGGCGGTCAGGTCCAGCTCGTTGCAGATGGGGACGAAGTCGTAGCCGTCGGCACCCAGGCCGTGCAGCACGAGGATGGTCGTGCGCGGGTTGGGGCCGGTTTCGATGACGTGGGTCTCAAGCATGCGGGTTCCAGTCCTTCTTCAGCAGTTCAAAGTGTTTGTCGCCGTAGGCGTCCAGGCCCTCGGCCGTGGGCTGCCAGCCTGCGCGACGGTAGAAGGCCTCGGCGCGCGAGTCGGGCATGGTGCCCAGATCCAGCCGCGCGTGGCCTTGGTCGAACAACCACTGCACCATCACGTCGTGCAGTTGGCGGCCGAAGCCCTGGCCATGCAGCGCCGGGTCCACGAACATCGCCCAGATGTGACCGTTGCGGTTGTCGCCGATGGCGAAGCCGGCAATGCGCCCAGGCGCCAGCTCGACGACCCAGCCGCGGCCGAAGTCTTCCAGGTAAGCGTGCAGCTCGGCATCCGAGATGCGGCCCGGCGTCAGCGTGTTCTCGGTGACCGCGTAGCGCACGCGCCAGAGTTCGGCGGTGTCGTCGCGGGTGGCTTGTCGGAGGCGTGACATGGCGTCATTGTCGCGACAGCCGGGCGTCTTCCCGCCACCGATGATTTGCGCCATGGGAAGCCTCTACCTCGTCCGCCACGGCCAGGCCAGCTTCGGCGCTGCCGATTACGACCAGCTCAGCCCCAGGGGTCACGAGCAATGCCGCCACCTCGGCGCCTACTGGCGTGAGCGCGGGCAGCGCTTCGATGCCGTGTTCACCGGCACGCTGCGCCGCCATGCGCAGTCGCTGGCCGGCATCGTCGAAGGTTATGGCGATGCCCTGCGCGCCACCGCGCTGCCCGGCCTGAACGAGTACGACAGCGAGGCTGTGGTGCGTGCCATCCACCCCGAGCCGCTGGGCGCGCCCACCGACCCGGAGATGGTCAAGCAGCACTTCCGCCTGCTGCGCCAGGGGCTGCTGGCGTGGATGCGCGGCGAGACGGCCCCGGTGGGCATGCCGTCGCATGCCGACTTCGCCGCCGGTGTGGCCGACGCGCTGGCGCGCGTGCTGGCGCTGGGCGTGGGCCGGCAGGTGCTCATCGTGTCCAGCGGCGGGCCCATCGCCACGGCCGTGGCGCAGGTGCTCGCCTGCCCGCCGGAAACCTTCGTCGAGCTGAACCTGCGCATCCGCAACTCGGCGGTGACGGAGTTCGCGTTCAACCCGAAGCGCCACCACCTCGTCACGTTCAACACGCTGCCGCACCTGGACACGGCCGAGACGCGGGGGCATGTCACGCACGCGTGAGCGGCCCGCGGTTCATGCCGTGCGCGCCACCTGCCGGGCCATCACCTCGCGCCACTGCTGATGCTCCGCGCTGCCCGCGTCGACGGCCAGCTGGTTCTTCGCCCGCAGGTAGTTGTGCGTGAAGACGCCCAGGTACGCGCCCAGCACCTGTTCGGCCATCTCGTCGCCCGCCAGGCCCAGGCACCGTGCGGCGACCTCGCTCGTGCAGAGGTGCTCGCCGCACCATGACCGGCGCAGCCGGTACTGCGACGCCGCGGCTGGCGCCAGGCTGAGCACCGGCATGTGATTCAGGTAGGGGCTTCGGCTGAACATCTTGCGCGCCTCTGCCCAGGTGCCGTCCAGCAGGATGAAGAGCGGCCGCTTGGCCGTGCCGTCCTGGACCGGCGCTGACGGTCGGAGGTCATACACCACGCGCTCCGGCGCGGTGTATTCGCCGGGGAACACGACATAGCAGTCCCAGCGCGGATCGCTCAACAGGGCGAGGAGCGCCGGATCGGTTTCGGTGCGCGCCCAGCGGAACGCGAACGTGTCGGCCACCAGGTCTGCGATAAGCCAACCGGTGTTGGTCGGCTTCATCGGCTCGATGTCCGCCATCAGCAGGCAGACCGCGGCGCGCGTGTCCACCGGCGTGCGCAAGGTGCACATGCAGTGAGAGGGCACCAGCCGGCAGCCCTCGCAGCGCTCTCGCTTGAAACCGCCCCGGGCCAGGAATGGCTTGACGGAGCTGGCGAGGCGCGTGGCACGCAGCAGGGACACGGCATGAGGCATGGGTCGATTGTCCAGGCAGTCAAGCAGGCCCCCGCGTGCTTCACGCCGCGTGCCTCGCCGGCGTAAGCCCGGCACGCAGGGGGCACGTCACTTGCGGAACTTGCGCACCAGGTCTTCGACGCGCGGCCCGCCCGCCTGGGCGCCGCTGGAGACCTTGATGATGCTCAGCGTGCGCTCGGCGCCGGACTCGAGCGTGGCCTGGTGCACGGCTTGCAGCAGCGGCCAGACCTGCTCGGGCGGGCCTTCCACGACCGTGCCCATGCCGTGCACCTCGTAGCGCAGGCCGGACGCCTGGATGACGGCGATGGCGGCGTCCACATGCTTGTAGGTGTCGAGCGGCGTGCCGGCGGGCCGGGGGACGACCTGGATCTCGGCAATCATGTGCCGGCTCGGCGCCGCGCTGGCCGCCGCTGCCGGTGCGGCCGCCGGTTGCGCCTGGGCCGCGGCGCAGGTCAGGGCGAGAAGGGCCGATGCCAGCGACAGCTGGAAACGGAGGGAACGGGAGAGCGATGGATGTGCCATGTGCAACTCATGCAGATGGCAGGTCGGCAAGCGTTCGAGGGCCTCGCTGCCGGCGCGAGGAAAGAGAAAGCCGACAGGCCCCTGAACGTGCTTCCCTGCGCGAGGATTACCTCAATCAGGTTCGAAGGGACTCTCTCAGTCGGCACGCCTTGCGGTCGCGCCAACACCCCCAGCGGACGCCAGCGTCAACAGCCCGGGAGCGGCTGACGTGGCGGGCAGGATTCTAGAGAAACCTGGTGCGCGCCATCCCGGACAATCCTGCCGATGTCCGCGCCCCTGTTCACGTCCCTGATCACCCCGCCTCCCGCGGCCACCGCGCCAGCCCATGAGCGTTTCATCCACCTGATCCGCCTGGCGCTCGCCAGCGGCCAGTTCGGCAAGCTGCTGCTGTCCGGCCCGGTGGGCGATGACGAAGACATCGAGCGGCTGACCGTGCGTGCCATTGAGTTGCGCGGTGAGCCGGCGCTCACGTTTCTGTGGCGGCACCGCACGAAGGACGTGACGAAGAACCACGCGCCCGAGGCCGGGCTCACCGAGATCGCCACGCTGCTGGGCGCGCGCTTTCGCAACGCGCACCTGCACACGGCGACCGAGGAGGTGCAGTTCGCCGTCAGCCGCAAGGGCCGCGAGACGCTGCGCGTGACGCGGGTGGACGGCACCGACGCCCCGGCCCCCGCCGCGCACGACAAGGCCAAGCAGCGGCCGCTGGAGATGGCACACCCGGTGTGGTCGGCGCTCGGCCTGACGCACCTCGTGAAGGGCGAACCGGCCCTCGTGCCGGCCATGGCGCGCAAGTGGAAGCAGATCAACCGCTTCGTCGAGATCCTGGCGTCCGCCGTGGACGAAGCCCAGTTGCAGGGCCCCGTGCGCGTGGCGGACTTCGGCTCGGGCAAGGGCTACCTGACGTTTGCGGTGCACGACTGGCTGCAGTCCCACGGCCTGCAGCCGCGCGTGACGGGCATCGAGCTGCGCGACGACATGGTCAAGCTGTGCGAAGGCATCGTGCAGGACGAGCACCTGCAGGGCCTGCGCTTCGACCAGGGCGACGTGCGCACCCAGGCCGTGCAGCCGCTGGACGTGATGATCGCGCTGCACGCCTGCGACATCGCGACGGACCACGCGTTGCACGTGGGCCTGCAGTCCGGCGCCAAGGTCATCATGAGCTCGCCCTGCTGTCACAAGGAGCTGCGTCCGCAGATGACGCTGCCGGCCGTGCTGAAGCCGATGCTGCAACACGGCATCCACCTGGGCCAGGAGGCCGAGATGGTGACCGACTCGCTGCGCGCGCTGCTGCTGGAGAGCCAGGGCTACCGCACGCAGGTGTTCGAGTTCATCGCGCTGGAGCACACCAGCAAGAACAAGATGATCCTGGCCGTGAAGGCCCAGGGGCCGGCGGCCGAGGCGCTGGCCGCGCGCCGGCCCGAGCTGCTGGCGCAGATCGCCGAGATCAAGCGCTTCTACGGGCTGCGCGAGCAGCGGCTGGAGCAGTTGCTCACGGCCTGATCTCTGGCAGGCTGGCCTCGATGAGGTCGGCGATCTTCTGCGCGGTGCCGGCCGCCGTCTGGCCGCAGTGCAGGTCGGCCAGCTTGCGTGCAGCCGTGCGGAACACGGCCTGCTCCAGCAACTGGCGGATCAGGCCCGCCCAGTCGGTGCCGGTGGCGCCGGGCGCGGTGGCCAGGCCCAGCTTGCCAGTCACCAGGCGGCGGCCGGTCATGAACTGCTCCATGTGCGTCGTGACGGCCAGTTGCGGCTTGCCGGCCATGACGGCGGCCGTCACGGTTCCCACGCCGCCGTGGGAGATGACGACGTCGGCCTCGGCCAGCGTCGGGTCCAGCTGCAGTGGCTGGGCCTCGAAGCGCAGCCGCGGGCCGGCCAGGCGCTGCGCGGCGTCGGCGGACAAGCCCTTGGCATGCACGAGCGCCCGCACCGGCAGCTCGCGCAGCGCGGCCATCAGCGCGCGGAACTCGGGGTGCGCCGGGTCGAGGTAGGCAAACACGCGCGGTTCGCTCCCTGCGGGCCAGTGCGGCGCCACGCCGCTGTCGCCCACGAAGGTGGGGCCGACGAAGGGCGTCTCGGCGCCGTAGCCGTCGTAGTGCGCCAGTTCGGGCAGCGCGGCGATGGCGCGGCGGCTGCCTTGGAAGAGGTCGGTCAGCCGCGCCAGCGGGGCCAGGCCCAGCAGCGCCAGCGCGCGGTTGGCCACGGGCTGCAGTTGCGCATCGTCCGCGGCAGCACGTGCACGGGCGGCGGCGTCCCAGTGCGCCATGGCCGGGAAGTGGGCGCCTGGCGGCGGCACCTCGAAGCTGGTGCCGATGGCCCAGGTCTGCAGGCCCAGCCCGCGGGCGGCCAGCAGCGCGGTGGGCGCGTGGTCGCAGATCAGCACGTCGGGCCGCAGGGTGTGGAACGCGTGCCGCCAGCCGGCCAGCAGGCCTGCCAGGCCGGTTGCGTCCAGCCAGCCGGCCGATGCCAGCACGTGGGTGTAGTTGACGAGCTGCGGCGGGTTGGCCAGCCGCGGCAGCCACACCGGCGCCTGGCCCATGGCGAAACCTTCCGCCGCGATGCGCGGATGGGCCCGCGACAGGTCGCGCAGCAGGAACGTCACCTCGTGGCCGCGGGCGCGCAGCGCGCGGGCGCTGAGCAGCAGGCGGTCGATGTGGCCCATGTTGGCGCCCATCTCCCACACAGCCAGGATGCGGCTCACTGGTGCACCCTTCGCGCTGCGCGCTGTCCCGCCAAGCGGGAACGAGCTTGCTTGGGGCGGCCCGGCGCGGCGCATGCGCCATCCCCTGATCGGGCTTGTCGGGTAATTTGACAGTTCATGAGGCGTGACGCGAGGAGTGCGCATAAGTGATTGATGGCAGGGGAGATTTTGTCGTGGCTCGGATTTTGCAAACGTCGCCCGGTTCGTGATTTATTTGGAGACCAGAACAATGATCCTTCCGCAGTCCCGCCTTTCCCGCCTGACGCTGGCTTCGCTGGCCACGCTGCTGGGTGCCGTGCAGATCGCCCACGCCGACCCGGTGCTGGGCGCCACCTCCGTGGCCGCCGTGCTGAGCGGCCCCGCCGCGCCGTGGAGCAATTCGTACGCCGGCTACGTCAACAGCGGTGCCAACGCCTACGACAACACCGGCAGCGGCTACGCCTACTCCTTCGCCAACAGCGCCGGCGCCTATGCCGTCAGCTCGAGCGCCCAGGGCGTGGGCGGCGGCACCTCGCACGCCGAGTTCCTGATGCGCTTCGAGAACACCAGCGGCGTGGCCCAGCACTACACGCTGAGCTTCCACATCTACGGTGGCAGCCTCTCCGCCTACAACTACTACCGCGACCTCGTGGCCGGCGAGACGATGACGGTGAGCTACGGCGCATCGGTCAAGACCCAGTTCTCCGGCCTGAGCGGCTGGACCACGGTGTTCGACTCCGCCGCCACGCTGACCCGTGACGTGAATGGCTCCGTGCTGACCCGGTCGGGCGTCGCGCTGAGCGGGAGCGACCTGGACGTCTCCGACAACAACTACAGCTGGAGCAACGACTACTACACGGTGGACCTGGGCGTCATCGCCGCGGGCGCGTACGTCGACGTGCTGGCCGAGGTGGGCAACCAGTCGATGGCCGACGTGGGCGTGTACAGCTTCGGCGGCGACTGCGGGGGCTATGGCGGTGGCTACGGTGGTGGCTATGGCGACGGTGGTTGCGGTGCGGCCTTCGTCGGCTACGCCTCGTCGTTCTACGGCGACCCGCTGGAGCTGACCGACGCCGACGCGCGTGCGTTCGCGCTGACCGCCACCGCCGTCACGCAAGACCTGCCCGAGCCGGCCAATGCCGCCCTGGTGGGCCTGGCGCTGGGCGCCGCGGGCCTGGCCACGCGCCGCCGTCGCGGCCAGGGCAGCGGCGAGGCCTGATCTCGCCGGATTCATGCAAGGCGCCTGCGGGCGCCTTTTTTCATGGCGACGCCGGCGCGGCGCGGGTGAGCAGCGCGCGCAGCTGCGCGCGCATGTGCTGGCCCCAGGCGGTGTCGTCCGCGGCCTGGGCGGCGCGCTCCAGCCGTGCCGGCGCGTCCCGGCCGCCGGATTGCAGCAGCCAGCGCAGGAAGCGGGCCTCCCAGCCGTCGGAGAAGAACATGCGCTCCTGCGCGCGTGCACGGCCATAGGCGGTGAACAGCGCCTCGGCGGCCGCGGCGAGGTCCAGCGGCGGCAGGGGGCCGTTGCGGTCGGCGAACTGCGACAGCCATGACGCGTTGGGTGTGGCGTCGCGGGACAGGCGCAGGTCCATCAGGTTCTCGGCCAGGCGGCTGGCCCCACCCATCTGCAGCAGGTAATGCGCCAGCAGCCAGCCTGCCGCGCGCGGCGGCACGGGCGACTGCGCCACCGCGAAGAACGCGGCCAGCAGCGGCGTGCGGCGCAACACCATCGCCGGCAGCGGCGCCAGCGGCCACTCGCGCAGTGGGTGCGCGAACGCGTTCACCATGCCGCCGCTCCAGCCCTGCGCCGTCATCAGCAGGCCGTGGTGCACCAGCACGCCGTCGGCATCGATCAATCGCAGGTCGCTGGCCGTCAGCATGGGCAGTGAGCCGAAGCGGTGGGCGCGCAGGTGCTTGGCGGCGAACAGCGGGTCGGGGCGGTCGCCGGCGCCCACGAAGCACAGGTAGCCGCCACGCGCCGCGGCAAAGCCGGCGCGCAGGCGGACATAGGCATCGCCCGCCGCCTCCACCCGCGTGCCGGCGATGCCTGGCGGCAGCATTGCCAGGGTGGCGGCGTCGGCCACCCAGAGGGTCTCGCACACGCTGTCGCGCTGCGCCGCGATGGCGTCGGCCGTGGCCTGCGCCCAGTCGGGCGGCGCATCCTGCGCGTCGACGATGAAACTCAGCAGCGGCTGCGGATAGCGCCGGCTCGCCGGATCGGCTCGCACGACGTGGGACAGCCGGCCGATGTAATCCAGCCGCTCCGCGCGCTCGTGTTCGGACCAGGGCAGCGCATCCACCAGCAGCTCCAGGAAGCGCAGCTTGCGCGGCCAGCGGTCGTGCCAGATGGGTTTGGCACGGAACTGCCCGTGCTCGATGCTGGCCAGGTTGTTGCCGCCGTGCACGACGTAGCTGCCCAGGCGCTGCGGCAGGTAGTGCACCTCGCCGCACAGGATCATCGCCACGTGGCCCAGGATCGCGTCCGACCCCATGGGCCACTCCCAGGTTGGCGTGAGCGCCATGGCCCGTTGCAGCAGGGCGCGGCCGTAGACCATGCCTGACGTGACCGCGAACGGGAAGAAGTGGTGGGCGGCGCTGAGGTGCAGTTGCGGCCCGAAGCGCTGCTGGTGGATGACCTCGAACCAGCCGCTGGCGATGGGGGCGCCGTCGGGGCCGTCGAGGATGTCCAGGTCGTGGCACAGGAACAGCCGCTCGGGATCGCTGTCCAGCGTGGCCAGGTGGGCGGCGATGGCGGCCAGCTTGTTCGGGTGGCAGCGGTCGTCGGCGTCCAGCAGGCAGACGTAGTCGCCCTCGGCGACGGCCAGGCCCGCGGCGAAGGCGGCGGTCTGGCCCCGGTTCTCCTGGAACACGAGCTTGACGCAGGGGCGGCCTGCCCAGGCCGGCAGCACGTCGCGCGTGGCGTCGGTGGAGCCGTCGTCCACCACGACGACCTCTCGCAGCCCGGCCGGATAGTCCTGCGCCAGCACGCTGTCGATGGCACGGCCCACGAGCGCCGCGTGGTTGTAGTTCGCGACGACGATGCTGAAGCGGGGCAGGGCGGGCGGCGGATTCATCGCGGATGCGGGCTCGATGGCGGAGCCCGCATCCTAGAGGTCGCGTTGGATGACGCGTTGGAGGCCGCGTCAGCGGGCGCCCAGGCGGCGCCGCGCGGTGTGGCCCACCAGCGCGAGGCCGCCCAGCAGCAGCGCCCAGCTGCCGGGTTCGGGCACGGGCATGGCGCTGGTGACGAAGTGGCCATCGGTGGCCAGGCCGTTGGCGGCGGTGAAGCCGTAGAACAGCGGCACGCCCACCAGGTCCAGGTCGGCAAAGTTCACCTGCGCGCTGACCTCGAAGGTGCCGTGGTCGACGTTGTCGAGGGTGCCTGTCAGCGTGCCGGTGTGGTCGCCATTGCCGGACGGCGTGTAGACCAGCGAGGCATACCACTGGTAGGTGGCGCCGCGGATGCTGTCGCCCAGCCCGGTCTCGGTGACGGCCAGCGGGCTGACCGAGCCGCCCGACAGGATCTGGATGCTGGGCGAGATGGGTTCGTTGTCGAAGTTGAAGGTGTCGATGGCGAAGGCCACGCTGCGCGAGCTCAGGCCCTCATAGCCCAGCCCCGAGCCGGGGTTGCCCACGCCGGCGGTGTCGCTCAGCGTGAAGGTCAGGCCGTCGCCCCGCACGCCCGTGCTGGCGGGGAGGAAGAAGTGGAAGTCGAAGGTGAAGGACTGGTTGAAGTCCAGCGTCAGCGCGGTGGGCGCGAACCCGGCACCGCCCTGGCCCTCGATCTCGGGCGCGGTCAGGATGAGGTTGCTGTAGGTGAAGCCGTTGCCCGGCGTGTCGTTCTGCGCGGTGGCGTCACCGAAGAGCTGCCAGGTCGTGAAGTCGCGGTAGCTCCACGCCATGCGGACGCCCTGGTCGGCGTGGGCTGCCAGCGGGGCGGCGAGTGCGGCGCCCAGCAGCGCGGCGGTGAACAGGCGGGTGGCGGACTTCATCATGGCGGCTCCTCAAGAAAGAAGCCGCAGTCTCGAAACCGCCCATTAGGCAAACGTTAGCGGCGACGCCCGCCGAGCCCCCCGGGTCGCGGGGAGGGCAGGCCGGCAGCCGTAAAAAGGAGTGCCCCGCACGGCACGCGGCCGGCGGGGCGAAAGGCGCTTCACGCCGCCCGGGACATGCCCGTGGGGCACGTGGGGCTGCGGCGTGGATCACAGCGCAGGCGGCTGACGCGGAGCGACGCACACGGGGCGCGACGCGGAGCGGGCCGGAACTGATGCTTTCATGGTCGCGGGCGGTTCGCGGTACCGCCACGCCAGGGGCCGCTGCGTTGCCGGGGGCCGTGCACTGGTGACGGGATGAATCATCGGCGCCCCCGCCCGTTTCCGATGCCGCGAAGAAACGGGGCGGGAGGCCGTTAATCCGGTCACGGCCTCAGTGGCTGTGCGCGGTGGGCGCGGCGGCCTTGACCGTCAGGCGCACGGCGGGTGCGCGCGCGGTGGTGCCGGCGGCCGGTATCTCCGCCCAGTGCCATTCGCCCGTGGTGCACACCTGCCGCACGGCAAACCACAGCACGCCGGGCTCGGCGGGCAGCGTGGCGCGCATCACGAACTCGTCGTACCAGGCGTCCTGCAGGTGGTCGGCCTCGGTGCGGGCCGTCCAGCGGATCTCGGCGGCCTCGTCCTTGATCGTCTTGCCGTGGCTCTCGTAGGGCTGGGCCAGCGCGGCACGGCGCACGGTCAGCGCCCAGCCGGGCTTGGGCATCGGCTTGGCGCCGCGCAGGCCGGCGGGCAGCGTGACGACGATCTCCTTCGTCGCGGCGCCGTCGCAGCCGTGGCCCACGCGCAGCACCGCCTTGTAGGGCTTGCCGGCCTCGGCCTCGGGTTGTTCCAGCGTGATGTGGGCGTGCGCGGCCGAGGCCGCCAGCAGCAGGGGAAGCAGCAGGTGTTTCATTGGTCGTAGCGGACGGTGGCGAAGACGGTGCGGCCCGGGTAGGGGTGGAAGTTCCAGTACGCGGCGTTGTTGAGGTTGTCCACGCCCAGGCTGGCACTCCAGGTGCGGGTGGCCTGCCAGCGCAGCTTGAGGTCGGTGGTGAGGTAGGGCGAGAAGCCCTGGTAGGTGCGGCCGTGGGGGTCGGCGTTGTTGAGGTTGCCGTACTGCGTGCTGCCGTAGCGGGCGCCGAAGCTGGCATCCAGCGTGGGCGTGAGTGCGTAGCTCAGCAGCAGGCTGGCGCGCCAGCGCGGCACGCGGGGCTGCTGCCGGCCGAGCGTGTCGCCCGGCGTGCTCACGAAGCCCTCGTTGGCCTGGATGCGGGAGTCGGCGTAGGTCACGCTGCCCTGCCAGCGCAGCGCCTGGAGCTCGCCGGAGCCGGCCAGCTCCAGGCCGGTGGTCTCGATACGGCCGATGTTCTGCACGTTGCTCACCGTCCGGCCGTCGATGACCGCCGCCTGCGCGTACAGCGCGTCGTGCGTGTTTTCGTGGAACAGCGTGGCGCGCAACTGCGCCGCGGTGCCGTTCCACAGCGCGCTCAGCTCGCGGGTCCAGCCGCGCTCGGGCTTGAGGTCGGGGTTGGTGGTGGGGTCGCCCTCGACGTACGCGCCGGTGGCGCTGACGCCGCCCTGGAACAGTTCGCCCACGGTGGGGTAGCGCACCGCGCGGCCCATGGACACTCGCAGGTCGAGCTGTGGTGTGGCCGCCCAGCCCAGCGCGGCCTTGGGCGACCAGCTCGTCTCGCGCCGTGGGGTGTAGCGCACCGTCTGGCCGCTGGCGGCCGTCTTGCTGCCGTCGCGCGCCTGCCATTGCTCGTGGCGCAGGCCCAGCACGGCGGTGAGGTCGTCCCGCAGCGTGACGGCGTCCTGCACGAACACGCCGCGCAGCTGCGTCTCGCCGTGGAAGGCGGTGAACGGGGTCAGTGTGCCGCCCTGCAGCCAGTCGCTGGTGTTGTCCACGCGCTGGCGCCACACATAGCGTTCCTGCTGCACACCGGCATCCAGCGTGTGAGCGCTACCGGCTTTGAGGCTGGCCTTGGCGGAGACCGTCGTCCAGCCCGTGCCGTCGAGCCGCGTGAGGCGGCCGGCGCCGCCGGCGAGCGACTCGGGCTGCGCGGTGAGCGTCGTGGCGTTGCGGTCTTTCGCGTAGTCGTAGTGGCTGGCGGCCAGCGCCCAGTTCAAGCCGGTGTCGGCCTGGCGCTTGAGCGTGAGGCCGGCGATGCGGTGCTCGGCCTCGTCGCGACTCAAGCCGAAGTCGCTGGCGGCCAGTGTGTAGCCGCGGCCGTCGATGCTGATCGCGCCGCGTGTCACCGACTGGCCGGTCGCGTCGCGCAGCCAGCTCTGGCTGGTGCCGCGGGCGTCGTTGCGCCACAGGCCCAGCAGCAGCTGCGCGCGCAACTCGGTCGACACGTCCCACGCGGCGCGCAGCCGGGCCTGGTCCTGCACCGTGTGCATCTGCGTGGCCGAGCCCAGCAGCCACCAGGGCTGGCCGAACCGGTCCTGCCCGGCGACGGCGCCGGTCACCGGCACGGCGTTGGCGGCCGGCACGGTGGTGGACACGGCACGCGTGGGGAAGGTGAGCGGCTGGCCCTCGTTGTTGCTGTGCGCCAGGCTGAGCCACCAGCTGAAGGCGCCCGCCCGGTCGGCGAGCGACGCGCTGAGGCGCTGGCCCGGGTAGCGGCTGCGGTCGCCGCCGTAGGCCCAGCGTTGCTCGTACAGGCCGGCCTCGGCGTGGGCCTCGAAGCGCTGCGGGCGGCGTGTCTGGTAGTCCACCACGGCGCCCATCGCGTTGCCGGCGTAGGCCGCGGAGAAGGGGCCGTAGAGCACGTCCACCCGGGCAATCTCTTCCGGCGCCACCAGGCCCCAGCGCGGCGTGAAGCCGGCGCCGTTGCCCAGCAGGTTGGCCAGCGGGATGCCGTCCACGAACACCAGCGCGCGGGCGCTGTTGCCGGTGCCCGACGCGCGGGTGGAGAGCACGGCGTGGTTGTAGTCGCCGGGGTAGCGCTTGCGCACCAGCAGGCTGGGCAGGTACTTGAGCGCGTCTTCGGCGTCGGTGGCGTTGATGCTGCGGGCGATGTCGGCCGCCGTCACGCCCTCCAGCGTGGTGGGGATGACGGTGGGCAGCGACGTGGCCGTGGCGCCTTGCACGCGCACGAGGCCCAGAGCCTGGCGAGGGGTGTCGTCGGGGGCGGCGGCCGCGGCGTGGAGCGACGGATCGCAGTCGTCACAGGCGAGCGCGGGAACACTGGCGGCCAGCAGGCTGGCGGCCAGCGCAAGAGGGGTCTTGGGCATGGAAAGCTGAAAGCAGAGTCGGCCGCGCAGGTGCGCGGCATCGCCCGCTGCAATGCCGCAGGCGGGCAGGGCGGTGAACTCAGCTCAGCGAGGGAGGCGCCCGCGCCGCGGCCGGGCGCCAGGCATGGGCCGTGACCGGCGCGCTCCAGAAGCGCTCGGGGGCTTCGAAGCCCAGTTCATTGCGCAGCGGCAGCAGCGCTGGTGCAGGCGGTGGCGCTCCCGCCAGGCCGCCGATGTGGCAGGCCGGGCAGTGGCCCTTGGCCAGCAGGTCCAGCGCGGCTTCGATGGGCTTGGGCTTCGCAGCGTTGGTGGCACTGGGCGAGCGGCAGATGTCCTGCCAGGCGCTGAAGTCGCCGCGCGCATGCGCCAGCGCCGCGCTCAGGCCCGGCGCCAGCAGCCCCCACACCAGCACCACCAGCCACCAGCGGAACTGGCGGCGCGCGCGGGCATGGGAGAGGGCGGGCATGTCAGGATTCTAGGAGCGGCTCCGCGCTGCCAAGATCGCCTCCGGGGCCGGGCCTGACGCCTGAAGCCAAGGGAGACGACATGAACGACGAACTGCAACGACGCGACCTGCTCGCCTGGGCCGGCGCGGCGGCCTGCCTGTGCACGATGCCCGCGCACGCCGATGACAAACCCCGGCATGTGCCGCTGGAGCGTGTGGCGCTGGATGCGCCGCTGGGCCAGACGGCGGATGGCAAGCCGGTGACGCTGGCGGACTTCAGCGGCAAGCCGGTGGTGGTGGTGTTCTGGGCGTCGTGGTGCCCGCATTGCCGCCGCGAGTTGCCGGACATCGAGCGGCTGCAGCTGGCCGCTGGCGAGCGCATCCGCGTCGTGGCCGTCAACAACGAGGACCGGCTCGTGTTTCGCAAGCTGAACCGTGCGCTGTCGAGCTACAAAATGCTGCTCACGCACGACGCCAAGAACGAGAGCGGCAAGGCGTTTGGTGCGCCCGGCAGCGTGCCCTACACGATGCTGATCCGCACCGACGGCACGGTGGCCGCCACGCAGAGCGGCTGGGGCGATGACAGCCTGAACTACATGGCCCGCGAGGTGGATGCGGCGCTCAAGGCCGCCCAACCCACCGAAGGCTGACCTCAGGCCAGCAGTTCCGCCACGGCGCGCGCCACCACCTGCGTGGCGCGCTTCAGGTCGTCCAGCACCAGGTGCTCGTCCGCGCGCTTGGCGTTGCTCTCCAGCACGGTGCGCGGTCCGGCGCCGTAGATGGCGGCCGGGATGCCGTGCGCGGTGTAGAGCCGCACGTCGGTGTACAGCGGCGTGCCGGAGGTGGGAATCTCTTCGCCGAACACCGCTTGGCCGTGCTTCTGCAGCGCCGCCACCAGCGGCGCGGCGCCGGGCAGCGGCTTCATGGAGTTGGCCAGCAGCAGGCGCTTGATCTCCAGCTTCACGCCGGCCGAGCGGGCCACCGTGTTCTCGATCAGCGCCCGCACCTCGGCCTCCACGGCTGCCGGGTCTTCCTCGGGAATCATGCGGCGGTCCAGCTTCAGCACCACCTTGCCCGGCACGACGTTGGTGTTGCTGCCGCCCTCGATGCGGCCCAAGTTCAGGTAGGGGTGGGTGATGCCGGGCACTTCAGACAAGCGCGTCTTCAGCACGTCGTTGTGCGCGTACAGCGCCGTCAGCAGCTGGTTGGCGGCCTGCAGCGCATCGATGCCCGTGCTCGGGTAGGCCGCGTGCGAGGCCAGGCCGTGCAGCGTCACCTCCATCTGCAGGCAGCCGTTGTGGGCGGTGACGACCTGGTAGCTGAAGCCGGCGGCGATCAGGTAATCGGGTTTGGTGAGGCCTTGCGCCAGCAGCCAGCCCGGGCCCAGTTCGCCGCCGAATTCCTCGTCGTAGGTGGAGTGCAGTTCGACCGCGCCGCGCAAAGGCAGGCCCGAGTGCTTCAGCGCCAGCAGCGCGAAGGTGAAGGAGGCGAAGTCGCTCTTGCTGACGGCCGACGCGCGGCCGTACAGCTTGCCGTCCACGATCTCGGCGCCGTACGGGTCATGCGCCCAGCCTTCACCGGGCGGCACCACGTCGCCATGCGCATTCAGCGCGATGGTCAGGCCGTCGTCGGAGAAACGGTGGCGCACGATCAGGTTGGTGATGGACTGCATGCCGGCGGCCTGCACGTCGGCAACCGGCACGGCGTGCTTCTCGACCTCGAAGCCCAGTTCGGTCAGCAGCTCGGCCGTGCGGTCGGCATGCGGCGCGTTGTTGCCGGGCGGGGTGTCGGTGGGGATGCGGACGAGGTGCTGGAGGAAGCGGATCTCTTCCTGCAGGCGGTCTTCAACGATTTGATCGAGTGAGGTCATCTTGTTCAGTCCTTGGCGTTCTTGAACGCAGCAAGCATTTCAAGCGCCGAAGCATTGGGAGCGATATGCAAGAGCAGCGTGTCGCGTAGTGCGACTGTCGGGTGATTCGCCAGCTCCTTCGCGAACCAGAGCGCTTCGCTCAACGGCTGGTTTTCATGCCATGTCGTCATGATGAACCGGTCCTCAGGAATGTCGCCATAGTCGAAAGCCGCGAGGTTGGCGTCATCCACCGCGTCATCCCAGCGGCTGCACTCCGATCCCCAAGCCATCATGTACAGGCAGCCTGCGTCGACCAACCAATCGCTGACGCGGGACCGCCAATCAGGAGATACGTCCGCCTGGACGATGACGACGCAACGAAATGGACCGTCGGCGCGCCAGTTGGGCAGTTCGCCGTTCGGCTGCACATGCAGATAGGTCGGAACGCTTTGCATCGGGCGAGCGCTACGAGCTATGCGAGTTGCCTGAGCAGTTGCGTGAACGCCTGAACCGCCAGTTCCGCATCATCCACCGTCACCGACTCCAACGGGTTGTGGCTGATGCCGCCATTGCCGCCCCGCACGAACAGCATGGCTTGCGGCAGCAGCTCGTGGATCTTCATCGCGTCGTGGCCGGCGCCGGAGGGCAGGCGGTGCAGGGGCAGGCCCAGCGCGGCCACGGCGGCCTCCCAGCGCGCCTGCCAGGCGGCGTCGCTCGGCGCGGCATTGGCGGCCAGCGTGGGCTGCAGCGTGTAGCTCAGGCCGCGGCGCTGGCAGATCTCGGCCAGCTTGGCGAGCACATCGGCGTCCAGTGCGTCGCGGGCCGCGTCGGTCGTCGCGCGCATGTCTAGGCTGAAGCGGCATCGGCCGGGGATGACGTTGATGGAGCCCGCGGGCACCTCCAGCATGCCCACGGTGGCCACCACGTCGGGCACGGCCGCCGCGCGCTGCTCGGCGAACAGGATCAGCTCGGCGACGCCCGCGGCCGCGTCGCGGCGCTGGCCCATGGGCGTGGTGCCGGCATGGCTGGCCAGGCCGATGACTTCGCCGGTGTAGCGGCGCGAGCCGTTGATGCTGGTGACGATGCCCAGTGGCAGGTCCAGGCTGTCGAGCACCGGGCCTTGCTCGATGTGCACTTCAACGAAGCCCAGGTAGCGCGACGGGTCGCGTTTCTCCGCCGCGATGGCGTCCATCGTGCCGGGCAGGCCAGCAGCCTGCATGGCGTCGCGCAGCGTGATGCCGGCAGCGTCGGTGCCATCCAGCCAGGCGGGGTCGAACGTGCCGATGACAGTGCTGGCCGACAGGAAATCGGCCGGAAAGCGCTGGCACTCTTCTTCGGAGAAGCCCACCACCTCGATGCCGAACGGCAGGCGCCGGCCCTGGCGGTGCAGTTCGCGCACCACCAGCATGGGCACGAAGATGCCCAGCCGCCCGTCGAAGCGGCCGGCGCGACGCACGGTGTCGAAGTGGCTGCCGGTCAACAGGCGCTTTTGTGTGGCCACATCGCCCGTGCCGTTGTAGACGCCGACGACATTGCCCACCGCGTCGCGCGTCACGTCGTCAAAGCCGCACTCGCGCATCCACGCCATCAGCTGCTCGGCCACCGCCGTGTGCGCCGGCGTGGCGTAGGTGCAGGTGAGGAAGTCCTCCGTGTCGCTGTGCGCGGCCAGCGCGGCGGCCCAGTCCCACAGCTGCTGGCCGAGGGTGGGTGCCACGCCGAACTTGTCGTTCAGGCGGATCTCGGCGATGCGGTGGATCTGCCGCAGGCATTCGGCCCGCTCCACGTCTGGGTGCGCGCGCAGCCGGCGCTCGAAAGTGGCGATGATGTCCTGCCGCGTGAAGCCCGTGCCGCGCGGCCCGCGCACGGCCAGGATGAACGGGAAGCCGAAGCGCGCGTTGTAGTTGGTATTCAGCTTCTGCAGTTGGGCGAACTCTTCCGCCGTGCAGGCCGTGAGGCCGGCCTTCTGCTGCTCGTTGGTGGACTCCGCCGTCAGCTCGCCCGCCACGGCGGCCTTGCCGGCCAGCTCCGGGTGGGCGCGGATCAGGCCCAGCTGTTCATCCACGCTGGCTTCGCGCACCACGCGGGCCAGCGCCACTTTCAGCGCGGCGAGCGACGCGAACGGGCGGGCTGCCGCGGCGCGTTCGGCGATCCACGGCGAGTGTTCATAGGTGCCGTCCAGCAGCGTGACGAAGTCGGCCGCGCTGGCGGCGTTGAGTTGGTCGAGCGTCATTCCCACACGAAAGCAGTTTTGGGGTCGAAGGGATGCGTGGCTTTCCAGTGCCGCGCGATGTCCAGCCGGCGGCACACCCACACGCGGTCGTGCGACTCGATGTGGTCGAGGAACTTCTGCAGCGCGCGCATGCGGCCCGGGCGGCCGAGCAGGCGGCTGTGCATGCCGATGCTCATCATCTTGGGCGCCTCCGATCCTTCCGCGTACAGCACGTCGAACGTGTCCTTCAGGTACTCGAAGAACGGCTCGCCGTGGCTGAAGCCCTGTGGCAGCGCGAAGCGCATGTCGTTGCAGTCCAGCGTGTAGG
>SXGQ01681375.1_pt1 | contig 21743 bp, 16 predicted proteins | sample 3178371 | NCBI WGS metagenome assembly SXGQ01 (sample SAMN11356859, study PRJNA531348) | freshwater metagenome | isolation source: freshwater sample F1-20 | place: China: Fuxian Lake, Yuxi | collected 2017-12-25 | reverse complement strand
TTGATGGATCTTTACCAGAAAATGCACCACCACCATGTCTACTCATGCCACCATAGGTGTCAACAATTATTTTTCTACCAGTTAATCCAGCATCACCCATTGGTCCACCTATTTCAAATTTTCCAGTTGGGTTCACCAGTAATTTGTAATTTGATATGTCTAGTTTTACGTCTAAATCTTTAAGAACAGGTTCAACAACATACTTCTTAACATCTGGTGATAATTGTTTATCTAAATTAATATCAGCCTCGTGTTGTGATGAAACAACTATGGTGTCAAGGCGGATTGGTCTATTTTCTTTGTCATATTCAATTGTTACTTGAGTTTTTCCATCTGGTCTTAAATATTTTATCGTGCCATTTTTTCTTACTTCAGTTAGTTTTTCTGCTAAACGGTGAGCTAAATAGATTGGAAGTGGCATCAATGTTTTTGTGTCAGTGCAGGCATAACCAAACATCAATCCTTGGTCTCCGGCACCTTGTCGATCAAGCGGATCTTGGGAACCTGTTCTTTCTTCAAGAGCGTCATCAACACCTTGAGCAATATCTGGTGACTGCTTACCAATGGATACTGAAACGCCGCAAGAATTTCCATCAAAACCTTTAATTGAACTGTCATAACCAATTTGTGTCACAACTTGTCTGATAATGTCAGGAACATCTGAATAACCAGATGTTGTTACTTCGCCAGCAACATGAACTTGTCCCGTAGTTATTAATGTTTCAACGGCAACGCGACTATTAGGGTCTTGTCTGAGCATATCGTCAAGAATTGAGTCACTAATCTGGTCCGCAATTTTGTCCGGGTGTCCTTCTGTTACAGATTCAGAAGTAAACAAGCGACCACTCATCTAAAATAACCTTTCCTGTTTGAAAATATTTTGTTTGAGTCACACAAGGTCGGGCCCGACCGGACTTATTCGTACCTAGGCTACTTTAGCCAAGTCCTTGACAATGAAGTCCCAGATACCATCGGCGAGTGTTAATTTATCTGATTTTGGCAAATTAATCGTTGTTTTATGAGTGACCAAAATCGCTTCATTGTCATCGGTTCCTATCCCTTGATGTTCAGAAACACTATTAGCAATAATCAGATTTACATTTTTTCTAGTTAATTTCTCCATTGCCATTGTGATTAATTCATCGCTATTTGAAACAGTTTCAGCGGCAAAGCCCACTAAATACTGTTTGTTAGTTCGTATTTTGCCAAGTGTTGAAAGGATATCTTCAGTTTCTTCTAGTACTAAATTTAGTTGATTTGTATTCTTTTTTATTTTTTTATCAGTAGGGTTCTTCACGTAATAATCTGCCACAGCAGCATTCATAATCACAACATCATTTGAAGCAGCCCGTAATTGCATAACTTCAGACATTTCATGGGTTGAGTTAGCCGAAATAAATTCAACTCCTGCAGGAATCGGTACCGACAAATTGGCACCAACAAGAGTGACCTTCGCACCTCTGCTCAGAGCTGAAATCGCCAAAGCAACACCTTGTTTGCCACTAGCACGATTTCCAATGAAACGAATTGGATCAATAGATTCTCGTGTTCCACCAGCAGAGATTAAAACATTAAAACCAGATAAATCTTTTGGTAACTCCGCAGATTTTCTATTTATTACCTGTTTTACAACTCGAGCAATTTCAATTGGTTCAGGTAGTCTTCCCACCCCTTGATCTTCACCAGTTAAGTGTCCAACTCCTGGTTCTAAAACTAAATATCCCCTTTTTCTTAATGTGGCAACATTTTCTCTTGTCGCAGCGTTGTCCCACATTTCAGTATGCATCGCAGGACACAAAATAACGGGACATTTTGCTACCAAAAGAGTTGCTAACAAAGCATCATTGGCAAAGCCGTAAACCAAATGAGCTAAGAAATCTGCTGTAGCAGGTGCGACCACAATAGTGTCAGCGCTTTTTGCTAACTGAACATGTTCAACATTGTGTGCTTGGTCCCAAATATCTGTTATCACCGGTTTTGCACTTAGTGCTGCAAAAGTTGTCTCACCAACAAATTTTAATGCACTACTTGTTGCAATTACCTGCACGTCCAAATCTTGATCTCTTAATCTTCTAATAAGATCTGCTGACTTGTAAGCAGCTATTCCACCAGTAACACCTAACACAACCAAAGGTCGAGACATTGTTTCTCCGACTTAACTGATTGGATGTTTCTTAAGCGGGGTTTTCTTCAGTTGGGTTTGCTTCCCCATCTTGAATCGCTTCTACTTGAACTTCTTCAGAAGTAATTTCTGCAGTTTCGTCAAATGAATCTTGGTAAACTCCAGCAAAAGAATTGTCATAACCTGCGTCATATCTTTGTTGAGCTTGAATCGCAGCAAGTCTTCTTTGCTCTAGTTCAGCTTCTTCTTGGGCAAGAACTTCTGGATCAACATGTTCTGTTTTTAATAATTTTGAGTTAATTTCACGTAAAGCTATTGATAATGGTTTTTCTTGAAGTTGGGTGTCTACCAAAGGTCCAACATATTCAAGTAGTCCTTCTCCGAGTTGAGAATAATAAGCATTAATTTGTCTTGCACGCTTAGCGGCATAGATTACTAATTGATATTTAGATCCTGCTGTCTCTAACAAATCATCAATAGGAGGATTTGTGATTCCTTCTGGACGAAGACTAGTTGTCACAGTTGATTAGAGCCTTTCAAATGAATTTGATATCTCTTAGGTGAGATTTAATAACCTTATCAGTTGCTCTACAGCGGATTGAACATCCTCGTTAATTACCACAGCATCGAACTCATTTTCAGCCTCAATCTCACTTGTTGCCACTTTTAGCCTTAGTTTCAACTCCTCAGGTTTTTCTGTACCCCTCTCGATAAGGCGACGCTTCAACTCATCAATTGATGGAGGTTTAAGAAAAATCATGAACGCATCTGGCATTGATTCTTTTACTTTTCTTGCACCTTGCAGGTCAATTTCTAAAATCACAACTTGATTTTTATTTAATCTGTCTTCAACTGGTTTTCTAGGTGTGCCATACCAAGCACCCGCAAACTCTGCATATTCAAGCAGATTCCCATTGGCTGCCTCGTTTTTAAATTCTTTATCACTTAAAAAAACGTAATGATCATCATGTTTTTCTTCTGGTCTTGGCTTTCTCGTAGTGGCAGATACTGATAAAAATACTTGCGGCTTTTGTCTTACTAGTTCTCTTACAACTGTTCCCTTACCAACTCCTGATGGTCCTGCTAGGACAACAAGTTTTGATTTCACGAACTAAATTCCGCAAGCAAAGCACTTATTTGATGTGGACCAAGTCCACGTAATCTTCTGCTTTGAGCAATCCCAATTCGATCCATCAAATTTTCTGCTCTTATTTTGCCAACCCCAGGCATTGATTCCAGTAACGCTATAACTTTCATTTTACTTACCGCTTCATCGCTATGAATGCGATTAAATGCATCAGATAAAGTCAATTGTCCTGATTTGAGTTTCTCCCTTAACTCGGCCCTTACTTTTCGAGCTGCTGCTGCCTTTAAAAGCGCTGCGGCACGTTCTTCTTTGGTAAGGGTTGGTAAGGCCATGGCGTTATCTTGGCACGTTCTAAGACTTGGAAGCAACACAGGTAGTCATGACAAAATTTTATTTACTTGCTCGCTTATAGTTTTTGCCGCTAACACAATATCTTTAGCCCCAGTTATGGGTCTGCCAATCACTAATAAATCTGCACCAGCTTTAATGGCATCTTCTGGTGTGGCAGTTCTTTGCTGATCGTTTGCCTCGATGCCTGATGGCCTGATGCCAGGGGTAATTAAAATTATCTCGCTTCCAACACTTTTTCTTATTTCACTTACTTCTTGAGGACTACAAACTATGGCTCTTGCCCCTGCTGCCACAGATAGTTTTGCCAGATTTACCGCCGCAGTAATTGGGTCATCTTTAAACCCAATTTGGGGTAAATTCTTTTGATCAATTGAGGTTAATATTGTTACCGCAACTATTATCGTTTCTGGAACTTCTTGCGATGCTACCTTTATCATTTCGGTTCCACCAGATGCATGCACAGTTAAATACTTTGGATTTAAATCCTTAATCGATTTGCAAGCACCTCTGACTGTTGCTGGGATGTCGTGCAATTTAAGGTCTAAGAATATTTCACAATCAGTATTTGCTTTTATTTTTGAAATAGCAGATTTACCATCTCTTAAATAGGTTTCTAGTCCAATTTTTAAAGTTGAAACGAAAGGGGAAACCTTTAAAGCCCAATCACAAGCAGTATCTAAATCAGGAGCATCTAGAGCTAAAGCAATCGGTGCTTTCATTTAAATTAACTCTTCGTGGGCTGCATTAATTATTTCTGCAAGGCTTTTTAGTCCCTTATCTTGCAAAATTTGGGCAACTTCATCATGAACTCTGACACACGCTTCAGGATCGTTAAATACTGTTGTGCCCACACTTACTGCATTTGCTCCTGCGGCAAAAAATTCAACCGCATCTCGCCCACTTCGGATTCCACCCATACCAATTATTGGAATATTTGGTAACGCTTTCCTAATTTGATAAACGCATCTCACAGCAACTGGTCTAATAGCAGGACCTGATAATCCCCCAGTTTTGCCACTTAAACGAGGTAACAAAGTGTTGGTGTCTATCACCATTCCCAATAACGTGTTAATAACACTTAATCCATCAGCACCTGCTTTGACAACTGATTTGGCAATTTCGGTTATATCTGTTACATCAGGTGAGAGTTTTGCAAACAAAGGCATACTTGCTGAAACATTTCTTCTCACATTATTTATCACATCAGCTGCTGCGTAAGGATCACACGCAAATACTTGACCTCTATTTTCAACATTAGGACAAGAAATATTTACTTCAATTCCTATCACACCTGGAATGTCTCTTAACTTATCTGCAACTTTGCCAAACTCTTCAACATTATTTCCCGCTATGGAAACAATAGTTTTGGCACCTTTTTGATTTAACCAAGCCAAATCTTTCTCAATAAAATCATCAATCCCCGGGCCTTGTAATCCGATTCCGTTTAACATCCCACTTGGTGTTTCTGCCATTCTGGGAGTTGCTCGCCCAGATCTGGGTTCTAACATCACACTTTTTGTTACCACAGCACCAATAGTTGAAATATCAATAAATTGATCTAATTCTTTACCTGCAGCAGCACATCCAGAGGCAGTTAAAACTGGGGACTCAAGTCTTAATTTAGCTAACTCAACAGACATATCAACTGATGTTCTTTTGGGAACTCTTTTCATCAATTAACACCTTCAACTGGTGCTCCCCAAGTATCACTTGGAATTTTTCCGACTTGGTCCCACCGAACTTTATCTCCCTTGAAAGCTGGCCCGTCAACACAAGAACGAAGCATTCTCGTTATTCCATCATCACCAATTATTGGAAGAACACAAGTCATGCAGACACCAATTCCACATGCCATTGATTCTTCAACACTTGTTTGAGAAACAATTCCATGCATATTGGCAACATTTGCAACTGCTTCTAACATTTTCATTGGACCACATGCATAAATAACTGCAGCGTTTGATTTTTTTATAACTTCTGGAAGTGCATCGGTAACTCGTCCCATTTGACCAGAAGTTCCATCATCTGTTGTCACAGTTAACGTAGTACTTATTCTTCTTGCTTCCAGCATTCCAAATAGTTTTTCTTGAGTTGATGCCCCGAGAATAAAATCAACACGGCATCCACGTGCTGTTAAAGCTTCAGCCAATGTGAACAAAGGTGCTGCGCCATAGCCTCCCCCTACTAATACACAAGGAACAGGATCTTTAGGTAAACTAAATGGTTTTCCAAGGGGACCTACTAAATTTATTGCATCATTTCGCTTCAAATTTGCTAAGTAATCTGTACCTGGACCGTGTGGTGAAATTACAATATCGACAGTTCCACCATAAACACCGCGATCATTAACTTGATAAATGCTAAACGCTCTTCGAAGTATCAAGGAACTTCTTTCATCACCAATTGCTACTGCTACGAAATTTCCTGGTTTAAATTCTTTAGGCATATCAGCAGCTGTTGCTGTTAAGACAAAGTAACTGCCAACTTTTTTATTGTCGACAACAGTTCCTTTATGAACAATTGGCATCAATTACCGTTTTCTTTGTAGAAATCAATTCGTAGTTTTGATAATTCTTGTGCCCATTCTTGCAACGATTTCACACTAAATCCAGTCTTTTGCAGTGCTTCAATTCCTGCTACCGCAGCTTTGAGTCCTTGAGATGTTGTTATACAAGGAACACTTCTCTTAGTCGCAGCAGTTCTTATCTCATATCCATCGGTTCTGGTTCCCCCTCCATGAGGAGTGTTAACAACCAAATCAATATCACCATTCATGATTGCTTGAGTTGTGGTGATTTCACCGGCTAATGGTCCGTCTTGAACTTTTCGTAAAACCTTTGATTTAATTCCATGTTGGGAAATAAAATCTGCTGTTCCCTTGGTGGCATAAAAATTGAAACCTAGTTGTTCAAGTTTCTTAATGGCAATAATCATGTTTTCTTTATCTTTATCTGCTGCAGATACAAAAACGTTGCCTTTGAGAGGCAATCCCCCCGCATAAGCTCCGCTTTGAGATTTGGCAAATGCCATACCAAAACTTGAATCTATCCCCATTACTTCACCAGTTGATTTCATCTCAGGACCTAGTACAGAGTCCACTCCTGTAAATCTGCCAAAAGGTAAAACTGCTTCTTTAACAGCAATTGGTGCGCCTTTTATTTGGTCTGCTCCATCACCAAATTTTGGTAACACTCCTTCTGCTCTTAACTGTTTAATGCTTGTTCCAAGCATGATGCGCGAACAGGCTTTTGCAAGGGAAATACCTGTTGCTTTTGAAACGAAAGGCACAGTTCTAGATGCTCTTGGATTTGCTTCCAACACATACAAAATGTTTTCAGAAATTGCGTACTGCACATTTAGTAACCCAATAACACCAACACCGGTTCCTATTGCAAAAGTACTTTTTCTTATTTCTTCAATTTGTGCTTTAGAAAGTGAAATCGGTGGAAGTGAGCAAGCACTATCTCCAGAATGAATACCTGCTTCTTCGATGTGTTCCATAATGCCACCTAGAAACATCTCTTTGCCGTCAAATAATGCATCAACGTCAATTTCTAAAGCTTCGTCAAGAAATCGATCGACCAACACAGGGTGATCTGGTGTTATTTCAGTTGCTCTTTCAATATATTGCGCCAGATTTTTTTCATCATAAACAATTTCCATACCCCGTCCCCCGAGCACATATGAAGGTCGAACCAATACGGGATAGCTAATTCTTGAAGCTATTTCTTTTGCTTCCTCAAACGATGCAGCCATTCCGTGAGCTGGAGAAATCAGATTTGCTTTGTCTAATACCTTTCCAAATGCACCACGTTCTTCAGCTAAGTGGATTGCTTCAGGGCTAGTTCCCACTATTGGCACACCATTATCTTTTAGTTTCTGTGCTAAACCAAGCGGAGTTTGTCCGCCTAATTGAACAATGACACCTAAAACATTGCCAGACTTTTGTTCTGCGTGAACTATTTCCAAGACATCTTCAAGTGTTAATGGTTCGAAATAGAGACGATCTGATGTGTCGTAATCTGTTGAAACAGTTTCTGGGTTGCAATTAACCATGATAGTTTCATATCCAGCCATTTTTAGTGTCTGGGCAGCGTGAACACAGGAATAATCAAACTCAATTCCTTGACCTATTCGGTTTGGTCCAGAACCTAGAATTATTACTTTGTCTTTACTTGATTTCACAACTTCGGATTCTTGATCATAGCTTGAATAATGGTAAGGAGTTTTGGCTTCAAATTCCGCAGCACAGGTATCAACAGTTTTATAAACTGGTCTTACATTTAAGTCATGACGCAATTGCCTAATTTTTGTCTCTGAAGCGTTTGTAATTTGAGCGATTTGTATATCAGAAAAACCATGTTGCTTCACATATTTTAAGTAATCTGCACCAATTTCCTTACTTGCGGCTAATTCTTTTGCAATTTCATTTATTAATTGGATTTGATCAAGAAACCACGGGTCAATTTTGGTGCTTGAATGCATCTGAGAAACTGTTGCTCCTGCCCACATTGCTCTTTGAATTGTGTTAATTCGTCCATCAGTTGGTCTTTTAGATTTTTCAATCAACTCTTCAACTTTTTCTCTCACTGGTGAAAAATCAAAATTTGCATCTTTTTTCTCTAAACTTCGCAAAGACTTTTGCAAAGCTTCCGAGAAATTTCTGCCAATAGCCATAGCTTCGCCAACACTTTTCATGTGTGTTGTCAAAGTTGTATCAGCTCCTGGAAATTTTTCGAAAGCAAATCTGGGAATTTTCACAACTACATAGTCAAGTGTGGGCTCAAAAGAAGCTGGAGTCTCCTTGGTGATGTCATTTGGTATTTCGTTAAGTGTGTAACCAATAGCAAGCTTTGCTGCTATTTTTGCAATTGGAAATCCTGTTGCTTTAGACGCTAATGCTGAAGAACGTGAGACTCGAGGATTCATTTCGATCACAATCATGCGACCATCTTCAGGATTTATAGCAAATTGAATATTGCAGCCACCTGTGTCCACACCAACTTCTCTAATAACGTCAATTGCGACATCTCGCATGTGTTGAAACTCTCTATCTGTCAAAGTCATTGCAGGTGCAACTGTTATGGAATCTCCAGTGTGAACACCCATTGGGTCGAAATTTTCTATTGAACAAATAATTACCACATTGTCATGATGATCTCGCATTAATTCAAGTTCGAATTCTTTCCAACCAATGATGCTTTCTTCTAATAACACTTCGCTGGTTGGTGAAGCTTGCAAACCTGATGCAACAAATCTGATTAAGTCTTCTTGGTTATAGGCAATGCCTGAGCCTGCCCCTCCCATTGTGAAAGAAGGTCTTACTACAAGTGGATAACCTAAAACTTCGGCAGACTTCAAACACTCTTCAAGTGAATGACATATTTCACTCTGCGCAGAATGTGCTCCAATTTTTGCCACAATTTGTTTAAATTTTTCCCTATTTTCACCTCGTTCTATTGCTTCAACTTTGGCGCCAATTAATTCAACATTATATTTTTTCAATATTCCTTCATGATGAAGTGCCATTGCGGCATTTAGTGCAGTTTGACCACCTAGAGTTGGCAATATCGCATCTGGTTTTTCTTTAATAATTATTTTTTCTAAAATGTCTGTGGAAATTGGTTCGACATATGTTGCATCAGCAAATTCAGGATCAGTCATTATGGTTGCAGGATTACTGTTTAAAAGAATTACTCTGATGCCCTCTGCTTTGAGAACACGACAAGCTTGAGTTCCCGAGTAATCAAATTCGCAAGCCTGCCCAATAACTATTGGGCCAGAACCGATTACCAAAACTGAGTTAATATCTTTTCTTTTAGGCATTATTTTTATCCATCAACTGGGTGAACCTGTCAAATAAGTACTCAGCATCATGTGGACCAGCCGCTGCTTCAGGGTGATACTGCACACTAAAAGCAGGTTTATCTTTAAGGACAAGTCCTTCAACAACATTGTCGTTTAAACAAATGTGGCTTACTTCTACTCGCCCAAAATCTGTGTCAGTTATTTGATCAATTGGTGCTTTAACAGCAAACCCATGATTGTGTGTTGTTATCTCAACTTTTCCAGTCGATCGATCCAACACTGGTTGATTTATTCCCCTGTGACCAAATGTTAATTTGTATGTTTCAAAACCAACAGCTCTTCCAAGTATTTGATTTCCAAAACAGATACCAAATAGTGCTCTATTTGCTTTTAATATCTCTTGGATAACCGCAATTGAATGTTTAGCAGTTTCAGGATCCCCAGGACCATTGCTGATAAACACCCCATCTATTCCTGCTGCTAAAACTTCATCAGCTGATGCGCTAACTGGAACAACTGTTAATTCCACTCCTCTTTTTGTTAGGTTTTTGAGGATTCCATTTTTCATTCCTAAATCAATTGCTGCTACTTGATACTTTTTCTTTCCCATCGCCGGGACCACAAATGACTCTTTGGTCGAAACCATCCCACACAAATCAGCCCCTTTCATAAGGGGTGAATTCTTTACTTTATTTAGAAAATACTCATTTGATTTCTCCTGAATATTTTGTGAAAAAATCCCTGCTCTCATTGCACCTTTGTCTCTTAAGTGTCTGGTTAATGCACGAGTGTCAATACCGGCAATTCCAATTATTTCTTGATTTTCTAACTCTTGATCAAGTGATCTCGTAGCTCTCCAATTAGAAGCAATTCGAGAAGGATCTCGTACTACATAACCTGAAACCCAAATTTTGGATGATTCATCATCCTCATCATTTATTCCAGTGTTTCCAATATGCGGTGCTGTTTGAATAACAATTTGTTGATAATAAGAAGGATCAGTAAGTGTTTCTTGATAACCTGTCATTCCAGTTGTGAAAACGGCTTCCCCAAATGTCTCACCAACCGCACCAAATGCTCTGCCTCTAAATATTGCTCCATCTTCTAGAACCAGAAGTGCCGGTGTAAAAATCATTTTTGTACTTGACCACTTTTCATTGTAAATTTTCCACGAAAGATTGTATGAACCACTTTACTTTTTAAGGTCATGTCATGAAACGGGTTATTTGAGCTCAAAGATTGCGTATCGTGAGCATCGACTTTCCATGAAACCTTTGGATCAACAATGCACAAGTTTGCTAACTCATTTTCAGCTATTGGTCGACCATGATCACTTAACTGGCCTATTTCAGCTGGTTTTTCACTCATTACTCGGGCCACATCTGACCAACTCATAAGTTTTGTCTCAACCATGGCAGTTGCCACCACTGAAAGTGCTGTTTCTAAACCAGTCATTCCAAAACTAGAAGAACTCCATTCACCTTCTTTATCTTCTGTTGGATGAGGTGCGTGATCTGTTGCCACAACATCAATTACTCCTTGCGCTAAAGCCTTTCTTAATTCTTGAATATCTTTATCTGTTCTAAGTGGTGGATTGACTTTAAATTTTGCATCATAGCTTTGACAATGAACTTCACTTAAAAATAAATGGTGGGGAGTAACCTCGGCAGTGACATTAACTTTTTTCTCTTTTGCCCACCGTAAAATTTCAACAGTTCCCGCAGTCGAGGCATGACAGATATGCAACTTTGACTTGACGTGTTCAGTTAACAAAACATCTCTAGCTACAATTGCTTCTTCAGCAACAGCTGGCCAGCCTGTTAGTCCTAATTTGCCAGATAGTTCAGATTCATTCATTTGTGCATTTTGAGTAAGTCTTGGGTCTTGTGCATGTTGGGCAATAACTCCGTCAAATGCTTTAACGTATTCCAGGGCTCTGCGCATAAGTATGGAATCTGAAACACAAAACCCATCATCGCTAAAAATTCTGACACGAGCATTCGATTCTGCCATGGCAGAAAGTTCTGCCAAGTTTTCTCCTTTTAAGCCAACAGTTACCGCCCCAATGGGATAAACATCAACTAATCCAACTTTTCTTCCCAAATTCCAAACCTGTTCAACAACTCCTGCTGTATCTGCTACGGGCAAAGTATTTGCCATGGCATGGACCGCAGTAAATCCACCTCGCGCAGCTGCGGCACTTCCGGTTGCAACAGTTTCAGCATCTTCTCTACCAGGCTCTCTTAAGTGAGTGTGCAAATCAACTAAACCTGGCAAAACGATTAAACCTGTTAAATCAAAAACTTCTGCTTTGTCATCTTTAATTGAATTTCCTGGGGCAACTTTTACAATTAGATCCTTCTCAATCAAAATGTCAACGTTTTTTTCACCTTTTAATGACCCATTCTTAAGTAAAATACTCATTTAGTTATTGTCACCACTCTCATTATTAGTACCTCCAAGTAATAGATACAAAACTGCCATTCGAACACTTACTCCATTGGCAACTTGTTCAATCACCACAGAGTTAGTACTATCAGCAACTTCTGCGGTTATTTCCATTCCTCTATTCATAGGTCCAGGATGTAAAACTAGAGCATGTTTTTGCATAGTTTTTAATCTTTGTGCATTTAAACCAAAATTTCTTGAATACTCTCTGGTGGTGGGAAAATAAGCAGCATTCATTCTTTCTTGTTGAACTCTTAACATCATTACTGCATCAACTTTTGGTAAAACTTCATCTAGGTCATAGGAATATTCACCATTCCAAGAATCAATACCAACAGGCAACAAAGTTGGTGGGGCAACCATGATTGGAGTTGCGCCTAAAGTTTTCAATAATATTGCATTACTTCTTGCTACTCTGCTGTGCAAAATATCTCCCACTATGGCAATCTTTAAACCTTTTAAATCACCTTCGTTATTTTTTAAATGTTTCCTTATTGTGTAGGCGTCAAGTAAAGCCTGGGTGGGATGTTCATGAGTACCATCACCAGCGTTAATCACGATTGCATCAATCCAGTTTTTTGTCGCCAATAAGTAAGGTGCCCCTGAAGATCCATGTCTGATTACAACAGCATCTGCACCCATTGATTGCAAAGTTTGTGCTGTATCTTTTAAACTTTCGCCTTTTGAAACACTTGAACCTTTAGCGCTAAAATTAATAACATCAGCACTTAATCTTTTGGACGCAGCCTCAAATGAGATTCTTGTTCTAGTGCTATCTTCGAAGAATAAATTAACAACTGTTCTGCCTCTTAAAGTAGGAAGTTTTTTAACAGGGCGATCAGAAACTTGTGCTAATTCTTTAGCTGTATCAAGAACAAGCACAGCGTCTTCTGCGGTTAAGTCATGAGCGGAAACTAGGTGCTTTTTCATTGTTCACCCGCCGAAATAATTACTGCTTCTTGATTTTCATCGGTATCTGCCAAGAAGACTTGTACTGATTCATTCATAGAAGTAGGAATGTTTTTACCTACATAATCTGCTCTGATTGGTAATTCTCGGTGACCGCGATCTATCAAAACAGCCACCTGCACCATGGCTGGTCTACCAATATCATTTAAAGCATCAAGTGCTGCTCTTATTGTTCTTCCCGAAAACAAAACATCATCAACTAAAATTACGACTTTGTGATCAATGCCACCTTCAGGAATCTTGGTAGGGGCAAGAGCTCTTGGTGGTTTAAGCCTTAAATCATCTCGATACATTGTGATATCAAGAGAGCCAACTGGAATATTTGTCTTCTCAAATTCGGAAATCTTCTCAGCAATCCGATTTGCTAAGGGAACACCTCGAGATGGAATTCCTAGAATGACAATATTTTTTGAGCCTTTGTTGTTTTCTAAAATTTCATGAGCGATACGTGTTAATGCTCGGGAAATATCTGTTGATTCAAGAACAACTCTTGCAGAGTTACGAGAATTTGCACTCATAGTGCTTCTCGACCTCCTTCTCCGCCTCACGGGACGGTCTTAAAGGATGCCTTACTAAAAGTTCACCTTACCAGACGAAATTAACTTCCATCTGCGCCTGTCCCAACTTTATGAACACGCATGCCATTTGTGGTGCCGGGTACTCCAGGTGGAACACCTGCCACCACCACAACTAATTCACCGAATTTGGCTAATTTATTTGTGGTCAAGTGACGATCAACAGCGGAAACCATTTCATCTGTGTGTTGAACTTTGTCAGTGAAAAAAGTTTCTGCTCCCCAAATAATGGCAAGTTGCCTTTGTATCTTTTTGTCTGTAGCAAAGGCAAGAATTTGGGTTGCTGAGCGGTGACGGGCTAATAATCGAACTGCTCTGCCAGTTTCTGTAAAAGCAACTAAGAATTTTGCATCAATAGCTCTCCCAACAGCAACTGCAGCTGCGGTTAAAGCCCTTCCGGTACTTCCTTGTCTTTCCATATTTAAGCTTGGCAGCTTATCTAGTGCTTCTTCTTCAACGTGTTCAATAATTCGAGCCATAGTTTCGATGACGACAACTGGAAATTCTCCAATACTTGTTTCCCCACTAAGCATTAAGGCATCAGCGCCATCTAACACAGCATTTGCCACATCACTTGCTTCTGCACGAGTTGGTCTTGAGGAGCTGATCATAGATTCCAGCATTTGTGTAGCTACTATTACTGGTTTACCAATTTGTCTTGCCATTTGAATTGCACTTTTTTGCACTAAGGGAACTTCCTCTTGAGGAAGCTCAACTCCTAAATCACCTCGAGCAATCATGATGGCATCAAAAGATTCCAAGATATTTTCTAAGTTTTCAACAGCTTGAGGTTTTTCAATCTTTGCTATCACAGGTAATCTCTTACCAACTTTATCCATAATTTTGTGAACATCTTCAATGTCTTTTGCACTTCGAACAAAAGATAAAGCAATAAGATCACAATCGTTATTTAAAGCCCAAATTAAATCTTTTTCATCTTTATCAGATAGTGCTGGCACATTAACAGCAACACCAGGTAAATTAAGGCCTTTATTATTAGAAATAATTCCACCCTCTACTACTAGGGTCACTACATCATTTCCTTTAACTTCTAATACTTGAAGTCGAATTTTTCCATCATCAATAAGTATTTGATCATTCTTTTTAACATCCCCTGTTAAACCTTTATATGTGGTGGAAACTTTTTCTTTATCTCCAGGCAAATCATCTGTTGTTATGGTGAAATTATGGCCATTAACTAGCGTAACTGGACCATTGGCAAAAGTGCCAATTCGAATTTTTGGGCCTTGCAAATCTGCTAAAACCGCAATTTCTTTGCCTTCAATCTGGGAGGCTTCTCTAACAAGCTCTAATCTTTTTTTGTGATCAGCATGATTGCCATGCGACATATTTAATCTTGCAACGTTTAATCCTGCTTTAAGAAGATCTTGAACTAGGGCCAAATTATCTGTTGACGGTCCAAGTGTTGCAACAATCTTGGCTCTTCTCATATTTTATATTCTATTCGATTGTTTATTTCACACAGTTATCGGTCTTGATGTTGGTTCAACTGGGGAAGGAAGATTTGTCTCTCCAATTAAATACTTATCAACAGCTGCTGCAACTGACCTACCTTCTGCAATTGCCCACACAATCAAAGATTGACCTCGACCAGCATCCCCGCAAACAAATACCCCATTTGCATTAGTTCCAAAGTTTTCATCCCGAGCAATATTTCCTCTTTGGTCTAAACCAAGTTTTAACTGGTCAATGAAAGATGCTTTTTCAGGTCCCACAAAACCAAGTGCCAAAAGCACAAAATCAGCTGGAATAACTTTTTCACTTCCCTTGATAGGAATAAATTTGCCATCTTTAAATTCCACTTCAGCAAGTTCTAAACCAGTGACTTGGTTATTTTCGCCAATGAATCTTTGCGTGTTAACGCTATAGATTCTTTCTCCACCTTCTTCATGAGCACTTGTCACTTTGTATGTCATTGGATAAGTTGGCCAAGGTTGAGAATCAGGTCTAATTTCTGGTGGTAGAGGTAAAATTTCTAACTGGGTAACACTTTTTGCTTGTTGTCTGTGGGCAGTGCCTAAACAGTCAGCACCAGTGTCCCCACCTCCAATTATCACAACATTTTTTCCTTTTACATCAATGGGAGATTTAGCTAATTCTCCTAATGCAACACGATTTGCTGGTGGCAAATATTCCATTGCTTGATAAATTCCCTTTAATTCTCGACCAGGAACAGGTAGATCACGCCAAGCTGTGGCACCTACTGCAATAACTAAGGCGTCATATCTTTTTCTTAATTCATTTGCCTCAATATCAACACCAATTTCTATGCCGGTTCTAAACTTTATTCCTTCTGCTTCTAATTGTTCTAATCGTCGGTCAATATGTATTTTTTCCATTTTAAATTCTGGAATGCCATATCTTAAAAGTCCGCCCACTTTGTCTGCTCTTTCATAAACTGCAACTGTGTGACCAGCTCGTGCCAATTGTTGAGCAGCCGCAAGACCAGCTGGCCCTGAGCCGATAACCGCCACTGTTTTACCACTTAATCTTGCTGGTGCTTGAGGTGTTACTAAACCTTGAGCAAATGCTCTATCTGCAATTTCAACTTCAACTTGTTTGATTGTTACTGCATCTTGATTAATTGCTACAACACACGCAGTTTCACAAGGTGCAGGACATAGGCGCCCAGTAAATTCTGGAAAATTATTTGTAGCATGGAGTCTTTCTGATGCTTCACGCCAATCATCTCTAAAAACTAAATCATTCCACTCAGGAATTAAGTTACCTAGTGGACATCCGTTATGGCAAAAAGGAATTCCACAATCCATGCACCGACCAGCTTGAAGTTTTAGTTTGTTTGTTTCAAAGGGTTCATAAACTTCTCGCCAATCCATCAAACGCAAATCAACTGGTCGCCTTTTAGGAGTTTCTCTTCTGGTGTTTATAAAACCTTTTGGATCACCCACGAGCCACCTCCATTACAGCTTGCATTGGATCTGTTCCATCTTTTTTTGCTCTTTCTTGCGCCAATAAGACTCTTTTATATTCTCGTGGCATTACTTTGGTAAATCTTGCCAATTTAGTATCTTTAATTAATTCTTTTGCCAGAGTTGAATCGGTTTCTTCAATGTAATTTTTTAATATCCCTGAAAGATAATTTATATCGGCTTCATCAATTTCATCTAAATCAACCATTTCGGTATTTACATTTTCAATGTTTAAATCCACCACGTATGCGATACCACCACTCATACCTGCGGCAAAATTTCTTCCGGTTCTTCCTAGAACTACAACTCGACCACCTGTCATGTATTCGCAGGCATGATCTCCTACTCCTTCAACAACAGCTGTTACTCCTGAATTTCTGACACAAAAACGTTCTCCTACTAATCCGCGCACAAATAGTGTTCCTGAAGTTGCGCCATAGGCTGCAACATTTCCAGCAATCACATTTGAGGATGATTCAAAATTTGCTTTTCGATCGGGTCTGATTATTAGTTTTCCACCGGATAAACCTTTACCTAAATAATCATTGGTATCACCCTCAAGTCTTAAAGTGACTCCGTGAGGAATAAATGCACCAAAGGATTGCCCTGCTGATCCTCTAAAGGTTAAATCTATTGTGTCTTCTGGTAATCCTGTGCCACCGTATTTACGAGTTACTTCACTTCCAAGCATTGTTCCTACAGTTCTATTAACGTTTCTTATTTCTAATTGCGCCCTTACTAATTCGCCATCTTTCAAGGCAGGTTTACATATTTCAATTAACTTATTATCTAGTGCATTTTCAAGTCCATGATTTTGCAGCACACTTTGATAAAGGGTTGAAGAGTTTTCAGTTTCTACTCGGTGCAAAATTGGAGAAAGATCTAAACCTGAGGCTTTCCAATGATCTATTGCTGCCTTTGGGTCAATAAATTCGCTATGACCAATTGCTTCATTTAATGTTTTGAAACCCAAATGAGCTAAGTATTCTCTTACTTCTGTTGCGATAAATTTAAAGAAATTTTCCACAAATTCTGGCTTACCGCTAAATTTTTCTCTCAATATTGGATTTTGTGTTGCAACACCAACTGGGCAAGTGTCCAAATGACAAACCCGCATCATCACACAACCCATTACCACAAGGGGTGCGGTGGCAAATCCAAATTCTTCAGCTCCCAAAAGAGCAGCAATTATTACATCTCGACCAGTTTTTAATTGTCCGTCTGTTTGAACCACAATTCGATCTCTTAAACCATTTAATAGCAATGTTTGTTGCGTTTCGGCAAGTCCAATTTCCCAAGGGGCACCAGCGTGCTTTAACGAAGTTAAAGGACTGGCCCCTGTTCCACCATCATGACCTGAAATTAGAACAACATCTGCGTGGGCTTTTGCAACACCTGCAGCAACTGTTCCCACACCAACTTCTGCTACTAATTTTACGTGAATTCTTGCTTTGTTATTCGCATTTTTTAAATCATGAATTAATTGGGCCAAATCCTCGATTGAATAAATATCATGATGCGGTGGTGGAGAAATTAATCCCACTCCAGGTGTTGAATGTCGCGTTTTAGCACTCCATGGATAAACCTTATTTCCGGGAAGTTGTCCACCTTCACCAGGTTTTGCTCCTTGTGCCATTTTTATTTGAATATCATCAGCGTTAACTAAATATTCACTCGTGACACCAAATCTTCCACTAGCAACTTGTTTAATTGAAGATCTCTTGGAGTCCCCATTTTCCATTTTTAAATACCGTTCAGGATCTTCTCCACCTTCGCCGGTGTTGGACTTAGCCCCAATTCGATTCATTGCAATCGCTAATGTTTCGTGAGCTTCACCTGAAATTGATCCATAAGACATTGCCCCAGTACTAAATCTTTTCATTATTTGTTCTATTGTTTCAACTTGTTCAATATCAATTGATTTTCTGTCACTCTTGAATTCAAATAAGCCTCTAAGTGTCATCAATCTCTTAGATTGCTCATCAACTTTCTGAGTGTAAGTTCTGAAAATATCCATTTGACCTGTGCTGGTTGAATGCTGCAACCTAAATACTGTTTCGGGGTCAAATAAATGTGGCTCGCCTTCTCGACGCCATTGATATTCGCCACCAATTGCAAGTTGTCTGTGTGCAGGAGATATTCCTGTTAATGGATAAGCAATGTTATGTCGTTTGGACACTTCTTCAGCGATTACTGCTAATCCCACTCCGCCAAGTCTTGAAACTGTGCCGGTGAAATATTTGTCAATAACATCTTGTGAAATTCCGATTGCTTCAAATATTTGTGCGCCTCGATACGAAGCAACTGTTGAAACTCCCATTTTGCTCATAACTTTCAAAACACCCTTGCCTAAAGCTTTGACGAGATTTCGCACAGCTTTCTCAGGAGTAATCCCGGTGATTCTTTTTTGTCGAACCATATCTTCCACAGTTTCCATAGCCAAATAAGGATTTACTGCGGCTGCCCCAAAACCAATCAAGAGTGCTACATGGTGAACTTCCCTTACATCACCTGCTTCAACGATTAAGCCAATTTCCATTCTCTTTTTCGTTCTAATTAAGTGATGATGTACTGCAGACAGCAATAGAAGTGATGGAATGGGAGCCTCGTCAGCATCACTATCTCTATCACTTAGCACTATCAAATGTGTACCATTTTCTATAGCTTGATCCACTTCAACAAATATTTCATTAATCCTTTGTTCTAAACCCTGCGCGCCATCGGCTACTTTGTACAGACCTGAAAATTTTTGAGCCGCAAAACCTGGTTGATCTCCATCTTGATTGATATGAATTAATTTTGCTAATTCATCATTATCAATTACTGGAAATGGTAAAACAACCTGACGAGTATGTGCTGGAGTTGCACTTAATAAATTACTTTCCTCACCTATTGCAGAAGACAATGAAGTAACAATTTCTTCCCTAATTGCATCAAGAGGAGGATTTGTAACTTGCGCAAAAAGTTGTGTGAAGTAATCAAAAATTAATCTTGGCCTACTACTTAAAACTGCAATCGGTGTATCTGTGCCCATTGAACCCAAAGGCTCAGCCCCATTTAGTGCCATTGGTGACAGTAATATTTTTAACTCTTCATCGGTGTAGCCAAAAGTTTGTTGTCTACGTAACACCGATGAATGGGTGTGAACAATGTGTTCTCGCTCAGGCAACTGTTCTAAATGAACTAAGCCAGCATGAAGCCAATCTTGATATGGTTGCTCTTTGGCTAAAGAATGTTTGATTTCATCATCTTCAATGATTCTGCCATTTTCAGTATCAACTAAAAACATTTTTCCTGGCTGCAAGCGCCCTTTTCTAATTACTTTTTCAGGACTTATCGGTAGTACGCCTGATTCACTTGCTAAAACAACAAGACCATCATCTGTAACCCAAAATCTACCTGGGCGTAATCCATTTCTGTCTAAAACTGCACCAATTAAATTTCCATCAGTGAAAGTAACACAAGCTGGTCCATCCCAAGGTTCAATTAGTGAAGCGTGATATTCATAAAATGCTCTTCGATTGGGATCCATACTCGGATTGTTTTCCCAGGCTTCTGGGATCATCATCAATACAGCATGTGGCAATGATCTTCCACCTAGATGAATTAATTCCAAAACTTCATCAAAAGAAGCCGAATCACTTGCATTGTTAGAACAAATCGGGAAAACTCTGGATAAATCACCAGGGATTAAATTAGTTTTAAGTAAGCTTTCGCGCGCATGCATCCAATTTCTATTACCTTTAACAGTATTAATTTCCCCGTTATGAGCAATTAAACGATAAGGATGGGCAAGTGGCCATGAAGGAAATGTGTTTGTACTAAATCTAGAGTGAACTAAAGCAATTTTTGATTTCACATTGGGATCAGATAATTCTGGATAAAAAGGTTCTAATTGTCCGGTGGTGAGCATTCCTTTATAAACAATTGATCGAGCTGAAAGTGATGCAAAATATGCTTGTGAATTATTTTCAACAATTTTTCTAAACGGGTAAACAGCCCTATCTACTTCAATACCTTTTAAGTTTTTGTTCTTAGGTTGAATAAATAGCATCTCAAACTTTGGCATCACACTTCGTGCAGTTATGCCGACTGTGGATGGATCAGTTGGAACTTCTCGCCAACCTAAAATCGTTAGATCTTCATTTTTTGCGGTTTTAATTATTAGGTTTTTAGTGATTTCGTAATCTGATTTTGTGGTTGGCAAAAAAGCGATGCCAACTGCATATGATTGCATTTCAGGTAGATCAAAAGAAACTACTGATTTTAAGTAATCATGAGGAATTTGAATTAATATTCCTGCACCATCACCAGAATCAGGTTCACTTCCAGATGCACCGCGGTGTTCAAGGTTTCTTAAAGCTTCTAAGCCAGATGAAACAATTTCGTGGGTTGCATTTTTATTTAGAGTTGCTACCAAAGCAACACCACAGGCATCATGTTCAAATGACGGGTCATATAGACCTTGTGGTTTATTGCTGATCAGTGGCATAAAAAAATCGTCCCCCAAGTTATTAATCCTTTGGGACGACGATGGCCCGATACTTAAATCTTAACCCACGCTTTATTAAAGCGCTCCCCCGATTGAGGTTCCTAGAAACCAAGTTACTGCTGCGGCACCACTGCCAATGAGAAGCTGTCTTGTGCCTGAGTACCACCAGGTTCTAGTGGTGACTAATGACACAGCTGCTCCGACGGCAAAAAGTCCAATCAAGGAGATGACCATTGAATAGAGGATGTCACTTGCCCCAAACATAAAAGGAATAAGTGGCACAGTTGCTCCAAATCCAAAAGATAAAAATGATGAAATTGCAGCAAGCTTTGCTGATGGCAAATCATTTGAAGTGACCCCGAATTCTTCAGAAGAATGGGCATTAATAAATGCCTCAGAATTCATACTTAATTCGCGCGAGAATTGCAACGCCACATCTTTTGAAACACCTCGTTCAATCCATACCTGGGCTAATTCTTTTACCTCTTCATCAAGATTTTCTCTAATTTCTTTTTTCTCTAATTCGATCTCAGCCATTGCTAGTTCTGCTTGGCTAGCAACTGATGTGTATTCACCTGCTGCCATAGAAAAAGCACCCGCTAACAGACCTGCAAAACCTGCCAACATAATTGCAGTTGTACTTTCAACTCCAACTGCCTTAGTTCCTCCAGCAACACCAATCATTAAAGCAAAATTTGAAACTAAACCATCCATCGCACCAAAAACTGCTGGTCTTAACCAACCGCCATTAACATTACGATGAATTGTTTCCTCATCTAATTTTCGTACTCCCTTACTCATTTTTTAACACTCCTAGTTAAATCTTTTTCTATTCCTGGTTTCATCTTTTTACTAATAATGAAATAAACCAGACCACCAATTATAACCAACAAACTTGTAAGAACATTAAATCTTACACCTAAAAGTAATCGTGCCTCAT
>SXGQ01015760.1_pt1 | contig 21750 bp, 19 predicted proteins | sample 3178371 | NCBI WGS metagenome assembly SXGQ01 (sample SAMN11356859, study PRJNA531348) | freshwater metagenome | isolation source: freshwater sample F1-20 | place: China: Fuxian Lake, Yuxi | collected 2017-12-25 | reverse complement strand
CTGCGGGCGAGCAGATGGCCATGATTGCTTTCAAATTGGGATACGCGCTGAGGAGATTTGTCGCTTCCTGCTGCGCCTTGTCCTTCTGGTCGTCGCACGGCTTCGTATCGACGAGCTTCATCTTCGGATACTTGTCCTTCAAGCGCGCCTCGATGTGCTTGCGCCATTCGTTCATGTTCGCCGCGGTGAGCGTCGCGGTGATGATCGCGAATTCACCCTCTTCGCCAGTGAGTTTCGCAGCGGTGTCCATCAGCACTTCGCCGATTCCCTGTGCGGTTGCTTGATTCACGAAAAAACCGCGCGCATCGGGTTGCACATCGCTGTCGTAGGTCACGACCTTGATTCCTTTCGCCTGCGCCTTTTTAAGCGCGGAGCTGAGGCCGTCGCGGTTCTCTGCGGCTGCTGCGATGACGTTCACTTCCTGCGTGATCCAGTTCTCCACGATCTCGTTCTGCTTCGCGGCGTCGGTATTCGTCGGGCCGTCGAAAAGAAGCTGCACGCCGAGTTCTGCGGCGGCGACCTGCGCGCCTTTCTCCACGGTGGCAAAATACTGGTTGCCCTTGCTCTTCGGCAGCAGGCCGATGATGAGCTTCTCGCCTCCGCTGTTGTTGCCGGGACTTCCGCCCGAGGGCTTGCTGTCGCAGGCTGCGAGGAATGCGATGCTGGTGGCTAGTAGGAAGGATGCGATCTGTTTCATAGGAGCGCGGGAGATTTCCCCGTCGCCCCGCTTTTCGCAATCTTACATTTCTGCGACCTCGCGGCGCTCCACGAAAATCCGCAGTCCCTCCTTCGAGAAGTTCTCCATCAGCGCGTCGGGCGTCAGAGCCTCGGGCATCATCACTCCGCGCTCGGGGATTTTTCCCTCGATCAAAAGACGCGCTGCCAGCGCTGGCGGTATGCCTGTTTGCACGACCGTAAGGCTGTACCCGTAGCGCTCGTAGGTCTCATGGTGGTTGTCGATCGTATAAACGAAATACTCCACGCGCTTGCCGTCCTTCTCCCCGCGAACTTCGGTGCCCACGAGACTGTAGCCGTCGGCGGTCGCGCCGAGTGTGGCGGGCTTGGGTAAATTCGCGCAAGCCACGCGAACCGGCGCGACTTCCACGCCGTCCACTTTGATTTTCTTCCACGTATCCAGTTCCAGCAGCGACACCGATTTCGCAAGCTGCACGACTTTGTCGCTGAGCGTGTATTTGAAAACGGAGTATTTCACGCCCTTGTCCACAAACGGCTTGTAGAGTCCCAGCGACACGCCCTCCTCGTGCGCCACAGCGTAAGTCTTCATCAGCCCGAGCGGCGGCGGAAAGCGATGCCACTCCACCTCGGTTTCCAGCGGCTTGCCGGACATCACGCGACCGTCTTTCACGTAATAAGGCACCGCGCCGAGCTCTTCGAAAAGCGTCTCCGGGCTGAAGAGCACGGCGAATCGATATCCCTTCACGTCGGCGTTGTCCGCATCCAAGACGCGGATGCTCTCGGCGGTGTCCAACCGGTCCATCGCCCACCGCGCAAACACATTCACCGCGCCCGGATCGCAACCCATGCAAAGCAGACCGAGCAGGCCCTTTTCGCGAAAGCGTGCGTCGAACTTCTCAATTTCCGCCTCGTAGCTGTTTTTCGCCGGACGCTTCACGCCTGGCGGCGAGTAAATATCCGCCGCCATGTCCATGTAATGTGCGCCAGCGTTCGCGCAGGCTTCGAGCACACTGTGATTCACCAGCCAGGTTGCTGCGTTCATCACGATGGCGATCTTTTTCTCCGCGATAAACGCCGCGAGCGCCGCGGAATCCATCGCATTGATCGACACCACCTCGAAGCGGCTCTTAGGCGTGCGCTCATGCAACCGCTGGGCATAAGTCGTATCCACATCGCCTAGAAAAATGCGGTCGAAAACCGGGTAGCCGTGGAGCTTCTGGCCGATCACGCTCCCCACCCCGCCGGTGCCGATGATTAAAGCGTTTGCGCCCATAGTTTAGCCATAAGATGCCCCAGGAACTGCGAACTGGCAAGCGGGGTAGGTGAAGTGCTGAATTCTCTGACGCTAGCTTCGCGGGGTTCTCGACAAGCGGGACGTTTGTCGGCTAAAGCCGTTGAAATCGCCCGCCCATGCCAGTCGTAGCCAGCTATTGCACCACCTTCCTGAAACCGGAAATGCGCCACATCTACCGGCAGGTGACTGGCCTGCGCAGGTGGCAGACCTTCATCCTCACGCGGGAGCGGAAATGCGAAGAGGAGTTTCCTTTTCCCGATGTGGAGCTGATTCCGCGGGCACGGAAGAATTTCATCAAGCGCTTTTGGCTGAAGTACATTCAGCGGATGCCGCCCGTGTATTACCGCGGGGAGTTGCAGGTGGTGATCAAGCTGATGGAGCGTCGGCCGGCGGACTTGATGCACATTTATTTCGGGCACACGGGCGTGCATTTGCTGCCGTTCATCAAGGAATGGGACAAGCCGTGCGTCGTGTCGTTTCACGGCATGGACATCCAGCCGCGACCCGACCAGCCCGGCTACGACGAGCAGATGGCGGAGCTTTTGAAAACCGCGCCGCTGCTGCTTGCGCGGTCGCATTCGCTGATGGACCGACTGGCGCAGATGGGCGCACCTCGGGAGAAGCTACGGCTGAACCGCACGGGAATCCCGCTGGAAGCGTTCCCGTTTGTGGCGCGGACCGCGCCGCCGGACGGCGAATGGCGGCTGGTGCAGGCTTGTCGGCTGATCGCGAAAAAAGGTCTACGCACCTCGTTGCGGGCGTTTGCGAGATTCCGCGAACGCTGGCCGGCAGCGCGTTTCATCCTCGCCGGCGATGGTCCGATGAAAGCCGAGGTGGAGCGCATGGCCGCGGAGATGGAACTGGGCGGCGCGGTGGAATTGCGCGGCTTTCTCGATCAGGCGGGACTGGCGAAGCTTTACGCGGCGTCGCACATTTTTCTCCACCCGAGCGAAATGACCGAGGACAAAAACCAGGAAGGCGTGCCGAATTCGATGCTGGAGGCGATGGCCACGGGTCTGCCGGTTGCGGCGACGCTGCACGGCGGAATCCCCGAGGCGGTGACGGATGGCGCGACGGGCTTCCTTGTCGAAGAGCGTGATGACGAGGGGCTCGCAAGTGTGCTGCTGCGGCTTGCTGCGCATCCCGAGCTATGGGCGTCGATGAGCGCCGCTGCCGCAAGGTCGGTGCGCGAGGAGTTTTCGCAGGAGCGGGCAATCGAAAAACTGGAGGGCTTTTACGATGAAGCAAAACAAGCCGGAAGGTAACGGCCCGCGCCCCACGATGCGCTTCAGCGCGGCGGAGGCCCCGCCTGCGAAATCCGCTGCTGCCGCCCCTGCGCCGGTGTTCGGCAAAACGCAGGCTCAGCTTCCCTCGAAGGCGGACGGGTTCACCTTCGCTTATTTGTGCGAGCGGCTTCCGTCGTTTGTGCAGACGTTCGTGTATCGCGAAGTGGAGGCGATGACGCAGCTCGGCATGAAGCCATTTGTCGTCTCGATCCGCCGTCCCGACGACCCGCCGGAAATGGCGGTGACGATGGAGACGCCCGTTTTTTACATGCCCGAAGGCGGCGAAGTGCGGACGAAGATCGACAAGGACCGCGAGCTCGGCCGCCTGCCCTTCCGACTGCATCGCACGCTGCCAAAGCACCGCTCGACGACGGATGCGCAACGGATGTTTGAAGCGGCGTGGATTGGTCCGATTCTCGTCGCCGCGGGCATCCGGCATGTTCACGCGCACTTCGGTGGCATCGCCGCACGCACGGCCTGGTGGCTGAAGAAGCTGTTCGGGCTCACCTACAGCTTCACTGGACACGCGAACGATATTTTTTGCGATAACGACTTCCCCGTCAAGAATGCGATGCTCGTGAAGGACGCGAAGTTCGTCGTGACGGAGACCGATTACAGCAAGCGTTGGATGGAGGAAAAACACCCGTTTGCCCGCGGCCGGATTTTCCGCGTGTTCAACGGCATCCGGATGGACGACCTGCCGCAGGCTTCGCATCCGGGCGGCGTGCCGAAGATCGTGAGCGTCGGCCGGTATGTGGAAAAGAAGGGCTTCCCGGATTTGATCAAAGCCTGCGCGATTCTGCGCGACCGGAACATCAATTTCACCTGCGAGATCATCGGCGGCGGCGAGATGGAGGCTGAGCTGGAGTCGCTCATTTTCCGCCACAATTTGGGCGACCGCGTGACCCTGCTCGGTCCCCGTTCCCAGGCCGAAGTACGCGAGCGAATCGCCTCGGCGCGCGTCTTCGCGCTAGCCTGCCAGCGGGAAAAAGACGGCGGTAGCGACAACCTGCCCACGGTGATTATGGAAGCGATGGCCATCGGCGTTCCCGTCGTTTCCACCCGCGTCGCCGGCGTGCCGGAGATGATCGACGACACGAAGACCGGTTTTCTGGTCGCCGAGCATGATATTCCAGCGGTTGCCTCGGCGCTCGCAACGCTCCTGACCGCGGACGGTCTCTCCGCCAGGTTCGGTGCCGCCGCCGCCGCAGTGGCACGCGAGCGATTTTCCGCCGCCAGTTCCGCGCTGGAGCTGGCGCGCTTGCTCGTTCAAAACTCGAAAGTCGATGCTCCCGCATCGCTGGAGGCGGCCCACCCCGAATTCCGCCTTGGATTCTGGCGAAAACTCACCCGTTAGACCCGACCAGCGGGAGTCCCGGCGAATTGACATATTCGCGTCCAATTCGGCATCCTCGAAAAATGTTTACACCCAGCCTCACTCTGACCTAGCGTCACGACATCAATCCACATCCGATGCACCCGTTTTTTACCGCAATCGATCGCTTCCTGCGCCGCGGGATAATTGCCGCAATCTGCCTCTCCGCAATTCTGCCTTCCCACGCGGGCGACACCTACAAATGGACCGTCCAGTATCTGGTCGACAACAGCCAGATTGTTCAGGGTCAGTCCCAGAAGGCATCGCCGCGCCGAAACCGCGGACTCGCGATTTCTCCGGACGGGAAGTATCTCTACGCGGGCTATCACCACGGCGGCAACGGCGAGGGCGAGGTGCGCAAAATCGCGATCGGTACCGGGGATGATTTTGCGAAGGCGACGGTGCGCGTGCTCCGTGGCCCCCTGGGGAAATCGATCGCGACCGACGACAAAGGCCGCGTAATCATCGCGAATGAAGGCGAAGTGCTCGTATACGACGCCGACCTCTCGAATCTCCAGTTCAGCATCCAAACGCCCCTCTGCGAGGGCGTAGCCACCGCTCGCGAGGGAAATGAGCTCGCTCTTTACACCACCGACCGCCAGCTTGGCCTCGTCCGCCGGTGGGTGATGACGGAGAAGGACAACGCAATCTCCAACATCGTCCCGTCGAAGTCATTTGGCGAAAACGGCGAAGTCGTGCTCAAAGGAGCCGTCAGCCTCCGCGGAGTCAAGGTGGACAAGCAGGGGCGCGTCTGGGTTGCAGACACAGACGGAGGTCGCGTATTCCGAGTCAGCAAGGACGGCAAGAATGTCGAATCCATCGACCTCATCAGCCCGATGGATATTGGATTCGACGGGGACCGCACGTTCGTGACGCTCGGTCGCGAGCGGCAGGTTGCAGTCCTCGAAACAGACGGGATCAAACTACTCGGCAATCTCGCAGTGCCGTGGAACGAATTGGAAATTACACCTACCGGCAACGATCGCCTCGGCTCGCTGAGCGGGATCGCCATGGTGCCGGGCAAGGGTTTCTTCGTGACGAACGAATCCGGCCAGACTGCGGAGCAAAAGAGCACCTACGGACGCCCGGATGCCCATACCGACGTGGTGAATGGCAAGCTCTACCGCGATGCGTTCACCGACGACAACGACCCGATTCTTCAGGCGCTCGTTGTTCCGGACGGAAAGTAATTTCCGCTCCGTCGCGTCAATCCGGCAGGAGCAATTCCGCCCTGCTGTAAAGCGCCGCGCTTCCGCCCATGCCGACGCGGTCGCCGCGCAATTCGCAGTGAATCGTGCCGCCGCGCTTTGAGAGCTGGCGTGCGACCATCTTTGTTTTGCCCAGCTTCTCGGCCCAGTAGGGAATAAGCGTGCAGTGTGCGGAGCCCGTGACGGGATCCTCGGGGATTCCCACGGACGGCGCGAAGAACCGCGATACGAAATCGAACTCCCGGCCCGGCGCCGTTACGATCACTCCGAGACTGTCCAGCGTCGCGAGCTGCGGGAAATCCGGCGTCAACGCGCGCACCTCGTCCTCGTCGCCCACCACCGCGAGGTAATCGCGATTCCTGCGGACCTCGCGCGGCACCTGACCCAGCCCGGAATACAGCGCAGGCGGCGCGGGACTCGGTTCGCCGGGGCGGCTCGGGAAATCCAGCATCACCACTTTTCCGTCGAACGTCGCGCCGAGCGGACCGCTCTTGCTTTCAAACTTCACCGTCCCGCCCGTGTGGCCGAGCTCGGTGAAAAGGACGAACGAAGTCGCCAGCGTCGCGTGTCCGCAAAGGTCCACCTCCTGGTCCGGCGTGAACCACCGCAGCTCGAACGCATCGCCCGCGCGCACCACGAATGCCGTTTCACTCAGGTTGTTTTCCGCCGCGACCTGCTGCAGCAGCGAGTCGCGCAGCCATCGGTCGAGGATGCACACCCCGGCTGGGTTTCCGCTGAACACACGGTCGGTAAACGCGTCCACTTGGTAATACGGCACTTTCATTATACCGGACGCTGGCAGAACCATCCCCGCCAAATCAAGGACGGAAGCGAACTCCCCGCGACTGCGCGTTACTGGCCGCTGTCGATCGGGATTTCGCCGCGGAGCAGGCGTGCGCCGCGTCCGGTGAGTTTCAGGTAGAAATCGGACGGCAGTCCTTCAAACGTCGCGAACTGATCCTGCGGGCTGACGGGGACATCGTTTGTGCATTTGAAGATCGCCGTGCCCTCGTCCACTTCGTCAAACATCGCGACGTACAGGCTCGCGGCGCCGGCCTTTTTCGCGGCGACAAATTGCGACCACAAAAACTCCCCCTTCAGCCGCGGGATGGCGTTCGATGCGTCCCGTTTCAAATTCGCCCAACTGAATCCTGGGAATGCCACCGGCATGTAGTCGGGCCCGTTCTCGCGGCACCATGCGATGTCCGGTTCCACGACCTTTGCGCCGTGGCGCGCGGCTTCTGCGGGCGTGCGATAGCGGCCCACGGTCCACGGGCTCACGACGTCGGCGAGCTTCAGCACATCGTGCAGCGCGGGATCTTTCACCGCGTCGCGATGCAGTTCGCGCCAGCCGGTGGGGACGCCGAGCATCACGGAGCAGCCGTCCTTTTTCAAAAGCTCCACCAGCTCGCGGCACTCCGCCACCGTGTAGCGGCGGTCGTCGTTAAAGCCGACGCCCCAAATCGCGACCAGCGGCTTCCCGCGATGGCGGAGATACGCGGCGTCCTCGGTGATGCGCATCTTTGTCCGCAGCTCGTTCCAGTCTGCTGCGACTCCCGCGACGCGACCCGGCCCGAGCCCGCTCAGATCGTACATCACCGCGTAAGCACGACCCGATCGGTTTGCGCCCTCGCGGCAATGATCGAGCACCACATTGTTCGCGCGGAGATAACGCGAATCGCGCAGCGGACCCGCGAAGCGCTGCACAAAAACACCGTCGATCCCGTACTCGCGCATCCACTCGAAATGCCGCAGCACCGTCGGCTTCCTTGCCGAACTGAACACCTCCGCCGTCCGCCCGTCGGCATGCTTCAAGTCCGTCGGGAAACGCTCCTCCGCTGCGAACTCCGAAAGGTCCGGCCACATCTCCACCGTCAGATTTCCCGGTGCCGGACGCGCGCTTCCTTTTGCCCAATGATGATAGCCGCGATTCGCGCCGTCCCCCTCCGCGTTGAACCAGCCCTGATACCCGCACATCACGCGGCCCGTCAGCGTCGAGGCATCCACGCCGCGCACGACCGGACCCGCATACGGCCGCAGCGTCTCCGCATACACCGCGGCCAGCTCCGCGGGCGGCGAAGCATGCAGCGCGAGCGCGAGAAGCTGTGCGGCGGCGAGCAGACAAATTCGGACATTCATCCCCGGCACCCTAGCCCGCGAAGCACGCGCGAGGCGATGCATTTGAAAATAACGGTTGGTCCCATCCGCGCCGAACACCGCTAATTCCAGCCCTCGCATGCAAGTCACATCAGCCAAATTCCAAATCAGCGCCCCCGACCTTGCCTCCTGCCCGCCGTCCGAACTCCGCGAATTCGCATTCATCGGCCGCTCCAACGTCGGCAAATCCTCCCTGCTGAACATGCTCACCAACTCGAAGACCCTCGCAAAAGTCTCCGCCACACCGGGTCACACTCGCCTCATCAATTTCTTTCTCATCAACAACAAGTGGACCCTCGTCGACCTCCCCGGCTACGGCTACGCCAAGACCCAGCGCGGCGAGCGCGACCTCTTCGCGAAAATGATCACCGGCTACATCTCCGGACGCGAAAACCTCGCCGCCGTCTTCGTCCTCATCGACTCCCGCCACACCCCGCAGGTCATCGACCTCGAGTTCGTCGAATGGCTCGCAGGCGAAGACATCCCCTACGCCCTCGTCTTCAGCAAAGCCGACAAAGTGAAACCCGGCGCCCTCAAGACCCACGTCGCACAATTCCTCGAAAAAATCGCCCCCTTCACCGCATCCCCCCCGCCCGTCTTCATCACCTCCGCCGAAACGCGCGAAGGCCGCCGCGAACTCCTCGCCTACATCACCGCCACCCTCGCGGACGGCGGCGTGTAAGCTTCGCCTTAAATGAGACTGTTCAAAAGCGGTAAAGGCAGTGCGACAGGCTCGAAGTGGCATTCGAAAATCTTCTCAATCAACCCCTGCTCATGCTCCGCCAGATTCGCCGTCGCCTGAATATACTCCTCATTCGCCTTGTCCGAAGCACTCTGTGCCTCCCGCAACCTCTCAAGATTCCGCCCCAACTCCGCCAGATGCTCCTCCGTGCAAAACCCCGCATCCGTCAGCCGCTCATTATGCTTCTGCAAAAACTCCCCCATCTCCTCGCTCACCCGCAACATCTCATCCGAATCATCCCGCGCCACCTCCAGCCGCTCCCGGAACTGCAAAAACCACGCGAGCAATTGTTCATCCGACAATTCCGGCTCCTCCCCGCATTGACGTTCATCGTCGGGCAAATTCATGCACCAAAAGTTGCACTCTCCGAAACCGGCGGCAAATAGTTTTCGAGTAACCAATGACAAATAGCCTGTGAAACACACAAAGAGTGTTTCTGCTGAAAATCGCCGTTCATTTGCGAGGGCTCGACCTTGTAGTGCGGTGGCAAGCGTCAGCGCGACACCGCCTTGTCAGCGCCGCGTAGGGTGAAGGGCGCGTGTGTTTTGCCGACCAACGTCTTTCGTGAAACGGAAGATCGCCCGTGCGTGCGAAGGCGGCGTGGCGCTTATGCTTCCCGCCGCACTACAAGATCGCGCCCCGCGGTCATCCGCGATTCCCATCAGCGCGCCCCCCTTGCAGTGGTCTCACTGGTGGATCAAACCGGTCTCGCCAATATTCATTCTTTGCACGCTGAGCATTCGCGAAATGCAGCTTTGCCTTGTAATCGGGCCGACGCGATTCGAGGAACTCCCTCATTTTGCGAATGAACGAAATAAACTCTTCTGGGATACCTTCAGCGTCGGGCTCTTTGAGGCTACTTTCGTGGTAACTGACGAGGTCCTCCAACTCATCGAAGCTTTCAACAAACTTGAGAGGAGAACGCCCGCGACGATTCCATTTTTCCTCTACTTTCCCTTTGGCCGCTTTCAGCTCTGCGGCGTGTTTTGAGTAGTGTGCATCCATTTTGAATTTCGGTTGTTCAGGTTGTGCGCCGTTGCTCTCCGAAACTCGACACAATCTTAAATGCTTTCCTGAGTTGGAAAACCCCCGCTGGGTAAACATTCGGATCTTCGCCTGGGTCTGACGGGTTAAATCGCGACTCAATCACTTCAGTGATTATCAATGGGACAAACGCCTCCTCCTGTCCTTGGGTTAATTCCCCAACTTCAACCGTTGCATCAAATTCAATGGCAAGGCCAGCGACCGCCATGAACGGGGCGCATTTCAATGCCCCGACAAACTGTCCACGGAGAGGCTCAGGAAGCCCATTTACAATAAGATCGAGAATTGGTGCGGTGAAATCGAATGACGCACAGTGCAGTTTGCCAGCGAACTCGTAGTTCGACGTCGCGGTATAAAGTCCTTCGCGAACAAGAGCGAAAAGATTGAGTCGAATCGGGAAAAACGTAATCTTGCTTCCTCTGGAAAATCCCATGCGACTCAACTTGAACCCGAGATCTGGAGAAAATCGGCGCAACTCCGGTCTCGTGAGAAACATGGGAGCCATATACTTTTCGATTTCATTCCAGCGACTGCTGAATTCGGAAAACGAGACATCCAAAATTGGACTCGCGCTGTTGACGCCAAACATAACAAGTCTCCGCCCGTTACAGAGCCCGAACTCTCGACAGTCAATCTCAGGGTGTATCGCGTAGCTGTAAGCTTGCTGAACGTGTTCTTCACTCAGGATGTCCTCGGAAGGAGCCTTTGCGTCCAATACAAATATCGGACGTTCATTGTGAAGCAATGTGTAGTCGGGGACGATCCTCACAGGATGATTAGAGGTTCCTACTCGGATGAATGGATGCTTCAGCGTACGGCTATACACGACGCGATTCTCTCCGTCGGATGAGTAGCCCAGCTTCGCGAGCATTGGTGCAATGATCGCTTCGCGGACGCCATCTTCCTTGAACTCTGGGTCATCGAATCGTTTGGGATTGAACGTGAAAACCATGATGCTACCTGCCTACGATAACAGTAAGACAGACTGGAATTGTATAAGAAATCCCACGCGAACCCAAGTATTTAGATACATTGGCGAGCCCCAAAAACAGAATTCGAAAAATGAGCATCAAAAGTGCAATCTTGATTTTAGGCCTAATGACGACACGGGGCAGCTTCTCGTGGGGTGCAGACATCCATACACCTCCGCCGGGCAGTTCAGAGCGACGGGCAATCATAGACGTGATGCGGTCGGGCTATTATCGAGACGCGGCCTCAGCACGTCGGAATGCGAACGGCATCTTGTTATACGTGCGCTACTTGAAAGTTCAGGGCGATTGGGCACTTGTTTGTGTAGATCCCGTTAAGTCAGGCAAAATAGTAGGCGAATCCAATTGGGAACTCCTCTACCGGAAAGGCGCTCAGTGGAGGAGTGTTGACTATTTTGCGGCAATTGCGCCTCTCGCATCTCCTGAAGATCCTCTAGACAACCTCGACATGACTCCCTCCACCATTCGAAAAATTCGGCAGAAGTTTCCTGATGTCCCGAAAGGTATATTCCCCAGGGAAAAGCTGAAAGCACCGCCACTGCCTTTTAGATAGTATTGCCCGCGGGTGACGGACGCGTGCGAGCGACCTACGACTACACGCCCCAGCAGCTGCGCTACAATCGCGGTGGTCCAGTTTACTGGATGCGAAATCTGCAAAAGCCGTAGTCGAGCCAGCCGGGTTCGCGGCGGAATTGCTCGGGCATGAAGTAGATGTCGGAGCGGCGGTCGGTGTTGGGGCGCCATGCGATGAGGCCGGCTTCGTGGAGGCTCTGGCAGTGGAGATTAATCGCGCGGTGTTTGCGATTCCATGCTGCGGCGACTTGCTTTGGGGTGAGCTCCCGGCCTTGCGCGAGCTGCTGGAGGATCCAGATGCGCACGGGGTGCGTCAATTGGGCGTAGAATTTCTCCGGAAAGCTGAAGGCCGGAGCGGCCGGAGCAGGAGTGGCGGGCGGTTGGGATGCGGCAGGTGGCTGGTCACTCATGGGAATGATGGTTTTGCGGTGTTTGTCTCAGGAATCGGTCGGAAAAGGAACCGGTGAAGTAAGAGATAGAATCAGCCGACTGATGCTATCCGCGAACTCATTTGTCAAATAGCATCACTGAACTGATGCTATCTTTGGACCCACTCAGCGATAGCATCAGTAAGCTGAGTCTACTTGAGAGCCAACTCATCCATAGACTCAGTCAACTGATGCTTTCTACGAGCTCACTCACTGATAGACTCAGTGGAGTGAGCCTACTCGAAAACTAACTCACCTATAGGCTCAATGAGTTGAGGCATTCGCTGAACTCGTTCACCGCCTGGGTTCAACGCCGCGATGGGCAACAAGCTCAACCGAGAGCTGCCAGAAAATAATCAGACAGACTCAAAGCTGTTTCTCATCATTACCACGGCGAGTGGGGATTTCCCGCGTATTTGCACCTGCTTTTATCGCATCATGCGCCTGTAAAAACCCGGATTCACGAACACAACGTTCAGACTTTCGAGTAGAGCTACCAATTTGGAACCAACTGCCGCGAGATCACAGGGAAACTTAATACGAATCATTGCGCCGTCCACATACGGATCTTCCCTCACATGGACCGGGAGAAGTGGAATGAGGGATTTACGAAAATAGGGGACTTTGCCGTCTAGCAGTTCCTGAAGACCGAGGATGCTCCCGGAATCGGGAGTCTCAGATTGCCACTGCCGTAGTGCTTTGCCGATGGCTTTGAGTGCGTCGGGGTCCGATTTTATTGGGAAAATCAGGAAAAAATCCATCTCGCGGTCCTGCGGAGGATGGGGAGAAGGAACAGGGGGAGCCGGTTCGGGACGTCGGGCATCCACGAAGAAAGATTCAGAGTCGAGGGGGAACATTTCCCGGATTTTCGGACCAAACGCTTCAATCACCCGGTCCGCAGACGGAGGGCGAAGCTTCCGCGATTTGAATCGCTCGACGAGTGCATGGATCAAAATCCCGGACCCACAGATTGCTACGATAAGGCCCGCATATTCGCGTACGGCTGAGTAGTCTTGATTGCTGTGGGGAATGACCGCCATATGCGGATTCTCCGGCATGAAGGCCACCTGCACGGAGTCGTCTCTGATCCTCCAATAAGAGCCATCCGGCTCCGGAAGCAGAGTCGCGCCCAACTCGGAATAGCCGCGCTTCCGGGGAACCTCGGGAGTTTCCGTAAACATAACTGGCCGGGGGTGCAATTGCGGGGTGGAGTGCAGGTCCCGAATGACCTCGCGCATTGTGGCACTGAATTTCTCGATATGTTTGGTCCCGAAGTCTTCGGACACTCTGAACGTCTGTCGGGTCGTGTTACCGCTGTCGTCAAGAAAACGCACATTGAGGACATAGGTCGTTTCTGTTCGATCAAACGGGAGGGATCCCTCGATCTCAATGCGAGTGGCCTCCTCGATGACTCCAGGCGTCATCTTTCCCTTCTCAACAATTCGAGCCTCATGCAGCCGTCGCCCCCGATCGACCCACCAGAAAAGACAACCGAGGATTAAGAACATGATACCGACGCTCTCCGTTTCATACCGTCGAGAGAGGAAAGTCGCCACCCGAAGCCCGTTCAGAAGCATTTCACCAAATGCAATGCATCCCGCAATAATCAACGCGAATACCACCCACCCGCGATGCGAATACACGCCGAATGCGAGCCCGAAGAACAAGACACTCAGAGCGAAACCGCGCAGGCATCTCCTTTTCGTCGCCTTCGACACGTCTGCAGCGAGGGAGCCCAACATGAACATGGATAAAGATTAAACATTTGACGGGTGCCGGAAAGACCTAATTGCGCGAAGAACCGTCGACTGCCCGCTTGCAAGAATCACCTGTTGGATTTGCAACCACGGACGCTCCCGCCGATGACAAAATCCACGGATCGAGGACAGCAGACGAACGTTCGGCATCGGCAGCCATAGATATTGGGAATGCAGCGACGAGCGGCGACCTCATAAACGTCGGGTCAACACGTCCGACCATGGCGCAGGAGCGAGAGAAGCGCCCGCCAGTTTCTCGGTTTTCCATCGTCGCCGGTCTTCATGGTGCATGGATCGATGGGAATTAGTGGAATGGAGCCAACGTTCCATGTCGAAAGCATTTTCGTCCGCGACGCGATACGGAATAGTAATTCGAGGAGATCGAGGAATTTGGGAGGGTGGATTTCATTCCTGCTTTTTGGTAGAGCACGCGCCGATTCTTCACGTATCGCAATGTCTCTTCACCCATGAAACCAGCTGCCACACTTCTTCTCGCCGCCATGCTGCCCATCCGCCTCGTTGCGGTGACGCTCCCCGCAGCCGAGGATTCATCAAGCCTCAAAGGCAAACTCACCGCAGCGACCAACAGAGCCAGCACGCTTCCCGTAGACGCCACGCGGAACGCATTCGTGTATTTTGATCTGTCCGAGATTCCGGCGGGTGCGGAGGTGCGCTATGCACGGCTCCGCGTCTACTTTTCATCCGTGCCACGGGCGGGAGCGGGACTTCGTATGCACAAAGTCACGGGGATTTGGAGCGAGGCAGCGGTCGGAAACGCCCCGACTTTTGACAATGCAACACTCTCGACCATCGACCCTGCGCTGGTGGGAGCGAAGCGCTTTGCATCGATGGATGTGACGCAAGTAGTGCGCGACTGGATAGCCTCACCCGCGAGCAACGAAGGCTTTGCTTTCTCTGCAGTTCCCGCCGCCACGGCAAAACTTACAGCGAGCGTGCTCGTGGGCGCGAAAGAAGGCAGCGGGAGTGGTTACCCTGCGGAGCTCGAAGTGGAGCTTGGGCCGCTTCCCGTCGTGAGTTCCCAGATATCTCCCGGCGCCGTGCAGCAAATCCATATCGCAAACGGCGCAGTAGGTGGCGGACAGCTCGCGGCGCAGGCGGTGCAAAGCGGAAACATCGCAAATGGCGCAATAGGCTCCCAACAACTCGGCTCGAACCTCACACTGGGCGGAACCACGGCGGGGACATTTTCCGGCGACGGTTCCAGCCTCACTGGCATCACCGCCGCAAGCATCACCGGAAAACTTACTAGCGCCCAGATCGCCGACGGCGCGATTGCATCCGTCCACATCACCAGCGGCGCGATAGGGAGCGCGCAGCTCGCCGCAAATCTCGCACTCGCGGGCACGACAACCGGAACATTTTCCGGCGATGCATCAGGCCTCACAAACTTCAATCCCGCCGCGCTGGCAGCGGCAGCGAGCGCCAACGCAAACTTCATGAAGTGGGTCCCTATTGCGGACGCGGGAAACCCTGTGGACGGCGACAATGGCCTCGGCGCAATCACCTACCGCTACAAGATCGGAAAATACGAGGTAACCAATGACCAGTACGTCCAGTTTCTCAATGCAGTGGCGTCCACCGCCGACCCGGGCAGCCTCTTCGTCACCGCCATGAAGGAACCGACCGAACGCGGCGGCATCATTCGCGTCGGAGTCCCGGGGAGTTATAGCTATGTCTGCCGTCGCGCGATGGCCGACAAGCCGGTGAATTACGTAAGCTGGTATAGCGCGATCCGCTTCGCCAATTGGATGCACAACGGCATGCCAACCGGCCCCCAAGGACCGACCACCACCGAGGACGGTGCATACACAATTACCGGCGCGGCGCCCAACTGGACTGTGAGCAACCGTAACCCCGGCGCCAAAGTATGGCTCCCGACCGAAAGCGAATGGTACAAGGCTGCATACTACGATCCCTACCGCTTCGGCACGAGCGGAGGTTACTGGATGTTCCATTCCCAGAACCCCATCTCGGTCCCTCCAACGCAGTGCCAGAGCAACGGCAAAGGTGATATGACACACCCCGGCTCGAGCATCGTCCCCTCCAGTCTGAACTGCGCCAACTTCAACAACGGTGCCCAGTGGGGAGGGTTCATCGGCCACGTCGCCACCGTGGGACGCGGCGGCGGCGGGACCGAATCGTTTTATGGTGCCGCGGATATGGCCGGCAACCTAGCCGAGTGGAATGAGTCCATCATCAGTGGAAGCGCCCGCGGCATCCGCGGCGGGGCATGGAACGACACCGACGACCTCTGGCTTCGCAAAGAGGGCCGGAAGTCCGCCGATCCATCCACATACAGCTCCGCTGTCGGGTTTCGCGTCGCCACAAACTAGGACCATCCGCGCATCCGCATCGCGTGTCTCCGGTCGTCGCGCCAATTCCCGCAACGAGGCCAATGGGAAAGGCAAATTGGATTCGGAGAAAAGAGCTTCGCGCCTCGACCTGTTGTCGTAAGCGGACAATTGACCGCTGTTTCATTCGGTCCGACGGGTTCGAGCCGTCCGACCAAATCAATCGAACGCAGATCGAAGCATTCATGAAATCCCGTACCAAACAGCACGAACGAAATGGAGCGAAACCACGCTGCTTCGCGATGAATGCATTGCTATTTTTGCTGGTGCTCTCGCAGGCAGTCTTCGCGAAAGGCGGTTATCCGCCGCAGATGGAGGGGGCGAGTGTCAGCGAATACAAGGCGGTCGGCGGCGCATCGCTGAAGCTGTGGGTTTTCAACCCAAAGGGCCATCAACCAAGTGACCGGCGGGCAGCCATCGTATTTTTCTTCGGCGGCGGCTGGATGAGCGGAACGCCCGCGCAATTCGAGGAGCATTGCCGGCATCTGGCGGAACGCGGGATGGTGGCCATCACGGTCGATTACCGGGTCGGCAGCCGGCATCAAGTGAAGCCCGTGCAATGCGTGGCCGATGCGAAATCAGCGATGCGCTGGGTCCGGGCGCGCGCCGGACAACTCGGCATCGACCCGCAACGCATCGCCGCCGCGGGAGGCTCGGCAGGCGGGCATCTCGCGGCCAGCACTGCATTCATCAAGGAATTCGACGAGCCCGGCGAGGATACCGCGGTGAGTGCGGTGCCAAACGCACTGGTGCTCTTCAATCCCGCGCTGGTTCTCGCGCCGCTGGAGGGCAACGATTTCGGCGGCGGCGGCGCACGGGCGTCGGAAGAAAGATTCGGTGCGAAGCCGGAAAGGATTTCGCCGGTTCACCACGTGAAGCAAGGCGCTCCGCCGACCATTATCCTCCACGGCAAAGCCGATACCACCGTGCCGTTTACAACGGTCGAGGCATTCACGGCGGAGATGAAAAAGGCGGGGAACCGTTGCGATTTGATCGGCTACGAGGGCGCAGGCCACGGCTTTTTCAACTCCGGCAAAGCGGACAGCAAAGACACGATGCGGCGCATGGATGAGTTCCTGAAATCGCTCGGATATCTCGCGGAGTAAACGCCGCCACTCTCGCTCACTTACTCCGCCGCAATCTGAAATCCCTCCTCAAGATCGTGTTCCAGATAGCCCCATGGCGCACGCCATATCGCATCGAAACCAAAGGCAAACAGGCTCCAAACGTCACGAGCGCGGGACCGAATCGGCTCTTCGGCGACGCCGATGATGTGGCATCGCGTTAAACACTGGCTTTAAATCGCGACGCTTCCTTCGAAGGTGAAGTCGGCGGGGCCGGTGAGGGTGACGTTGCTCCAGCCTTCGCCATCGCGCTCGAAGCCGACTTGCATGGTGTCTCCACCGCGGACTTTTACGCTCACGGGCGAGCTGGCGCCGTTTGCGGCGGCCCAGAGCAGGGCGGCTGCGGTGACGCCGGTGCCGCAGGCGAGCGTCTCGTCTTCCACGCCGCGCTCGTAGGTGCGGATGGCGATGCCGCCGGGGATGGTGGCGATGAAGTTGGCGTTGGTGCCCTTTGGTGCGAAGTGCGGGTGATAGCGGAGGGCGCGGCCGAGTTTGACGATGTCGGTGCCTTCGAGGTCGCTGACAAAGACGACGGCGTGCGGGACGCCGGTGTTGAGGAAGTGGACGGTGAGTTTTTCGCCGGCGACGTCGAGCTCCACGGGTGCGGCGTGGGAGTGGGGCTTCGACATGGCGAGGCGGACGTTTTCGCCGATGAGTTCCGCGCCGATGATGCCGGCGAGGGTCTCGAATTTCACCGAGCCCGTCCGGCCCGCGACACGGCTGGCAAAGCGGGCGACGCTGCGTGCGCCGTTGCCGCACATCTCGGCCTCGCCGCCGTCGGCATTGTAGTACCGCATCTTGAAGTCGGCGCCGTCGGTGGCTGGCTCGACGGCGATGAGGCCGTCGCCGCCGACTCCGCGGTGGCGGTCGCAAACACGGGCGATTGCCGCTTTATCGAGCGAGTATTGAAGCGAGCGGTTGTCGAGCATCACGAAGTCGTTTCCGGCTCCGTTCATCTTGGTGAAGGTCAGCGTCATGCCCATCGGGGTAGCACGGCGGAGGGAGGGAATGCAGCAGATTTTTGCGAGAAGAAGTTCTCGCCAAAATGCGGAGGACTTTTCAGAGTCCGGAAAACTCAACGTTCGGACCAAGCAACCTTCCATGAAACATCGCTTTCTCTTTCCGCTCCTAGCCTGCATCGCACTCGTGTGCGGCGGAACCATCGCCGCAATCGCCCAGGAAACAAAGCCCGCCGACCCGGCTGCGGCCGCGGCTCCCGCAGCAGCGGCGGATGTTCCAAAAACGGTGGAGCTGACGTTGATGCAGCAGATCAAGCTCGGCGGCTGGATCATGATCCCGATTTTCGCCTGCTCGGTGGCGACACTCTATTTGCTCGTCGATGGTCTCATCCGCATCACGAACAAGAAGAAGTCGATTCCCGATGCGCATGTGACGGGCTTGAAGAATCTCTTCCGCACGGGCGACTACGTCGGGGCCTACAAGTTTTGCAAAAACAACCCCTCGCCTTTCACCAACGTCGCGCGTGCGGCGCTGAGCATGGTGGGTGAAGGAAAGAGCGCCGCCGAGGAGGCCGCCGCCGCGGAAATCGCGAAGGAAAACGCGCAGATGCAGTATTTCATCAGCTACCTCTCGGTGATCGGTGTCTGCACGCCGATGATCGGTCTGCTCGGAACGGTGTTCGGAATGATCAGCGCGTTCGCCACGCTCGGAACCTCGGGCATCGGCGACCCGTCGAAGCTCTCGGAGGCCATCGGCCACGTGCTCGTCGCCACGGCGGCGGGTCTGCTCATCGCGATTCCTGCGTTCTTCGGCTACTACTGGCTGCGCAACCGTTCGGCAAAGATCGTCCATGACTTGCAGGATACGCTCGGCACCGTCTTCAAAAAGATGCCCTACGAGCACCTCGCGGGCGCCCACCTCGGCGACGAGGAACTTTACGCAGCGCTGCCAAATTGGGTGCAGCCCGCAGCCGCGGAGGCACAGGCCTAAGCGAACGTCTCGGAACCATGAACCGGAGGATTCTCTAACATGGGCGGCGGAGGAGGCGGAGGCGACGGGGAGCCCGAATTCCAAATCGCGCCGATGATCGACGTGCTGCTGGTGATGCTCATCTTTTTCATGAGCATCACGTCCGCACAGGTCATCAAAGTGAACGTGAAGGGGCTGAATCTTCCGGTTTCACCCAACGGAATCAAAAAAGACAGCACGCGCAACGAAGCCATCGTGAACGTCCTCTGGGATGCCGCGAAAAAGAAGCCGGTCTTCAACATCGACGGCAAGGAATACAAGGAACTCAAGCAGGTCGCGGAGCAGCTCAAGATCATCAAGAAAGCCGGGGAGCGGGTTCAGGCGAAGGGCGCGAACCAGGAGTTCCGCGTGGTGATTCGCGGCGACCGCGACTGCAGCGCACTGAGCATCAACCACGTCCTGAACGCAGCGGGCGAAGCGGGCATCGCGGACGTGTCGTTCTCGGTTTACAACAAGGAGGGCGGATAGCCGGTGAAACGCGTCTCCGTGGATCCCAACGAAGGAACGGTCGGATTTCAAATCGCGCCGATGATCGACGTCGTGTTCGTGATCATGCTCTTTTTCATGGTCATGGCCGGCGCGGTGAAAGTGGAGAAGGAACACAACTGCCGCCTGCCCGGCACCGTGGAGACCACGAAGGAAATTCCGTTTGCGGACGAGCAGGTGATTTCCATCACCGCGAAAGGCGAAGTGCTTCTGAACGAAGAACCGATGGCCACGCCGGGCGATAAACTCATGCCCAAACTCCGCGACGTGCTGAAGCGCGTGAAGGCGAATTGCGACGCCGCAAAAACGCCCGCCGTGCTGACCATCGCCAGCGAGCAGGACGCCAAACACGGCCGCACGATGGACGTTCTCGACTGTGCCGCGGAGGCTGGAATTACGGACGTGAGCTTTAACGTCGTCGAACTCGAGTAGCCGCGGCGCGGTATGCTCACTCTCGACGACGCCCGCAAAGCAATCGCCTCGGTCTGCCACGCTCTCCCGCCGGAGCGCGTCGCACGCGCATCGGCACGCGGACGTGTGCTTCGGGAATCCGTCGCAGCGCAGGAGGATTTCCCCGCTTTTGATCGCAGCGCATTCGATGGTTACGCGGTCCGCTCCGGCGACGTGCCGGCCGTGCTTCGCGTCGTCGATGAAGCAGCAGCGGGCGCGGTGAGTGAACGAATTCTCGCCGCCGGAGAATGCGCGCGGATTTTTACCGGCGCCGCACTGCCCGCCGGTGCGGATGCGGTGGCGATGCAGGAAAATTGCCGTCGCGAGGGCGACAACGTGGAGGTTCCCGTCATCCGAAAATGGGAAGGCGTGCGCCGTCGCGGCGAGGATGCCGCCGCGGGAACCGTGCTGCTCCATCGCGGACAGAAACTGGGCGCGGTGGAAACATCGTTGCTCGCGCAACTCGGCCACACAAATCCGCTCGTCGCCACCGTGCCGCGCATCTTTCACATCGCGACCGGCAGCGAACTCGTCGCGCCCGATGAAACTCCCGCACCCGGGCAGATTCGCGACAGCAACAGCACGCTCATCGCCGGACTGACCGCCGAACTCGGCGCTCCGCTCACAGCGCAAACCCGGGCGGGCGATTCGCTCGAAGCACTGCTCGCGGCAATCGGCTCGCAGACGGATTTCGGCTGGGATGTTCTGCTAATCTCCGGCGGAGCGAGCGTCGGCGACTACGACTTCGGCGCACGGGCGCTCACGGAATGCGGGTTCAGCATCCACTTTACGAAACTCAACCTCCGCCCCGGAAAACCGCTCATCTTCGCCACGCGCGGACGGCAGCTTGCGTTTGTCATTCCCGGAAACCCGCTCTCGCACTTCGTCTGCTGGCACGTCGCAATCCGCGCCGCGCTGGAAATGCTCATCGCCGGAGAGACGGCCCTCCCGCTTTTCACAATCGCCACCGCCGCTCCGCTTCCCGGCAACCCGCGCGAAACATGGTGGCCCGCACGTCTCGAAATCGCAGACGGCAAAGCCATCGCGCACCCGATGAAATGGCGCAGCTCCGGCGACATGACCGGCATCACCGCAGCCGACCTGCTTCTCCGAATCCCCGCTCAATCGCCCGGGATCGCAAGCGGCGGCCTCGTGGAAGCCATGCACGCGTAGTCTGCGTGCGTGTTGCTAGGTTCAGAGGCTCACTCTTTCTAGTCGCTGCGCCGTCCGAATGTCGGCGACTCAAGAGCGAATTTCAAAACAAGGAAGGTTCAACGTTACTTTCGTTGCTCAACAGGAACGTAGCGGATAGCGTCATAGACCGTTCCCGCGTGCGTAAATACGCCATCTTCGCGAACAAGCACAGGGGTTTCTCCCTGAAACTCTCCGGGCAATGTTCGTTCGTCTGCGATAGCTTCGGCATTTGGAAGGCCATACAAAACATATTTTCGGTTCCGAAGTATACCGTTCGCATAAGAGTCATCATGCGGAAGTTTAGCAAGGACACCTTCCACAATGACATGACCACCAGCTAAATGCTGCTTCATCCTACCATGGAATTGTTTAATCGGTTTCAACCGAATGATCAGCGGCTGCAACTCTTCCGCAGCCGCAGTTTCTGGAATGCGCTCATATTCAATTTGGGTCTTAGCACTTTTAGAAGGCTTGAAGCGGTGTAACATGCTTGGAATCATTGAAAAACCGATACATTCATTACGCGCACATTTCGGAGGGGAAATTTCGGGCGGTATTGAAGCTGTTTTGTGCGGACGTTCCTGCG
>SXGQ01392247.1_pt1 | contig 21753 bp, 13 predicted proteins | sample 3178371 | NCBI WGS metagenome assembly SXGQ01 (sample SAMN11356859, study PRJNA531348) | freshwater metagenome | isolation source: freshwater sample F1-20 | place: China: Fuxian Lake, Yuxi | collected 2017-12-25 | reverse complement strand
TGCGCTGGTGGGAAACAACAAAGCATCGCTACCTTCAAAAGCCGCCTTGTTATTTCAGGACAGTGATGACCAATTATTCTGCCCAACCGTGGAGGAGGATATTGCCTTTGGCCCACTCAACCAGGGTTTGGATAAAATCGAAGTAAAACAAAGGGTGGATGCCACGCTTGAAAATGTGGGAATGACTGACAAAAGAAACAAACCACCCCATCAATTATCCGGGGGCGAAAAAAGACGCGTTGCTTTGGCAGGGTTGCTCGCAATGAACCCCGACATCCTTTTATTGGATGAACCCACGCAATTTCTTGATCACAGATCCCGAAGGTCACTAATCAGCATCCTTAACGAAAACAAACATACGAAGCTTGTCGCAACCCATGATTTTGAAATGGCTTTGGAAACCTGCACAAGGGTAATCCTTTTGGATCATGGAAAAATAATGGCTGATGGTCCCATCAGGGAAATCCTTTCAGACGAATCACTCCTGAAACTCCATGGCATGGAGGTTCCACACTCACTCAAGCCAACAGTTTGAATCTTTATTAATCAGGGATTCATTCCCACAACTCTTTCTTGCAAGAACTCTTTGCCGATCACGCTTTGAAACTTTTCCGCCCAGATGAAAGGCTTGAATTCATCCTTGTCGTGGGAATACAGTTTGACTTTCCTCGGAAACATCAAGGCAAGCGCCTGGGGGATATCAAGCACGCGCAATACTTCAAGAAAAATCGGTCCAACACGATGGGAGGGCGAGAGATTCCACAAGTCCAGCCGCTGGATTGCAGGTTCAAAAATCGCCGCATAAAGTGCGATTCCAGCCATGTCTTTTTTTCCAACCAACCACAAAGGCACATCCTTGCATTCAGGAATTGCGTTTAGGACCTGGATCCCCCTGCGTGCATCCCAAACCCGCTGGCCATCCAATGTCTGCCCAAGCAGCGCGTAACGCCTTCGGAGTTGAAAGTCGATTGTTTTACCATCAAACACCATCGTATCTGTCCAATGGGTGGGGCCAAACCCTCGAGGCACAATCATCGCAAAAGCCCAATCAGTACCTGCCATCATTCTCTTCTGTTGTTGAAATTCCGCATCATTTCTTTTAACTTTGCCTTCGGATTTCAGCAATTCTGAGAATTCCGGGCCTAGTAGTGCGACAAACGCCGCCCACCCATCATCATTCAAGACTTCAGCCACCATCAATTTCGGCTTTACTGTTTTTTCAGAGGACAACACAAACAATCTAAGGGGAATTTCTTTTTCACTGACAAAATCAAAAGCCTGCAACCTAACCCCATCATGTATTTTTGACCCTGCGGACTTTATTCCCAAATGCGACTTTTCATCAGTCCAATTTCGGAAAACCTTCTGCTTAAGTTCGCCAATAACCTCATCACGCCTTTTCATCCAGTGATCTTCATAGCCCGTCTGTTCCTTTGGCATTTCCCAAATTGCTTTTTTCACAAAGTGCTCATGCAATTGCGTGTTGATTTCATCCTTGGGTAATTCTTCAAAAACCTTTAAATCTTTGGGCTCAAATTTAAAGGGTCTCTCAGGAGCGGGAGGATTAGTATCCCCTTTGAGCCACCTATTCATCCATGAATTAATTCCTTTTCGCAGCTCAACGGTATCCACATGCCCTCCGGATGTTTCCAGAAGTTGGAATTTCTCGGGAGCGTCGACAATCCCGTAAATCTTTTTGACCTTTTCCACCATTCGAAGATATCCCGGTTTGGGAAAAATAGGATCCGCATCACTATTTCCCAGCAGCACGGCCCGTGGGGCGCAGAGTGCGATCAACTGGGTGAAATCCCAACGGTAAAGATTTATGAAATACATGCAATCGCAATGGCCGGTAATCACCCCCCTGCGCAATCGCGGTTCAACACCCTCCAGCAAATGGGCCTGCAAATCCGAAATACCAGCAACAGGCACCGCGGCCTTGATCCTCTCATCAGTTGCTGTAATCCACCAGGAGGTGGCACCTCCGCCGCTACGCCCGGTCACACCAAATCTCAAGGGATCGATTTCAGGCCTGGTCTGCAAATAATCCAGCGCGCGCATTGCGTTCCAACATTCCACGCCGGCGGATGTGTAACCCATGCACTGCCACCACCACATATTCTGGTTGTAGGTACCATGGTGAATTCCCTGGATTTCTCCAAGTTGCAAGGTGTCCAGTGCAAGGCAGGCATATCCATTTTGTGCAAACCAAACCGGATGATATTGATAATGAGCCTTGCTTCCGTGGGAAATCACAACGGTTTTATTCCCCACAGACTCCTTCATCAATACATTTGCATGACCACACACATAAAGGACTGCAGGAATCTTGCCTTCGATTTTTTGGGGAAGGTAAAGATTGGCGGTCACATACAAGCCAGGCATTGATTGAAAATGGATTTTCTCAACACGAATACCACCACCCTCGGTTTTACCAGTGACAACCGGCTTCAAATCTGTTTTCTCAGGCAAGGGCCACAAACCCAACATTTCAAGCAACTGCCTGCGCATCTCGTTGGAATTTGCCTCCCAATCAGCCTTTGAATCAATTCCCTTGAGGCAGTTATCACGAATTCTACCTACCTGCTCACGAAGGTATGCATCTCTTACAAGGTTGCCAGTCGGGTCATCCTGTGACAAACAACGGGAATAAAAGCCCAGCAATAACACCACCATCAAGGCAGGGATTTTGATTTTTAAAATCATTTGAAACTCCATTTTGCAGAGGGAAGGAAAGTTAATGGTAAGTCCCTTTATTTCATCGGGCAATCTAAAACACAAAATGTTCAATGACAGGCTTACATACCAAAATAAAAAGGGTTATTCTAAGCTTTTAGAATATTTTCAAGGGACAAAACATGATTACCGATTTGGAAATACTGGCGGACCACCCCTCCCCATCTCTCTTGTTCTTTGTTGATGAAATAAAGCATAATATCGAAACATGCCTCAACTGGGTGGGAAACGATCCAGACAGGCTCCGGATGCATGTAAAAACCCACAAATGCCCTGAGGTTGTAAAAATCCAACTTTCAAAGGGAATGACCAAGCATAAAGCCGCCACCATCGCAGAGGCTGAAATGCTTGCGATGTGTGGTACCCCGGATGTTTTTATTGCATATCCCATGGTGGGCCCCAATCTAAATCGACTTGCAAAACTAATTAAAAAATATGAAGGCACGAAGTTTTCTGTCAGCGTTGACCACCCTGATTCTGCAACGATGCTGGGGGCCACAATGACGAAGGCTGGCCTTTCAATTGAGGCTTTGCTCGATTTTGACATGGGTTTTAAACGCACCGGGTTTCCCGTGGAAGATGCAGCGATGGATTTGTATCGAAAAATCGCCTCCACACCCGGCTTAAAAGCAGGTGGGTTTCACACCTATGATGGGCACAATCAACTGGAGCATCATGCGGACAGATTGGCGGAGTTGGAAAGGGTTTGGGGTAAAATCATCGAGATGCGCCAAAACCTCGAAAAAAGCGGACTACCCGTTACAAAAATTATTGCGGGCGGCACGCCCACATTCATCCTATACAGCAAATTAAACATTCCAGGAATGGAATGCTCCCCGGGGACTCTCACGCTTCATGATTTTGGCTATGGTAACCGGTATTCAGAACTTAAACCTTTTAAGTATGGCGCAGGATTACTAACCCGGGTGATTAGCAAACAGGGACCTGATCGCATCACTGTTGACCTGGGATATAAAGCTGTGTCCGGCGATCAGCCTCCGGGAAAACGCTGCATTTTCCCTTACAACCCGGAGTTTGAATTTGTGGGCCATAGCGAAGAACACTTGATGCTCAAACATCCCGATGCCAAAAAGTTTAATCTGGGTGATTCACTGCTTGCCGTTCCAGTTCACATTTGCCCTACAACGGCACTTCATCGTCATGCTTTCGCCATCTCTCAGAACCGAGTGGTGGGTAAATGGGAAATAGTTGGTAGGGACCGGGAAATTGGTTGTTGAAAATTCTTCGCTGCCAAATCGTCCCAAAGTACCTATAATATTTTAAGCTTTGTGATCATGGACCTTGATACTAGCGAGAATAACTCATGGATGGCGATCTTTCATCTGAAGCACTTCAACCTAAATATAAAAGGGTTATTTTAAAGCTTAGCGGTGAGGGTTTCTGCCCTGCCGGCAAGTCAGGCATAAGTATTGACGAAACCCTTAACATAGCAAGGCAGGCTCAAAGAATTGTTCAAAGAGGTGTGCAGCTGGCTATTGTTGTTGGAGCCGGGAATATTCTTCGTGGGGCACAATTCAGCGGCGGAGGTGATGTTATCAAGCAGGCCTCAGCCCATTACATGGGAATGCTAGCGACTGTTCTCAATGGCATCGCCCTTCAGGAAGCATTGGAGAGCCTGAACTGTGAAACCCGTTTGCAAACCGCCCTTCGTATGGAAACTCTTGCGGAACCCTATATCCGAAGGCGTTGTATCAGGCACCTTGAAAAAGGCCGTATTGTGATCCTTGCGGGTGGCACTGGTAATCCTTTTGTAACCACGGATACTGCAGCGGCCCTTCGAGCCAGGGAGCTTTCCGCCGAAATTCTGCTAAAAGCCACTCGGGTTGACGGGGTTTACAGCGAGGATCCCGAATTAAATCCCCATGCTGTTCGTTATGAAAAGTTGACTTACAGCCAGATCCTGCGTGATAATCTTAGAGTAATGGATATGTCAGCGATAAGCTTGTGCAGGGAGGGCAAAATGCCCATACTTGTATTTAATTTCAAACGAGATGGCAATATAGAGCGCGCAATTGCGGGCCATACCATCGGAACTCTTGTTAATGAATGATTCCCTTAACCCATAAGAAGAAGAACATCATGACCAGTGACCAAATCTTGAAAGACACCAAAGACCGCATGGAAAAAGCCCTCAATGTTTTCATCGAGGAACTTAAAGGGTTGCGCACCGGCCGTGCGACTCCCGCCTTGGTTGACAATATAAAGGTTGAATATTACGGATCACCAACCCCTTTGAAGCAGGTGGCCCAGATCAGCACCCCTGATCCCCAGCAGATCATGATCAAGCCTTTTGACGCCAGCGCCCTCAAGGATATTGAAAAAGCGATACGATCAAGCGACTTGGGAATGGCACCCAATAATGATGGCAAAGTGATCAGGTTGCAGATCCCATCAATGAGTGGTGACCAAAGGCAGAAAATGGTCACCCGCATTAAAAAAATGGGCGAGGATTCAAAAGTTTCCTGCAGGAATATCAGGCGCGATGGAAACAAACATTTTGAACAGGCTGAAAAAGACAAGACCATGACAGAGGATGAATGCTCCAGTGGCAAAAATGAGGTCCAGGGCATTCTTAAAAAGTACGAGGACAAGATCGGCGAATTCGCGGATAAGAAAACCAAGGAAATCCTTGAACAGTGATCCTGCCTTGGTTTAGTCTGGTCATCTCGTTGTGCCCCGTTGTTAACATCGGGGCATAGCTTTTAATAAAGACAAATCCCATGCGCACGATCAAAGAAATCCAAAACCAGTTTCCATCTTGCGTCACCACGGGATTATCGCAGGATGAAGTCACACTTAGCCGGTCAACCTTCGGCAAAAACCTTCTTACACCCATCCCCTCAGAATCAGCATGGCTTAAATTCCTGGGGAAATTTGATGATGCCATCATCAGGATTCTCCTGCTGGCAGCAATCCTTTCTTTTTTCATCGAATTATTCCAAGCCAGCTCAACCATCTATGCTTTTGCGGGTTTGGCATTACTTGCTCTTGTACTGATTCTGGGAATCTTGATTTCAAAACTCAAGCCGTTCATACCCGCAAACATGGCCTTCTTTTGTGTGCCTCTTTTTTTTCTTGGGCTTGCAGCGGGAAATCCATCCTACGAGGGATTGGCGGTTATGATCGCCGTCATCCTCGCAACGGGGGTTTCCTTTTTAAGCGAATGGAAAAGCAGCAGGGAGTTCGAAAAACTAAACAGCGCCAAGGATCAAATCCAGGCAAAAACCTCACGCTCCGGCACCATCAAAAGGTTGTCCATGCAGGAACTTGTCGTGGGAGACAAGGTTTTTCTTGAAATGGGAGACGAAATCCCCGCAGATGGGAGGGTCCTATCCTCGGAAAATCTTTCCATCGACCAATCTCTTTTGACAGGCGAATCAGAACCAGTTGACAAGTACGCCGCCCCGAACGGAAATTTCCCGGATGGGCCGGAAAACCCGAATTGTCTTTTCAGGGGCACCCAGGTTCTTGAGGGAAGTGCATTCCTCATTGTCACCGAGGTGGGTGACGAAAGCATGATCGGCCAGATCGCAAGCAAACTAGGGTCGGAAGACTCCGATCAAACCAGCCAAGGCCAGCGTTTAAAAAGGCGGTTTTCAACCCAGAACGAATCCACCCCGCTACAGGAAAAACTTGGCGACCTGGCCGGCACCATCAGCAAAGGCGGATATATTGCCGCCATCATGATATTCATAGCCATGCTGGCCAGGGGCATTTTCTTCACCAATCCTGCTGAAATATTCATCCCAAAATCCATGACTGAATTCTTGGAAATCGCGCATGCGCTTGTAGGGTACTTTCTTTACATGGTTATCATCATCGTGGTCGCAGTCCCCGAGGGATTGCCCATGAGCGTAACCATATCACTGGCGCTTGCGATGCAGAAAATGACACGGGCAAAATCACTTGTGAGACAGCTTGTCGCTTGTGAGACAATCGGCTCGGCAACGGTGATCTGCTCAGACAAGACCGGAACCATGACCCAGAATAAAATGTCGGTATGCAGGTTGATAACCAGAAATCTTCTGATTGAAAAATCCGGGGCGAACTGGAACAATCTCCCACTCAAAAACTTGGAAAACCCAACCACTCCGATCGAATGGATTGCCTTTAATTCCGCTGTAAACTCATCCGCCCATCTTGAGGAAAAAGATGGAAAACATGTAAGTGTTGGAAATTCAACCGAGGGTGCCCTGCTCTTATGGCTTAGGGAAAATCAAAAAGACTACGCCGGAATACGGTCTAAATTCGTGGTGGTGGGAAAGTCATTATTTTCCCCTGAACGAAAAATAATGTCGACCACGATCGATTTAGGCCAAATGCGGATCACTCTCCACAAGGGGGCGCCTGAAATCATCCTTGAATCCTGCAAATTCATCATGCAGGAGGATGGCTCCATCCGGGAACTTACGGATTACGATCTCACTGAAATCAGAAAATCCATGGAGCAAGCCGCATCCTTGGCAATGCGAGTTCTGGGATTTGCCATCAATCCTGATACAAGTCAAAATGATAATGCTCTCACACTTTGCGGGTTCGCTTGCATTCAAGATCCATTGCGACCTGAAGTCAGTACCGCAATCGCTGATTGTAAAAGTGCGGGAATCCAAGTAATCATGATAACCGGGGATAATCCTATCACCGCCCGGGCCATTGGAATGGAAGCAGGTATTTCCATTGAGGGGAAAACCGAATTGTTAACCAGTGATATGCTGGCTCAAATGACAGACGATCAAGTGAAGGAACACCTTCCAAAGCTTACAATAATAGCCCGCGCCAAACCTCTGGACAAATACAGGATAGTCAAGTTATTGCAAGAGATGCACCATGTGGTAGCTGTGACTGGGGATGGTACAAATGATGCACCAGCGCTGAAAAAGGCGGATGTCGGGCTTTCCATGGGAATTACAGGCACCGAGGTGGCAAAGGAAGCCAGCAAGATTGTTTTGCTGGATGATTCATTTTCAACAATTGTCAAGGCGGTCCTTTGGGGTCGCGCTCTCTACGAGAATATCCAGCGTTTTCTGCAATTCCAGTTGACCATAAACCTAAGTGCCTTGGTGATTGCATTTCTGGGGCCTTTTCTAGGCGTAAGACCACCCTTCACGGTTTTGCAACTTCTCTGGATAAATGTGATCATGGATAGCTTTGCTGCGATTGCCCTTTGCTCTGAAGAACCCCGTCAGGGCCTATTGAAACAAAAACCAAAAAAACGGGCTGAGAGCATCATCACAAATTCGATGGCATTGGAAATTGTCTCCACGGCATTTTTCTTTGTTATAGCCATGCTGGCCCTGCTTCTTGGCATGAAAAATCTGGGATGGTTTGCTGGCGGTTCGGGACCGGACAACACTTGGGAATTCAGCCCTTTAAACGCACACCAGGTTTCCATTTTTTTCACCACCTATGTTCTTTTCCAATTATGGAACATAATCAATTGCAGGTCCCTCTCACCCACTGAAACTGGATTAGTGGGCATTTTCAAAAATCCCGCATTTCTATCCATCATGTTTCTAATTCTCGCCGGACAAATTCTCATAATCCAATTTGGTGGGATGATATTCAAAGTCACCCCACTGGGAATTTTTGACTGGATAATCATAATGGCAGTCACATCCCTGGTAATAATCAAGGCGGAAATTTTCAGATTTTTCAGGCGGATGACATTAAATCATAACCCCAAGTGAATTAAAAAGGATGCGTATGGACAAATCCAAGTTGCAGGAAAACGCCAAAAAGCTGGGAATAGGAAGTTACACCCGCCATGTGCTTTTGTGCACCGGCCCCTCATGCTGCAGCGAAAAAGAAGGACTTGAAGCCTGGGATGAACTCAAAAAACAGATCAAGGAAAAGGGATTATCATCCGGCGTTAACGCATGTTACCGGACCAAGGTGGGATGCCTGAGATTGTGCGAATCAGGGCCTATTGCAGCGGTCTACCCCGAGGGAATCTGGTACGCAAACCTGGGCAAAACCAATATCGAGCCATTTGTTGAAAGTCACCTAGTGAATGGCAAACCTTTGGAAAATCTTGTGATTGCGCGAAATCCCCTGCATCACGATCAAACATCCTCAAATGAATCCTGAATACCGCGTACTTCCCTGGTTCCCAAGGAGGTTATACGGTAACATCCAGCGACTTTATCAACGGATTCAAGTTGATCCGCGTAACCACTGTTCTGCTCAATCCATCCGTGCGCAATCAACATTCCATGAAGATAGGTGAGCTCTTTTTGTTCCAAACCCGGAATTTCCATCACCCGGGGTTGCCATTGCTGCCGCTCTTCGGGCAGTTCCTTGAAATATTGGATTAGAAGTTGCTTGAGTTTATCCATGTTTATAATTTGCTTCTCAATTGATGAAACATATTTCAAACAACACCGGGGCAAATTATCAATCGGTAAACTGGACAAACAACCGTGATAACTCTGCTGGATTAGTATGATTTTAGGCGGGTGCACGGGACCATATCCTACAATCAATACAAAAGAATCAAACAGGTGGATTCTGCGGGTGCGAACGATTATGAGGGTGATGCATTTAAAAAGTGGGTCAAGAGTCGCCACGGGCCATTTTCACACCTTCAACAGTGATGAAATAACGTGAAAGATGGTTGTCAAATTCCCAGTCGGGAATTGGTGTTTCTTTCCTAAGGTGACTCAAAAATTGGCGTGTGATCATTCCAAAATGTGACTCATGGCCGGTTCTAAGTTTCTTGGGAATGCTTAATTGGAATTCCTCGCCAAGCCGAATCAACCCCAAGGATTCAAATGATTTTCCCAGTTCCATGATTTTAGACTCGAGACGGGCATGCAGGTCATCCATGGAACTCGCAACCGGCTTAACAAATATCTCTGCGACAAAATTCGTCGATTCATTCTGCCTGATCTCAATCCTTGCTTTTTCACCCCTTGTTATCGCGCTGTAGGTATCAAGGCCATCGGGTCCCGCCATGAAATCCCATCGGGTGTCAACATGTATCGACAAACCATTGATTTCAAAATCAACGGTGTTATTGCCGAAATAAGTCAGGCAATCACCCTCGACATATTCATCGAGGCTGGTTGGATACTTTTCCAACCCAGTGGCGGCTTGAAACTGGGATAAATCAAGAATTGTGGGCCATCTTGTCGCACTTTTAATCCGTACATCATTCTCATGGGATATCCCCTTGTCGGGGAACAACATCCACATCGAAAGGTCAACCAGATGAATACCAACATCGGCAAGGCCTTCCCCCTGCTGTGATATATCAAAGAAAGAGACGGGTCTTCTTAGCTGAAGGCCATTCACTTTTTTACACAGGGAATGACTGCTTCGAAGCGAAAGCGCGGGTTTTCCCGTCCTAAGCAACGGCCCCATGATCTCTGGAGAATTGCCCAGTTCCCTTTGCAATCTTGAGACCACCTCGAATCTCTCGGTCATTATATCCATGACAACCAGGTTTTTTTTCTGTGCGACCTTGAGGGCTTTTTTCAAGAGGGGAAAATCCCCGGCCTCAATGACCCATGGCTTGTCGGCAAGGACATGAAATCCATTTTCCAGGCAGGCAAGAATAGTCTTAATCTTGTTCCTATTATGCCCCGCGATGATCACAGCCTCACCAGTTTTCTCCTTGCTCAAACGAGAAAGGGAATCGGGACCAGTGTGGACCTCCAAGCGCCAATTGGTTGGATTTTCAGCCCGTTGGTTGAAACCCGAAACAAGATTCAAATGATTAAGCAGCAACTGGTCCAGTTCTGAATAAATATGAATGGTGGGCGAAACCCCCTCCAGAGGCTCTTTCAAGATTAACGCGGAGTGAAAGTGCCCGGGGTCCAACTGAACAAAGGTGTTTGGTTTATTGGTCATCTAATTCCAATATTTAAGCGAGCAGTTTCTTTACAACCTCACCATGAACATCAGTAAGGCGGAAATTTCTTCCTTGGAATTTGTATGTTAATTTCAAGTGATCTATACCTAGCAGATGCAAAATCGTGGCATGAAGATCATGCACATGCACCCGATCCTCAACGGGAGAGAAGCCAAAGTCATCGGTAATGCCGAAATGGGCACCTGGCTTCACGCCACCACCGGAAAGCCACATTGAAAAAGCATCGATATGGTGGTTGCGGCCGGTTGTTTCGCGTAACTCAGACATCGGTGTCCTGCCAAACTCACCACCCCAGATAACCAAGGTATCATCCAAAAGCCCGCGCTGTTTCAAATCCGTGATAAGCGCGGCGCAAGGCCTGTCTACATCCGCGCAAACCTTTTCAATTCCTGTCTCAAGGTTCGCATCCCCCCCTCCGTGATGGTCCCAGTCGGTATGATACAGTTGCACAAACCTTGTCCCCCTCTCAACCAGTCTTCTAGCAAGCAGGCAGTTCCGGGCAAAGGAGGGTTTGGATACATTTGGCCCGTAAAGATCAAGCGTGCGCTGGTCTTCGCGTGAAAGGTCAATCAATTCCGGAGCGCTTGACTGCATGCGATGCGCCATTTCATAGGAAGCGATCCGGCTGGCTATCTCAGGATCTCCCGAATCGAGAAGCCTTACGGAATTCAAATCATTCACTGCATCGATGACATTACTCTGATCTTTTTCAGTAATGCCCCTAGGCGTCAGGAGGTTTAAGATTGGCTCACCTGAACCCCGCAGGGGAACACCCTGGAATGAGGTTGGTAGAAAGCCGCTGGACCAGCATGCCGAACCTCCCCTGGGGCCCCTTGGACCGGATTGCAGGACAACGAACCCGGGAAGATTTTGTGATTCGCTACCAATACCATAGGTGACCCAGGACCCCATGCTTGGCCGGCCAAACTGCGCGGAACCGGAATTCATGAAGACTTTTGCAGGTGCATGATTGAACACATTCGTGGATATTGAACGAACAATGGTTATGTCATCAGCAACCGAACCAAGTGAGGGAAAAAGCTCAGATATGGAAGCTCCGCTTTGGCCATGTTTTTTGAATTTCCTTGGGCTCGCGAGAAGTTTGGGGGTCTCCTTGGAAAATGTATCCATGAAGGCGAACCTTTTTCCCTTGATGAATTCCTGGGGAATGGGTTTCGCATGCCAGCGATTTAATTCGGGTTTTTCATCAAACAGATCCAGTTGGCTTGGCCCTCCGGCCATGAAAAGAAATATCACATTCTTCGCCCTGGGTTTATGATGGAAACCACCGTTTGAAGACGCATTTGCACTTGAACCATTAAGCATTTCAGAAAGTGCGATACCACCCAGGCCTATTGCACAATCCTTGAAGAAATGCCTTCGAGTCTGATTTAGAAGCTGATTTTCAAAAGCCACAGGATTACTCCCTAGTGATGAATTCATCAAGGTTTAGCAAGGCACGAGCCACCAAGAACCATTCGGACTTTCCAGGATTTGCCGAGCCGTTTTTACGAAGCAATCTTGTCACAATCTCAATTTCAGACGGATTGGGCAACCTTGAAAGACAAATCAGGAAGGCTTGGTTGATACGCTCGATGTCATTAGATGCGAAGGATGCGAGCCGGTTGCCCAATTCCCGGGCAAACTCAACATGCGCCTCATCATTCAAGAGAGTCAAAGCCTGAAGTGGGGTGTTGGAACGGTTTCTCCTTGTACAGGCTGAAACAGCATCCGGGGCATCAAATACCACCAGATTGGGATGCGGGGCGGAACGCCAGAAATGGGTATACATGCCCCTGCGATAGCGGTTGGCTCCGGGGTTGGGTTTCCAATTTTTCGGCACCTGGGTGAAGCTATATACTCCTTCCGCCTGGGGAGGAAACACACTCGGGCCACCGAGCCTGCTATATAACAATCCCGAAGAGGCCAAGCCAACATCCCGCACGATCTCAGCATCCAGGCGAATCCGGTTCTGCCTGTACAACAAGCGATTCCGGGCATCTATCTTTTCATATTCGGCCCTGTTTTTTGAGGCTTGCATGTATGTCGAGGATGTGACCATGAGGCGGTGGATGGATTTCATGCTCCACCCTTGGTTTCGAAATTCGGTGGATAACCAGTCAAGCAATTCAGGATGTGTGGGCAAAGTACCCTGGGTTCCAAAATCGTTTTCAGTTTCAACAATGCCCACACCAAAGAAAACCTGCCAGAACCTGTTGATAGTGACCCGCGCTGTAAGGGTATTATCCTTGTCAAACAACCAGTTTGAAAAATCAATCCTGTTGGCCTTTCGATCATTCGGGTTGCGAAGCGAATGCAATACCTGGGGAACACCTGAATCAACAAGGGCCCCCTTGCGCGTGAATTCACCACCAAGATGGATATTAGTCACCCTCGGTTTTGCCATTTCCTGAACAACAAGAGTAGAGTCAATTTCAGGCATCTCCTCCTTGACCCGGAAAATTTCAGCATCAAGGAAGGCCCTTTTTTCATGGATGATGGCTTGGGTGACAGCGCCAAAAGGATTTGAGGCGAATAACGCTCCCACCAGATGACTCATCCTGTTGACTTGCCGGAAATAGGAATCGATCAATCGTTCCTGAGAGGGGGTCCTTCCGTTTGGTGCTATGTTAATAATCTCATTTATCAGGGGTGGCAAAAGCTCACGGTCCCTGGACTGGATTTTCAACTCAAGTGAAGCGATCTTTGCGGGAGTGAGTGGATCCAATTGTTTTTGGGCTGTCTCAAGTCTTTTTAATTCAAGTTTTAGCTTATCGCGTTTTTTTATTTCCTCAGGGGGAGCCAGTTCAAGGTTCGGTTCGTCCACTGTGTTGAAAAACGCGAATAATTGGTAATATTCCTTCTGGGAAAGAGGATCGAACTTATGATCATGGCACTGGCAACATCCAACCGTTAGTCCCAACCAGACTGTCCCGGTGGTATTAACGCGATCCACAACCGATTCAACCCGAAATTGCTCCTTGTCAATGCCACCCTCCTGGTTGATCGAGGTATTCCGATGAAAACCCGTGGCCACCTTATCGTCCAGGGTGGCCCCCGGGAAGAGATCCCCCGCCAGTTGCAAAGTGGAAAACCGATCAAAAGTCATGTCTGAGTTCAAAGACGAAATCACCCAGTCACGATATTTCCAAATCGAACGCGGACCATCAATACTATATCCGTTTGAATCCGCATAACGGGCCTGATCAAGCCATAGTCTCCCCCATCGCTCCCCATAGTGCGGAGAATCAAGCAATCGATCAACCACTTTCTCATAAGCGTTCGGGGATTTGTCATTCAGAAAGTTCTCAACCTCCAAAGGTGTTGGCGGAATGCCGGTAAGATCAAGGGAAACTCTTCGAATGAGGGTTGATCGATCAGCTTGGGGTGACGGTGTCATTTTTTCCCTGGAAAGCCTTCCGAGGATGAAATTATCAATTGGGTTTTTGCACCATGGCTGATCGAAAACAGAAGGAACTGGGGGATTGGAAACAGGGAGAAATGACCAATGGGTTATTTTTCGAACCTCATCGACTGCAGCCACTTCAGATGCAGGAAGCCGGGCACCCGAGTCGATCCAACTTTTTAGCAGACCAATTTCATCCTTGGAAAGCTTTGGGCCCTTTGGAGGCATCTGCTCCACATTTTCCCTGCCTGTCAACGCATGAATAACAAGACTTTCCGAACTTTTACCAGCTATCACCGCGGGACCACTGTTACCACCTTTTAAAATAGCCCGGGCGCTATCCATGCGAAAACCACCACGCTTACTTTCAGCATTATGGCAACTTACGCAGGATCTAATTATGAAAGGCTTTATTTCCCGATCAAAGTCAGGAGTCGCGTTAACATTCAGTGCTATAAGGAAGGCAATTAATTGCATTGTGGTGTTCACCTTACGAATCTTGATTATCAACTTTTAACAATGCAAGGGCAAGCACAAAACCACCTTGGTTTAATGGGTATTCTTACCCTCCCTGCTTCAGGGAAACGATATTCTCAGCAAGCAACTTAACTTGAGATACCAAATCAGCCTGGGTATCACGCTGCTGGGCAACCACATCGGCAGGGGCCCGTTGGACAAAACTTTCATTGGAAAGTTTCGCCTCGATGGACTGGATCTGCTTTTGCTTCTCCGCCATCATTTTTTCCAGCCTTACAATCTCCGCATTCACATCGATCAAACCAGATAAACAAACATAAGCTTCAAAATCAGGGTGCACATGGGAGGCGGATTGTGCGGGGCGCATAACCTTGGGACCGCACTCCAGTTCACCCACCCCACCCAAGTGAGCTAGAAAAGGTTTTAATGATTTAAGGTCGATGGCGATGGCATCGGAACATCGCACCTTGATATCAAGAAATTTTTTCGCATCAAGAAGGTATCGATTCCTGACATCCCTGATAGCCCGAACCAGTTCCTGCATACGGGCGATTCGATTTTCAATTTCGGGTTGATACCAATCTTTGGAATAATCAGGCCATGAGGCAATCACAACACTTTTCTCAGCTTTCACCGGAACAAGCAAACCCCTGGATGGCGCGACATCGCCCAAGGCTTTCCAGATTGTTTCCGCAAGGAAAGGCATGAAAGGATGTATCAACCTCAAGATGGCATCCAATACCCCCGCCAGAACCCTTTGGGCAACAGGCTTGGATTCATCCCTTAGTCTGCCCTTGCTCATCTCGACATACCAATCACAAAACTCCGTCCAAATGAATTCGTACAAGGTTCGAATCGATTCACTGAAACGAAATGATTCAAGATGACTGGTCAATTCCTCAGTGGTTCGCTGCAACCTGCTTAACAACCATTGGTCTTCAAGTGGAAGCGATGTAATCACAACAGGGGCAGGTTGATAACCCTCAAGATTCATGAACAAAAAGCGGGCGGCATTCCAAAGCTTGGTCGCGAAGTTTCGGCCTTGTTCAAAGCGCTCGGATCCCTGGGTGGCAGTGGGCAACTCAGGATCTGGAGCAGGCCATGGCCCACCCGGCCTGAATGTTTTCTTGCAACTTGGGCAGGTGATTTTTTTGGTCCGCATGTACATGTGTTCCTGCTTCACCGTCACCAAGGTCTCGCAATGCGGGCAGATGTTTCCAACCGGCATCCTGCTATCCTGGGTCTCGGTAGCCAGGTGCGCCATCTGGTACCTCAAGGCATCCGCACCATAACGAGAGATGATATCAAGGGGATCAATCCCATTTCCCTTGCTTTTGCTCATCGTCTCACCGAAGCCGTCAAGGATCTTCGGATGAATGTAAACCTTGTGAAAGGGAATGGAACCGGTATTGAATAACCCGGTCATCACCATGCGGGCAACCCAAAGGGTGATGATATCCCTGCTTGTGACCAGGACACTGGTGGGGTAATACTTTGCCAACTCCTTGGTTTTTTCAGGCCAACCCAATGTTGAATGAGGCCATAGCGCGGAACTGAACCAGGTATCAAGGACATCCCCATCCTGCACGATTTTAAGATTGCCACCCAGGGCATCCTCTGGAATATCGGTCAAGGAGCAAACAAGCCACTGGCTGTTTTCCTGATCCCAAATCCAGCAGACATCATCACGATTGCCAAAGGCCTTTTTCAAGTCGGCCTCATCGCACTTCGCGTACCAAATCGGGATTCGATGCCCCCACCAAAGCTGCCTGCTGATGCACCAATCCCGTTTTTCACCAAGCCAATCAAGGTAGGTGCCGGCGTACCGTTCAGGGGTGAAACGAACTTTCTCATCCTTTACCGCGTCAATTGCTATCTGGGCCAGGTGATCCATCTTCACAAACCATTGGTCAGATAGAAATGGTTCTATGGGGGTTTTGCTGCGGTCACTATGAGCCAACTCGATATCGCGATCCTCCCTGCCCTCGAAGAACCCAAGTTTTTCCATGTCCTCGGTGACACGCTTTCTCGCCTCGTAGCGATCCAACCCCGAATAAACTCCAAAACCATCCCTGATGGTTCCATCACTGGCAAGAATGTTGATCATCGGCAGATTATGACGGAGTCCACAGGCGTAATCATTACGATCGTGGGCTGTTGTGACCTTCACGGCACCTGTTCCAAATTCCTTCTTGACAAGAATACCATCCGCTATGATCGGTATTTCCCGCCCTGCAAGCGGGATCAACACTTTTTTGCCCACAAGATGAGTGTAGCGCTCATCCGAGGGATGCACAGCGACAGCCACATCACCCAGCATGGTCTCGGGTCGGGTTGTTGAAAACCGAATAAACTCGTCGGTCCCTGAGACAGGGTAACGGAAAGTCCAGAATCCACCTTTGACAGTTTCCGTGAAGGTTTCATCATCAGCGACCGAGGTTTGCAGGTGGGTATCCCAGTTGACCAACCTTTTGCCCCTGTAAATGAAGTTCTGCTTGAACATTTGGAAAAAGGTGGCCCGGACCGCACTGGCACAAACAGGGTCAAGAGTGAAACGGGTTCGCTCCCAATCACAACTCGCGCCGATCTCGCGCAACTGGCCGAGGATGCGTTTTTCGTATTGGTCTTTCCACGCCCAGATTCGATCAACAAGTTTTTCACGGCCAAGTTCATGCCTGGTATTTCCATCCTCTTCCTTGACCCTACGCTCAACCACGGCCTGAGTCGCAATGCCAGCATGGTCAGTGCCGGGCATCCAAAGCACATTGAAACCCTGCATTCTGCGCCATCGGACCAGAATATCCTGAAGGGTACAGTTAAGTGCATGCCCCAGATGAAGTGCGCCGGTCACATTCGGGGGAGGAATGACAATGCAAAAAGGCTTGCCGGGGGCATCAGGGTTCGCATGAAAAAACTTATTTTCCTCCCAATAAGTCAGGCAATCCTGCTTTGCCTGCTGGGGGTCGTATTGCTTGGGCAATTCGCTCGACATTTAAAAATCCCTTATTTCTCAATGACACTCAAAAAAGCGGGGTGAAAAATGAACCTATCTTCCCTCGGCATGTTCACGATCCTTGATCAACTTGTACTCAATACTGTCGACCAATGCCAACCAGGAGGCTTCCACGATATTCTCACTGACGCCCACGGTGGACCACACATCACGCTTGTCCTGGGATTCAATGATAACCCGGACTTTTGCCGCGGTGCCTGCCCGGGCGTTCACCACGCGAACCTTGTAATCAGCAAGGTGAAGATCCGAAAGATTGGGAAACAATGGCAGAAGGGCTTTCCTCAACGCACCATCAAGCGCATTGACAGGGCCATCCCCCTCACTTACTGTGTGCGCCTCAGAATCACCATGGCGAATTTTAACCGTGGCCTCGGTCACGGGAATTCCTTCCCTCATCATCTCGATATTGACACGATAAGAAAGTCTTTCGAACATCGGCTCATACATGCCCGCGGCCTTTCGTACCAGTATTTCAAATGAAGCCTCCGCCGCTTCAAATTCATAACCAGCATTCTCAAGGTCCTGGACCTGGTTGAGAATCTTTGTCATCAAGGCTCGATCACCGGTGAAATCAAACTTTGAGGTTTTACTAAGTATGGTTGCGACCCCTGAAAGTTCACTGACCAATATTCTTCTTTGATTCCCGACCACCAACGGATCTATATGCTCATAACTCCGGGAAACCTTGGCTACCGCGTGAGTGTGCATTCCTCCCTTGTGTGCAAAGGCACTTGCCCCAACAAAGGGCTGCCCATTCCTGAAATTCATGTTCGCGGTCTCATACACATACCGCGATAACTCCGTAAGGTGTTTCAAACCGCCCTCGGATAGGACCTTGTAATTTTGCTTGAGTGCCAGGTTTCCCACGACGCTGATCAGGTCGGCATTACCACATCTTTCCCCGATTCCATTAATGGTTCCCTGCACCTGGGATGCTCCTTTGGCAACCGCGGCAAGGGTGTTTGCCACACCAAGCTCACAATCGTTGTGACAATGAATCCCCACCTGGGTCCCGGGCTTCAATGCGGCGCGTACCGTGGCGACCCCGGAGGCTATCTCATCAGGCAAAGTTCCACCATTTGTGTCACAAAGTATCAGAACAGTCGCTCCGGCAGCCTCAGCGGCCAACAATGTCTTAAGGGCATATTCAGGGTTGTTTTTATAACCATCAAAAAAATGCTCGGCATCATAAAACACCTCCCGCCCCTGTTTCCTGCAATAACCAATGGAGTCAGAGATCATGGCTATGTTTTCTTCAAGTGTCGCCCCAAGAATCTCCGTGACATGAAGGTCCCAGGTTTTTCCAACGATGGTGATAAGCGAGGTTTCCGCCTGCAACAATGCTTTTATGCAGGTGTCATTTTCGGGCAGAACGCCCTTTTTGCGGGTCATGCCAAAGGCAGAAACCCTCGCATGCTTGAGGTCAAGCTTGCGCACCTCCCTGAAATATTCAAAATCCTTTGGATTTGAAAGCGGGTAACCACCCTCGATAAAATCCACGCATAATTCGTCAAGTTTTTTGGTGATATGCAGCTTATCCTGCAGGGAAAAATTCACCCCCTCACCTTGACTGCCATCGCGCAAAGTCGTGTCGTAGATAAAAACACGCGTCATCGTAACCCATCCCACTTAAGAAAAATCAAACTCGGGAACAAATTCCGTGAAATTCACAATAAGACATTAAACCAAGCAACTATAACTCTGTCCACTACAGGAGCAGCAACTTTACCCTTAACAGGGATCATCCGCCTGCATAACCTAACCCTGAGGAATCTTGGATTCAGCAAAAGTGGTGGGGCAAACCATGTGTCTGAGCCAGTTGGCATCATCTTTTTGGGTAAAATCAAGCCTGAAATGAGTTCCCCTTGATTCTTTTCTTTGCCGGGCGGAAAAAATCATCAGCCGGGCAACTGTTAATAAATTCGCCAACTCCCACCCTTCCCTGTTCTGAAATTCCCTGCGCAACGCGTATCTGCACCAAAAACTCACCGTTTGTTCCGCTTCAGCCAACCCTTCTTCATTTCGAACTATTCCCATGTGGCGGACCATAAGGCTTCTCAACGAATTTGTGATATCTCTCACATCCAACTCACCTTCATTGTCGGGCTTGAAATTTAATTTTATCAAGGGAACCTCAAACTTATCCGACATCTTCCTCGCCTCTGCAACTGCTCCTTCAGCGCATAACTTGCCATAAACCAACCCTTCCAAAAGACTATTCGACGCCAGTCTATTGGCGCCATGCAATCCACTCGAGGTAACTTCACCCGCACCCCAAAGCCCGGGGATATTGGTGCGGCCCAAGGCATCAATCTCAATCCCACCAATCATGTAATGAGCCCCAGGCCTGACAGGAATTCTATCGGTCCTTATATCAAGTCCGAAATTCATGCAGACCTTGGCGATACCCGGGAACCGAAGCATGACTTTTTCAGGATCGATATGGGAAAGATCAAGATAAACATTTGGATGCTGGGTTTTTTCCATCGTGCGAACTATCGCCTGGGCGACGACATCCCTCGGGGCTAATTCAGCCCTCGAATCCTCATCCGGCATGAATCGATGCCCATTCTTGTCAAGAAGATACGCTCCCTCGCCACGAACGGCCTCACTGATAAGAAACCTACTTGACCCCGCGACATATAAAACCGTGGGATGAAACTGCATGAACTCCATGTCCCGCAATTTCGCACCCGCCCTGTAAGCCGCAGCCATGCCATCACCGGTTGCAACAGGGGGATTCGTCGTTTCACGATAAACCATTCCCACCCCGCCACTCGCGACAATTATTTGTTTGGCCCAAACCAATAGTTTGCCCCTTCGATGCCTATGGACCAACGCACCAACACAACGCCCTTCATGGGTGATAAGATCAAGCGTGAAGGTCTTCTCCCAAATTTCAACATTCTTGGACGCCCTTGCCTGGTCAATTATCGCCCGCATCACCTCATGCCCGGTTGCATCACCAAGCGCATGAACAATACGATGATGACTATGCCCTCCTTCCTTGCCCAATGCGATATTACCTTGGTCCTGGTCAAATTTAGTCCCCATTCTGACAAGATCATTAATTTGAACGGGCGCCTCGCGAATTACCATTTCAACTATCGATCGGTCGCAAAGTCCAGCACCCGCGACTATTGTGTCCTCCACATGGTTTTCAAAACGATCCTCGGGGGAAAGCACACCAGCAATGCCCCCCTGGGCATAACTAGAATTGCTTTGTGTGATTTTATCCTTGGTGACAACCAGAACTCGGAGATCATCTGGGACTGATAAAGCTGCCCTTAGGCCGGCAATACCACCCCCAACAACCAAAATGTCGGTAAAGACATGGGGAGTATGCTTTGGATGAAAGCTGACCAGATATCGTGGAGGAAAAGCCATACTTCAAGAATAGTGCAAAACACGCTGCTTTTCCATGTTTTGCACCATATTCCCGAATAAATATATTAATTGGAATCCGGATTATTCAGGTGTGGCCAATTTCTTGGTGAACTCCTTGTACGCATCACGATAGGGTGCGGGCGGTTTCCCTGAACTTGATGCCTTGGAATCAACTTTTTCACCACCGCCAGTTTCATACCTTTTACCTCCAAGACTTGGGCCTTTTCCGGTTGACTGTGCGGGGGCATCTTTTTCTTTCAATCCTAATTCCGCTTCGATCCTACGCTTCTTCTCATCTAAAAATCTTTGCAAATCTTCCGGAGACATTTTTGCATCTTTTAAAACATCGGGACTAATTCTCTTCTTGTAATTTTCCAACTGAATTTGAACCGCTTTTCGCTTATTTTCTTCATTCGCGGCTTCAGGTTCCGTCTTGGCATTAGGATTTGCCAAGCCCGGCGCATCATTAGGATTACGATCATCGGTTCCACCCGGACCGGGTTTGTCGCCACCACCAGGCTTTCCTGCAGATTTGTCTCCACCATCCTTGCCCTTGGCTTCGCCTTCTTTTCCCATTCCTTCCTTGCCCATGCCTTCCTTGCCTTTGGCTTCACCTTCCTTACCTTTACCCTCACCTTCTTTTCCCATACCGCCTTTGCCCATACCATCCTTGCCTTTGGCTTCACCTTCCTTACCTTTACCCTCACCTTCTTTTCCCATGCCTTCCTTGCCCATACCATCCTTACCTTTAGCTTCACCTTCCTTACCTTTAGCTTCGCCTTCCTTACCTTTAGCTTCACCTTCCTTACCTTTAGCTTCGCCTTCCTTACCTTTAGCTTC
>SXGQ01245239.1_pt1 | contig 21753 bp, 14 predicted proteins | sample 3178371 | NCBI WGS metagenome assembly SXGQ01 (sample SAMN11356859, study PRJNA531348) | freshwater metagenome | isolation source: freshwater sample F1-20 | place: China: Fuxian Lake, Yuxi | collected 2017-12-25 | reverse complement strand
CTCCTCCAATTAGCCGCGATGTAGATCGTGATAGTGCCACTCTTGGTGTTCAAAGTTATAAGTTCAATCCCAAATGTGAGACTGCCGAAGAGGTTGGTTGGGACACGTTCTTTGACTTGAATTGTGAATGGCAACGGCTGATGGATAGCACGGGAATGTCTCACGCAATCTCTATGAATTGGTGGTCTGATATGACAACTATGGACCGTCAATTTATGGCACGATGGTTGAACTCCCCCCTGAAGAGTTTGTATTACTCTCTTCAGGTCATGTCCGACATTCAAGATAAATCCAATGCCTACGCCGCTATTAGCGATGTAGATGTTGAGGATTACCTTGCGAATTTGTTGGCGGGAGATTCAGCACCCGATTGCAACTGCGCCGAATGAACCCGTATCAAAAACTGCTCGCTCGTAAGCGCACTTGGACTCCCATTCAATCAACTGCTGGCAAGCTGAGAGAGGGCTCGGAGGAAACGATCTTCCGGGCTCTTGCCCTTCGTCATATGGAGCTGCCCGTTGGTGATTTTATCCAAGATGCTTGCGCCTCTGAAATTCCTGAAGCTTCCCGTGCGCTTCTTGAAAGCAACATCAAAGACGAAATCCGCCACGATCTTGCGCTGGGATACATCACCAATGTTTTGGGGGTGGATGAACAATCCGAACAAGAAGCCCTGCGACTACGGCAAGCGTGGATTGAACATCCAGATCATCCGGTCCTCAAAGCAATGGTGGCCGAACGTGCGATCTTCTTTGTTCTCCTCCCGTTCTTTCGTTTTAACGGTGATGCTGGTCTCCGAACGGTAAGCGCTGACATTAGCCGTGATGAACAAGTTCACGTTGCTGCCAATAGCCTTGTTTGTCGTGAGTTGGGGCTTACTGTCTCTCCTTCTCTTGATAAATTGCGTAAGGCAACTATCGCTTGGGTGATGCAACCTCTTGGTAAATCAGATAACAAGTATTTGAATCAACAGTTCTGGTTGGATCAAAGCGACAGCTTGATGTATTCAGGTAAAGCTGAAGGTCTTATTGAAACGCAACGAGCTCGAATGCCTGCGTTCTTTGAAACTAGTAACTCTGATCTACCCAGCTACGCTTAAAAGATAAGAGGCTTCTACTATGCCGCTGATTAATCAGGATCAATTCTTTGAGCTTTGGTTTCCAACTAGTTATTGGGCTCAGCAATTTGGTGGGGTAAATGACCCTGACAATAGGCGTAACGCTCGGGAATCTCCTAACGGTAGTCGGCAATTTCAAGCTGCTTGGGAAGCCTACAATCGTGATCAAATAGCTGCTGAAAATCCAGCAAGCGTTAGGGATACTCCTTATACATTTGATGAACCAGCCCCAACATTTACGCAATGGGGTGGACCTTGTTACGACCAAAATTGTAGGAATTTACGAGCTTCAATTGAAGCAACTGAAAGAGCTAATTACTCTGCGTGGCAAGCTAGAAAATCGCAGGCAGAATCATCAGAACAAAAGAGAATATATGAAGCAACTCTTTTGCAAAAAGCAGATATTGAATCTCAACTAAATGATGCTCGTGAAGCAGCAGCATTTTTACAAGGAGAACAGACAAGAGTTCAAGAAGAATTAGCAGTTGAACAAAAGAGAATTTCTGATCAGCAAAAGGCAGAACAAGAAAACATTCAAAATCAAATTAACGCTGCACGACTTGCTACAGAGCAAGAAATGGCAACAATTAAAGCTCAGTTTGAAACTGAAAAAGCAGCAAATGAAAAGAGTCTTATTGAAGCTGCGGCTGAAACAGCTAAACAACAATTAATTACTAAGAGACAAACTGCTGTTCAACAAAAAGCAATATCTTCTGAAAACGTAACTCAACAGCAAATTAAAGCTGCTGCTGCTGCTCCTAAAACAGAAGCCAAAAGAAGTAAAACAAGTATTGGTCAACCTGGTGTTGGTGTTACCAGAGTTAGCGCAAGGACTGGTGTTGGTGGTTATGGTGGTACCGCTCCTGGCAGAGTTAACCCAACAGGTCTCAACATATGATTCCTTACATTGAACCTCAAATTATTCAATACCTAGATGAGCTTTATCCAGATAAAGCACCTGACCTTAGTATGGAGGAGAAACTTATTTGGTTTGCTGCCGGACAAGTTTCAGTTGTAAGACACCTTAAAGAGCAGCACAAGCTTCAAGAGGAGACTAAGTATGCCTAAAAACAGTCCTTGGGAGTCAATCCTTTCTATTGGCTCACTTGTTCTTGGTGGCTTTGCTGCTTATCAAGGTTTTAAAGCTGCTGAGCAAAGAGCTAATGAATTTCGTGCTCAACAAGAAAACGCAGCACGACAATATGCGCTAGCTCAAGCAGCAACCGAGACTCAAACAAAACTTGTCAATGAACAAATTGCAAGCTTGCGTTCTGGTCTTGAGCAACGACAAAGAGAGTTTGAAACAACTCGTGATACTTACGCAAAGCAAGCTCAATACAATCAAGACCAGCTAAACATTGCTAGGTCTTCTTCAGAAGCTCAGTTAGCTGCTCTTCGTAGTTCTGCGGCTGAACAAAGCAGTCTGATGCAAGGTCAACTTACTGCTCAACGTGAGGCTCAATCTGCACAACTAGGTATTGCTCGTGAGCAGTTGGCTTCATATCAAGCTCAAGCTGCTTCTATGCAGGAACAAGCTTTGATTGCTCGTCGTACAGCAGAACAACAGATGACGCAGCAAAAGGCTTCTTCAGCAGCGTTGCTGCAACAGCAAAAAGTAGCTTCTGCTATTCAGCAACAACAAGCTGGAGCAGCACCTGTTGGTAGCCGAGTAAGACAACGTGCTGGTACACCCGCTGCACTGCGTACTAGTTTGGAAATACAATCACCTGTTGCTGGCCTTGGGGCTGGAGCAGGTACACCTAACGCGACTGGTGGTTTGAATGTCTAATGCTGCGGCTCGTTATTCGGCACTAGAGCCGGAAAAGACTATTTATCTAGATCGGGCTATTGAGTGTAGTAAGTACACTTTGCCGACTCTTATTACCGAAAACGACCGCAGTACCGGTAAAAATCTTTACACCAAAATCAATACCACTTACCAAGGTCTTGGTGCTCGTGGTGTTAATAACCTAGCCAGCAAGCTGTTGATTGCTTTGCTGCCTCCTAATCAAGCTTTCTTCCGTCTCTCTGTAGACGATATGAAGCTCAAGCGAGAGCTTGAAGATTACAAAGAGTTGCAGTCAGAGTTTGATCAGCAACTGGCTCTCATGGAACGTTCCGTTATGCGGGACATTGAAGAGTCTGGCGATCGCACTGCTTTGTTTGAAGCTCTCAAGCATTTGATCATTGGTGGTAACGCTCTGCTGTATGTAGCTGAAACTGGTACCAGGGTTTATCCACTGAAATCATTTGTTCTAAACCGTGATCCTGAAGGAAACATCCTTGAGGTTGTGGTGCGTGAAGAAGTCAACCCTGATGTATTGCCTGAAAAGGTTGCTCCCAAAAACAACGAAGGAAAGTTTGTAGACAAAACTGTTTTCCTCTATACCCATATCACTTGGGATTACAAAACTGATCGGTGCAATTGGTATCAAGAGGCTTACGCCAAACAGATTGGCAAAAAGGGTTCTGTTCCTATTGATAAAAGTCCTTGGATTCCTCTTCGTATGTTCCGTGTGGCTCATGAAGCTTACGGACGTGGTTACTGTGAAGAGCTTTTGGGTGACCTCAAGAGTCTTGAGTACCTTTCCAAAGCCATTGTTGAGGGCTCTGCTGCAGCAGCCAAGATCATCTTCCTTTGCAAACCAAACGGTACTACTCGTCCTGACGCTCTTGCTCGGGCTGCCAATGGATCAATTGTTGCAGGTGATCCAAACGATGTAGCTCCTCTGCAGATGCAAAAGCAGGCAGACCTTACGGTTGCTCTTAACACCATCGCTCGGATCGAACAACGCCTGAGCTTTGCGTTCCTTCTTAACAGTGCCATCCAAGCCGGTACTTCTGGTCGTGACCGTGTGACGGCTGAAGAGATCCGTATGGTGGCTCAAGAGCTTGAAGCTGGTTTGGGTGGTATTTACAGCATCCTTAGTGTTGAGATGCAGCTTCCTCTTGTGAACCGCAAGATGGCTCTTATGGAGCGTCAAGGTCGTTTGCCAAAGCTGCCAAAGGATATTGTTAAACCTCAGATCACCACGGGTCTTGATGCTCTCGGACGTGGTAACGACAAAGCCAAATTGATTGAGTTTCTACAAACTATTGCTGGCACTCTTGGTCCTGAAGCAATGGCTAAGTACGTTAATAGCCGAGAACTTATTACTCGTCTTGCTGCTTCTGATGGTCTCGATACTTACAAGTTGATCAAGTCCGACGAAGATCTTATGGCTGAAGAACAACAAGCCGCTATGATGATGCAGCAACAAATGGCCTCGCAAGATCCCAACAATGATCCTGCTAAACAGGCTGCTCTCGTAAAGGCTCAAAATGACTCAATCCGGGCAAATCAAGAAGTCACTGGTGGAGGAACCCCAGGAGGTTTCTGAGGCTCCTAAAAAGCCGGAACCTAAATCCAAAATGGATGCACTGATCGAAGAGCTGAAGGCTAAGAAGCCTGAGGTTTACGAACAGTATGTGGCTGCTGCTAAAAACAAGCGGCCTGTGTGGATCTATCCTGATCTGACCGTTCGTATTGGTTGATAACATGGAAGTTATCGCTGACAATTTCCTGTCTCAAGAGACGGGACCGTATAACGAACAGGATCTTCAAACTCTTCAAGAACCTGAACAACAGGATCAACAAGAGGAACTTATTGGTGGCAAATTTAAAAGCCCCGATGATCTTCTAAAGGCTTACCAAGAGCTTGAGAAAAAGCTTAGTAGCCGTACTGGTTATGAGAAAGCTGAGGGAGAACCTGAGGCTACTGAAGACCAGTCAGCAGAAGAAGAGTCTCCTATTCTGTCTCAAGAAGAGGAAACCACCATTCTGGAAAGTATTGGTGGTGAAGAAACTTTTAGGTCTGTTCAACAGTGGGCTAAGGAAAATCTTGATCCTGCTGAACTTGAAGCCTATAACCGTGAAGTTAATAGCGGTGATTACTACCGTGCTCGTAACGCTTTGCAATCCTTGCACTACGCATATCAAGACAACACTGGTTATGAACCAGAACTGATTGGTGGAAAACTCTCTGCTAATAGCAGCGATGTGTTCCGTTCAAGCCAAGAAGTTATGGCTGCTATGAGTGACCCTCGGTATTTGCAGGACTCTGCTTATACCCAAGATGTACAAGATAAGTTGCTTCGTAGCGACGTTCTTGGCCCTAGGGGTTAATATTTCATTAGCGAACGTAAGCATTGTTGCCGCCGAGGCGATAACAACAGTGATATACGAGCGCTCGTAAACTTCTACCTCCATACTGACGATGCCTGATTTTGCATCTCTCAGCCGGTTGGGTGGTCTTAACGGCGTTCAGTACAACGCAGGTTCCGCCTCCGGCAACTTTGAAAAAGAGAACGCTAATTTCCTGAAAATCTTTTCGGGAGAAGTTCTGACTACTTTTAATCGTGAGACGATCTTTAAAGATCTGACCATGAAGCGCACCATCTCTTCGGGCAAAAGCGCAAGCTTCCCGATCACAGGGCGCTTTTCTAGCCGCTACCACCGTCCTGGTGATTGGATCACTGGGCAAGGTAACAAAGGCATGATTGGCGAAAAGATCATCACCATTGATGACCTGCTGATCGCTGATGCTTCCATCTATGACCTGGATGAAGCCAAGCTGCATTGGGATGTTCGTTCGATCTATTCGACTGAACTGGGCCGCGCTCTGGCTCGTGCCTATGACCAACGCCTTGCTCGTACCCTTCTGGCTGCTACTGAGTCCGATGGTCGCGTGAAGGATTGGGATTCCAAGCGCTTCCAACTCAACGCTGGTACCTACGCTTCGGCTACCTCTGGTGTTGTGACCCTGAGCGCCAACTTCCAAACCGCTGAACTGGCTTACTGGGCCGTGGGTGAGGTGGTGTACGGCGAGACCTCCGGTGCTTACGGTGTAATTACCACTGCTCCCACCAACGGTGCTGCCACCTTCGGTATCAACCCTCTGGGTGCTATCGGTACTGGCTCCAACGCTCAGTTCACTGTGGGCGAGCGTCTGTTCGTTCTGAACGCAATGCCTGGTGGTACTTCCTTCAGTGGCATTGATCTGAACGGTGCTGCTGACCGTAATGCCCGTGGCGACCTGATCGTTGAGAACCTGTTCAAAGCTTGTCAGGCTCTCGATGAAAAGGATGCTCCTAAGGAAGGCCGTGTGTGCGTCCTGAGCCCTGGTGCTTACTACGACGTGCTGAACAGCGACCGTGCCATCAACACTGATTTCAACGCTGCTGGTGGGGCCAATGGCTCTATCTACCAGAACCGCGTTGCTTCTGTGGCTGGCTTCCGCCTGCTGACCTCCAACCACCTGGGCATCAACAGCTACACCAACGGTCAGTCCTATGTTGGTCTGGCTAACCAGTCTGCTGTGACCCGTGGTGAGCGTCCTAACTACATCAACGGTAAGGACGGTTCTGACGGTTCTGCTGCTTCTGGTACCTACGATTATTACCAGGATGAGCAGGGCAACACCTCGTCCATCGCTAACTGCTTCGGCCTGTGCTTCTCCAAAGAAGCCGTGGGTACCGTGGCTCTGAAAGATGTGTCGATGCAGATGACCGGTGCTGAGTACAAAGCTATGACTCAGAGCACCATGATGGTCGCCAGCTATGCCGTGGGTCACGGTATTCTGCGCCCTGAGTGCGCCGTGAGCCTGCTTCACGACGGTAACCCATATTGATTAATTAGCTTCTAGTTAATTACCAATACAATGGGGGGAGGCAGAAATGTTTCCCCCTTTTTGTTGCAATAATGGCGACTAGTAAACTCAGTGCAGTTAACACTCTTCTCGCCATTATTGGTGAGGCACCTGTAAACAGTCTTAATGCCCCTCTAACTGGCGACGCAAGTCTTGCAGAGCGCACTCTGGATGAAGTGAGCCGTGAGGTTCAAGGAGCTGGGTGGTCTTGGAACACGATGCTGTATGACTCCATTCCTCTGGACGCTTCTACAGGTCAATCCCAGCTTCCTAGCAACACCCTTGCTGTTCGGTTCAACCCGCTTACCTATCCATCTCAAAGGTTTGTTCTACGCGGTCTTAGGCTTTTTGATCGCGTTAGGAACTCATATGACTTGAGAGGTAGCTTTGGTGTTTCTGTAATTGCTAACACCAGCGATCTTGTGGCTGAGATTGTTGAGGAGCTTGATTGGGACAGTATTCCTGAAACCGGTCGTCGTTACATCACAGTTCGTGCGGCACGAATGTTTGCAAATCGTGCTGTTACCTCTGCAAGTATTGAAACTTATACGGCAGAAGACGAAGAAAACGCTTTAAGGATTTTGAAGCGTACTGAGGACATGGCACAAAACTACAACTTCATCAGTGGACCTGACGATATGTATGGTGGTCGTGTGGTTACTAATTTTGGTCCTGATATCCTGAGCCGCTGATGTCACGAGAACTTTTTAGCCAAATCATTGGCCCGCTTAACAAAGGCGTTAATCAGCAAGCAGATAGCTTTGTGCTGCCTGGTTTTGCAAAAGTTCTTGAGAACGCAAATTGTGACCTTGTAGAAGGTCTTAAAAAGCGTCTTGGTTCTGTGCCTGTAAAGCGTATTGATACGCTCACAAAGAACGCTGGTGGACTGACGTTAACAAGCCCAATCAAGTGGAATGAAGCTTGGGTTTTTGTTTACAACCGCAGTAGTGATGAACGATTTATTCTGGTCGTTGCTGACGATAGCCGCACCGTATCCCGTACTGGGAATATTACTAGTGGTTCTGCTGTGGTAGCTTCTGTCAGCTCCATGACAGATCTATTTGTTGGAGCTGGTGTAACAGGTAGTGGGATACCTAGTGGTACAACCATTGTTGATATTGATACCGCTGGTTCTCGCGTTACTCTTAGCAAAAACGCTACAGCTACCACTACAGGCGTAACTCTGACCGTTGAATCTAGCTACACCTTTGTCAGTGGTATTTCTAACGTTGAACCGATTAGTGGAATCCTCCCCAGTGTTGTACCTGTTGAGCAAACTTTCTCCAATATCAGCTCCACCAATCTTGGCTACCTTCGTGGATCTGGTCGTGCTCGGGATCGGTTTAGGGCTACGTCATTTCAAGACTATGTATTTGTAACCAATATTCAAAAGGAAACAGCTTATGACGCTGCAGAAACCCTAACGCGATACAACATAGGAAATGTCAGTAGCGCCTACAGACCTACTAAAGCTCAAGTGTGGGTCAAGCTGGTTGATTACGACACGATGTATGACGTTCGTGTTGAGTTAGATAACGGAGATATTATTGATGGTCATTACATGACCCCCTCTTTGACTGATGCTTCTGGTAATTCAAACGTTGTTAGCTCAGAAGATATTGCTGCTCGTCTAGCAAACTTTACAAAAAATATTACTGGTACAACTACCAATGGAAGTTCAACTATCACAAGTGTTACAGCTACTGATATTAAACAAGTATTTCATGGAGAAAAAGTAACAGGTACTGGCATCCCAGCCAATACCTTTGTTGGTTCAGTTGATATTGTTGCAAATACTTTTACGTTGGTTAACGAAGCTGGTACAGCAGTTAACGCTACAGCTAATGGATCATCGACCATAACGCTTGGTAGTGGTCTTGATAATACTGATATCCATAATGAGTTAACTTTTGAAGTTAAAGGTTCTCAAATTTTGATTGGTCTTGCAAACGGTTCTCGTTATATCAAAAGTATTGTTGCCTCTGATGCTCGTGGCAACACTTTAATGAGCGGCTTTTCCAATCAAGTCACCAGCATCACAGAACTGCCTTCTACCTCTTGGGAAGGCTATACGGTACTTGTAGCTCCTTCTGGTGCCTCAGATCAAAGTTCGTATTACCTTAAATTCAACGCTGAGAACACCACCACTAATGGAACCTTTGGTCGTGGTGTATGGGAAGAAAGCTCTGGATGGGGCGCTAGAGGGCTATTAGATGACAACACGATGCCTCATGCGTTTGTCTATTACAGAAATGCAGATGGCCTTGTAAGGTTTACATTCCAGCCGTTTAGCGGAACTGCTTACACAGATGGTTCTGTATCCATCAATATTCCTGGTTGGGAGCAAAGGTTAGCTGGTGATGAAGACGAATTACCAGGACCTTCATTTGCTGGCTATCCAATTAATGATTTGGTGTTCTTTAAAAACCGTCTTGGTTTTGTAAGTAGTGAAAACGTCATTTTGAGTGAATCTGGCTCGTACTTTAATTTCTGGCAGCAATCAGCTCTACAAGTTGTTGACAGCGATCCTATTGACCTAACCGCTGTTAGTAATGATGTTGCTGTGTTGAATTATGCGCTACAGCAGCAAGACGAATTGATTCTATTTTCCAATGAAAACCAGTTCCGTCTGTATTCAGGTGACAACGTAACGTTTAGTCCTGAAACAGCTTCTGTGGGTCGTATTAGTTCCATCAGCATGGAGCCAAACGTCAAACCAGAACAGGTTGGCCCTCAAGTGTTGTTCCCTGTTAAAGAGGGTGATTTCACTGGCTTTCAAACCTTTATTACTACTGATCGAACTGTAGGCATCAACCTAGGTCAAACTGCTGTTATTACAGAAACTGTTCCCAGGTACATCCCTAAAAACATTGATTCTCTTGCTGTTAGCCGTAGTGATCAGTACCTGGTGGCTCTCAGCAAAGACGATCCAGATTCGTTATATGTGTATCAGTTCTTTTGGGAAGCCTCTAGCGGCTCTTTAACCAACAGACAAAACGCTTGGCATAAATGGGCTTTTCCAAATAAGAACATTTATTGGTGTGACTTTGTTGAAGGCACTCTGTTCAAATTAGTCAGCTACAACAACAACGGAACTACTGAGTATTACCTTGAAGGTCTTAATGCCTCTAGACCTCCCCAAGATAGTGCAGATCTATTTCTGTTAGATCGCCAAATTTCTAGTTCTATTACAACTGATATTGGTACAGCTTCTTTCAGCTATAACGCTGGTACCAATAAAACAACTGTTACGCTTCCTTACAGAACTGTTAACACCAGTCAATTTGCAATTATTAAACAAAACGCAGGTGATGCAGCAGAAGCTAAAAAGCGTTGGGTTGTGGCTACTGCTGTTCCTGCTGGTGTTACGAGTTTTGTTTGCGATAGTCTTGGAGACTTCTCAAGCAGCTCTTGGGTTTTTGGTGAACAATTTACGTTTACTTTCCAGCCGCCTCAACTTATGCCGTATAGCCGAACAGCAACCGAAAACACTTTTATTGGTAATCGCACTGGTCGTCTTCAGTTGCGATATATGGATGTGTATTACAACGATGCTCGTTACTTCACCGTTGAAGTCACTCCTAAGCACCGAGACACCGTGACTTATGAGTTTGACCGCAGAGACCCGCTTAACGGAAACATCGTTATCAGTGAGGAAGAACCGTTTGAAGAAGCTAAGTTTCGTTCTTATATTCAAAGCAAGAACGACCAAGTTACAGTGGAGCTAGTGAACAACAGCATTGACCAGGCTAAGTTCATTGCCCTTGAGTGGACTGGTCTGTACTTTGATGTAGCAAGGAAGTACGGCTGATGACTTTTTCTGGTTTAAATTTTCCTAGCTTTGCTCAAACTTCTGATCTTGGGAACATCACTTATTCTGATGTTTCTATTGATACGACTCCGTTTATTTCAGATATAAACATTAATACTGGTTACGACTGGGGTAATTTTTGGGATTTTGGATCTACTCCTAAATTTGATGTTGATTTTACTGGAGTCTTTGACCTGCCTAATTTGGGTGGTCTTGGTTCTTTAGCTCCGCTTCCTAAAGCAACAGCTTCTAGTGGCTTTGGAGATATTTTTAAAGGTATTTTTGAATTACCTTCAATTCTTTCAATTGGCAAAGGAATCCTTCAAGGTGCTGGTGCTGTAGCTGCTTATCAAAACGCAGCAGCAGAGGCAGGAGCTCGTACAGCAGCAGACAATCAACGATATTGGGCTCAGTATGCAGATCAAGTTGCTCAAAATTACAGACAGTATCAAGTACAACTAGATACCTATTATCGAGACCTTGACTACGCTCAACGTCGTCGGGACTATGAAGATCAGTTGGCTAAGCAGCAAGCTGAGTACAAAGGTGCTGTAGCTACCCAAGCTTTTAAAAACTTTGAAAAGCAACTAGGTGATCTTGAAGGTAGGTTTTATGAAGAAGAAGCAAAAGAAACAATTGAAATGGAAAATATTCGTATGCAATCAATTGCTGCTGCCAGTAAAGCAAAAGCAAAAGGACAAGCTGGTCGTTCTATAGAACGTCTTAGTAACCAGTATCACCAGCAATATTTAGCTAATCTCAGCAATAGAGAGATCACCCGTAACTTCCGTATTGCTGACAAGGTTCGTCAAGCAGAAGCTCTTGATGTGGCAAGACAGAACACTTCTAATCAAGTGCAGTTCTACACACCTCAACCAATACCTGATCCAGTTAAACCACTTGCTCCGTTGCCTATTACAGCGGTTCCTCCAACTCCTGATGCTGGTCCATCCGGTACAGGTCTTACGATTGATCTAGCAAATATTGGAATTGATATTCTTAAGAATTATCAATCCATGCAACCTCCTGCTCCTAAACCCGTAGGCTCGCAATGACAAGTAGCTTTGGTATTACACCTCAACGGCAAGTCCGTGATCTTGTAGCCCAACCAGCTAAACCAGAGCAACCACCTGCTCCTGCTAAGCCTGAGTACACGCCTCCTCAAGTTGGTGGTCAATTGCTGTATGGAGCCAGCTACAAGCCTGGTAGTGCTACTGAGGCCATCAAAAGCATTCAAGATTTTCTCAGTAATGAAGGGGCTTTTGGTAAAGCCACTGATGCTTTGTTTGAGCGGTATAAGGAGCAAAAGAAAGAAGAAGCCAACAGACTGCTACAACAAGAAGCAACTGCTTTGCGTGATTCACTTGAAAACGCAAAAGAAACAAAGATTCTGTCTAAAGCTGGTGATGAAAACCTTGCTCGCCAGAATCGCCTGAGTAATCCTTGGGTTAACTTCTTTTATTACGACACCAAAGCTTCTAACGCTGGTAAGCAAATTGCTGTTGATCTGGCAGCTTGGGGTACTAAAGAATCTGAACGTCTTGCTGAAGTTGATAATCCAGCAGAACGAGCATCTTTGATTGCTTCAAAAGTTGATGAACTACTGAAACCTTATTCAGATATTCCTTCTGCGTTTCGTTCTGCAAAGATTGATCCGCTAGTTAGTTCTGCTTTGTTGGATGTTAAAAAGAACGTAACCAATAAAGTTTTTGAGCGTCAGGAGTTAAAAGATCAACAAACTGCTTCTGACATTTTTACTGGTGAAGTACGTCTTGGTGCCAAATTTATTAAAGGTTCTTACGGCTCTCCTGCTGGAACAGTTTTTGGTCAGCAAAGCCTTCAAAATGCTTACAACAAGGCGTACACACAATTTGTAGTTAATCGTGGTTATTCAGAAAAACAGTTTCATGAGCTGCTGTTTAAAGAAGCTTCTGGATTGTTTCTTGATGCCAATGGTGACGGTTATAACGATCTTGGAGAAACTTTTACTTATTTAAATTATGTAAAAGCTTGGCAAAACATTAAAACCTCTGACGGTCAACCAATCCTTAATCTTCGTAACGCCAAAGGTGAGACGTTTAGGGATGCACTTCAGAATGGTGCTATGCAAGCCGTAAAGGCACAAGAGATTTTTGAAGGTTCTATTGAGCGTGGTATTCAACGAACTCAGCGCGAGTGGAAGCGTAACTTTAATGATGAATCTACTCAGTTCTATGCTCAGTTTCCTAACCCCACTGATCAGCAAATCACAGACCAACGCGAAGCTCTCAAAGCTCGTAACCGTCAGTTAGCTGCCAGAGGGTTGCTTCCCGAAGGTATGTCAGTGGCTGATGCTGATGAAATGGTGGATAAAATCTATCCGTTCCGTACCACCACTCTGAGTCCTACTGCAGAAGCTTTATTGAAGGAACAGGTTGATAACCTTGTAGCTCAAGGCGTTACAGATCTTCCTGGAGACCTTGCTGCTCGTATTGAAGGTACGCCTGTTATGGGTTATGCCATCAATAAATTTGGTAATGCCCGTCGTGAGGCTGCTAATCCAGATACAACCAAAACTCGTAGCACTCTTCTTAGAGAACTAACTAAAGGTCTTGAGGCAAACTTCTTTGCTAAAGATGAGCAACTCAAAATGGTGGCTCAAGAAAAGGACGTTGGTGTTACTAAAAAACGGTTGGCTAAAGATGCAGCTTTACAAGCTTCCCAACGTCTTCGTGTTGAAGGATCTCGTTATATCAACAACAAGCTGTACGAAGCAAAACAACGAGGTGAAAACATCAATGATCCTGGGGTACAACTGAGGATTCTTGAAGACGCTAAACGCTATTTTTATGATCAACCTCAATACAGCGATGTGGATTCTTATTACAGTCTTAGTGTTAATACCCTTGGTAAGCCAAACTTAAAAGGCCCTGCCCTTGGTAAATCTAAACAGCGCCCTGACGGTAGCTGGGAAATCAGCATTAACGACACTGACAACCGTGCTACTTGGTCTGCTTTAGCCCGCAATACCTTTAAAACTGCTCCGCAAGCTAGAGAGTATTTAAACAATAATTTTGTGTTTACTGATCGTGAACTAAGTGAGTTGAACTATGCTCTAGCCAGCGGCGATACAAGTCGTCTTAGCAGCGGTACTCGCCGTACTTTGGCAAATGTTCAACAAGGTTTTAACAACAAAGTCACTCTTGCGGAAATTGTTCAACAGCAATCAAGTCGTTATGGGTTGCTTCAAAAACCGCAGTACAAAGCAAACGCAGCCAAGATTCAAGCAGCTGCTAAGGCCCCTGTTGCTGGTACTGGGACTGCTCCTAGGGATGTACAGCTTTATGTCTACAATTTTCACCACGGCCATTCTCCTAACCGTGCTGTTGATTTCCAGCTTGAACGTGGAAACAGAGCCCAAACAGCCAACGCATTGCCATCTCCGATAAGTGGTCGTGTAATTTATGCAGGAACTGTTGATGGATTTGGTAACACTGTAGTTATTGAAGCTGATTCAAATGGTCCTGGATATCGCAAAGGTGAGCGGCTGCTTCTTGGTCACGCTGCTCGATTGCTAGTTGGATCTGGTCAACGAATAAATCGTGGACAAAACATTTTGATTTCTGGTGATATGAGTCCTACCAATAGCAATCCTGGTCGTTCAACGACTGGTAAAGGAACGCCTGGTCACCTCCATAGTCAACTGTTTAGACCTGGTACTGGTTTTCCAAGTCGCATTGATCAATATGAGCAATCACGTCAAACCGATTTCTTTCAAAAAGCCATGTATCCGTTGTTCCGTAAAGTAAGCGATCCCAACAGACGTTAAGTATTTTCTAGTTATATCCGTTAGTTTGGAGGAAGCGCAGATAGCTTTCTTCTTAAATGCCCTACGTTCCTCTTCGTAACGGTCAAAGTCTTTTCGTAGCGGACCCTGATCAGGCAGAACAGCGGTATCAACAAGAGTGGGAACAGGGTGGTGCAGCTTCTCAAATAGCTCAAGCCACCCCTAAACCAAAAGCAGCTTCCCCCAAACCTCAAGCAAAACCTACAGGTACCCCTAAGCGTGGGTTTGATCTAGGTCGCTTTATACAGCAAGTTGGTGGCGAAGCAGCTCGTGTTGTACCTGAAGGTGTCAGAAAACTTATTAATGATCCCATTGCAGCAGCTCAACAGCTAGGTGCTTTAACTCAAGGTATTGACCTTGGCTCAGCGCTATCTGCGGGTCCTATGGGCGGTGGTATGCCCACTGTGGAGACTGACCGCAAGCTGGTAGAGCAACGTCAAAAGAACGCTTCAGCGGCCATAGAAGCCCTTCAGAAGACCGGTAAAGACCCCGAAGGTTTTAGCTACGGTATCCGCCCCAATGTACCTGTCCTGGGTCCCCTACTGAGTGAAGACAGCGAGTTTGTAAAGAAGAATATCAAACCAAAAACTTGGGGTGGTCAGTTAGCTGCTGGTGTGTTTGCTGCTGTTGGTGGAGATAAAGGAGTTAGCAAACTTCTTAAAGCCCCATCAATGATGGGTAAAACTGTTCAAACTGCAGACAAACTTGTTGATATTTGGAAAGCTGGTGACATCAAAAACGGTGCAAAAGTAATTTCTAGTTTCCTGATTAAAGACGTTATTCCTAACGCCATTCAGGATGCAATGTTCTTTGCTCCTACTCCTCCTGCTGCAATTCAAAAGCAGTTGGATGAAATTCAAAAGCTGCGTACTCCTGAACAACGGATTGCTGCAGCTAAAGTTCTTCGGGCTACTACTCCTGCTGAGTTTGACTACGCCTTTGAGCAGCTAAAAAACGTCAGTGCTGGTGCTGCTGCTCTCGGCGTGCTTCGTGGTGGTTTCTATGCAGCCAATAAGGTTCTAAAGAAAGCAACATCTGGTGTTCCTATTCAGCAAGCTTTTGAAGAAGCTGCAAATGAAAGTGAACCAATTTTGCGTCAAGGTCTTCAATCAGAAGGCTTGGTACGAGCTAACGATCTTCGTGAACAGCGGCTTGGTGATATAACCACTCAGCTTTACCGCAAAATTGAAGAGAACGTTGCTGAGATTGCCAAGGGTGGCCGGGCGGGTGCTGAGTCGTTTTTGACAAAGCGTTCTGAATTGTTGCCTCAAGCAGAAAACATCCTTGCTGATTTGCAGGGAGCTCCTGATTTGACGCCTCAAATTCAGCAAATTGATGTTGATATTACTGTTGCTCAAAAACTTCTTGGTGTTAAAAGTGCTGATGAATTAAGCGCAAAAAGCTCAATGATTCAAGAGCGACTTGCTGGTTATGAAGATGCCATTGCAAAAGATCCTGATTGGATTAATAAAAGCACTGGCGTTGGTAAAAAGGCTAGTAAAAATAGCTCCAAGCTTCGTAAAGCAACTGAACTGTCTGATCAAATCAAACTGCTTCAAGATCTTTACGTTCAAAAGGCGCAATTTGAAGATACTAACCTTCAGCGTTTAGTTAAAGAGGGGGAACTTGAGAAGCTAACTGTCGATACGATGACGGCTTCTATTGGGTTCCGTAACAGCTTGAACGATGCTCGCACTTTGATCAACGCTCTTGATGAGCTAGATGCAGAACGTATTCAACTACTAGAAAGTCGTAACTCACAGTTGTTTGCCGAAGATCGTCTCGATGAGATGGACTTTGACTACAGCATTAAAGATGCTTACGGCGAGGCTTATGGAGAGCTTAAAGATCTTCTAAATGCCGCTGAGGCTGCTGTAACTACAGGCAATCTCAATGAAGACTTTATGCGGATGTTTGTTCAACGAACAGATCAAATCCACAACAAAGTCATTGAAAACGGTGGTCTTGCTCCCATCGTTCCTGAGATGCCTGGTGGAGTTGATATTGGTGATGAGGTTCCTGTAACCACTCAAGCTGAAGAAGCTATTGATCCTCAAATTGGCCTTCCGCGTGATCCTGCACCAATTGCTAACCCAGTACCAATCACTAAAACCGATGAAGGTGAGCTGGTTATTGATGCTGATGCTTTGGCTGAGAAAGAGTTTCAGCAAGCTCCTCAGCTAGATGAAGTTGTTGGATCTGTTACTGATTTGATTAAAGAGAACAATAAGAATCTCAAAATCCATCAAGATCCAACTGAAACCAAAGAAACTATTGAAGAATTTGTCCGTGGTGTAAATGACATCATCACCAAACAAGGTGAACAAATTGTTGATGATCTCAAAAATGGCACTGATCTAGCTGAAGACATTACGCAGATCTACAGCACTAACGCAATCAAATACACAAACTCTCTTGAAAACGCTGCTGCTGTTAAAGCTGCTGTAGATAGTCTTGAGGCTCGTAAAGCAATTCTTCCTCAGCAATACGGAATTGCCATTAAGAAAATGTCTACATTGTTGGGTAATAACTCAACAGTGGCAAAACTGGCTACGTTTGCTGCTTCTGAAAAGTTTGGTAAAGACATTCAAAAGAACCTAAACAAAATCATGGTTCCTGTAGCAATGCTGGACGACAGTGCTGCTACTGCTTTGCGTGATGCTCGTGATCTTCGTCGAATTATTCAAGGTGAAGATGTAGAAGGTATTGATCGTGTCACAGCTATTTCTAACGCAGCTAACAGTTATCAAATATTGATGGCTAACGCAAAAGCCATTAATGAGCTGTTCTATGGCGTCGGTAACGCTTTGCGTTTGTTTGATCGTCGTACTCGACTTGGTTTTGCTACTAAAGATCCAAAACAACTGTTTAGCGAGTTAAATCAACAGCTTGCATCTTTTGGTGATAGTGATGAGTTCGCTGACAGTCTTGCTAAAGCAGCTCAAAATGCTAAAGAAGAAATGGATCAAACTATTGGTCAATTCTTCAACAAAGTAAAAGCTGGTGAAGATTTGACTGATGAAGAGTTTGAAGGGTTTGAAAACCTGATTGAAAAGCTGTATCAAAGCCAAGGTAACTACGACAAACTTAAAGAACTTGAGCTAACCGGTGATGCAGTGTTGGCTCGTTTGCAGGTTGGATCTCCTTTGTCTAATCCTGCAATGATTGCTTCTATTCCCATTCAAGCTGTACCTGAGCAAATTGGTCAGTTGCTTGGCATGGCGATTATGCCGAGGATTACTGCCAAGACCTCTAAATGGCTTGGTAAAAACGCTTTTGCTGCTGAAAACCTTAGAGAAGCTCGTATTTCTCAAGAAACCTTGATGCAGCTTCGGTTTGTTATTGGTGATGCCTTGGATGCTACCTATAACCGTTTTGTTTATGGAAAAGCAATCACTGATCCAACTCAAGCTGCTGATGCTGCTTATGACCTAGCTCGTCGTTCTGGATTGCGTAGAGAAGAAGCTATTTCTCAAGATCTTGCTGCTACTGCTTTTAAAACTCCGTTCTTTAATTATGTTCTTGAAAAGAGCGAAGAAAACGAAGGCATCTTTGATTTGCTTAACAAAACTCGTGTGATGACAAAAGTCTTCCACGATTACTTTATGCCTGCTGAAGCTTGGAATAAGCGTAGCGTTATTGGTAAAACTCTTGGACTGCCCACTACTGCTCTTCGCGGTATGGGTGTTGGTAAAGAAAGTTATTACCCAGGTGGTGAGGATGTAAACCTAACAATCTTTAACCAACTGTCTGCTACTGCTGATGAACTTTCAACTTCTTTGTTTGTAAATGCTGGAGCACGAGCAAAATCAATTATTGAAGTTGATGAGCAAATCGCTGCTGGGATGATTGATCCTGCAGACCGTGCAACTGAAATTGCTAATCGTCTTAATAAAGAAGTTTCTGATATTTATCAACCCATCAAAGTTGGGTTTGATCAGAAAACAATTGGTTACGCAGTTAACGATGAGCGGATGTTACGTCTTAGTAAATCTGTAAACCTTACAGAAGAACTGACTGGTCCTCTTGGTTCTGTTACTGATGCCATTAATAGTTGGCGTCAAAGTAGTTATGCACCTTTGGCTTTCTTTGCTCGTGATGTTTTCCCAATTATTACCTCGCCAGTAAACGGTATTAAACGAGCAGCAATGATTGCTTATGGCGGTGAAGTACTACAAGCTTCTACTGATGTTGTTCGTGCAGCAGCTTCTACGAGTCTTAAAGCTTTGCCTGAATCTGTTTCTGATCTTCTGCCGCCTAACGTCAAGCAACAAATTATTGATTTTGAAAGTAAGTATTTAAGTAATGATCCTATTGAGCGAACTAGGGCTCAAGGTGCTTTGGCTCTTTCTGTTGGTATTAATGCTCTTGCTTTCTTTTTAGTTCGTGATGGCAATCAAGACATTACTGGTGGTCTTGAAAACTCTTATCGACAAACAGAGGGCGCAGTAGATCCCTACACCTGGCTTATTAATGATAAAGCCACCCCTTATCGTTATTTACCTGTTCTTGGCAATACCTTGGCGTTCCACGCAACCATTCGTGATTTGGTGGAATTTGCTCCTGGTAAAGACACTTCTGGTTTGTTTGCTCTTGCTGCTGCTTCTCTTGCTAATACCATTCTTGAAACTCCTTCAATTGCTGGTTTTGACAAATTAATTGCTGCTCTTAAATCAGCTTCTACTGGTGATGTAAGTCGTATTCAAAAACTTCTTTCTGAATCAGTGGCTAAAGCAGCAGATCCTTATCTCAATTTGCGTAAGGTTATTGCTCAAGGAGTAGATCCGCGTAAACCTGCTTCTCCTGTTAGCGAATTTTCCACTGGTAAGTTTTATAGCCGAGGCAAAATTGGAGAAAAAGGTGTCACTATTGAAGACCTTGCCAACAGCATTACAGATACAGCTTTTGGCACATTTGGCATAGCTAGTGAGTACAGCCCTGTTGGCGTTATTGCTGATGCTGTGGTTTCAGTAATTAAAAAGGATCCAGAGTTTCGTACAAGGTCTCGTAAAGCGCTTTGGTACGGTCCTCCCGGTGAAACAGTCAACGCTAACAACGCTGGTGTTTGGTACCCCATTCAAGCTGTTCTAGGCCGCTACTGGACGTTCCCTAACAAACTTGAGGATCCTGTAGCCAAAGAAATGGTTTACAACCTTGTCAGTCCGCCTCGTAAAACTTTGTACCACAGCGATGGTGTTGGTATTAATGACACTGTGTTGAATGATTTCAATCATTTCCTAAACAGTGAGTTCACATTCTTTGCAAACGGTAAACAGTACAAAGGCGCTCACAAATACCTTAAAGAACTAGTTACCAGTAAGGAATACACTCAATACCCTGGCGTCGATAGCCCATTCAAAATGGGTCCATTTGGTTTAGTTCAGGATGCCAATTGGAATCGAGAAGACAATATGCGTAGTGTGATTCTTAAAAACGAAGTAAGTAAACTTATAGGTATTGCTAAGGAGCAATTTTTGATGGGAGAACTTCCCGGTCAACGCTACAAAGCGCCACCTGAAATGAAACAAATGATCCTCAACAACCGTCTGACCGGAGGTCCTCAGTAATGGCTTACGCATCCATCACTTATACCAGTGCATCTGGTACAACGTTTGCTCTTACTAACAGCTCTGGTAACCCAATTCAATACCTAAGACAGTCAGACATTACTGTGACTGTTAACGGTGTTGTAAAAACTCAAGGCACTGATTACACCTTTAACGGTGCTGGAACTGCAATTGTTCTTGGTACTGCTGTAACTAGTGCCACTGTTGCTATTAACAGAACCACTTCTATTAGTGACGCAACAGTTAGTTTTACTGCTGGTTCAACTCTTACAGCTCAAGACCTTAATAATTCTGATAAACAGAATCGTTTTGCTCTACAAGAGTTTTCAGATACCTACGGTGCTCTAACCACTGGTACTGGCGATCTCAGTGCTCTTGCTGGTTTTATTGGTTCTGCTGAAACTTGGGTAGCTGATAACGCTCATGCTCCTACTACTGGAGCTGTTGATGCTCGTATTGATTCCAAGATTGCTACTCACAGTGCTCTTGTAGTCCTGCGTAATGGCACTCAAGCCATGCAAGCTGCCCTTCCTATGGGTGGTTATAAGATCACAAACCTTGCCACACCAACAGTTAGCACTGATGCAGCCACTAAGGCTTATGCAGATTCTGTTGGTGCTAGTGCTGCTGCTGATGCCGCTGCGGCTGCTGCTAGCGCTGCTCTAGCTAACGATTGGGCTACTAAAACCTCTGGTCCTGTTGCTGGTGGTGAGTACTCAGCTAAATATCACGCTCAAGCTGCAACTACTAGTGCTTCTAACGCCTCTACTAGTGCTTCTAACGCCTCTACAAGCGCTACTGCGGCTCAAAGCGCTCAAAGTGCTGCTGAGTCAGCTAGAGATCAAACCCTTGCTGCGTTTGATTCCTTTGATGACCGTTATCTAGGTACTAAAACATCAGACCCAACTGTTGATAACGACGGTAACCCTCTTGTTGCTGGTGCGCTGTATTTCAACAGTGTTTCCGGTGTCATGAAGGTGTATACCGGTTCTGCTTGGGTTGCTGCTTATGTCAGTGGTTCTGGATTCCTAGCCACCACTGGTGGCACGATGACAGGGACAATCACCTTTGCAGGTGCTCAAACGTTCCCTGTTGGTGGCATTCAAAGTGGTACGACCAGTCAAGTTGGTGTTGTTCAACTTACTGACAGCACTAGCTCTACAAGCACCACCACCGCTGCTACCCCTAACAGCGTCAAAAGTGCGTATGACCTAGCAAACGCTGCGCTGCCTAAATCAGGCGGCACAATGACTGGAGCTATTACTTTTGCTGCTGGTCAAACAATTAGTGGTTATGGAGCTATTGATACTGCTCAAACTTGGACTAAAGGTCAACGAGGTGAAGTAACTGCTTTAACTAGCGCCTCTACTGTGACCATTGATATGGCTGACAGTAACAACTTTAGTTTGACTCTCGGTCATAACGTTACTCTTGCTAACCCAACAAACCTCACTGCTGGTCAATCTGGGGCAATTGTGATTACTCAAGCCAGCTCTGGTGGTCCTTATACCGTTAGTTACGGGACTAATTGGAAGTTCCCTGGTGGTACGGTGCCAACAAAAACAACTACAGCTAGTAGTGTTTGTGTGCTGCTTTACTATTGCGAAAACGGATCTAGGATTACTGCCAAAATGCTCAACGACGTGAAGGTTTGATCTAATGACTGTTCCTGGAAATATTGTTCCTCTTTTGATGTCTGAAGAGGCGGCTGCTGGTGGCTATCAGGTGAGTAGATCACTGCGCTT
>SXGQ01123076.1_pt1 | contig 21754 bp, 19 predicted proteins | sample 3178371 | NCBI WGS metagenome assembly SXGQ01 (sample SAMN11356859, study PRJNA531348) | freshwater metagenome | isolation source: freshwater sample F1-20 | place: China: Fuxian Lake, Yuxi | collected 2017-12-25 | reverse complement strand
GACAGCCGGTCGCCCCGTGACGGCAAGTTCATCGAGATCCTCGGGCAGTACGCCCCCCGTTCGGGTGAGCAGGCGCTCCAGCTCAAGGCCGATCGCGCCAACTACTGGCTCGACAACGGCGCGCAGCCGTCGGACACCGTCCGCTCGCTCCTCCGCAAGGCGGGGGTGCTCAAGGCGCGGCACGAGGCGCGGCTCGCCTCGAAGCTCGCTGGGTCGGCGGTGCCGGTGAAGGAGTGATTGCGTGACCCTCCCCGACTGCGCGAGTGTCGCGCGGGTCCGCCGGCCGCATGGCGTGCGGGGAGAGGTCGCGATCGAGGCGTTGACCGACGAGCCGGAGGCGATCCTCGCCTCCGGCCGTCGGCTTTTTCAGGGGACGCCGGACGGCGCGCTCTGGCTTGACCCACGCACGCGTCAGCCGCGCGAGCTCCATGTGACGAAGCTCCGTCCGGTCCACGACGGATGGCTCCTCACCGTCGCGGAGATCACCGATCGATCGGAGGCCGAGAGGTGGAACGGACGCTTCCTGCTCGTCCCGGTGGAGGAGCTCTCCGAGCCCGAGGAGGGCGAGGTCTTCGCGCATGAGCTCATCGGGATGACGCTCATCGACGCGGTGAGCGGCGCCGAGGTCGGCGAGGTGACCGAGGTCTTCGAACTTCCGCAGGGGTTGCTCCTCGAGTTCCGCGGCATGCACGGGACGCATGCGGTCCCCTTCGTCGAGGAGTTCGTCGACGAGGTGGATCGCGAGGGGCGCCGCCTCAGGGTGCGGCTCCCCGACGGATTGCTGGAGCTCTGATGCTCACGATCAACCTGATCTCGATCTTCCCTGACTTCTTCGCGGGGCCGCTGGGGTTGAGCATCCCCAAGCGGGCGGCGGAGGCGGGGGTGGTGACCTACCGCTGCATCGACCTGCGCGACTTCGCACACGACAAGCATCGCACCGTCGATGACGCGCCGTTCGGTGGTGGGCCGGGGATGGTCATGAAGCCGGCGCCCTTCTTCGAAGCGGTGGAGTCGGTGGGGGCCGCGGCCCCGATCGTCCTCCTCTCGCCGCGCGGGAAGGTCTTCCAGCATGCGGATGCCGAGCGCTTCGCGGCGGGAACCGAGCTGACCCTGCTCTGTGGGCATTACAAGGACGTCGATCAGCGGGTGGCGGATCATCTGGCCACCGAGGAGATCTCGCTCGGGGACTTCGTCCTGAGCGGAGGGGAGCCGGCGGCGCTGGCGATCGTCGATGCCGTGGTCCGACTCCTCCCCGGGGCGATGAGCGACATCGAGAGCGCCCGGACGGACTCGTTCTATGGCCGCGGGATCTCCGCCCCCTCCTATACGAGGCCGGCGGAGTACCGGGGGTTCGGGGTCCCGGAGGTCCTCCTGAGCGGGAACCACGCCGCGATAGAGAAGTGGCGGGAGGAGGAGGGGGTCCGGCGGACCCGGGAGCGGGGGTAAGCCCTGTCCCCTGACCCTTCCTCCCGCGTCCCAAGCGAGGTTGCGCAACCCCATCAAGCGCCGTATCTTAGAAGGCTCAGCACTGTCACCTCAGCGGGCTGCTTTGGCGCCCGGAGTCCCATATGCACGCGTTCACCGAGACCGAGAAGGATTATCTGAAGACCGTCCCCGCGTTCCGCGCCGGCGACACGCTCCGCGTGAACGTCCGCGTGAAGGAAGGGGAGAAGGAGCGTCTGCAGGCCTTCGAGGGCGTCTGCATCGCCCGTCGCGGCAACGGCGTCGGGGCCTCCTTCACCGTCCGGAAGATCTCGAACGGCGTCGGTGTGGAGCGCATCTTCCCGCTCCACTCCCCGATGCTCGCCGAGATCAAGGTCGTGCGTCGTGGCCGCGTCCGTCGCGCGAAGCTCTTCTACCTCCGCAACGTGACCGGCAAGGCCGCGCGTATCGCCGAGAAGAAGGTCCGCGTGCAGGTCCCGGCGACGGGGACGGCCGCCGAGGCCTGACCCGGCATGGCCGGCGGGTGGAGCGCGCTCGAGCGTTCGCTCCGCACCGCGGGTGCCTCGCACATCGCTGGCGTCGATGAAGTCGGACGGGGCCCCCTGGCGGGCCCCGTCGTCGTTTGTGCGGTGATCATGCCCGCCGATCGGCGAGCGATCGCCGGGGTGACCGATTCCAAGCAGCTCGCCGCGGCCGAACGTGAGCGCTTGGCGGCACGGATCCAGGCGGAGGCGGTCGCGGTGGCGCTCGCGGCCGCGTCCGTAGGGGATATCGCCCGCTGGAACATCTATCAGGCCACCGCGCGCGCGATGGCGCGGGCGATCGCGCGGCTCGCCGTGGTGCCAGACGAGGTGCTGGTCGACGGGAAGCCGATCAAGACGCTTGGGGTCCCGCACCAGGCGATCGTCGGCGGCGACGCGACCTGCTACAGCATCGGGTGCGCGAGCATCGTGGCGAAGGTGGTGCGCGACCGGTTGATGCAACGGTTGGCGGCGCGACATCCGGGGTATGGCTGGGAGTCCAATGCCGGGTACGGCACCCCCGCGCACATCAGCGGGCTGCGCGAGCGGGGACTCACCGCGCACCATCGGGTCGCCTTCTGTCGGACGGCGCTCGGCGGACAGCTGGAGCTCTGACCCCTGACCCCCCACCTTTAGGGGGTCGACCGCAGCACCGTCTCCCTTCCGGCACGCCCTCGTGATCTCTCCTGACGTAGCGCTCGCGAGCACCACCGATCCGATCTCGCAGACCCTCGTCGGCGGGCTCCTCGTCGCGATGTTCGTCGCGCTGGCGCTCGAGAAGGCGCATCGCGTCCTCGTGGTGATGGGGGCGGTCGCCCTGATGTGGGGGATCACCTACGCCACCTCGTATCGGCTCCTCACCTTCGAGGCCACCGCGCAGGCGCTCGACGTGAACGTGCTGCTCCTCCTCGCGGCGATGATGGCCTTGGTCGGCGTGCTCAAGGAGACGGGGGTCTTCGGGTGGGCGGTCGAGCGGATCCTCGAGCGGTTCGGGGGACGTCCGGCGCGCGCGATGGCCCTCCTCTGGTGGTTCACCGGGATCGCCTCCGCCTTCCTAGACAACGTCACGACGGTGATCTTCGTGACCCCGGTCGTCCTCGCCGCGGCGAAGCGGGTCAGTGCGCCGCCGATCCTCGTGATCCTCCCCGTGATCATGGCGGCGAACATCGGGGGGACCGCGACCCTGATCGGCGACCCGCCGAACATCATGATCGGGTCGGGGGCGGGGCTGACCTTCCTCCAGTTCCTCGAGGAGCTCACGATCCCCGTGCTCATCATGATGTGCGGGTTGCACTGGTGGGGCGCGCGCCGGCTGCGCGCCGCGATGGGGGCGCAGGCCGATCGGCCCGCCGCGGCCGATGAGCCCGGGGCAGGGCCGCAGATCACCGATCCCGCCTTGCTCCGTTGGCTCGGTGGGATCAGCGCCTTCGTCCTCGTGGGCTTCGTCACACACGGGATCACGCACATGCCCGCCGCGGTCCCCGCGATCATCGGCGCCACGGCGGCGCTCATCGTCCAGGACGTGCTCTATCTGCGCAAGGCGCGGCCCACGCACGACGAGCGCCGCCACGGGATCCTCCACATCATCGAGCGTGAGATCGAGTGGCCCACGCTCGTCTTCTTCGCCTTCCTCTTCATCCTCGTCGGCGCCGCAGTCGCGACGGGATTGATCGATACCCTCGCCTCTTTCCTCGAGCGCGGGATCCTGACGGGGCGTGAGACCTTCGGACTCAGCGAGGCAGGGACGCTCGTCTTCGCCGCGCTCCTCGTGGTCTGGGTCGCCGGGCTCCTCTCCGCGGTGATGGACAACATCCCCTTCGTCGCGGTGAGCATCCCGATCATCAAGGCGCTCACCCTCGCGTTGCCCGGGGATGCCACGGTGCTCTGGTGGGCGCTCTCCCTCGGTGCCTGCCTCGGCGGGAATGGGACCCCGATCGGCGCCTCCGCGAACGTCACGACCCTTGGGATGGCGGAGAAGCAGGGGATCCGCATCTCCTTCGGTGAGTTCACCGCGGTCGGTGCGCGGGTCGGGCTCTTCACCCTGTTGGTGTCGAGCGTCTTCCTCGTCGGGTTCGTCTTCTTGGGTCCCGATCGGGTGGCGGTCGCCAGCGCCGGGGTGCTCCTGCTCGCTGCGGTGGCCCTCTGGCGCTACGAGTCGAGCGCGCACGGGTGACGCGCCCGCTGGCGCCGACCGTTCCCGTGATGCGGTGGCCCCCCCCCGGACCAGGGTCCGGTGTCGTGATCGATTCCCCACACAGTGGGTTCGGCTTCCCCGGTGATTTCCATCCCAGTGCGCCGATCGAGGCGCTTCGGAGCACATGGGATGCGCACGTGGAGGGGTTGTGGGGAGGGGCGTCCTCGGTCGGGGCGACTCTCCTCGCGGCGACCTTCCCCCGGTGCTACATCGACGTGAACCGAGCGGAGTCCGATCTCGATCCGTCGCTGCTCGCCGAGGGATGGGAGGATCCTGTTGCGCCGACCGACTATTCGCGGCGCGGCATGGGGCTCGTACGGCGCGATGCCCTCCCCGGCGTCCCGATGTACGATGCCCCGCTCCCGGCGGCCGCGGTGCGCGCCCGGATCGCGACCTGGTATCGCCCCTATCGCTCGGCGGTGGCGGAGACGATCGCCACGATGCGCGCGATCCACGGCGTCGTGCGGCATCTCAACGTCCACTCCATGAAATCGCGTGGGAATGCGATGAACGTCGATGCGGGGTCGGAGCGTCCGGACATCGTCGTGAGCGACCGAGAGGGGACGACGGCCGATCCGGCGCTGACCGAACGCATCGCCGCCTGGTTCGCGGGGCGCGGCTATCGGACCCAGGTGAACACCCCGTATCAGGGGGGGGATCTCGTCCGCACCTTCGGCCGCCCTGCCGCCGGGATCCACAGCGTGCAGATCGAGATCAACCGCGCCTGCTACATGGACGAGGGGACCTGCGAGCCGCACGCGGGATTCGCCCCGCTCCGGGATGACTGCACGGCGCTGGTCGCGGCGATCGGCGAGTGGGAACGGGCATGACGACGCCCCGCGCTCCCCTGCGACGCTTCTTGGACGGTGTCGAGCGCGTCGGGAACCTGATCCCACATCCCGCGACCCTCTTCGTCACCCTCGCGGTGGTCGTACTCGTCCTCTCGGCGGTCGCTGCCGCTGCTGGGGTCCATGTGACCCACCCGGGGACGGGGGAGGTCATCGCGGTCACGAACCTGCTCTCCGCTGCGGGGCTCCGTCGGTTCGCGCTCTCGCTCGTCTCGAACTTCATGGGCTTCGCCCCCCTCGGTCCCGTCCTCGTCTCGCTCCTGGGACTCGCGGTCGCCGAGCAGTCTGGGTGGCTCGGCGCCGTGGTCCGCTGGTGCGTGCAGCGGACGCCGGCCCGCTTCCTCACCCTGGCCGTGGTCTTCATCGGGGCCAATGCGCAGACCGCGGGAGATGTCGGATACGTCCTGCTGTTGCCGCTGGCCGCGGCGACCTTCCATGGCGCGGGACGCCATCCGGTGGCGGGGCTCGCCGCGGCGTTCGCCGGCGTCTCCGGCGGCTTCGCCGCCAATCTGCTCCTCTCGCCGACCGATCTGGTGATGGCGGGGATCACGCAGGAGGCGGCGCGTCTCGTCGATGCGCGCTACCTGGTGGCCCCCACCGCGAGCTATTGGTTCCTCGCGGTCTCGGTGGGCTTCGTGACCCTCATCGGGACGGTGGTCACCGAGCGCGTGGTCGAGCCGCGGCTCGGGATCTACCGAGGGCCGGTCGTCGCGACCTCGGCGATCCCCCTCGATGCCCTCGAGCGGCGTGGCCTGCGGCGGGCGCTCGCGGTGGTGGTCCTGTTGGGCGTCCTCGTGACGTGGGGGATCGTGCCGGCGGATGGGGTCCTCCGCGACCCCGACCAGCCGGGGATCCTCGGGTCGGTCCTGGTCCGAGGGCTGGTCGCGCTCCTCGTGCTCTTCGGGATGGTTCCCGGTGTGGTGTATGGGGTGACGGTGGGGACGATCCGACGTGATGCCGATCTGTACGGCGCGATGCAGCGCGGGATGGAGGGGGTCGCGGGCTATCTCGTCATCGTCTTCTTCATCGCGCAGTTCATTGCGGTGCTGTCCTGGTCCAATCTCGCCGTCGTCGCGGGGGTGCACGGGGCCGTGGTCCTGCGGGCCCTCGATCTCGGCCCGATCCCGCTGCTGGTCGCCTTGGTGCTCGTCACCGCGATGTTGGATCTGGTGCTCGGGTCGGCGGCGGCGAAGTGGGCGATCCTCGCCCCGGTGCTCGTGCCGATGCTGATGCTCGTGGGCTACGCGCCCGAGCTCACGCAGACCGCGTATCGCGTGGGGGACAGTCTGACGAACATCATCACCCCGCTCGCCTCGAACTTCCCGCTCGTGCTGATGTTCCTGCGTCGCTATCACCCCACCGCGGGGGTCGGGTCGCTCACGGCGCTGATGCTCCCCTACACGCTGGCGAACACGCTCTGGTGGACCACGCTGCTCGTGGTCTGGGTCTGGGCCGGATGGCCCACGGGACCGGGGGCCCCACTCTTCCTCGGGCCCTGAGATGCGTGACGGATCCGCTCTGGCCTGGCGCGCTCGTCAGGCCCCGGTCCCGAACCAGTGGCGGCGCCCCCAGAGGGAGAGGTAGACGAGGGCGACGAGGGCCGGGACCTCGATCAGCGGTCCGACCACCGCCGCCAGCGCCTGCCCGGATGCGAGCCCGAAGGTCGCGACCGCGACGGCGATCGCGAGCTCGAAGTTGTTCCCCGCTGCGGTGAAGCTGAGTGCGGCGGTCGTCTCGTACGAGAAGCCGAGTCGGGCCGCGAGCCAGAACGAGGCCCCGAACATCACGATGAAGTAGACGAGGAGCGGGAGCGCGATCCGTGCGACGTCGAGCGGGAGGGCGAGGATTCGATCCCCCTGCATCGCGAACATCAGCACGATGGTGTAGAGCAGTCCGAGGAGCGCCGTGGGCCCGATGCGTGGGAGGAAGACCGACTCGTACCAGGAGGTTCCGCGACGCGCCAGGAGGATCCGACGCGTGAGATATCCGGCGAGGAGGGGGATCCCGAGGAAGATCGCGACGCTCTCCGCGATCGCGCGCATCGAGACGACGACCTCGGTCCCTGGGAGTCCGAGCCAGGTGGGGATGGCGGTGAGGAAGAGCCATCCGAGCAACGAGTAGGTCAGGATCTGGAAGATGGAATTGAGGGCGACGAGCAGGGCGGCGAGCTCGCCGGAGCCGCAGGCCAGCGTATTCCAGACGAGGACCATCGCGATGCAGCGCGCGAGCCCGATCAGGATCAACCCGTCGCGATAGGCGGGGAGGTCGGGGAGGAAGAGCCAGGCGAGCCCGAACATCAGGAGGGGCCCCACCACCCAGTTGAGCACGAGCGAGGTGGTGAGGACGCGGGGATCGGCCGCGGTCGCGCCGATCGCCTCATAGCGGACCTTCGCGAGGACGGGATACATCATCCAGAGGAGGCCGATCGCGATCGGTGCCGAGACGCCGGCGACCTGCATCGCGTCGAGGCGCGCGCCGAGGTCGGGGAAGGTGCGCCCGAGGAGGAGGCCGAGCGCCATCGCGAGGACGATCCAGAGCGGGAGCCAGCGATCAAGTGCGGAGAGGCGGGCGAGCACCCGGGCGTCGCTCGCAGCGATCGTGGGGGCGGTCATTCGAAGGTTGGGAGTGGGAGGGCGCGATGGATCTTCGCCGCGCGTGCCGAGATCTCGGACGGCGAGAGGGTCTCGAGCGGGAGGGCGAGGAGGGCCTCGATGCGCGCCTGCAGGGCCTCGTAGGTCGCGGCGAAGGCGGTGCGGACCTGCTCCGGCTCCGAGGCGTCGGCAGGGTCGGGGAGGCCCCAGTGCACGGTCGCGCGTGCCCCCGGCAGGATCGGGCAGGCGTCACGCGCGTTGTCGCAGACGGTGATCACGAGATCGAAGGGTTGGTCGCTGATGGCGTCAATCTGTTTCGGGATGCGGTCGCCCCACGTGATCCCATGGGCAGCGAGGACCGCGATGGCGCCGGGGTTCACCCGTGCGGCGGGGTGGGAGCCCGCACTCGCCGCGGTCACGCGGCCGGCGGTGCGCTGCGCGCCGAGGGTGGCGATGAGCGCCTCGGCGACCTGGCTCCGGGCGGAGTTCCCGGTGCAGAGGACGAGGATCTGGAAAGCCGTCATCGTAGAAATTCTAATTTGTGTGCGCGCAGGGGATGCGTCGCTCGCTGGTCGTAACGCAATCGGTACACATTCACCGCGCCACCGGCCCCACGATCGCCCACGTCGCGGGATCCTCGCTCCCGATCAGCCAGACCGAGTAGCCACGGAGCTTGTGGCGGCGCACCAGCTGCAGCTTCTCCTTGAAGGCGCGGGCGTCCTCGATCCACGCATGTTCGTATACCCCGTGGCGCTCCCACATCCCGACGAGCGCCCGCTGCACCGGATCCCAGCGGGGCACCCCACCGGCGGCGCGCATGATCCCCATCACGGTGGGATAGTCGATGTCGACGCCACGCAATCGGGAGCCCGTCCGCTCGTCGTAGTCGGTGAACCAGTAGTCCGAATACGCGGGGATCCCGAGCGAGAGCTTCTCGGGGGGGACGCCTTGCGCGAGCACGTAGCGGAGCGAGGCCTCCATCCAGGGATAGCCCGCGACGGGCCCCGGCGTGGTGCCCCCGGTGTGCTGCGCGTACGTCATGTACGAGAGGAAGTCGAGGGCGTCGGCGAGTGCCTTGTAGTCGTAGACCGCGCGCCAGTAATCCGACATGTAGTGGTGGTAGGGGAGCGCCCCCCGCACGTCGTCGGGGCGCGGCACCACGGCGGCCGAGAGCCGGCAGCCGGCGGCGTGCACCGAGTCGGCGGCCTCGCGCGCGAAGGCGGTGAAGGCGTCGCGATCGCTGACGTGCAGGTTCTCGAGGTCGAGCTGGATCCCGTCCGCCGTGAGCTCGCGGCAGAGCGCCGCCATGCTGCGCGCCGACGCGGTGCGCGCGGTGCGGTCGGTGACGATGTGATGGAGGATCCCGAGATCGAAGCCGGGGTTCATCACGAGGGGCATGAGCCGCACCCCATGCTGCTTGGCGATGGCGAGGATGCGCGGGTCGATCCCCCCGCGGATGGTCCCGCTGCTATCGATGCTATGGGCCTGTGGGGCGATGATCGTGATGCGCGACGCGTTGGCGGCGAAGCTCTGGATCCCGGCCGAGTCGTTCCGGATGTACCAGATGGCCTCGGCGGGGGGTTGGGCGCGGAGCGTCGCGGGGAGGGCAGACAGGAGGAGGAGGGCGAAGCGGCGCAGGGGCAGGGGCATCGGCGGAGGCGTGAGAGGGCGGTGGCGACCCATTATCTTTGATGAGGATCGCCCGCGGGGCAATCCGACCCGGTAGCTCAGCCGGTAGAGCAGCGGCCTTTTAAGCCGTAGGTCGTGGGTTCGAGCCCCACCCGGGTCATCTATGGTGAGTCGTCGCCTGCATCCGCTCGGCACCCTCCTCGCCGTGGTCGCGCTCCTCGTGGCGCCACTGCGGTCGACCGTGGCGTGCGATATGGCGCCGACGGCTCACACGGCACATGAGGCGCAGGCACATGTCGAGGCACCGGCTTCAGTGGCGGAGGCCGTCGATCATTCGGAGCATGCCGGTCATGAGATGGCCGTGGCAGTCCAATCCGAGGCGCCAGCGCCGAACCTCCCCCCATCAGTTCCGATGCCCTGTGACGATTTGGCGAGCTGCGCGATGATCGCACTCCCCCAGGGGGCGCTGGTTCGCAGTTTGCCGTCGACCCCGGCCGCCGCACCACGGATCACACTCGCCGGTGCGCCTGACGCACCGTCGCTCACGATCGAGCCGCCCCCTCCGCGCGGCTGAGTCGTCCAGCGGCACGTCTGTGCCGCCTCGCACGATCTGACGTCACGAGGTCATCGCGCATCAGGCGCGGTGCCCCATCGTGGCCCCTCCGGACGATTCTCATGACACGATACCTCTTGGTGCGTGCGGCGCGCTGGGTCACCCGATCGCTCCTCGGCGCAGTCGCCCTGTGCCCGGCGGCCCTCGCCGCCCAGACCGACTTCTACAACACCGATCGCGGGCGTCCGCTCCGCGTCGAGGACGCCCTCGTCGTCGAACGGCGTGCCTTCGAGTTGCAGGCGGCCCCCTTCACCTGGGAGCGTGTGCGCCGCGGCGCCTCGCACCTCGCGGTCGCTCCGGAGTTCGCGTGGGGGGTGCTCCCGCGGACGCAGATCGAACTCGCCCTCCCGATGCTCCGCACGGACGACGGGGTCGGCACCACACCGACCATCGGGCTCGGCGGGGTGGAGCTCGAACTCCTCCATCAGCTGAACGCCGAGACCACACGGTGGCCGGCACTCGCCCTCGGTGCGGGGGCGCATCTCCCCGTCGGCGGGATGGCGCCCTCCCGCACCCTCACCTCGGTGCGCGGGCTCGCGACGCGCACCCTCGGCTGGGGGCGTGTGCACCTCAATGCCACGATGGGGCTCGGTGATGATCTCCCTGCGACCGACCCCGGCGCGTCAGAGGCGGCGCGCTGGGAGGCTGGTGTGGCGGTCGATCACACCTTCTTCTTCCGTTCGCTCTTGGTCGGAGCGGACCTCGTCGCGCGGCGCGGCCAGTTCGCCGATGCGGCGACCCAGTGGCAGGCGGGCATCGGGCTCCGACAGCAGGTCACCCCACGTATCGCCTTCGACGCGGGGCTCCGGCGACGCGTCTCCGCCGGGGAGGCGGGATGGACCTTCACCACGGGGGCGGCCTACGCCTTCGCCAAGCCGTGGCGTCCTGCGGCGACCGCGCCGGCGCGACCTGCGGCCCCGGTACGCTCGGCACGCGGCACCGGCCCCGCGACCTCGCCCCCGCAGTGGTCGACGGTGCAGGATCAGTTCTATCAACAGGCGGCGCACAACTTTGTCTTCCGTCGCATGTACCCCGGTGCGGACCGCCTCTTTAACGCCTTCGACTTCGGGCACGCGGTCCTCTACGAGACGCTCTGGACACGTCCCGATCAGGCGGAGCGCCTCCTCGAAGGGCCCATCTACGCCACGCTGACCACGGAGGTGCTCTCGGCGCCACCACGGCTCCCCCTCGTCGAGGACGCGATCGAGCCGCTCTACGTGCGGCTCGCTCCCGAGGCAAAGGCGATGTTCGAGTGGGCGCATATCCTGCACCGACAGGTCTATGACGTCCTTGGCGATGAGCGCCTCTCGGAGGCCGCGAAGGATGCCGAGCTGCAGCGTCTCACCGCGTACTACCGATCGCGCCCCGATCTCGCCTTCAGCGCGCTCCCGAAGAACATGGCGCTGATGCAGGAGATGCCGTACTCCCTCGCCTTCCGGCAGCGCTATCCGAAGTTCAATGGTCTGATCTGGGCGTACCACTGGCTACAGGTCGGGATCTACGAGCCCCTCGTCGTCGGGAAGACGGCGGCGGAGCGGCAGGCGGGCGTGGCTGCTGCGGTGGCGCGATTCAAGCAGATGATCCCTGGCGCACCGGAGGGCTACCCTGGGCAGATGCCGATGACGGCGGCGATCGCGCCGGCCTTCACGGAGCGGTGGCCCACCCTCGCCATCATCTTCGACAACCTGCACTCCCTGCACGATGTGATCTCGGATATCCTCGCGAACCCAGCGGTGCCGCGCGCCGAGAAGCGGGCGCTGATCCTCGAGGCGGTCGATGCCTACCGCGACGACACGACCCAGATCATGACCGTGGAGGGGTGGAAGAAGATGTCGCTTGCGATGGGGGTCGAGAATCAGGGGGGGCCTGCCGTGGGATTCCTCCAGGTCCTTCCGACGCAGACCATGCCGCGCGGGATGGTGATGAAGCATGACAAGGACGGGAACCCGATCGGGGACCATCACCACCATCACTAGAGCAGAGCGGCATCCGAGGATCCTCCGTAGGGGTGTGCCCGAGGGCATGTCGGCACACCCCTACGGGGCCATCCGGCGCGACCTCATCGGTCAGGCGAGCACCGTCCACTTCATGGGACGCATCGCGGCGTAGCGGTCGTCGCGCAGTGCGCCCAGACGAGGCGCGCGAGATCGGCGATGAGCCGCTGCGCGGTCGCCCGATCGGGGATGGCACGCGTCAGGATCACCAGCACCAACGGGGCACGGTCCCGAGGATAGATGATCGCTGCGTCATGCGTCGTCGCGGTGATCCACCCGGTCTTGTGCGCGACCGGCACTCCCGCGGGAAGTCCCATCGGGATCTCGTCGTTGAACTCCTGCCGAAGCAGGGTCGCGCGCATCGCGGCGGTGGCCCACGACGAGGCGGCGTCGCCGCGCTCGATGGCGGAGAGGAGCCGGCCGAGTCCGCGGGCGGTGGTGACGTTGTTGCGACCCGCGTCGAAGGCCTTCTGATCCTCGACTCCGCGTCGCACCATGATGCCCTCGGCGCCCAGGGCGCGAGCGGTGGCGGTGATCCGCGTCGGGTCGAGTCGTTCGATCAGGACATTGGTCGCGAGGTTGCTGGAGCGGACGATCATCCGTTCGTTGAGCTCGCGAAAGGTGATCGGGGATCCGATGCGGTCGTAGAGCGAGGGATCGGAATCGCCGTCTCGAGCGAGGCGATAGGGGGATCCGTCGATGATCGAGGCGAAGGTGTTCACGAGTGGGAGCCGATCGTCGAGCGTGGTCGCGGCGGTGTCGACATATCGCATCAGCTCGACCATCACGGGCACCTTCATCGTGCTCGCGGCATGGAAGGTCACGGTGTCGTCGATGCCGAGGGTCTCGCCCGTCGCGAGGTCGTGGACATAGACACCGACCTGTGCGCCAGGGACCTCGGCGATGCGCGTGCGCAGCTGGGTGGTGAGCGGTGCGATTCGGGGAACGAGCGGCGCCGAGGGCGGCATGCATGCCGCGCCGATGAGGGCGATCAGGGGTAGCACGCGCAGTCTCATCAGGTGAACTTACGTCGGTGACTCGACTCGGGACCATCCTCGCGCTCGTGCTCCTCGCCGGCTGTGGTCGGACGGGGCTCCGGCCGCTCGTGACCCCGGGGGTCGTTCCCGAGTCGGCCGCGTCGGACGTCGTCGGGGTGCAGGCGACCTCGACGGGCGGGGCCATCCCCTTGGGCGAAGGGGCGCCGTTGGTCTTCGTCGAAGCGGAGCCGGTCGTCGTCAGCGGTGAGGCGGTGGGTGAGTCGGGCGACTCTTCGGTCGATGTCGTCGAGGCCGCATCGAGTCCCGCGTCCGTGACCACGCCGGTCTGGGATATCGATGTGGCCTCCTACGAAGGGCAGGACCGCGTCGCCTACTTCGTGAGCCGCTATACGGGCCCATCGCGGGCCACCTTCCAGCGGGCGCTCACCCGTCAGACGCGGTACGCGGAGCTGATCACCACCAAGCTCCGCGCCGGTGGGTTACCGGAGGACATGCTCTATCTCGCGCTCATCGAGAGCGCCTACGATGTGCATGCCTATTCGCGTGCGGCTGCCGTGGGGATGTGGCAGTTCATGACGACGACGGCCCGCGGGGTCGGGCTGCGTGTCGACTGGTGGGTCGATGAGCGGCGCGATCCCGTCCGCTCGACGGACGGGGCGATCCGGTTCCTGAACGAGCTCACCGAGACCTTCGGTTCGGTCTACCTCGCGGCGGCGGCGTACAACGGCGGGCCCGGGCGTGTGTCGCGAGGGCTCACACAGCACGCCACGGCGCTCGAGGGCACGGCCGGGGACGATCTCTTCTTCGGGCTCGCCGAGCGCGATGCGCTGCGGCAAGAGACCAAGGACTATGTACCGAAGCTCATCGCGGCGGCACTCGTGGGGAAGGACCCGGCACGGTTCGGCGTGCGAGGGGACGCCATGCTCCCCTTCCGGTGGGATTCCGTACACGTGCCGCCCGCCACCCCGCTCGCTGCGGTGGCGAAGGCGCTCGACATCCCGATCGATACGATCAGGGACTACAATCCGCAGATCCTCCGCGGTATGACGCCCCCGTCGGGGAATGCGCTTTACCTACGCGTCCCCATCGGGACGGTGGAACGATTCGCCGAGGGATTCGACGCCCTCGAACTCGATGAGCGGTCCGCCGTGCGCACCGTCGTCTCCAAGAAGGGGGACTACGTCGCCAAGATCGCGCAGGCGAATGGTCTGACCGCGCGGCAGCTCAACTGGTATAACCCCGGATTACGTCGCTTGAAGAGCGGGACTCTGGTGACGGGGCAGCGTGTCCTGATCCCACGCCGGGATGTGGTCGCGGCCGCGCGGGACATCCCCGATCCCAAGGTCGAGCGCTACGGCTCGTCCGCGGCGCGGATCCATCTCGTGAAGAACGGGGAATCGCTCGGGTCGATCGCGCGGCGCTACGGGACGAGCGTCCAGCGCCTCAAGTCGTTGAATCGGATCTCAGGCTCGGTGATTCGGCCGGGGCAGAGGCTGAGAGTCAGGTAGTGGCTGACACCTGATACCTGCTCTTCCCGCCTTCCTTCGCCAGCAACCGGATCCCCTCGATCCGCATCCCCTTATCCGCGCTCTTCGCCATGTCGTAGACCGTGAGCAGGGCGACCGAGACCGCCGTCAGCGCCTCCATCTCCACGCCGGTCGTCCCCACGAGGCGCACCTCGGCTTCGCAGCGCACGCTGTGCGTCGCCTCCTCGAGCTCGAAGCGGACCTGCACGTCGCTCAGCATCAGCGGGTGACAGAGCGGGATCAGCTCGGCCGTGCGCTTGGCCGCCATCACCCCGGCGACCCGCGCGACGCCGAGCACGTCCCCTTTGGCGATCTGCGCATCCCGCACGGCGACGAAGGCCTCGGGGCGCATCACGATGCGGCCCTCGGCGAGGGCGCGGCGCACGGTGGCCGCCTTGTCGCTGACGTCGACCATCGAGGCAGAGCCATCGGGGGCGAGGTGGGAGAGTGGGGCGGTGGGATCGGTAGGCATACGACGTGAGCGTGGTGGGGGGACCGTCAGCGGGTCAGACCGCGTGACCGGCGAGGGCGAAGACCAGGCGTGCGGTGATCAGCTGGGGATTCACGTTCCCCTCGGCGAGGCGCTTGGCCTGCTCGACCTCGGGGATCGCGCGGACTGCGCGACGGGCGGTGGGCGCATCGCCGCGCTGTGCGGCGTCACGCGCGCGCTCGTGGAGCAGCACGGTGAGCGCATCGAGCACATCGCTGAAGCTCCCACGCGCCTTGGAGGAGGAGCTAGAGATCGCCGCGCGGAGCATCGCCTCGCGCCCCGTCTCGGCGGCGGTCAGCAGCTGCCGCGCGCGATCGACCGCCACCGAGCGATCCACCGCACCGATCAACGCGCCGGGCGCACCACCCGCCATCCGGACGAGGTCGGTCGTCGATCCGGATGGGAGCAGGGGCTTCACCAGCGCATCGTCGATGAAACGACGGACCGTCGACTCCGGGAGGGCGGGGATGCGGAACGAGACGACGCGCGAGCGGATCGTGGGAAGCAAGGAGCCCGGTTCGCTCGACGTGAGGATGAAGGTCGTGTCCGCTGGCGGCTCCTCAAGGAGCTTGAGGATGGCGTTCGCCGTTTCGGGGTTCGCCTCCTGCGGCACCATCCGTTCGGCATCACCGAAGATGAAGACCTTCCGCCGCGCGAGCGAGGGGGAGAGCGCCGCGAGTCGCGTGATCAATGTGGCGACATAGCGATAGATCCCGGTCGAGCCTTCGGGGCGCGGGTACAGGCCGTGTGCCGCGACCCGCTCCTGGATCTCGGTGCGATACGCCTCATCGACCTCATCGCCATCGACATCGCCGGCGATCCGCTCGCGCGGGAAGAACCAGCGGAGGTCGGGATGTTGGAGCTCGCTCGTGAGGCGGCACTGCGTGCATGGGCCGCAGGGACCATGCGGCGCCTCGCAGAGCAGGCGGTGCCCGAGCCAGAGGGCGAGTCGCTGCTTGCCGATCCCCTGGGGTCCCTGGAGCAGGAGGCTCGCGGGGAGCGTCCCCTGATCGGCGAGCGTGGCGAGGCGTGCCTGCAGCGCCTCATGGCCATAGAGCGGGACGAGTGGCACTAGCGGGTGGTCGCCGCGCGACCGGTCAGCTCATCGACGTGGATGCGGAAGAGGATCGCCCGCTCGGGGAGCAGGTCCTCGGGGGTGAAGGCCTCCGGCACGACCTGCCGGACCATCTCGACCCCCGTGGCGTACTGCGCCCGCTCCACCTCGCTTCCATCCGCGCGCAAGAGATAGACCGCCCCCTTCACGACGACCGAGCGCCAGTCGAAGCGAGCGTCGATCTCATCGACCTCGAACGCCACCCACCGGTTGTGCGAGAGGGCTTCGAGCTTGGTCCCCGGCGTGGTGCGGCCGTAGAGCCAGCCATTGGCATAGGTGTAGTGGATCGGCTCGATGTCGAGTCGATCCTGGTGCGCGAAGGCGAGGTGACCGACCTGATTGCGCGCCAGCAGGGCGAGGGCGCCGTCGCGGGTGAGCTCGCGGAAGGTCGGTCGTGGCGTCGGCATCGTCGGATCTCCCGTCAGACGGTCAGGGCGCGATAGGCCGCGCAGACCCGCTCGAGTGCCTCCTCTGGCGTCGCACCGTCTGCCGAGAGGTGGCCCATCTTCCGCCCCGGGCGAGCCTCGTGCTTCCCGTACAGATGCACGCGGACCCCCGGGATCGCCAGCGCCCTCGTGAAATCCGGGGCGCGGTGTGCCCAGAGATCGCCCAAGAGATTATGGATCGCGGCGGGGCGCACGACCGCCGTGGCCCCGAGCGGGAGTCCCGTGATCGCCCGGACGAGCTGCTCGAACTGGCTCGTCGGGTGCGCCCGCTCCGAGTGGTGATAGGTGTTGTGCGGGCGCGGGGCCAGCTCGTTCACGAGCAGCGTACCATCGCGCAGCACGAACATCTCCGTCGCGAGGAGCCCGACGATCCCGAGTCGCTCGGCGATCCGCTGCGCGAGCGTCGTGGCCTGCGTCTCGAGCGTGGCATCGACGCCCGAGGGGGTCACCGCCCAGGTGAGGACGCCATCGGTGTGGAAGTTCCGCGAGGTCGGGTAGGCGACCATCGTCCCATCGGCCCGGCGCGCGACGAGCACGCTGAGCTCCGTCGCGATATCGAGGAAGGCCTCGACCACGCAGACCGGGGCCCGCAACGTCTCGAACGCCTTCGCCCCCTCATCCGACGTGCGAACACGGATCTGCCCACGGCCGTCATAGCCCCCCATCGCACTCTTCACGATCGAGCGACCGAGCTCGGCCACCGCGGTGCTCGTGCTCGCGGCATCGCGCACGGTGCGGAAGGGGCCGAGGGGGAAATCGTTCGCGAGCAACCATTCCTTCTGCCGGGCACGCTCCTGCACGATCACCACCGGCTCGACGCCGGGATGAAGCGGGGCGATCGCGGCCACCGCCTCGAGCGAGGCGCGCGGGATCTGTTCGATCTCGAGGGTCACGGCGGAACAGCCGCGTGCCAACTCGGCGGCCGCGATCGCATCGGCCCAGGGGGCGGTGATCAGATGCGAGGCGACCGGTCGGGCGGGGCAGTCGCGCTCGGGATCGAGCACGCGCACGTCATAGCCCATCGTACGGGCCGCCATCGCGGTCATGCGGCCGAGCTGACCGCCGCCGAGGAAGCCGAGGGTCGCGCCCGGCGGGACGGGCGCCGGCGTCATGGGAGGGTCTGCGCGCGGACGGTCTCGGCGCGCGCCGCACGCCAGACACGGAGCCGCTCTCGCACCGCGGCGTGATGCGCCCCGACGATCTCCGCCGCGAGCACCGCGGCGTTGGTCGCGCCGGGCTTCCCGATCGCGAGGGTCCCCACGGGGACACCGGCGGGCATCTGCACGATGGAGAGCAAGGCGTCGATCCCGTTGAGCGCGGTGACATTCACCGGGACACCGAGCACGGGGACCAAGGTCTTGGAGGCGACCATTCCCGGGAGATGCGCCGCGCCCCCAGCGCCGGCGATGATCGCGAGCAACCCACGCCCCTCCGCGGCCTCGGCGTAGGCGAACATCTCGTCGGGGGTGCGATGCGCCGACACGACCTTCGCCTCGAAGGGGATCTCGAGCTCCGTGAGGAGGTCGCAGGCGGCGCTCAGGGTCTCGTAGTCGGTCTTGGAGCCCATGATGACACCCACGAGGGGCGAGGCGGAGGCGGTCATCTGAGAAAAATAGCGGGTCGGGGCCCCGTCCGACTCACCGTGCCGGGGCCTTGATCCGAGACATCCCCCCGTCGACCGGGATCACCTGGCCCGTCACCCAGTCGCTCGCCGGATCGAGGAGCCAACGGGCCGGCGCCACGAGATCCTCCGCTCGCCCGATCCGCCCCGCCGGGTGCATCGCCACCGAGGCGGCGAGCGACGCCGGGTTCCCGGTGATCCGCGCCGCGAGCGGGGTCTCGACGAGGCCCGGGGCGAGCGCATTCACGCGGAGCTTCCGCGGCGCATAGGTGGCGGCCGCACTCCGCACGAGCCCGGAGACGGCCCCCTTGGCCGCGGCGATCGCCTCATGGTTCGGGAGCCCGGTCTCCGATGCCGCGCTCGAGAAGAGGAGCACACTCCCGCCATCGGTCATCACACGCCCCGCCGCCCGCACCGCGGCGAAGGCGGTCTGCACATTGAGGCGCAGCGTCTCGGCGAGCTCCCCCTCGGAGGTGAGATGCGCGGGCTTGAGGAGGATCGACCCGACGGCGTTCACGATCCCCGCGACGCGGCCGTGGCGGGCCTTCGCCTCGGCGACGAGCGATTCGACCGCAGCGAAGTCGGAGGCCTCGACCTGATGCGCCTCAGCACCGAGCGCGGTCGCCAGCGGGGTGAGTTTCTCAAGGGTGCGGCCCGCGAGGACGAGCGTGGCACCGTCGGCGGCGAGGGACTCGGCGAGGCGGGAACCGATCCCGCCCGCGGCGCCGAGGATGATGAAGGCCCCGGCGTCGGCCAGGGGGCGTGAAGAGGAGGGCATATGGGGGCGAACGATTGGTCGTGACACACCGTTCCGTGAACGACAGCGGGCCCATCACGACTGGCGTGAAGGGCCCGCACACGAGAGCGACCGCGACAGGACTCGAACCTGTGACCCGGTGATTAACAGTCACCTGCTCTACCAGCTGAGCTACGCGGCCAGAACCTGAAAAACTACCCCTATCAGGGACGAGCTTCAACCCTTCCGAGGGCGCCCTCGGGGCCGGCTCGCTGGGAGCGCGGTTCCCTGGGGGGCTCCGGCACCCCCCCTGAGCAGGGGCGCCAAGAACCGCCCCGTATGCGAGGCCGGCACCTGCATGATCTCCTCCGGCGTCCCCATCGCGACCACCGTCCCCCCCGCGTCGCCTCCCTCGGGACCCATGTCGATCAGCCAATCGGCCCGGGCGATCACGTCGAGGTTGTGCTCGATCAACACCACGGTGTGGCCCGCCTCGACCAGCCGATCGAGCACATCACAGAGCACCTCGATATCGCGCGCGTGGAGTCCCGTCGTGGGCTCATCCAGGAGATAGAGCTTCCGCCCGCGCTGTTTGGCCGCGAGCGCGAGTTCGCGCGCGACCTTGAGGCGCTGTGCCTCGCCACCGGAAAGCGTCGTCGCCGGCTGACCGAGGCGGAGGTAGCCGAGGCCGACCTGCTGCACCTGCCAGAGCGCCTGGCCGAGCTTCTCCTCATGCGGGAAGAAGCGGATCGCCTCGTCGACGGTCATCTCGAGGACATCGGTGATCCGTTTCCCCAGGTAGGTGACGTCGAGGACCTCCGGCTTGTAGCGCGTCCCGCCGCAGCTCTCACAGGGGACGAAGACATCGGCCATGAAGACCATCTCGACCTCGAGCGCCCCGGCCCCCTCGCAGGTGTCGCAGCGCCCACCGGCCACGTTGAACGAGAAGGTGCCCGCCGTATACCGACGCTGGCGCGCGAGCGGGAGGTCGGCGAAGAGCTTCCGGATCTCGTCGAAGGCCTTCACGTAGGTGACGGGGTTCGAGCGGGGGGAGCGACCGATCGGTTCCTGATCGATCAGCACCACCTCGTCCAGCAACTCGGCGCCATCGAGACGCTCGTATTCGCCGACCGTCTCGCCGAGGTGTTGGCGCGCACTGTGCTCGCCGGTCAGCCGATGCTCAAGTGCGCGGTAGAGGATGTCGTGTACGAGGGTGCTCTTCCCGGATCCGGAGACCCCGGTGACGACGGTGAGGGTGCGCAGCGGGATCCTCGCGGTGACATCGCGCAGATTGTGGGCGCGTGCCCCGCTGATGGAGAGCCACTGCGGTCCCGCGCGACGGCGCGTCTCGGGGCGCGGGATGGTGCGCGCCCCCGTGAGGTACTGCCCCGTGAGCGGGGACTCTGCGGCGCGCGACGTTGGCCCACTGAAGACGAGCTCGCCGCCATGCGTCCCGGCGCCGGGCCCGAGCTCGAGCATCCAGTCGCTCATCCGCATCGCCTCGAGGTCGTGCTCCACCATCAGCACGGTGTTCCCGCCGTCGCGGAGGCGCGCGAGGAGCCCGAGGAGGCGATCGAGATCGCGCGCATGGAGCCCGATGCTCGGTTCATCGAGCACGTACAACGTGTCCACGAGGCGCGCGCCGAGGGAGTTGGCGAGCCCGATCCGCTGGGCTTCGCCACCGGAGAGGGTGCGCGTCGCGCGATCGAGCGAGAGGTAGGTGAGCCCCACGTCACAGAGAAAGGCGATGCGGTCCCGCGCCTCGCGCAGGATGTGCCCCGCGATCGCGCTCTCCTGCTCGGAGAGGGTCAGGGCATCGATCCAGGAGCGCAACGTCCCGACCGGCTTGGCCGCGACGGCGGCGATCGTCTCGCCTCCCACGCGGACCTGCAGCGCGGCGGATTGGAGCTTGGTGCCACCGCAGGTGGTGCAGGTCTGCGCCGTCTGGTATTGCCGCAGGAAGACGCGGATGTACTGCTTGTACTTCTTGGGTTCGAGCGCGGCCAAGAAGGGGAAGATCCCCACGTAGCCCTTCGCCTTGCCGTGCAATAAGCGCTCCCGCTGCGCCGTGGTGAGCGACTGCCAGGGACGATCGAGCGGGATCCCCTCCTTCTTCGCGAACTCGGCGAGGGCGCGCCGCTTCCCCTCGTAGCGCGGCATCGTCCAGGGGTGGAGCGCGCCGTCGCGGAGGGAGCGTTCGGGGTAGGGGACGATCAACGACGCGTCGTACTCGAGGGTCGCGCCGAAGCCGTTGCAGGTCCCACAGGCGCCGCGCGGATTATTGAAGGAGAAGAGCTGTGGCGTCGGGGCGGGGGCCACATAGCTGTCGTCGGGACAGCGGAAGGCGGTGGTGAAGCGACGCACGGTCGCATCGGATGCGCCGGTTGGGCCAGCCGCCGCATCGCCGATGAGCACCACCGCATCGCCATCCCCCTCCGCGAAGGCGGTCTCGAGGGCCTCCACCAATCGCGATCGCCCCTCCGCGCTGATGGCGAGTCGATCGGTGACCACCGCGAGTGATGTCACCTTCGCGAGGTTCGGCTTCGCCTTGGACAGCGCATCGAGATGATGGACCGCGTCGTCGATGAGCACGCGCAGGAAGCCCTTCGCCTGCAGATGCGAGACGATCTGCGCGTGCGTGAGCTTGGACGAGCGCGCGAAGGGGAAGGCGATGTGGAGGCGCGTCCCGGCGGGGAGGGCGAGCAGCTGCTCCGCCACGCGCTCCGCCGACTCGGGCCGCACGACGCGATCGCAGGTGAGGCAGTGCGTGCGGCCGACGCGGGCCCAGAGCAACCGCAGATAGTCGTAGATCTCCGTCGCCGTCCCGACGGTGGAGCGTGAGGTCCGCGTCGGGTTCTTCTGTTCGATCGCGACGGCGGGGGAGAGCCCCTCGATCCGGTCGACATCGGGCTTGGGCATCCGCTCGAGGAACTGCCGCGCATAGTCGGAGAGGGACTCCACATAGCGGCGCTGCCCCTCGGCGTAGATGG
>SXGQ01545938.1_pt1 | contig 21757 bp, 36 predicted proteins | sample 3178371 | NCBI WGS metagenome assembly SXGQ01 (sample SAMN11356859, study PRJNA531348) | freshwater metagenome | isolation source: freshwater sample F1-20 | place: China: Fuxian Lake, Yuxi | collected 2017-12-25 | reverse complement strand
TACTTTTAATATCTTTGTCACCGTGCTGTTGACCGAGTGGGGAGTGTGGGTTAGCATTACCGATTCTATTGAGTAGATCGTTAAAGCCAGAGTCATTCTTATGAGTCACTCCTGCTATTCCTGATACAAAATTGGGAGCGCCTATAATCTCTTCGATGTCTGGATTGGCCTCGAGAAAATCAATTTTCTGTTGATAGTTAAAGAATTCCTCAAAAACTTCTCCTGTTTCTTTGAGTCTAAATTCGTATATAGGCATTAATAATCTTCATCTTCTATCAGATCTAAAAGGGTGCTTTTTGCTTTAGAACGAAGAGCAGATCGAAGCCGCTTCTCACTCAAATGCTGACGATGATCGTGTGATGTATTTTTCGAGTCGTCATATTCTTCATTGTATTTTCTAAAACGCTTAACCGTGTTGCTCATTTGGAATTAACCCTGGAAAAGCTTCGTTAATTGTTGCGATGTTGAGTCCTTCGACTTTCTTATCCTTGACTGCAATCAAAAGATTTGCATCCTTCGGATGAAGAGATTCGAGAAGACCGATGAAAAGCATTTCGCGCTGAACTTGTTTAATGTCAGGACGATTGCCGCTGAGGTAAAGAGGAAGTGTACGTGCCTCTTGATAGAGTCTTCCTTCGCTGTCGAGCACTTCGCTCGGCTTATAAGGAGGAGCTCCTTCTGGTAGCCACCATCCTACGTTAGGATGGAATGCCAATTCAAGGATATACCGAAGTGTTTCATTATCATACTGACGAAGGAGAGAAACCTTTGTCTGTACATCCTTGGCTTCCTTGACAAGATCAAGGATCTCTGAGATCGCTAATGTTCTTTGCATATTAAAACTCGTTAATGCTTTCTAATAGGAGTTTGAGACGACGTTCGATAAAGTAGTTGAAGAGTTTATCTCTTCCTTTACCAGCTTGCTGCTCGTACTGCACGAGCACTTCCTTCTTAATATCAGGAGGAATGAAGTTGAGATCAACGAGCTGCTGATTGCGAAGGTAACCGCGCAGCATCTTCTCGTCACAGAATTCCTTTGGATCTGAGTTGAGCCACTGATCTAATTTTTTCTGACTAATAGGTTTCTGTCTGGCACCGACAACGAACGTGTCATCTGCTGACAAGAAGTTAGGAACGCCGTCTCCAGTATCACCGCGAATGATATGTTCTTTGATGAACTTATCGACGTCGTTTGTCTTACGCCACTTCTTCTGTACAGGATCAAACTGCTGTACGTTCATGTAAGCTTGAAGCTGCACAAAGTCTTTGTCACCAGAAAGAATCAAGATCTTCTCGTTGGTATTGCCATAGGTTTGTGCAAGAGTGCCGATGATGTCATCAGCTTCGGCGCCATCGACACGAATGACTCGATAAGGAAAGTAATCCTTCAGTTCGTCGCGGACTTTATTGAGAGTCTCGAATACGACAGTCCAGTTGATCTCGGACTTCTCACGATTCTTACGACGATTGGCTTTGTAATAGGGAAATACTTGACGGCGCCAGTTATTACCAGCATCGCATGCAATAATCATCTCGCCGAATTCGTCCTTAAACTTGACATTATAAGCGCGAACAGAGTTTAGCACCATGTGTCGTAAAAGATCTTCTTCGATATCTGCATTCGTGTGGTTTCCAAGTTGTATCATTAGATTGGAAATCATAACCTGCGAAAGGTCCATAATAATCATTTCAATTTCTCACTCTTCATCTGGTAAAGTATACGTATATTCAATTGTACTGTCTTCATTATATCTAAATTCAAATATGTTGTCAGACATATTATGAAATGGATGCTCGAGATTATACTGTCTGTGCAACAATGCCTTGATGCCTTCCATGACTAAGGCTACATCTTTGATGTATTTATCGTCATTGATATCTACGCCGTAAGCTCCGAACATATTAATTATGTCAGGAATCATATCATTCATGACTCCAGCCACGTGTTCTTTACGAGTCTGAGTAACCTTATCATGAATTTCGTCCAAGTTCTGAGGAGGCACATCTTCCCGCTTGAAACCTGGAAATAAGATTACGTTGTCCGTCATTTAATAACCCTTAGTAGAATAGTGTCTTGATTGATTCGGCCATTCGGCTTCGACTCTACGGTCTTGATCTCGTCCATGAACTTGCGTAGGCTGACTTTACCAGCACCAAGCAATGCTTGAATAGAAACATCAGGCTTACGCAAGCTTTTGCTTGTAGAGATTTCGACATCATAACCGATCAAGGTAGTGCCCTTCACTTGGATTCCAGCTGGACCACTCGAATCGTATCGAGCCAACTTCTTGTATTTGGTGTTGTAAGCCCATAGCTGTGTACATCCTACGATCTCTGCTGGATGAACAGAGACAATCTTGAGTGAAGGCTCTTCCTTCTGGTATTTAAGGTTCTTGACCAGATCGACAGCAGACTTTGCTTTCTTCTCACGTGGCTTACGAACCTTAACAGCCTTCTTGTTATTTACATAACGATCGATGTCACCGAAGAAACTCTGCCAAAAGTTAATCCAAAACTTCAGACGCTTGCCGAAAGCTTCTTGAACTTGCTCGTCATTCGACATAATCTCTGTATATTGAGGACGATAGTAGTCAGCTACGATGCCGAGAATCTGTGCGTTCAGTTCGTTCGCTTGACAGAAGGTGTACATCGAGAACTCTTTGCCATCGATGACATTATCGAGTTCTTCTTCGAGGCTCGTGATGATGTAGTTGGCTTTCTCACGAATGCGAGCTTGAATGTCGACGACAAGCTTTGGAGCGTCTTCGACTTCTTCGACAATCTGAGTGGCTGCCGCAAGGAGATTCTTTACACTATCATTGAAGTAGTCGAGATTCTTTTGCGGCAGCTCATTGCCATTCAGGAGAATACGTGCAACGTTACCAAGAGTCTTGGAAATCCTCCACTTTGGAAGCTTGCGTAGGAGTGCGAGTTGGTCCTTGGTATAATTCTTCTTGGCATAAGTGAAGAACCAGTCGCGCGACTGATCATCAGATGCCATATAGTTATACCAATTCAAGGCATTACTATAGCCATCGATTACGATGGGTTCTGAGCCATAGGCTTTGTCATCGATCGACCGAATAGCCGCACGAGAGATCTGTTTGGGTTTAGCTTTCACCTTAATGACCATGTTTACCTCTGTAGTTCCTTGTTTGTATTATTCAATCTACTACAGTTTTGATAATTTGTACATGTTTATTTTCATAGGTCGATTTTATAATTAAAACTTGGACCACCGACGGGTGTATATTGAGTTGCGTTTGGCTCCCAACCAGGAGTTCCAACGACTGGTTCCCACTTCTTGTCGATATGTTCCTTCTTGACATATGACCACTTACGAGAAGTTTCCATGGCAATTTCCATACCATGCTCGAGCAACTGAGTGTGTACAGCATCGTGTTCGTACATCTCTACGTCATCGAAGACGAAGACAGCGCCAGGATCTGACCGCTCAAGGAAGAATGCAATCTCGGCATCGAGAGCTTCAAGCGTGTGAGGACCATCGAAGTGGACTACGCTGTACTTATTGACAAGACTCTTATGCTCTGCATAGACAGGAACACCATCTGCATAACGAGTGAAGAACTCGGTGTCTTCGAGGTTGAACATATAGAAGTTGACGTTCTTCTGACGGCAATACAGATACATGTTGATCATGCATACGTCGCGCATCTCATTCGTATAGTCGCAACGCCCTTCCTTAAAGATCTCATCGCGATAGTATTCGATGTTACCGTACGGATCGATACCAAAGACCGGTTTTGCAGGAGTTTGATCACTCTCAACAAGACCGTCGATGATAAACTTTAAACCTCCGCCGAGGCGAACACCAACTTCAACCGCTGCGCCCTCTACTCCTTTTGATCGAATAGCTGCATCGGTGAGTACTTCGTAGTTTGCACTGTCTGTGCCGAATTGTGCTTGGATCTGATGGATCGATACTGGTTGTTGTGACATTATGTAACCTTACCTCTGTTTCTGATATATTTAGCAATCATATGCATAATAGCTTGGTGGACGTCTTCTGCTGCTTCGTATTCTTGAATATCAACGTGCAAAGAAATATCTGCGAGTTGAGCGCACTTATTATCTGGTGAAAATCCTGTCAGAGCAATAGTCTTTATTTTCAAAGACTTAGCAGTCTCAATTGCCTTGACAACATTTGGAGAATTACCACTCGAAGAAATGGCCACGAGTACATCGCCTTCTTGTCCGAGTGCATCGAGCTGGAACGAGTAAACATCGTCGTAAGAGATGTCATTCGCCACGGCTGTCATGAGTGGAATATTTGCTGCCAAAGAAATAACTCTTGGACGCAGTCCACCTTTCTTACAACCTTTGGTATAGTCGCATGCCCAATGCTGAGCGATGGAAGCAGATGCACCGTTACCAATTGTATAGATGTTATTCCGATGATTGGAAATGCTTGTCAGCCAAATAAGTTCGGCAGCTTTTTTAAATTCTTCATGATCGATACTTGCAAAGCCGATATTAATCAAGCCCATATGATCGAATATAATGTCAGTCTCGATAGACAATTCTTGCTCCTTCATGTGAGATGCCTACATCAAGGCATGTTCTGTCTGAAAATTCTTGGCGGATCAAGTTTTTTTGATCTGTGATTGCTAGCATGTATCCGCCGCCTCCTGCTCCGAGCAGTTTAGATCCGAATGCTTCTGCTGATTGGCATCGATCGTACATACTATCTATCTCTTCTGAAGAGATGCCTTCAGTCATCTGTTTCTTTAATATCCATGCAGAGTTCAACAATCCACCGTAGTCAAATGGATTTACAGCTTGAGTGCTTTGCATATCTGCCATATGAGCGAGCTCACGAATTACAAATGTCTTGGCTTCGAAGTTAATCTTATCAAGAATCTTTGCTGCATGATGCTCTACGTTTGTAGGAATCAAGATCATATAATTCTCGATTCCCATTGTATCTAAACGCTTTACAGTAATATTACCGCTATTCGAATATTGAATGTAGTTCATACCACCGAAGGCAGATGCAAACTGATCTTGCATGCCAATCTTCCAACCGCATAGATCGATCTCGATGTGGCAAGCAGTCTTTGCGATGAGATAAGGGTTTACGTATTCGTAACCAAGATATGCTGATAGCGCTTTAATCAAGGCACAAGTAAAGGCAGACGATCCACCAAGACCGTTGCCGATCGTAGGGATGTCTGCGAATGATGTGATCTCGATGTTGGATTTGATACCGAAGAATTTCAAAGCGTTCTTGACGATATCGTTCTGAAGATCCTCGACGTTCTCTACACACTCTTGTTTCGAATAAGAAACTTTGATATGGTCGTGAGGAGTGTGCATGACTGCTACATAGACATACCTGTCGATGGCAGTTGAGATGGTTGCTCCACCCCATTGTGCAAAGTGGGCGGGGATATCACTACCCCCGCCGAAAAAACTAACTCTGAGTGGTGCTTTGGCCAATATCACGGTGTTGTTCCTTTAACGAAGCGATGAGTCCCTTCCACTTGGGAATGACAGAATCCCAACCGAAGCGAGTGTCTGCGTAGGCTTTGACGAATGACATCATGTTAGTAATGTCGTTGTTCTGCACGTTCTCGATGGCATACATCAGAGTGTGAGCAAAGATATTAGCATGCAGATTTGGATTCTCATGGTCGCCATCATACTGGACAGTCAATCCACCCGACGTGTCAGCCAAAGCAGAGAAGTTAGGATGTACTGCAAGACAACCTGCTGACATCGCTTCAATCAAAGAACGGCACGAAGTTTCCGGCCAGATACAAGGATACGCAAAGATGTGAGCTTTTTGATATGCGGCACGTACTGTCTCCTGATCTGCCCAACCATGATAGTTAATTTGTGGGTGCTCCTTCATCCGATCGAAGATAGGCTTGTACGCTTCGTCGCGTCCCTCCCAACCTGGACCATAGATGCCGAATGAAGAGAAGACATCTAACTCGATGTTAGGATATTTCTCGGCGAGAGCGCAAAAGACAGGAACCAGAATCTCCAGTCCACGATGAGGCGTGGACGTATAAATGAGACGTATCTTGTCCTTTGGCTTGTCAACGAGTGGAATAGGCTCGATGCCTGTTTCGATAACTGTTGAATGATTGCTATATGGAACTCCAAGATAATCACGATACTGTTGATACTGCCAGTTAGAGCTGAAGACCAACTTTTGAAAGCGAGCTCGAGAAGCTGGATCTTGAAGGTGTGAAGCTTCCGGATCACCGGCGAGATCATGTAAATGATAGATCTTAATTCGGTCAGGATCGAGGTCGCGGACGCGAGCAGTGATAATTTGGACACCATCGAGTTCATCACTTGAAAGTCGGTGGAAGAGATTTCGAGTGGTAAGTTCTGTTCCACCATTCGAGTCCTTGTTCAGTTCGTTCAGTTCAATCTTATCTTGGTTATTCATTATTATTCCTTAGTAGCGTTCAGCAATTCCATATCTTCATCGTAAAAGAAGAACCCATCGCCGATTGCCTTATCATCGACCCATACGTCGTATGATGGCTTTCCGAGACGGACTTCATGGAACTTGCATCCCCAATCTTTTAGTTGTTTTGTAGTAAGTTCGGTCCAGTCGATTCCCGATCCTGAACCACGGGCTGTCCAATAGATGATGGTATTGCCCTGATCGTATAGTTTATTTATCTTCTCGATACGATGCTTAAATGGAGTTGCCAATCCATAGCGATGTTGACCATCTGTATATGGTGTTTTACAGATGGTCTGATCAATGTCTACCATGTAGATCATTCGTGGACCATGTATCCAAGGATCGAATCATAGCGAAACGATCTCCAGCCTTTGTTTTCAATATCCCATACGGCGAGTACATCTGGATTTGGAGTTTTCTTTTGCACGGCTTCTTCAAGATCAGTTTGTACTGGAAGAAGATCTGGTTTCAGCGTGCAGATTAACTGACGTTCTGTTCCATCCTTCTTTACGAACAAAACATTAACTACATTTTCAAACAGTGTTTTCTTGAGATATTCATTCTGCCAAGAAGCTTCGTTCTGGTCTGTCGTACCATTCAACGAGTTTGTCATAACCACCTACCTTTTCTGTGTCAATTATAATGAAAGGAACTGTTCTTACGTCTGGAAAGTTTTCCATAAACTCTTCGCGCGTAATATCTTTTCCTATCTTCTTCTCTATATACTGTTCTCCTTTATTTGTAAACAAGTTTTTCGCTTGTACACAAAAGGGGCAGTTGTCTTTCGTATAGATTAGAATATTCTTATTCATCGCTTGTCGCTTTGCTGTAAATACCTGTTGATCGATTTTTTGGATTACCCCAAACGCCATTCGCACGCACTTTAATAAAGCGCATGTTAGATTGCGGACCAGGAACAGTAATCCATGGATTCTGGCCTTTGCGCCAAGCTTTTAGCTTATTGTAGGCCTTTTCGCCTTCGCTACGATCTTGACGAACTTCTTTCACGCCAGCCACGATCGAACGCCGTTGGCCTTTCGATACGACTGTCTTGCGTGTTCTCTTCTTACCCATTATAACACCTCATTTTTCTCAATTAATGTCAACCCGTTTTCTCGGTCTATATACTGATACTCAACTTCTGTAGGATCCCATTCGGTGATGGCATCAAACACATCTTGAATATTTAATGTGCTGCACGTGTAAACATCCAGTTGAGCCATTGCAGGCTCGCATTCGTCCCATACATGTAGAGCAATATGACTGGTCTCGATGATAGTCACGGCAGTCAATCCGCGATTACCTACCATATCAGAATACACCGTGTATGGTCCCATTAAAATTTTCATATCAATCTGATTGACCAGCTTCTTCATCCACTCATCGATCGCCGATGTGCACTGTGGAGGATTGTTCAGCTCTGCTCTTACAATCAAATGCTTGTGTTCTAGTACCTTACCCACCTCATAAATTCTCCTGTTCGGGGTTGAAAAGTAAAGCCTTCACGTGGCTTGCTTGAATTTTACAAGACACCCAAGTATTATAATACTGAGGATCTAAGATAGCATCTGTATCGAATATATATTTCGTTTCGAAATAATTACATTCTCCGCGACCCTTGCAGAGTCTTAAGATCGTTCTACGAAAGTTATCTTTTCCGTAGAGATCAATATCTTCTTTGAGGGAAGTAGAAGACCCGTAGTAGTCTCGCCAATCGGACTCCACGCGAAGCTTCTTTCGTTTGCCTTTGACAGTTTTGTATCCGGCTTTTGTCAGATACTTACGACCTATATATTTCCTGCCGTTTACCAAATTTTCAATCAAATATATGAAGCCGTAATAATCTTCGACTTCAGTAAATTCTTTGTCTTCGTATAACCAACTCATAGATCACGTTCCATCAGGAGAAAGATCTATTTATTCTTCATATTCTTCGTCGAATGGATCTTCAAGCTCAAGCTGCGCAGAACAGTACGGACAATATTCTGGAAGAGCGGTGTTTTCTGTGATGATTTTAAATTCCTCATCACATGAGGGGCAGGTTATCCAATCCATTATAGCGTAAATCCTTTGAATGTGTTTTCATCAACATCTTTTTTAACTCCACCAATCACATAGCTAGTAATTTCTGTTTCTTGTGGTGCAACCTGTACATCAGAACCTGAAATCCACTTCTGTGTCCATGGCAAAGGATTCGCACCAGGTTTACCATTAAGGCCGATTGCACCCATACGTTTTGCGGCGATATGGTCTACGTAATTACAAAGAAGCTCTTCGTTTAGACCAATCATCGAACCGTTCTGGAAAAGGTAATGTGCCCAACTTTTTTCTTGCTCGACCACTCGATGAAACATGCTGATGCACTCATCTCGTGTTTCTTCTTGTATGCGAGCAAAGTCTGGATCCTCTTTCGGTAGAATTTTGAGGAGCTGTTGTGTCGAGGCAAGATGAACGTTCTCGTCCCGCGCGATGAGCTTGATGATCTTCGCGTTACCCTCCATTTTCTTAACTTCCGCAAAAGCCCAACTGCATGCAAACGAGACATAGAATCTTACTCCTTCTAAAGCATTCACAGCATTTAGACAGAGCCATAGTGCTTTCTTGTGATCATAATTATATCGCATAACACTATTGAAGGCAATTAAGTTATCATAGTATTTGCTGATGTCATGAGCACAGTCGGCTATTTCTTGGATGTCGAGCATCTCGTCAAATACCCTTGACGGATCTGAATAAACGTTTCGAATGATATGAGTGTAGGATCGACTATGAATCGTTTCGGAAAATGTCCATGTTTGGATCCAGGTTTCGAGTTCGGGGAGCGAACAAATCGGTAGAAACGCCAAGCTAGGCGCACGTCCCTGTACAGAGTCAAGAAGAATCTGACGCTTGAGATTGCTTGTAAAGATGTGCTTTTCATGGTCGCTTAACCCTTTAAAGTCTTTGCCGTCTCTTGACAGATCTACTTCTTCTGGTCGCCAAAAAAATCCGAGTTGCTTATCTGTCAGCTTCTCGAAGATATTGTAACGTTGCTTATCGTAACGGGCAATATTGACTTGCTTTCCGAAGAAACAAGTCTGTTCTGTAGCATCAAACATTTCGTTTGAAAAAACTGTCATTCAACTCTCCAGGTGCTGGTATTTAATTTAAGGTCCTTAGGCCAATCGCCTTCGGTATATGATTTATCATGGAATCGAAGTTCGTTTGTCGGCATGATAGTCAGTCTGCCATTGTCTAATTGAATAAACATAAATTCCTTCGACTGAGAAGGATCTTGTGAATATCCATCATGCATTGGAATCACTGTAAAAAGATAACGGCCAAAAAGACCGCTCTTTCGAATCTCTGCTTGTTGGCTGTGTAGATAGTTATATATCAATACCGAAAACTGATCACCATAACAATCCCATATCTGTGTATCTTCAAGATGCCACGTTTTCTCTGGATTAGGCGCGAAGGCTAATGCATGCGGCGGAACTCCACGCCAAACTGCTCCACACTCGAGCATCACATGACAACCCCAAGAATGACCAGCTTTGGCATGCAATGCAAACCATACACACGGTTCGAAAGTATAAGGCTTAGCATTCTTACGAATGAACGAAGAATCTACCCAACAATAGATGTGATGAGGTATATTCCCCGATCCTGTGTATAGCATTACCAGTCCTTCGGTTCGAGCCACTCAATTTGGTTTTGAGGAACTGTTCGTGTTTGAATTTCACCTGTTTTGGTGTCTTCAATCGTAAGTTTTACAGCAGTTGAGTTTGGATTTGTTTCATGCTTATGCACAAACCAAACTTTGCCTGCGTCTGCCCACATGTCGCTATCTATTTTAATATACTGCATTTGCTACTTTCTGTACACCACTTTATTTTATAGTATGAGTTTTTTTATGTTTAAGCGATTTTTTTAAAGCTTGAAACCAAAGTTTCTTTTCAGTTTGAGTATCTTTTTTGAGTATCGCTTCATACATTTTTAAAATTAATTTTTTTATTTTCATATTTAATTCTCATTATCTTCCTTGCCCACGATATGCCTTAAAGTTTCTCTTCTTGTGCTTATTCATTGACGATAGTTTAGGACGTCTTGTGTCTTGAGATGTTCCTGTTACGATTGAAACATGTCTTGTGGCTGCTGCCGATGGTGCTTTTGCCATGTAATACTCCTGTTAGATTTTACAAGAGTCACAATCCTCATCATCTAGTTGCCCTTGTGCGAGTGGTTTGTTTTCTTCAATCTCACCAGCACCGTCAAAGGTGTTGAAGTAGTAGAGCGTCTTACCGCCATACTTGTAGTGCATCAGAATATGTTTGATCATCTCAGACATCGGGATCTTCTCATCCTCATAGTGACGAGGATTATAAGAAGTATTGACCGAGATTGCCTGATCGATAAATTTCTGTAGGACTGCCATAATCTTCAGATAACCTTCTGGAGACTTTTGATCCCATAGTAATTCGTATTTATTCTTGAGTCTTCTTAGCTCGGGAACGACCTGCTTCAGTACGCCGTCCTTCGACTGCTTGATCGAGATGAGTGCACGAGGAGGTTCGATGCCATTGGTCGAGTTACTGATCTGAGCAGATGTTTCAGATGGCATCAGAGCCATCAGAGTCGAGTTACGAATGCCAGATGACAATGCTCGGCTCGACAATACACTCCATGGCATCTTATAGTTAGGAGCGACCAATTCGTCTACATCTTTTTTGTATGTATCGATTGGCATATATCCATGTGCATACTTCGTCTGACTATCAAGAGGGCAAGAACCTACTTCTTCAGCCAAGTCGACCGAGGCTTTAATAAGATAGTAGCTCCATGCCTCAGCATACTCATGAACAAGCTCAAGGTTAGGATCAGAATAATTGGTGTCATTACGAGCCAACCAATAAGCAAAATTAATAATGCCAATACCCAGTGGGCGACGATTACGAGTGCCAACAGCAGCGGCTCGAACAGGATAGTCCTGATAATCAAGTAGGGCATCCAAAGCGCGTACTGCAATGGTGCATGGCTTTTCGAAATCAGCTGGCTTTCTAATCTTTCCCCAATTGATCGCTGCAAGCGTGCATAGGCTAATCTCGCCTGTTTCATCATGAATATCCTTTAAAGGTGTAGTTGGTAATGTAATCTCGCAGCACAGATTGCTCATCTTGATTGGCGCTGCTTCAGTAAACGAACCATGCTCGTTGGCATGGTCCACATTCATCAGATAGATTCGTCCTGTATCTTTTCGTTCGGTAACGAAGGCTGAGAAGAGATCAATCGCAGGGATGGTTTTCTTTCTAACCTTACTACGTTCGTACTTTTCGTAGAGTTCTCTAAAGGCATCAACGTTGTTGTAAAACGCTTCGTAGAGATCCGGGACATCACTAGGTGAGAAGAGGGTGATATTACCTCCAGAAAGAAGTCTTTCATACATTACCTTATTAAATTGTACGCCATAATCAAGATGACGGATACGGTTGTCTTCTGTGCCCTTGTTATTTTTTAAGACAAGAAGATCCTCCACTTCGTAATGCCAAAGGGGGTAATAGAGAGTCGCTGCTCCACCGCGGACACCACCTTGGCTACAAGATTTAACAGCTGACTGGAAATGCTTATAAAAAGGAATAGTACCAGTGTGAGAAGCATCACCGTTGCGTATAGGAGATCCAACAGCCCTAATACGACCGCCGCCGATACCAATACCAGCTTTCTGAGAAACATACTTAACAATTGCGGAGGCTGTCGCATTTATGGAATCCAGCGAGTCGTCAGTTTCGATAAGTACGCACGAACTAAACTGACGTTGAGGTGACCGCACTCCTGCCATAATAGGAGTAGGAAGACTAATGTCAAATGTACTGATAGCATCGTAAAGGTCCTTTACCCATTTAATTCGATTTTTAGTGTAATTCTGAAAGAGTGTCATGGCAATCAACATGAATGCCATTTGTGGTGTTTCGTAAAACTTATTTGTTACACGGTTCTTAATCAGATACTTTCCGCGGAACTGTTCCATGGCAGCATAGGTCAGTAGGTTATCACGGTCGTGGTCGATATATTTTTCAAGTTCATCGAACTCTTCTACAGAATATACATCGCCCATTTCCTTATCATAATAACCTTCATCGCGTACACGAATATAGTGCTTTAAGAGTGGTTCAGGATTGTACGTGCCATAGACTTCTTTGCGAAGGTTATAGTTGATCAGACGACCGGCAACATACTGATAGTTAGGTGCTTCTTCTGTGATGAGTTCGGCTGCAGCCTTGATCAGCGTCTCTTGAATATCAGTCGACTTGATCTTGTCATAGAATTGAATATGTGTTTTGATTTCAAGATCTGAAACAGAAACGCCGCTTAAACCTTCACACGCATGCAGCGCTACTTTATGGAACTTATTAATATCGAGTGGTTCTCGCGTTCCATCACGCTTCGTTACTTGAATCATCTGTTCTCTTTCTTAATCCAATTTTGCCGTCATCATAAACGGTCCATACTAGTTCAGTATCTATATCCCAACCCATGGCTTCCATAAGTTCGTCTGATAATTCTATGTACAATTCGCCGTCTTCAGTTTCTTTTACTACACTGCTATGACTCATGGTAACATCTCTATTCGATAAGGCGCTTCGTCTTTCCACCACGGATCTTCTGTAAGATCTTGTACAACCTCGAGAGCTTCTTCTTCAGACTCAACGTCTGCAACGACGATATCATTTTTATTGTATACTAGCCAATTAATCATGGTAGTTTCCTTTCAAACTCTGCTTGCGCAGCCATATCGTCAAGAGCCTTCTTCACATCAGGGAAATGGTGCGCAATAATATCCCAGCACTGTTCGGCAATGATACGATGTTCTTTCTGAGTTGCCTTATCCATACGCAACTGACAGTAGTGAACCCATGAACGAAGCGTGCCAGTCACGATCATGACCGATTCTGTGTTACCTTCAGGTAACACTACACGTGCTTGTTCCTTAGCGATACCATTTTCGATAGCCCAATTGTAGGCATACAACGACTCACTAATTACTCGTGCCTGTCGTATGTTCCAATTTTCTTGTAGTAATTTATTATCGCCAGCTTCGATTGAGTTCTGCCTATTCTTGGCATCTTGAAGTCTGGCTTCTCGATTAACAAAGCCAAGATCTTTCGTTGGATCGGCGTAACGCTGAGAGTACTCTTGGAACATGAAAGAACGATGTCTAAGAATTTGTCGAGCGATATCTCTTGTTGTTTTGATTTCCATTGAGACATGGACCATCTCCAAAGGTGACCAATGTTGGTTCTTAATAAGATACTGAACAAGCTTAGGCGCTGTAGCAGTATTGTTTTGATTCGAAGGATTTGATACTCTTGCTGCCCATGCAATCAATTCGTTTGCGGTTGCACATTCTGTGTATGCACTCGGCTTGGTGAGACCGACTAGATTTACTTCACTCATTTTTTACCCTTTATATGTGCTTCACAATACCGTTGACCATTCGTGGCTTTATCACCAAGAAGAGTAACAATCCAAATATCGCCACTCGCAGTCTTCATTTCATATTCATCTATCTTTGTAATCGGTTCACTCATTAAATATGTTCCATCGCTTCGAGCTTATCCTTGTACTCAGCAATCTGAGCAAGTTCAAGTTCAACTGCACTCATAAAATCAGTATGTTCATGAATAGCCATCGGGTTATTCAACATAATACGAACGTTCATTGCATGCTTCTCAATACCAGCTTGGAATTGCTTGCGAAGCACCATTTTAATTTCATCTTTCATTACTATTAATCCTTATGATTACATATTTCATCGCTTACTGTTGTCTTAAATACGTTTGGAAATAAACCATGAATAAACAGTATTGCTCCCCAGCGCCATGATCTCAACATGTGCTTAAAATAACTTATGTTATTATCACTCAGATGAGACATCGAACGTTTTCACCTTTTGGAACCGTGGAAGATTCACATATCCATTCGCTTTTAATTCTTGAACGCGAGCAAGAGCATCGTAGTACTCAACATACTGACCATCATTGTACCACCAGAAGTAATCCCATGGAGCCCACAATCGAGCAGCGCGTTGATATTCTACCAACCACTGCTTGCCCACTCGAAAGATTCGAAGCTTCTTGATTACGATCTTCTCGTACTCGATTCCAAACTCGTTGTCTACTAACTCAGTCATATCCGTTTCCTATATAATCGAACAACTTTGGCTCATAGTATAATTTGGCAACTCCACATGATTCAATGTCATCAATATCACGTGATGCCACTCTTACATATTTCGAAAAATAATCAATGCCACGAAGCTTGATAATAAGAGTTGTGGCGGCAGCAATCATGTTTGCGTTATATACTATCCAAGTCACATCTTCTTCTGGTAACCGCAAGATCGCATCAACGGTCTTTTCGCCATAATGCGAAATGTAACTTTGCAGTTGGTCCGGAGTAATTGCATTCATCTAAAACATCCTTAATATATTCTGGCGTGTAGCCAGCTAAAATCATATCGTTGACATCTTTATGCTCGATGTCTGAAGGCCATATGACTACACGATATCCAGCATCAATCGCCTTCTGCATTCTCTTGATAGTATCCGAATGCCTCGGCTCATTATCAAATACTACCACAATTTTCTCTTTAAGTAAACCGGTTTGTTCGACTTGTGCAGCAAGATCTCCACCGGCCGCTGCCATTGCATTTGGCAAGAACATCGAATCGATCGGTCCCTCTAGTAGATATATATCTTTGGACTCATCGATAGTATCCATACCAAATACTTTTGGTTTCGAATCATCCAGCATGATGGTGATATATCGAACGCCGTCTTTTCGAAACGACCTGCCCTGAAAACCAAAGAGATTCTTTTCTTTATCAAGGAATGGTATGATCAGACGAGGTTCGTCCTTCTCTCCGATCTTGATCTTGTCAGGAATCATAGTATTGACCCACGCACCAAATTTTGGAGCATAGAATAATTTATAATGCAAATGTGGAGGTATTTGTCGACTGTCCACGTACTTCTTGACAGGATGGTTCGGATCGAGCTGACTTACCTTCTTTATCTTCGACAGAGCGGTGGTCTTGACGAAGACTGGAGGTTTCATTTTCTCGGCAAAAGTCTCGACGTCTTTCTGATTGCCAGATTCCTTGATCTGTTCCTTGACGTATTCAAGGTAAAGAGTCGGATCGATTTCTTTCATGAAATATTTGAACTGCATGCTCGCGCTACAGTTATGACAATAGAAGCGGATCTTTCCTCCTTTTTCGAGGAGATGCCCACGAGTTTTACGACGATCTTTCTTTGAGTCTCCGCATATCGGGCAACGAAAGCGATAGACCGTGTTGTTGACCCGCTGAAATCTCTCGAGGCGTCCTGAGAGAAGGCTGATGTATTTGTGTTCTATCCAAAGCATAATAACTCCAATCTGTTAACTTCATTATACACAGATTGTGATTATTGTACATGTTTATTTTAGCTAAATCAGCTTATATTAAATATAGATGCCCATGGAACGAGAGTTATAATGCCACCCACAATAGCAGCACCGCCGATGACTGTCCACATCCATTTTTCCATGGCAGTGATACGATCACTCAACGTATTATGCTGTACTGTCGACTCAGCACGCATCTCTTTAATTTCTTTCATGAGTTCGTCGTACTGATCGTCGATGCTTTCTTTGAGCTCGCGCTCGCCTGAAGAAATTCTTTCATGTAATAGCTGGACTTTGTCGTCTGTTTCCACTCTGCGTGCTTCCACTAAATCTGATAGTTGTTTACTTATGATTTCCTGGGAAGTCAACTTAGTTTCGTGTACAGCAAGAAGATTCGACACACTGCTTGAAATGTCAGTCAGCTTATCAATGGTTGTATCCAAACGGCCAACAAGCGTATTGACGACTGCCATATCTCTACTTAGATACGACACATCTTCAGCTAACTTGTTGACCGATGGTGTTGCCATTATTCTGTTGGTTCCGTACTAGCTTTGAGTGCAAGAGCTGCACCGCCGGCGGCGAGTACCGCACCTAATCCTACACCCCATGTCGATGCATCAAATTCTGCACCACGATAGATGTCGTAGATCGACAGACCAAAGAAAAGCATTACGCCTTTGGCCCATAGAATTCTACCAAGATCAAGTGTCTTATTATCTTTTCCAGTGAATGTTTGGAAAATCAGATCTTTTATTTTTTTAAACATTTCTTCGACTCCGTTAGGTTAACGAAATCATAATTTAGAAAGGACCGAAATCCTCGTCGCTATCTTTGTATTTATCGATAGCTGCCATCATCCTAATTTCATTTTCGGTTTCAATTGTTTCAGCTTGTGCGTTGATGACATGTGCTTCTGCGAGTTCTTTATGGTCTGTCTTACCAAGTTCTTGTGTCTTGACATTCGTATCAAGCTCAGTTACTTTCATGCCCATCATGGTAGCAAATGCACCAACAAAGGCACCTACGATCGTAGAGAATGCTGGACCAATGATCTTAAAGATCTCGTTGTTATCGATAACATGATTTGGCATAAACAAACCGACAAGGAAAATGGCAACCACTGCCATCATGATCGATCCGAGAACTGCAGCAGCCATCTTCATAATGGTTAGCTGAATCTTGCCCTTTTCAAGCTCGAGCTGCTCGAAGCTAGTAATTGGCGGTGATGAGAAAAACGACATCAGACTCATTTCTTTCTTCTAACCTTCTTAATTTTATCAGCAGCTTCTACAACCGCATTAATAGTTTCATTTGCTTCTTTGGCTTTCTTGTTGGCAAGTGCACGCGCAAGTTCAAGATCTTCGGCCGATACTTTGCCATCTTTGTTTAGATCAAGAAAACCAAACCACTTTTTAATTTTTTCCCACATGTGAATCTCCGCTTATTTTCTATTTGATGTTGATGCGAGCTTTCTTGCAACACTTGCAGGAAGCCCATCTTTTGAAAGATTAAGAAGTCCCAGAGCGGCGATCAAAAGTAGGAGACCGCGCGTATCATCTTTATTGCCGCTGCTCGCTCTATTGAGAGAGTTGGCAATAATGGTAATCAAACTGTCGTTCGAATCTTCTTCTGGTACGTCTTTAAACTTTTTCATTTCTTCTTCTCTTTTGCCATGGCATCAACAGCTTCTTTATTCTGGATTATCCATTGCTGGAGTTGTCTGAGCTGCTCGGCGTTGGCTTGGCATCTGGAGTAGTTGCCGATGATGGAGAGGAGGGCCGTAGTGTCTGTAATTCCTGAGGGGCTCGCATCAGAAGCTCTGGTGGAGTCGGCATCACCGGATGTGGCACTAAGGTCGTGCGTGTACACCCAGCCGTTAGACATATCGTGCTGAGTAGGAACAGAGTCTTTAACGACGTCGCGATATACATATTCTTTCTCTCTAATTGTGTTAACTCGATCAACATATTCAGTAACTACCTGAGTAGAAATTGCAGAATTCTTCCTCTCCAATTCCGCGATTTGCTCACTCTTTTGTGCAGAGAAACGAGCCAATTCAGCTTCAGCATAAGCAGATCCTTTCATATAACCAAAGACGAAGATCCCTGCCATGAGTGCAGCACCTGCAAGCAACTTATATGGCAGTGGAATCATTCCTAACATATTATTTCTTCATAAATCTATTGAAAGACATAACGTTCTTCTTTTTCTTATTTACTGGCGGTTCACCTTGTAGGCCCGCAACTTGGCCAGAACCAACAGAATTTACTGCTACTTCTTCTGTAGCAGGAACACGAACGTATTTTGCATCGCGAGCTGTGTACTTACGAACAGCCATATCTGTGCCACGCATACGCTTTACAGATTTACTGTAATCGCCCTTTTCTTGAGCAGCGGCATCTGACTTCTTATTAGCAGAAAGATACTTCAGCATTGTGTCCTTCGAAAGTTCGTCGAGCTGTGCTTCTTCTTTAATACGACCTACTTTTTGATTAACAGCAGACATAAGTTTCTTATGATCTACTCCTGCGACGCGAGCTGCATGAACTACATGGCTTTTACTAAGATTTTGTTTATCACGCTTTATCAACATGTCGGCATACTTGTCTATGTTTACTTCTTCGCTCATCTCGCCTTGCATATAATTCGAAGCAGTAGTAATGTAATCTTCTGCGAGCGTAATCTTCGACTGAACCCACTCAGGAAGATTTGTATCTACCTTCAGCATGTCATGCATACGCTGAGCGTTGGCAATGATAGACTTGAGTTGTGACATGGCCATATCGCCTTCGTAGTCATACTCTTGCTTTTCTTTATTGGCCATTAGATCTTCCTTAATTTTTGTACTATGACTTCGTCTGCAACAATATCGTTAGTAATAAGTGTTTTATTATCTATGCCTATATTCGGTATCTTCTCAGGAAGTCTTCCTAATAAAATAATGAATGGCTTCAACATATGATGATAGCCATCTAACTTAAAGAAGAGTAATCTTGTAGCTTCGTTACCGAACACATTATACAGAACAACGAGATGATTGACGATTAATCTATCTTTTAATTCTCCGGACTCTTCATAGCGATTAAGTAATCTCTTAATATATTTGAATCGAGCTAAGTCTTCGTAAAATTCAAGATCCTCAAAACATTGTGGATTATCATAACACTTAGCAGCATATATCAAGAAATTGGAATCATCAAGTTTTTCAATCATTAGGCAATTCTTACTTTAACAACCCCTGCAGCAGTATAGTATGCTTGTCCAAGAGCAACTCCACCGGTATTAGCGGCAGTATCATCTGCAAACGGTCCTTGGAAAATTGCTTTACGCAACGTAGATAATGTAGCAGACTTGGTCGTGTTAGCGGAGATATCTTCTACAATGAAGATGTCTCCGCTAGCGATCGACGTGTTGGCAGTGCCAATCGAAGTGAGTTCAGTTATTTTCTTGGCACGATCACTCATATATTATCCTTATGCGTCTGGCAAGATTGCGTCGTCAGATGCGTCGGTAGATAAGTTTCCACCCATAGCTACGAGTGTTTCATACTGAACGCGACCTGCACGACCGCCTGTACCAACTGTACGAAGTACCCAACCAGTATGTGCTGCACCCTTGGTGTAACCGCGTTCTGTCAAAACAGCAACCGCAGTCGCAGTTTCGCCTCTCAAAGAGTGCCCTGTTTCTGACAAGCCCTTTGTCAAGTCGATGGTATCACCATTCGGAACAGCCGCAAGAGTTACAGCTGTTGTATTCGACGTTTTAATAAAATAATCAGTACCTGATACTAGGTTTGTCAGAGCGGTATTGCCTGTTGCAACTGTGTACGTTACCTTATCACCCACAAGGAAAAAGCTATTTGCGGTCGTAATTGCAATAGCATCTGTAGCATTTGTGACAGCCGAGTTAGCATTAAAGCTTTGCGCAGCAGGTGCAGCGATTGTTACTGCAGGCACCGAACCGAATCCAGCGATCGTTACGTTAGCAGTCAGTGCAGTTACACGACCAACAGCAACTGTTGAGTTGGCTGCAGATGTGTTTGATCCACCCGTCGAGTTAGCAACTGTAACTACAGCATTCGCAGCATATCCAGATCCAGCATTTAATACGATATATTGCGCAATCGCAGCATTACCAGAAACGCGAATTTCTGTAGCATCAAGACCGAATTGGCCTACTGCTTCGCCAGCAACAAATGCGCCGACAGTGGTATTACCAAACAGTGCAGCTTGGTTTACTGTGTTAGGTGTTTTATTCACTGCAGTTGTGGCCCATAGGACCGAGTTTGCAGCATCGTCTGTATTGCCCCATTGAGCCATCTTCGTTTCTCCTAAAGATTCTTTGTTTTATTTATCATTCTTCGGATGTAAGCATATCAATCATATATGCTGACATTTTTTTATTAAACTTTTTTGGTTGGCCGTTATGAATAACAGTACCTTCTTCCATTTGCACAACTTCTGGTAAAGGCGCAACTTCTTCATTTTCAATAGCAACTTCGACTTCTGGTAAAGTCTCGATTACAATTGGTTTATTTTTTATTATAAAAGTTCCGACATTAATTGCCATATTACACCTATACGTGTTTCATGAGGTTTTCATGAGAGTGACCTACAAACTTTTGGAAGGTTTCTTTCTCATCTGGTTTCATGCCAGCATACTTCGTCAAGATTTTTGCAGCGTGTGTCCCTGAAACTTCTTTCGAATCACCGTGTGTAAAGTTGATCTTAGATCCACCCAACATCGATGTCTTTGCTTTACGAAGTTGGTTCATGATGTGTTGACCTGCTTCAACCTTTGGCTTCTCAAGAATACCGTTCTTTTGAAGAACTTCGATCTTCTTCATATGCTCAGGGTTATTGTGCATCAACTTTTCTTTAGTCTTCGGATGGATCGTGAAATCCTTGGCACCAGCCTTTCTTGGACGGCCGCGTGCTTCAGTGATTTCTACTTCTTCGAACATGTCATTGTTCAGCGAGTCAACAAAGTCTTGCTCTTCCTTAGTCAGCTTATTGACGGCGAGTTTGATACCCTTTTCGCGCTTGCCCATATCCTTAAAGTTCTTGCTTGACTTTTCGTCTGCAGCAATCTTCAGACCAGCAGTAATACCTTGACTGCCCATTTTTGTAGCAGCCTTATTAATGTAACGACCCATCGTTGCCTTTGAGAGTTCGTCGATCTGTTCTGCATCTTCTGAAACAATACGAGCCGACTTAGTTGACGAAAGACTCTTATAATGGTTTAGAGCTTTAAAAGCATTATCAGGATGAACAGGAACCTTTTTCTTTTGACCAGTAACGGCATGTGTTACTTCAATGTGTTGGTCGCCAGAAGCTTCCTTGGTCAATTTATTGACTGCAGTTGAAATGCCTTTATGACGCTTTGTCAACTTCTTTTCAAGTGGCTTCGAAGAACTACCGTGAGCTTCTTTGTGGCCCTGTCTATAAGAAGCCATATCAATAGAATCTTTGGCTTTGTTGATGTAACGGCCAAGCGTTCCCTTCGAGATCTCGTCGATCTGCTCTTCTTCTCCAAGCATATTCTTGCCTAACTTAGTACGTACTGCTTTTGCTAACTTCGATGCATCAACACCGAAATCGCTGGCTGCTGAGCGAACATGGCTCTTACGAATGTTATCACCATAACGCTTTTGAAGATGAGCAACGATCTTTGCAGTTTCATTGATCGGCGCTGCTGTATCGCACTGACCACAGCATTCAGGAGTTCCGCAATTGGTATGCTCTACATCTTCATTGGCTTTCTTAGCCTTTTCAATTGTTTTGAGCGCACGCGCAGTGCTCTTCATATCTTTATTCATCTTGTCAAAAGACTGCGGCTTCTTTAATTTGCTGGATTTGCCGTCTGGGCTGATATCGTAAT
>SXGQ01311208.1_pt1 | contig 21757 bp, 30 predicted proteins | sample 3178371 | NCBI WGS metagenome assembly SXGQ01 (sample SAMN11356859, study PRJNA531348) | freshwater metagenome | isolation source: freshwater sample F1-20 | place: China: Fuxian Lake, Yuxi | collected 2017-12-25 | reverse complement strand
TCCAGACATAATAACGCCTCTTGCAGGAACAGCAAGTGTTTTTAATACTAACGTTGCAAGAGTGAACATTGGTTCTTCAGCGAGCGGTGTTCATATAGGACACGCAACTGGAGTTGTTACGGTTGGTGATTTAGCCGTTAATGACGGAGCTATTTCAACAACTGCAGCAACAGCGACTCTGTTTGATACAACTGCGACTACAGTAACAATTGGAAGTGCCGCAACAACTACCAACATTGCAGCAACCACCGCCGCCCAAACTATAAACATTGGGGCTGGTGCAAACGCAGCCGGTGTCACAAAAACAATCAACATTGGTACTGGTGCCACGCTGGGAGCCACAACCACAAATATAACTCTTGGACCAACGGCCTCATCAACTGGAACAATTACGATTAACGGAAGAGCAAACGTAATTGGTCCTTACGCAACAGGCATAACAATTGGCGGCTTGCAACTTGATTCTGGAGTTACAGCGACTGGCGTAATAAACATTGGTACTAACACCGTTCTTGGTGGTCACAAGATTATAAATATTGGAACAAATGGAACTTACGGAAGCTCAACGATAACCATCGGGAATACTATTGGCGGTGTTGTTCTACAAGGATCTGTAGGAAGCGGAATAATAATTCCGGCCACAGTTCCACTAAGGCTTCTTGGAACATCAATGTCAACCACCGCTGATGTACTTGCAACAGGAGTCACATCAAAAGTTCTTGCTGTATCAAGTGTTGAAAGCACAGGCTTTATGCTTGCCGCTAGTGGCTATAGAATTAACTCAAGCACAATTAACGCACAAACAGCAACTGGTTATACTCTGCAAGCATCAGACAACGGAAGAATAATAACATTTGACAGTGCAGCAACACATACCCTAAGAATACCAACAGGACTGGACATTGGATTCAATGCAACGGTAATTCAGCTTGGAACTGGACAGGTTACTTGCACTGGTCTTTCTGGAGCCACAGTGAATTGCTACGCGTCTGGAAACAAGATACTTGGACAGCACGGATCAGCAAGCATTATTTGCTATGCAAGCAATACTTATAATTTAGGTGGAACCCTGGGAATATGATTGTAGTACCAAGCGCAAAGTGTTTTTCTACTTACAATCCGCGTGCTGAAGTGGCTGTTTTTGGCACAAAAAGGTCAAGTGGTACATTTGGTGCGTCATCTTCGGCTGGCGCTGCATCAAACTCTGGAGCTTTTCGTGTAGACTGGTGGGATGGAACAACAACTACTTATTCAGCCGATACTAATCTGCAATACATAACAAAAGCAATAGTGGCACCATATAACACAACTGCCGAAAAAAGGTTTTCTATCACGCCTGTTAATTCATCTGGACAGCAATCGGGACAATTAACGCAAATTGTCTTCAGCGCATCAACAAGATCCCCCATCAGCTTTATTGATATCAGGGGACTGAGCAAATTAGAATCTTTTCTTTGCGAAGCAGGAACAGATCTAACATCATACACTCACAACGGCAGAATTGGAGTTCTTTCATTAACAAGCACAGGTCTTACATCAATAAATTTCCCAGAGGGTTCGCTGACTTACAGCGCTACATTTAATTATTCTAATAGTTTGGCGACTATAAATGGTGTACAAAATCTTAAAAGATTAGAATCCTTTAGGGTTCGCAGCTGTGCTGTCACATCATTAGATTTTTCTAACTTATCATCTCTTTTTCACATTGATGCGTTAGGAACCCCATTAACTTCGATAAGGGCGCAAAACTGCACACTAGCTAGCAATTCGTATTCATCATACAGCTATTTCCTTGGTGGTGCTCTATTGGGCCAAACAAATCTAGACAGAACTGCAATAGTTCAATTTTTTAATGATTTAGGAAACGCAAACGGGTATATCAACGTTGCAGCTTCTCTTGGCGCTGCTTCTTTAACGTCATCAGATATTGCCATAGCAACAGGCAAAGGATATACAGTACTAGGAGCATAAATGGCATATTTTATCACACCAAACTACAGTCTTGCTTTTATACCAAAATCTGGGTGCTCGACTCTTTCTCGCGCTGTAATAAAAGCATTTCAGACTAATGAAAACATTCTAGTTGAGGGTGGTCATTATCCAGAAGGGAAAAATGCAGATAATTCAATGTGGCAGGGTCTTGTATTAAAGGAAAGGTATCCATCAAAGCAAATTATTGCGCTGATAAGGAACCCAATAGAAAGATTTAGGTCTGCAGTAGCGCAGTTCAAAACAGCAGACACTGATGCCGTTATTGAATCTTTGGTTAGTGACTGCAGTTTTTCTTCGGGTGGAATAAAAGGAAAGCAAATAAAAGCTTCAACAAATCAGCACTTTATACCTCAGATAATGTGGGTTGATGCAAATACAAAGCTGTACAAGTTTCCGGATCATATAAATGAAGCAGCAACGGAAATAGGTTTTATTTTACCGCTCCCACAAATAAATGCAGCGCATTTCCCAAAGCCGACACTAACTGAACAGCAAACCTCCATTCTAGAGTCGTATTACGCAGAAGATATAGTTCTATTTAACTCTATAACGTCACCAGGAATAATTAGCGGGGTTGTGTCTGCAAATCCACCAGATCTTACACCGCCAACCGGAGAAGAGTAATTGTGTATATTAAGATATGAGAGCAGACAGTCACAAGATCAAAAGAGCGCTTCGTGCATTGCAAACAGCAATGGGAATGGAAGTTACCTCATATAAAGGCATAAAAGTTGGTGATCGTGTTAAGGACATAAACCAGCAATGCATGCACTTTGGTAGCGTCGGCGTAGTAACCGAAGTAGAGCCTCTTCCAAACAACAGCGGCTACATTATTCACTACACAGTTGAGAACGATGGGCCTTCTTACAGCCCAGGAACAGTACTAACAAAAACAGAAGACCAATTGGAGAAATTATCATGAACGAAGAAGAAAACGAATACTCTTACACACCACCACAGCAACAACAAGCCTATATAGTTGAAGGCGACGTAGTTAAGTGCGTCAACAAAGACTCGGTTAACTTTGGCATTTGGGGTGAAGTGGTTGAGATTACCGAAGAAGGCGGGGTTTCAATCGCAGCAATTAAAATTGGCAATCCAGAGTTTCCAAGGCAGACAGGCTGGATTGTTAAAGAGCAAATTGAAAGCCTGGAGCTTGTATGACAGACGCTGATCTTGACGTAATTTTTGCTGCAGAGAAAGCCGTGGCGGTTGAATACCAAGGCAAAAAGGTCACCCTTAATCAACCAAGACGGATAGGCAAGGGAGACCCTGGTTACGGCAAGAAAAAGTTCTACGTTTACGTCAAGAATGATCGTGGAAATGTTGTGCGTGTAATGTTTGGTGATCCAAATCTTGAAATCAAGCGCGACAATCCAAATCGACGAAAGAATTTCAGATCTCGTCACAGCTGTGACAGTCCGGGACCAAAATGGAAGGCGCGTTACTGGTCTTGCAGGATGTGGGAAGCGAAGAAGTCAGTTACGCAATATACAAACAGCGATATTTTTAATCTTTTTGTGCGGGCGATAAAAAATGAACCACAAAGCATAGTGGAAAGATGTGACAAAAGAGCATTATATAAATATGTGCCAATGGCCTATGAATATTACTCCAATTGTATTGGTGGTCATGTTGATGAGTCTATTCACTTAACAGCGAGGGAGATGCAGGAAATAGTTTGCAGAATTATTTTACATGTTCAATTTAGAAATGTACCTATGCATGAGATATATTTATATGACTATTTAAAACACCTCTGCACATTAACAGGAAGGGGCTGGGATAAAAAAAGGATTATTGACTGGACGAGAAAGGCGTTTATATTTGGTGATTCTGAAGATCAACAGCTCGATGTTATGTGACTTAAGCGCTCATTCCACCGCCATTGTTTTGCGGAGGATCTGAATTTAGCCAAACAAGAAGGGCCATTAGGATAACACCTGTGACCTCGGTTGGGACTGCAACAGGAAGCCCAAGCCCAGAAAGAGCTGCTGCCAAACCACCAACCACGGCTAATGCAGCAATTATCCACAGTATTGTTCTGTTTGTATTAGCCCAAGCTGCTATTTCAGCTGCAATACCGGGTGTGCTACCAGGTTGGTTTAGTGCCCACAGATAAACTGCTGCAGAAGTAGCAGCCGCTGTTCCGTAATTAACAAGCCAGCGCAAAGCAGAATCTTGGTTTGGCTGTTGCAGATATTTTCCAATAAGCTCATCTAGTGGAACAACGAGGTCTCTTGCTATTTCACGAAGCTTTTCACGGAATTCGTCATTCTGAAGCACCTTGTCTCTACAAGTCCTTGGTAGTGCTTGATACATATTTCTCATCGCCTCAGCAGCTGCAGCAAGCTCGTTGTTTGACGCTGCTTTGCTTAGCCTCTTCATTGCTTCGTTAAGAGAGTTAAGAATTCCGGCAAGCCTTCTTTTGCAACCAGGATCTAAAGATTTCCAAATCAAATTTAAGACCCCGTACAAAGCAGGCGCCAAGGCAAGTCCAGTGATCCATTTCTCCCAAGCAATGTCAGAGTCTTTTTCTGGTACAATATCGTCTGGGGATGGCGTTACAGGACCAATGTCTTCAAAAGTATTTGGGGCTATAACAGTGCCATCCTTGCGCGCAGCAACTTTTGCAATATAGTTGAATAAGCGTATGTCGCTTTGTTTCATGTCCCAGGCACCACTTGTCTGGCTATTTGTTCTGCTATCTGTCGCAATCTATCAATAATTCCTTGCTGATTTGTTATTATTCCAGCAGCAGTAACAGCTGTGGTCATAGCGGATCCTGCTGTAGAGGCCCACCAGGCAGCAATTCCAGCCGCTGTACCTCCAGCAGCAAAGAAGCCACTAAGAACTACAAGCAAAGCGCCAACCAATGCCACGGCAACAGTATATCCAATACCAAATTCTGCGACAAAACCTTCTGCGAAAAGCTCAGTTACAACAGAGATCAATCCGCTAGTCGCTAATCCGGTGCCAGCGGCAGTAGCTACTGTCACAGCAAAATTAAACATATTTCCGTCATTAAGATATCTGTCGATTGCGTATTTTATTGCGTCGGTAATGGGCTGGGTTAAATTTGGAAATGCTTTTATTAAGGTCTCTTTGATAAGATCTTTGGCAAGACGAGGTAAAAGTTCAATGCAGTTTCTTAATTTCTTTTGTAGCTCTTCAAGTCTCTCTTTGGCACGATCGCCATCTGCCGGATCTGGCCGTAGTCCGTTTATTTGACCTTCTATTAACCTCATGCCATCCGTTTTAATAAGATCAAACAATTGTTTAAATTTTTTGGTGATATCAACTACACTCATGCCACTAAGCTGTTCCTGAAGATATCTTGATTGAAAACCAAAAACTCTCTGGAAGAGTGTGTTAAAAACACCGCCTCCAGTACCGTAGTTTGGAGCAATAATACTTAAATGCGTCTTCATTAGATTAAGGCATTCAAGCATTTTTTTGTCATTAAGATATCTGTTTAGAAGGGCTGCTCCTATAGCAGATAGACCAAGAGCTGCAGCTAATTTTAAAAGCCATCCATACGGCGAATCCTCTCTTGAATCACCACTAGGCACATCAGTATCTAGCTGTGTATTATCTGCGTAAATTATGCCTGAGTATGATGCGGCTGTATCATTAAGTATCTTTATAAACCTGCCGTTGTTCATATTTTTATATACACAATCAGTCTCGAAGGGTGAAGAATGATTTTTTATGGTGTGCCATTTTTGCGTACTTTAGCACATCTATGACTGTGTTTATTTCCTCTATTGAGGATAGAAAAACAGACCCTTGTTCGGATTTTAACTCAACGCTATATTCTCTTTCAACAATTTCAATTCCACGAACACGATGAGAAGCCTTGATTTCGCCAAAATTATTGAAACTCATTTTTCTCTTTAGGGTTGCAGTTTATCTCAACGCCATCAACCTTAGTAAAGGTTTTAGCATAATCAATAGCCCTATTCCAAAGATCTATGTCCATTTCCTTTGTGTATTCCGCAAACTTAAGACCAAAGATAATCATGGCCTTTGCAAGACGCGGATCCATGTCATTCATATCTATATCGTCCATAAACATCTCCTAAAAAGCCCACCAGAACAGTTACGGACTGATGGGCGAACTACGCGTGTAACTCAGACGAGCCTAAGATGCCCGAATAGCGTAATCACCATATTATACACTAGTCATAGTATGAGTACGAAAACTCCCCAAACTCAACCTCGTCAAGTTTAAAATTAACCATACGTTGTATTTGTAGTACTTTTTCAAGTGCTGTTACACCAAGAATATCAAATTTGACTCCGCCCAAATATTCAATATCAGCTCCTTCAACGTCAATAACCATTGAGTCTAGTTTTTCTGAATATACCATTGGGAACAAGTTGCTTAGAGGTTGATCTGCAATAATTATGCCTGCTGCGTGTACGCTTTCGTTTCGGGGAACTTCTTCAATTCGTAGAGCGTAATCAAAAGCTTCTTTGAATTGCTCATAATATTCAGCGATGGACTTGATGTTGTCAATATTCCAGCGAATAATACCATACGACGGGTCTTCTTTTTGCATTTCCACAAGGTCATCAGAAATCTTTGCTTCTTCTGCAAATTTTTTCGTTATTTGGTTTGATACTTCAAAATAATCTTGCGTTGGCTTAAGTAGCTTAAATACTTCTTTTATTGCACCGCGACCTTTAAATCTTGAGTGAGTAATAATGTGACCAACGCAATCGTTTCCGTATTTTTTACTAATGTATCCAATAAGGGATTCACGGAAAGACGGAGGAACATCCATGTCAATATCTGGTAGTGACACATTTTCTTTTGTATTTCTGCCTTCATTGTAAAATCTTTCAAATGGTAGTTCTCTTCCAGGGTCGTATCCAAGCGTCGGATCAGGGCGCATCGGGTCAACTGATGATATGCCTATAAGATAGGAAATCATGCAGCCAGAAGAAGAGCCTCTGATGTCTGCCGGAACGCCTTTTGACCGCAGGCTATTTATAATGTCATGTACTATGAGGAAATATGCAGACATACCGGCTTGTTTGAATACCTCAAGCTCGTGCTGTATTCTTTTAATGTAAGCGTCCTTAAGCGCAGGATCTTGCTTAAATTCCTCCAGAAGTCCAGTAGACTTGAAACCAGATCGGCAAAGCTGGCGCAGATACTCGTGCGGATCACTGATTTTATGATCACCAACCTTAAAGCTTGGTAGTATTGGTCTTTCTTGAATTGTATAATCTTCCACAAGGTCTAAAAGCTTTAGAGTTCTCTCGCCATTTTTAAGATCCTTTGACAAGTATCCACGCGCCCACCGCTTGTCAAATATCCTTGAGTCGCTCACCGCCTCGCAACAATCGCCCCCACCATCGTCCTTGGCTTTGGTCAAAAGCTCGTGAAGCTCAAGGTCTTCTTTATTTAAATAGTGGATATTGTGTGCTGGCATTGCATCGGGAAATGCTTCACTAATTTTCTTTCCGAGCACAATGTGTGCTGGCAAAAAACTTACGTCGTATGTAAGAAAAACATGCTCATATTTCTTACAATGATTTGCAAGAATTTTTTCAATTCGAAACTTCCAGTCTTTATGCAAAAGTTTTTCGCAATCTTCAACAGAGTCGCTAGCATATGCCATTTCGTGGTTTACAAAAGCGCTTGAGTATATTTCACTGCGCAAATCACCTATAAGACAAATTAAACCAGCTCTGTAAGGATACAGGGATTCAACTTGTGTTCGCGGCATTCCATTGAAAGAAAGCGCTTCTTTGGTTCTTGCCATTGAAACAAGCTTGACTATGTTTTTATAACCAACCTTGTTCTTTGCTAGAAGAGTGATTCTTCCAACAAACTCCTCCCCTCTGTAAGTATCAAGCTCCACGCCAATAATTGGCTTTACGCCAGCGTTTTTGCACTCCTTGAAGAATGGAACCACGCCCTTTATGTTGTTGTGGTCAGTCATACAAAGCGCAGGAATGCCATATTCTTTGCACTTTGCAACAAGTGAATCAATTGTTACAACGCTGTCAAGCAGTGACCATGATGTGTGTACGTGAACAGGAATGTAAGTCATTGGTCGTCTTTGAATGTATTTCTTCTGTCAGAGGTCTTGAGTGCTTTCTCTTCAGCTTTGCTTTTTCGCACTTCTCCGACTCTTAGTATAGTTTTGTCGATTCCGTTAGCTACAAGATAGTTGAATACATTATCGCAGACGCTGCAACCGTTTGCTGTTTTTGTCTTCCCGAAGTGGCAAGTTGTTTTGCATTTCCATGCCTGAGAACCATTCACCTCTTTAATTCGTGTTGGCAAATGGTTGCCCTTGATGGTATTAAAATGCTCTCTGATTATATTCAGAGTTTCTTTTCGTTGATCATCATCAAAGCAGACTGTAAACGGTCCACCATCATTAACAAAATGAATTGTTAAAAGCCTTGTTTTGTATTGTGGATACAGCATTGACACGGCAAGGTCGTACATCCGTAGCTGTATGTCTTTGCTGGCAAAGTAATCGTATTCTTTAAGCTCTCCAGTTTCCCATGACTTTCTTGATCCTGTTTTCCAGTCAATGATCTCCAAAGTCTGATCATCTAATTTAGTAATTAGATCTATGGTTCCACGAATCTCGTAATTTCCGGATGTCGTCTTTTTTGTGAGAACGTCGTAATATTCAAAGGTAAAACCAGGAAGGGTTAGCGGAATACGAAACTGCCGCTCTGTGTGAAGAACCTTTAGTTTTCTTGGGTCATACTTTGTGCCAAGAACTTTTTCAATGGACTTGAGACAAAACTTTTTATCTGCGCCATCAGCAAGATCAATCTTGCCAGCATTTTCTTCTTTGTATCTTTTCCAACAAATATCAAGTAGCTTTACATGATCAAGAAAAAGGCCATCTTTGTGGCCAAGCTTCGTCGCCTTTGCCATTATTTCAAGAACATGGTGCACTATTGTCCCAAGCAGCGCTTTCTTTCCAGACGCGCTTGGTATTTCAAGAATTGAGTCAAGAAAAAACTGAAATTGACAACCTTCGTATGTTTTGATTGAAGATGCTCTTAGGTACTGAATGTTCATCTGTTTGTCTTTTCAATGACAGGCTCAACTCTTACGATTGGCTGATTAAATATACGCTCTGAGTTTTTTACGACAACGAGTTCATTTGCGGTCGTTTCTATAAAGTCCTGTGTCAATTTTATCTTTTTGGGCGAGTAACCTCCACCATTTTTTACAAACTTTTGCTTTGAAAGCTTAAGTATTTCCTTGTAAACCCTTTTTATTTGCGGTGGCCAGCGCTCCTCTATCCCCTTGAATGGAATATATACAATATAAGGTATCTCGTTTTCCTGACAAGCGTATATGAAGTCAAGCTCAAATCCTATTGATGCCCTAACTATGCATATAGCGTCATCGGTATCAATAGAGCTAAGATGAGCCGTCATTTGATTTCTGACAAATAAGCGCATAGGATCATTAAGATCGTATGCACCATTGAAATTTACTGCCTCAGCTTTTACCCCGATTATCATATATAAAGCTCTAGTATTTTTCTAAGGGCTTCATTTTTTTCATCCATTGCCATGTAATCATTTTCAATAGAGTGAAATTTTTGAATGGCGCTGAAATCATAATCGTCAAGGGCCGTTTCACTCTCATGTTGATTATTAAGCGGATTTCGCGTAAACTTTATTACTATCGGGCCGTAGAAAGTTGCGTAGTTAATTTCGTTTGGAAACCTTGCATCCGATATCAAGGCAAAGTCAAGATTTTCTTCTTTGATTTTTTTGATTGTTGCCTGAACCCAGCAGTCTTGGTAAAAGCGGCGAAATATATTTGTCCCAAAAACCTGCATTATGTCCCGCGCAGTCATGTAGTCACTGGATCGGGACATTGGCTTATTCTGCATTATTTGCGCGATATCTGTACTGCACATTGGCAAGTCAGCCCACTTAAAGCGGGTCAATGTATCTTTGTCGGAATTTTCGCCCCAGCATTGATTATATTCAAGACCAAGAATGTTAACACAAACTTGTTTTAGGGCATCTGCAAAGGGATATATTTTTGAAGAATATCCATGCTCCTTTAGTAAGCCCCGTGTGTAAGAGCAAGCGGTATCTTTTCCACTTTGCGCCTTACCAGTCATAATAATAATTTGGGTTTTCATTTTATCAAAACTTGTATTTGCGGTAGAACCTGTAACTCAAAATCCTCATGCGAAAGCATGTCTGGATCTTTATTGTCGGTAAGTATTTTAGATATTGAAAATCGAGAATTAAACAAAGACTTTATTCTATAAGAGGCTTTTGTTCCGGCGTCGTCTGAATCAAGCATAAGACCAAGTTTTTTTGCGCCAACAGACTCTAATAGATCAGCCTGTCTATTAGAAAGAGAAGAACCCATGATGCCAACCACGTTTCTAAGGCCGTACATGTGCATTCTCCAACAGTCAAATGGGCCTTCTACGATAATAGCAAAGCCGGATTTCTTGATTTCATCGGCGGCATTATGGATATTGTATATCTCAATTGACTTATTAAATCCCCTTGGGTAATGGCGCCACTTTGCGTAAAGCTTTCTATATGTTTCGTCTATTGTATATTTTTCTGGAAAATACCAGCCAAGGCTATTTTTTTCAAAGATTGATCTGCCGGTTATACCAACAAGTTCACCTTTGATATTTCTGATTGGAATCATGAGTCTGTGGTGATAGGTTTTTCCATTGGTGGAAACTCCAGACTCAAAAAATCGGCAAAGATCAGCATTGAAGTTCCTGGACTTTATAAACTGGTGGTTTGGGTCGAGCTTTGATAATCGGGCATCTGAAATTATTTTATTGTCAGCAATCTCTTGTCTGTTTCTTGTGATTATTGCGTCAGTAAAATTATCAGACTCAATTACTGACTGTATCCAATCAATCGCATCAGAAAAGCTTATTTTCTTTAGACCACGAACCAAACCAATGATGTCATTGCCGTATTTATGATGACACCCGTGAGTAAAACAAGACCAGCAGCATTTCCCAAAGTGGTAACTAAACGCGGTTGGGTTGTCGCCACCATGAACTGGGCACTCTTGTTGAACAGCGGAGTTTCCATTAAATTCAAAGCCAAGAGCCTGCAAGATCTTGTAATCGTTCTCGCAGGCAATCTTTTTGAAGATTTTTAGCTCTTCAGAATTCAATGTCGTCTTCGTCGCCATCTTGATCTATGTTATTACCTGATTCTAGTATCTCAAAATTAAACTTGCCCTCAGTCATTTCAGATCTTTCAAGATTAGATACGATGTTTATGTATTCCGATGAGGCGTCCATGCCGCCACCGTATCTAGTGTCTATGACAATTAACTTTCTATCGCCGTTTGTCTTGCTATCTCCTGCAGCAACATCTTCGTCCGTCTTTTTCTTTAAATAAGCTAGGCTTGAGCAAAGCCAAAGAATTCTGTCACTGCCAGACACAACGCTGCTGTCTTCTTTGCTTATACCATCTCGGTTAAGCTGAACGGTAGCCAAAACAGGAACATCGTGCTTTACGGCAAAGTTATGAAGCTTTGTGATAAAGTCGCCAAGGTATTGATATTCTTGAAAATCTCCAACATCAGCAAGGTCCATAGTCTTGAGATAATCAAGCATTATTAAGCAGTCTTTTGTGTTACCGCCCTCGTCGCGCCCAACAACAGAGGATATCCAGCGACGAGCTATAGACATGATTTCTTCTGGTTTCTTACCAGCAATGCTAATGTGATAAAATGGCATTGTCTTTATTGACGACAACGCTTGCTCTACAGAGAACTTCAGATTTTCTTTGTGGGTAAACTGGCCAGTTTCAATAGACTGCTGATCAACTCCAGAGTGCAAAGAAACCCATTTCACAGACTGAGTTTCTTTTTTCATCTCGGTGTCCAGATAAAGGACTGGAATGCCCTGCTTCGCCATATTTGCTGCTACGTTTAAGCAGAACGTGCTTTTACCAACTTTTGGTCTTGCGCCAACTACATTTACTGTGCCGCGACGATAGCCGCCCCCAATTGTTTGATCGTAGCGAGGATATCCTGTGGGAATACCGGCTGATTTAACTGGGTTTTCAGCGAGATATTTAATGTGACCTTCGGCAAATTGACCGATCTGAACAAGATCATTTTCACTCGTGACTTCTGGAATAAACTCAAAAACCGAAGCCTCTACTGTTGATGCTACGTCAACAATGCTCTCAGATCCGCTGAGATCTCCAATTGACTTGATGCCAGACTCCAGCTTCTTTTTGAGTGAACGGCAAAGGCTCCAGAACTTTACCTGTCTTGCAAAGTGCTGGTAGTCGTTTTTCTCAGATTCTATTGCTTGGATTGACGCTATTGCTTGAGATTCTTTTGCCGAAACCTGTCCGGTCTTTGATATCTCTGATACCAAAAGTTGCGTACTGATCTTGCCAGAGTTGCCAGCTTCAGCAAGCGAGGAAATCGCAAAGAAACATTTTCCAAGTAGGTCACTTCCAAAATCAGAGTCAGAAATAGAAATATCGCTGGAATAAATAACATCAGCGCCATTGTTCATGGCGCATGATATCAGGCTTTCTTCGCAAACGGATTGATTGTATGACTTTACTTTGCCCTGCATTTATTGCACTTTATCTTGATAGAACTATCGGATTGTAGCATCCCGGCAGGATACTCTTTGTTGAAATCAAATGTTGTAGAGCAAACCTCGCACTTTCTAATGTTTGGTTTGTAAGCATCACGGTATTGCTTTTTACGATTGCTTAGTTTTTTGACTTCTTCTGTATAATTAGGCAGCGCATCTTCCGGAAGCTCGAACTCTTTACTTGAGATAAAACGTTGATCACCAGAAGGTTGATCCGTCACCTCTTCTTCCACTTCAGACTCCTCGTATTCGTAACCACGATCCTCAATAAGATCGTCAAGTATGATTTTTCGTATTGCCTCAAGTTTATCGCTATCAACAGAATTTGCCTGTTTTGCGATCACTATTGGCGCAGTCTCGCCAAATATTGTTTGATAAAACTCTCGTACTGCCTCCATGTCATTGGTCATGATGGCCTTTTGAAGAAAACCTTTAAGATCTTTCATTTGTTCCTCTCTTTTCAAAGCAAAGATTTTTAATTGATGATGCCATAAACTCGATTTTTTTGTCTATGTCTTCTATTGTTCGTAACTGAACCTCACAAAGCGTTTTGATTGACTCAAGCTCCTTTGCTATAGAATCATTACGCTTAATGATGAGTGACTTTTCCGCTATTCCGTATCCATTAGTATTTGGAAGCTCACGACCAACAATTGAGTTGATGTTTGCATCACACCAAGAAATATTAGCTTTGAGCCTATTTGCTTCAGTTTTTATGTATAATCCGTATTGAGAAAGCCTGATGCAGTCAATAGCCAAATCTTCTCTATTTGCTGACTTAAGATACTCTCTTGTCACGCCAAGAAGACGATCAACCTCTGGCGGAACCATGATTGCAGCGAATTTAAATCTGTCGCGGAATTCTGCCATTTTCTTCTGTATCTCAGATCGATCCATTAGATTTTGTGATTCCAAAATATCCCTCCGCTTCTTTTAGAGAGTGTAGCTTTACAAGTTTAATATTGTTAAGTTCGCAGAAAAGCTCTTTCAAGGCGTCCCTGTGTTTTTGATCCTCAAAATCGGCAACCGTTTCATGAAAAAACGGGTTCATTTCAGTGTGTTGCTCACCCTGTATTTCAAACGCAATTTTTCGTTGCGGCAAGTAAAAATCAAGAGACAGCCTTGTGTCTGGTATAGTAATATCCTCAAGGATTGGGTCAAGTGGATACTTTGCTAGTATCATTTGACCTATCGCATATTGAATCTTTGATCGGCAAGCAGCCTTGCTTTTCATTGGCCAAGCGCCCTTGCGAAGGTCCCATGTTATTTTTTGAACAGGGTTATTTACTGAAATTACTTGCATGGCATTGCCATCGTTTCTACTTGAGACAATAGTGAGCTGTAAAGCTTTTCGTCTTTCTTGAGCAGCTCTACCACCGCAAGCTGGCCTTGTATTTTTTCCTTCGCTCCACCAATGCTATACCAAGCACCAGTCTTTTGAATTAAGCCAAGCTCGCAGCAAATATTGAAAAGATCCATGTGTTCATCAACGCCGCGACCATAAATAATTGGAACAGTAACTTCTGCTCCTGGCGCTCCAAGCGCAGAAGCAATTACACTGAAGTGTGCGTTTTGACCAATGGTCTTATTTGCAGAGTCATTGATGTCCTGCTTCCAAGCAGCCTCAAGCCATACTGAAGCTCCGTACTGAGGCGCATTACCACCAACAGTAGCGCTTTTCTTTCCTGGCCCTGGGTTTGGGTTTGCGATCATGTGCGTAAGAGCTATGAACGTGCTGTGGGTGACAGGAAGTATTTGGCTAACCCTGCGGAATATTTTGTACATAAGCGTCGCAGTTCCAGCCATCTTAACAGAGTCACCAATATTAGAAGACAGCTCGCCTTCTGGACAGAGCGCAGCAATTGAGTCAAGTATGCAAATGCAGTGTTCATTATCTTTAAGTGTTTGAAAGATGAGATTGAGATAGTCTTCAGCACTCAAGATTTTATTTGAGTTTGATCTGACTATGTTTAGATTTTCCCTGTTAATGTCTGGAAAGCAAGCTACAAGCTCTGTCCGCAGGCGACCTTCTACATCAAAGAAAAAGGCTTTCTTAGAGGGGTCTTTTCGATGGCACTGCTGAACATAATGTAGAGCAAGTGTTGTTTTGCCAATCTTTGGTTTTCCGCTAAGCAAAACACTAGTGCCCTCAGGTATACCACCAGAAAGAGCGATATCAAGAGATACTGTTGTTCTGAAAATCCGACCTTCTTCTTCGCGTAATAGATCTACTGGAATTAGAAAGTCTTCAACTGCAAGTGGTTTTGTGCTCATACAAGTCCTTTACGTAGTTTAGCTGGTCGTCTTGTGTCTTCAACAGTTATATTGGAATCATCAAATGTGTTTTTCCTCTTTTCCTGTTTTGCCTTTTCGAACTCTACTTGCTCGTTAAAAAGATTGAATACCATTGCTTTTTGCTTGTCTGAAGTAAGAAACCTTATCGTTATGATACCGCGCTCTTTAATATATTTAATCAAAACCGGAGCGCTGAAAACATGAAGGAGATTTTTTACGTAACTAAGCTCAAGTCTGAATTTTTCAGCAAGAGTTTTTAGCTCTGGAGTTGTCTGCGCCGTCTTTCTCCAAAAAGGAGAAATTGGCTTTGAGGCCAATATTCCTTTCTTGATCTTCCATTCTATGTCGTTTAGTATAATCAGCTCGGTAATGTAGGCTGATGTTTTAATCTTCAGTCCTGAGACAAAATTGCTGTCGTGTTCTTGTTCTTGCATCTTATTAGTGAAAAACCACAATCCTGTGGGCTGCGCTCCTCAAACATAGTAGCTTCGAGAAGGTTGTTGTACCATGTGATTTTTACAACATCGCCATCAAGATAACCAGCGCCGATAAATTCACGAGAGTCACCATCACCAAAAGTAATTGATGCCCTTTTGCCAAAAAAATATCCGTCCTTGCCTTTGCCAACTGACACCGACGTTATGTGTGGTGTTGGAAAATTTTTCTTCACCCAAAGGGACATTGATGTAATTTCTTCAGAGCCAGACTCAACAGCTTCAGTTAGCTTAAACCATTCAGCTCCATCTTGATTGATTTTATCAAACCAGGTTTTTTCTGACTTTAAATTTACAGACCAAAAAATATTTAGATTTGGATCTATGTTTTGGTTCATGTTATCTACCATTCATATGGTCAAATTTTTCAGATGCAGATTTTGTATGAACATATGCACCACGTTCTTCTGTTGCTGCACCGGTTTTGAAAATAGATGATTTTGTTTGAGTTTCTTTTGTTTCTACGGGTTCAACCACTTCTTGTCCATCGATTTTTTTGGCAATAAAGTCCAAAATCTCATCCATTTGCTCTTTCGTGGGCCTGACCTCTTCAGCATCATCAAATATTGTATTGATCGCTTTCTTGCATTGACTCAGTATTGATTTAAGTGTTGTTTTTTTCATCTCTTTACCGAAAGCTCGGCCCTCTTTAAGAGTAGTGGATTTTTTGTGCGAAGATACTCAGAATAAGCGTCAAAAGCTTCTTTGGAGCATTCAGTAAGTTTAAATTCAGCCTCAGCTCTGCCTGGAAGTTTTTTGTGAAAGTCATCAATAATCGGATTGAAAACTTTTCTTTGGGCGGTGCTTTGCAGGATGTAATACTTTATACCTGTTTCAGAAACCTGCATTTTGGCGCAAGCTCTAGATTCTTCTGCTGCGTTTCCATACTCATTTAAATACTCGTTTGAGTATTTCTTTTCACCGCTAATTTCACCTATTGATTTAATGAATTTCATTTTTGCTTTACAAAAGCTGTTAGCTTTACGTCTCCTGATATTTCGTCTGTCATGAAGTCAACTATTTCTGTATTAAAGCGCGAGTCTTCAATTGGTGTGCATGATAGAACGCCCTCTATCTCAAAGGGTCCTGATCCAACATATCCACTTTCAAACCACTTCGCCTCAACAGTTTGCACTGGCATTTTTTCACCAATTGATCTTGACCAAACATTAACCATGCGCTTTCCTGTATCATTGCAGATAAATATGTAGCACGAAAGCTCATCATCAATTTTTTTAACCTCAACACTCATGGCATTTTCCCTTCCATAATATAGTTAGTTCTTTGCGTAGGAGTCATCTGAGAAATGGCCTTTGCTTTCTTTTTGACCTCTCTTTTCTTCTTTCTGTTTGCCTCCCAGTCAAGAGCGCTCTTTGGAAGCTCCCCCCTCTTGACAGCATCTTCTGTGTTTTTGTTTGCCAAGTCACCTATTGTCTTTGGCTGCGCTGAATCTATTACTGCATTTATTCCAGAAAAGTCACGAGCAAGACAGCCATCGCAGCCACACGATGGACATTGTGTTGGTTTTGCATCTGACATCTTTAGCCAGATTTCAAAGTGGTGCTGGCAGCTTTGACAATCAAATGGGTATATAGGCATTACTTGCCCTTGACGTACTTTTTAAACTTGGGAATTACCTTAAAGTCCCAATCTATTATAGCCTCGTAAATGTCTCCGTTACGCGTAAGTTTTCCAGCTTTGACAAATTCTTCGCAAAGCATTACACTGTAAAGCTCCTCTACTAGCTGATTATCCTTTGGCTTTAAAAAAGCGAGATTGATTGGAAAATCAACCTCACCATCTAAATACTTGTGAACAACTATTGTTTTTCTGCAGATATCTTTTTTGTTTTTGTCGTCTAGTTTTTTCTCAAACACTTCGCAGGAAAGCTCTTCTGCAGACAATACTTGTGAGTATATTGAAAGTAGTGAGCTACGATTTTCGTTTACATACTTCTCTGCGCTCATCAATAATAAATACACTAGACACCAGTGTGACCAAACCCACCAGCGCCACGCTCCGTTGCGGAAAGTTCTGCAGCTTCAGAAAAATCAGGCTTGATGACTTTTGCAAAAACCATTTGGGCAATTCTATCGCCAATGTTAACATCGAAAGACTTTTCGCCAAAGTTCGCAAGAATGACACCAACATCTCCGCGATAGTCAGAGTCGATAGTACCGGGCGCATTAAGAACGAAAATACCGTTTTTTATAGCGAGTCCGCTTCTTGAGCGTATTTGGGCTTCGATGTTTGGTGGCATTTCAAGTGATAGATTTGTTTTTACAAGAGCAATCTTCCCTGGGTCTATAGTCAAGGAAACTGCTGAGCACAAATCAACACCAGCTGATCCAGAGGTTGCATAAACTGGCAGTTTGGCATTTTCAGAAAGCGTTTTTACTTTGATAATCATGTTTAAATATAGGCTGTTTAGTATTGTTATGCGCTTTTAAGTTGTAAGAAATAATTACTATTTTTTCTTACAAAATCTAAGTCATGTAATGTCAACAAGTTCGCATTTATCACCACTGCAAGCGAATGTCTGTGTGCCAACAGTAGAATCTGTCTTTTCGTAAGAAATTAGCTTTGACCAATCAAAGTCATTTGGCATAGATGACATGATCTTTTCGTACTCTTCCTTGGAGCAGTCCTGATATGGAGCCTGTCTATAAGAGTGGTCAGAGTGTGGCAAGAATGAAATTCCGCTGATTTCATCAAAATGCCTGTATACCCAAGCACCAACCTCCATCCACTCATGTTCTTTTACTGTAACGGTAATTGAAGGCTTGTGTTCGCACCAGTTTCTTTGATACATCAGCCAGGCTTCAAGATGTTGAATCGCCGTAAACGAGTTTCTTGTTCTTGATCCTTCTGCCCTCATTGGAAAAGAAAATACCATTGTGGTATCAGGTTTCATTACACAGGGTTCGTATGGAAACCCGTTGTCAATCATTAGTTTGCAAAGAGGATCTTTTTTGTCTGCTCGTACTGTTCTGATGTAGTAATTGTTGTGACGAGGATGAATACCAGATGCGGCATCAACTAGCTGAGAAACAGTGCCGCTTGGTTTGACACAAGTAATTGCAGCTGATGGGTTTATGCCAATTTCTTTTGCAAACTTTTTATTTGTCGTGATGGCGATGTCTTTAAGTCTTCTCAAGAGGTGCTCTGTCTCTAGGCATACAGTTCCCATCATTGGGCTGTCCATTATGCCAGTAAGTGAAACACCTAGTAGGGCTTCTTCTTCGCAGTTGTTTTTCCATTCTGATGAAAGATATGGAAAGTACGTGAGAGAAGCCTGAAAAGTGCCAAGAATGGTTGCAAGTCGAACTTTTCTTGAAAGTGATTGTTCGGTGTCATCGTGGCGAACTACAACCTCGGTTAGATTGCAGAACTCACGATCACGCAAAATGATTTCAGAGCATGGATTAGTGCCAAATTCATATGATGAGTCTCTGCGATCACCTAGTTTTTCAACAGTCTTTTTGCATGCCTCACGATTAAAGATGCCGCGCTCACCGCTTTTACTCTTGTAAAGCGAAACCCATTCTTCCATGAAGATACCAATGTCTGGTCTTTCTTTGTAGGCAACGGAGTTATTTGCAAGACCGCGCTGGGGATTTTCGTTCCACCAGGCTCCGGACTTTGCGTCTCGCATTCTTTCATCAGTAAGGTTGCTGAGCGATATAAGTGCGGATCTTCGCACACCTCCAACCACGACAACTTCTGCAATCTTACAGACCACATCGTGGCATTCGATTGAAGTGAGTTTTCTTCCTGCAGCCTTTTTAAAAGTATCAATAGTGAATCTAAAGAGATCCTCCAGCGGCCCCGGACCAGACGCACGGCCACCAAATGTCTTGAGTCTTGCGCCAGCAGGACGAACCTTTGAGACGTCCCATTTTGGAATTTGGCCTCCAATAAGTAGGGAAACCAATTCTCTGTACGCTTTAGCCCAACCAGCCTTGCTATCTTGAACGACAATAGTAGTTTCGCTGTTTGTAAACTCTTCAGCGATAGTTGGAAGCTTTTCGACGTATTGTCGCTCAACAGAGAATCCAACTCCAGTGCCGCACAGGAGAATGTATAGGATTTCATCGAACGCCCTGACTCTGCTGACCGTGACATATGAACAATTATACCCCGCGACATTGTCTCGCTTTAAAGCTTCTCCAGCAGTCATCAGCGCCCGCATGCTTGGCATGATTTCAAGATTAAGGACAGCTGTCTTGAGTTCGGAAACCAGGTCTTTATTAATATTAAAAGACTGATTTGTCTTTAGGTGATTAACAAAAAAGTCAAAATATCTGTCAACTGTCTCAACCCATGTCTCACGACGACCAAGCTCATCGCGGAATCTTGAGTATCTCGACAAATGAATAAACTGCTGGTACTGTGTTGGTAGACTCATGTTGGTTTTTATTGTAGGATTATTAGTTTCGCATACACATAGGTTGTGGATTCAAATCGCATATTCTGCTGCGATTTTTTGTGCGTAAATATCCACATTGTACTTCTTGTAGAGATCGAAATTCTTCATGCCGATAATTTGTCGATCTTGTGCCGAAAGAGACGCCATCTTTTTTGTGCGATCAAGCAAGTCTTCAAAGTCCTTGCATAGCCATTCGTCGCTGTCAAAAAGTTCTGGTATTGCTGAATCTGAATAGGAAAGAACTGGCTTTCCGTGAGAAAAGGCTTCTAATATAGAAAGGCAAAATGCTTCGTTGGAAGATGGGTAGTGGTATACATCGCAAGATGTGAGGATATTAAACTTTTGCTCCTCGCTAATGTTTGTCATAACCCGTGTGTTTTGTGCGCCAGTATAATTAAGATAAGCGGAGACCCCATCAAAATAAGACCTGTCTAGTATTTCGCCGCCGATAATAAATTGGTTTTCTGGCATTCGCGCAGCGCAGTAGATTGTATCGTGAATCATCTTTGATGGGCAAAAGCTAGACACTCTACCAAAAACCGGAGTCTCTGACTGTGCAGTAATCACTTCAGATGAGCTTATACCATATCTTATTATTTCGCCGTTATCAACCCATGGGCTGAGAGCCTTTTGATATTCAGAGATGAAAAACAATTTGTTAAATATCTTGTGGTCAAACCCAACAGATTGCCCACATAGAATGGTTGCAAATTTTTTACATGCTGGCAGCTTTCCAAAAAAAGATGGATTTTGAGATCCGGGCAAAAATACATGCACGACATCAGGAGCAAACTTATGAATGTACTCAACACAAGAATCGTCGTAGTCAAAGCCGCGATCAAGGCACATTCGAGTTTCCCCCAGTTTGGAGAACTTTTCTCTATAAGGGCCGTCAATACAGCCAATAAATGCCATTTCGTTGCTGGCGGACAATTGTTTTGCTAGGTTAAAAGAGGCCAGCGATGAGCCTCCAGGGTTAAAGAAGTTGTTGACGAAAGCTATTCGCATATTGGAGTATAGGTGTATAAATAAAAGTACAGTTATGGATACCGAAGAACCCGACTATATTTTCACGACTCGTGAGGCTGCAGAGAACATGGCCAAAAAACTTGATTGTGGTGGCACACAGGAGTTTTACAATATAGACGGAAAACAGAGTGGATTAAAAGCCAACACAACATATTATCTGCCGTGCTCATCTCGTGAGGCTCTTCACAACAATCTTGCCAAGTATAAAAAGAAAATGTCTAAAGCAGAAGATCTAAACGTTGATGAAATAGATTTTCCTGAGTGCGAGGGGCCAGTTTCGTTTGATGCTTTTCTGAGGTCTTATTTTACTCAAGGTGGAGATTACGTTAGTGACTCGGTAAAAAAGACACTGAAGAAAAAAGCAGATGACTACAATAAAAGAGGAAAGCACAAGATCCGCACTTCAACACTGATAACTGTTTTTAGAAGAGGCATTGGCGCTTATAAAACAAACCCACAAAGCGTTAGGCCAAATGTACGCAGCGCAGACCAGTGGGGATACGGCAGAGTAAACGGGTTCTTGCACGCACTAAGAACTGGGTCATTCAAAAGAAAACCTTTTGATACTGATCTACTTCCTGCTTCACATAGACTATCATCAAAGGGTAAAAAATGAGCCTGGAGAATAAAATAAGGTCTTATGTTGACAAAGTTTTGAAGGCCGAGCGTGATGAATCAAAGCCGTGGCCAGAAAAACCAGAAGGTCCTTTTGGTTGGAATCAACCTATATGGGATTCTTATGGCTTACCTGGTGAATTTTTTCCGGCTGGTGACAATCCAGAATGGCGATGGCCCAACAAACCACAAGAAGGGCTGATTAGTGATCCTAATTTTTCTGAAGTAACTACATTGGATCATGTAGGGTTTGGAAAGGCATTTTTTAGATGTGACGATATACC
>SXGQ01630699.1_pt1 | contig 21759 bp, 26 predicted proteins | sample 3178371 | NCBI WGS metagenome assembly SXGQ01 (sample SAMN11356859, study PRJNA531348) | freshwater metagenome | isolation source: freshwater sample F1-20 | place: China: Fuxian Lake, Yuxi | collected 2017-12-25 | reverse complement strand
CGCTCGTCCCGGGCGTACACGACGAGCAACGTGCCGAGGATCACCACGGCGGCGAGCATCGTCGGGAAAAGGATGTTCCGCTCGCCCGCAGCGCGAGCGCGGCCGCCACCAGCCTTCGCGGCGCGTGCGACCTTCTTGTTGGACGAGGCCTTCCCCATAGCGGAGCGACGCTACAGGGCGGCCTATGACCTGCGGTGGGAACGAAGGCGTCGGGGGTCAAGCGGTGCCAGACACCTCGCCGTCAGTACAGTCGTTCAGATGACCGTCGAGACGACCCAGGAGACGGAGCTCGCCGCTCCCGAAGACCACACCTGCCCGACCCGTGTGATCGACGCCGAACGCGTCGCCACGACTCGCGCCCAAGGCGTCGACGGCGATGCCGCCGGCGATGTCGCCAGCCTGTTCAAACTCCTGGGTGATCCCGGGCGGGTGCGGATGCTCGACGCTTTGGCCCATGCCGGTGAGCTCTGCGTGTGCGACCTTGCGGCAGTGGTGGACATGGCTGAGTCGCCGGTGTCGCACTCGCTGCGACTGCTGCGCAACGCCGGCGTCGTGCGCCCCCGCCGGGCAGGGCGGCAGGTCTTCTACCGACTGGACGACGACCACGTCCGCCTCGTGCTCGAGCTGAGCATCGAGCACGTGAGCCATGGGCCGGACGGACGATGACCGACAACGTGGTGCTCGACCTGCCGTTGCTCCTCCCTGACGCCCTCGACGGGCGGGACCGGTGCGTCCAGCGCCTCACCGAGACCCTGACCGGCGTCCCGGGCCTGGAGGACGTCCACGTGGTCGAAGCAGCCGACGGCGCCCCCGCCCGGCTCTGCCTGCACTACGACCCGGCCACGACCAACGTCGCCCGGATCCGGGGGTTGGCCGAAGCGGGTGGCGCCAAGATCACCGAGCAGTTCGCCCACGTCCTCTGGACCGTCACCGGCATCGGCCATGCTCGCAAGGCGCGCACGGTCGCCGAGTCCCTGCGCCGCGAAGCCGGTGTCATGGAGGCCGAGGTCACCGGCGGACTGGTGCGCGTGGAGTTCGACCGTCGGCAGGTCGGGGAGGTGCAGCTGCGCGAGGTCCTCGCCGAGCACGGGGTGCAGACCTCGGGCACCGGCCGCGACGAGCATGAAGGCCACGATCACGGCGGCGGTGAACACGACCACGGCGGGCCCTTCGGCGAGCGAAGCGAGCTGATCTTCGCGATCACCTCCGCCGCGCTGTGGACCATCGGGTTCGTTCTCGAGCTCACCACCGACGTGGGCGACGGCGTCCTCACGCCGTTGTTCATCACCTCCGGTCTCTTCGGCGGCTACTTCACGCTGCGCGAGGCGATCGAGAGCGTGCGGAACCGTCGCTTCGAGATCGACTTCCTCATGTTGGTGGCGGCCGCCGGGGCCTGGGGGTTGGGAAAGTGGGAGGAGGGAGCGCTTCTGCTCGCGCTGTTTAGCACGGGCCACGCCCTCGAGGGCTACGCCATGGGTCGGGCCCGCCGGGCGATCGAGGCACTCGCCGAGCTCGCTCCCGACACCGCTGTCGTTCGGCGGTCCGACGGCGAGCGGGAGGTCCCCGTCGCCGACCTGGTCGTCGGGGACACAGTGGTGGTGAAGCCGAACGAGCGGATCCCTGCCGACGGCTTCGTGCTGGCAGGCACGAGCAGCGTGAACCAGGCGCCCCTAACCGGTGAGAGCATCCCCGTCGACAAGGCGCCTGTCGCCGACCCGGCTACAGCCGCCGCCGCGCCCGACCAGGTGCCGGCGAGCTCGCGACTCTTCTCCGGCACGATCAACGGCGCTGGCGGGCTCGACCTCCAGGTCACCCGGTTGGCGGGTGAGTCGACGCTCTCGAAGCTGGCCACGATGGTGCGTGAGGCCGAGACCCAGGCGTCGCCGACCCAGCGGTTCACCGACCGGTTCGAGCGGATCTTCGTGCCCGTCGTGCTCGTGCTGGTCGTCGTCGTGCTGTTCGCCGGTCCGCTGCTCGGCGGGTCGTGGACGGACTCGTTCTACCGGGCGATGGCCGTGCTCGTGGCGGCCAGCCCCTGTGCGCTGGCGATCGCCACCCCGTCGGCAGTCCTGGCGGCGGTCGCCCGGGCCGGCCAGCTCGGCGTGCTCATCAAGGGCGGCGGACCGCTCGAGAACCTCGGGACGCTGCGGGCGGTCGCCTTCGACAAGACGGGCACCCTCACGGAAGGGCGACCCCGGCTCACCGACGTCGTCCCTGCTGTGGGTGTCGACGAGCAGCAGTTACTCGCGATCGCGGTCGCAGTGGAGGTACGCAGCGACCACCCCCTGGCGGCCGCCATCGTCCGCGACGGGACCGAGCGACTCGCCGAGCGCACCCTACCGGCGGCGACCAACGTCACCGCCGTGACCGGCAAGGGCGTCCGCGCGACGGTGGACGGCAACGAGGTGCTCATCGGGAAGGTGGGGCTGTTCGATGACAGCGGAGGCGTGCAGCCTGCGCTGCTAGCCGAGGTCGACCAGCTGCAAGCGGGTGGCCGCACGATCATGGTCGTCAAGCACGGCGACCGGTTCCTCGGCGTCCTCGGCGTGATGGACACGCCCCGTGCCGCAGCCCGGGCAACCATCGCCGCCCTCGAGGACGTCGGCATCCGCCGGTCGATCATGCTGTCGGGCGACCACCAGCTCGTCGCGGACTCGATCGCACGGGAGGTCGGCCTCACCGATGCGTGGGGCGACCTCATGCCCGAGGACAAAGTCGCCGCCATCGACCGACTCCGGAACGAGGAGGGCAAGGTCGCCATGGTCGGCGACGGCGTGAACGATGCGCCCGCCCTGGCCCACGCCACCGTCGGCATCGCCATGGGTGCCGCGGGTTCCGACGTCGCCCTCGAGACAGCCGATATCGCGCTCATGGGCGACGAACTCGCCAAGCTCCCCGTGGTGATCGGCTTGAGCCACAAGGCAAGCGGGATCATCCGCCAGAACCTCTACCTCAGCCTCGGCATGGTCGTCTTCCTCATCCCCGCCACCCTCGTCGGCTACGTGGGCATCGGTCCGGCCGTCGTTTTCCACGAGGGTTCCACGCTGGTCGTTGTCGCGAACGCCCTACGACTCCTGGCGTACCGCGACCGGACGGACCCCACGTGAAGGTCTTCGCCAACCACGCGAGGTCTTCTCGGCACACTCCAGGAGGAGACATGCGAGCCACTCTCAAGAGGAGCTCCTTCCAATGAACGCTGCGCTCGGCACCGCTGGGGTCACCCTCGGCCTCATCGCATGCGTGGCCGGCGCGGTCACCATGGTCGTGGGGCTCCGAGGTGAGCGCGCCGCGCTCATCCGCACCGGCCGCACCTACGCCTTCTTCGCGCTCGGTGGGGCCGTGCTGGCCACGTTCGCGATGGAGCGGGCGCTCATCACGCGCGACTTCTCGCTGGAATATGTAGCGAACAACGGTTCGACCCGCACGCCGGCACTCTTCAACGTGGCCACGATGTGGGGTGCGCTCGAGGGCTCGATCCTTCTGTGGGCGCTCGTGCTCGCCGGCTACACCGCCCTCATCGCGTTCAAGTTCCGTGCTCGTCTCACTGACCCCCTCGTCGGCTGGGCCCTCGTGACGATGCTGGTGGTCGGGATCTTCTTCTTCGGCCTGATGCTCGGCCCGGCCAACCCGTTCACATCGGTGAGCCCGGTGCCACTTGACGGGCCCGGGCCGAACCCGCTGCTCCAGAACCACATCCTGATGGCGTTCCACCCGCCAATGCTCTACCTGGGTTACGTCGGTTTCACCGTGCCGTTCGCCTTTGCGATCGCCGCCCTGATCACGGGGCGGGTGGGGGAGGGCTGGCTGCTGGCCACCCGCCGCTGGACGCTGTTCGCCTGGGGCTTCCTCAGCGTCGGGATCCTGCTCGGTGCCTGGTGGTCCTACGAGGTGCTCGGCTGGGGGGGCTACTGGGCCTGGGACCCGGTCGAGAACGCATCGCTGCTGCCGTGGCTCACCGGCACCGCCTACCTGCACTCGGTGATGGTCCAAGAACGTCGCGGGATGCTGCGGGTCTGGAACATCTCGTTGCTGTGCGCCACGTTCGCGCTCACGATCCTCGGAACGTTCCTCACCCGCTCCGGGGTCATCGACTCCGTGCACGCCTTCAGCGAGTCCCAGATCGGTCCCTGGCTGCTCGGCTTCTTCAGTCTGGTCGTCATCGTCGCCGTCGGCCTGATCGGCTGGCGCGGCGATCGCTTGCGGGCACCAGGCAGCATGGACTCGCCGATCTCTCGAGAGGGGTCGTTCCTGGCCAACAACGTGTTGTTCGCTGCGTTCGCCTTCGTGGTGCTGCTCGGCACAGTGTTCCCGCTGGTGGTCGAGGCGGTCAACGGGGACCAGCTCTCGGTCGGCGTGCCCTACTTCAATCGGATGACCATGCCGCTCGGCATGATGCTGCTGTTCCTGATGGCGATCGCGCCGGTGCTGCCGTGGCGGAAGGCGTCCCAGGAGCTGCTGCGGGTCCGGCTGTTCTGGCCCGCCGCCGCTGCGACGGTGACGGTCGTGGGCACCGTGCTCGCCGGGGCGCGGGGCCTGGCCCCTGTCCTCGCCTTCGGGCTCGGCGCGTTCGCCGGTGGCGCCGCGCTGCGCCAGGTCGTCCTCGCGTCCCGTCGCCAGGGTTGGCGAGGCGTCGTCGGGCGGACCAACGGAGGCATGATCGTGCACCTCGGCGTGGTGCTCATCGCGGTCGCCCTCGCCGCCTCGCAGTCGTATTCCGCCGAGATCGAGCTGCGGATGCAGGAGGGCGACGTGGCCAGCGTCGACGGGCACCGGCTCGTGTTCGAGGGCATCGAAACCAGCGAGGATCCGGAGAAGACCACCATCGCTGCGCTCGTGAGAGTGGACGATCAGGTGTACGCGCCGGCCGTCAACGAGTTCGTCTTCGGCGGCCAGACGATCGGCACCCCGTCGGTGTCGACTGGCCTGCGCCAAGACGTCTTCCTCGCCCTGCTCGACGTGCCCGAGGAGCCAGGCGACCCTGCGGTCATCCGGGTCGTCATCCAGCCGCTGGTCACTTGGCTGTGGATCGGCGGCGGCGTGATGGCGCTCGGCACGGCGCTGGCGGCCTTCCCCGGCAAGCGGCGCCGGCCAACCGAGCCCACGTCCTCACCCGGCGAACGGGCCGAGCCCGACGCCGTCCACGACGACCAACCGGACACCGAGCTCGTGGGGACATCGACGTGACCGCGCCCGAGCGCGCTCGCCGTCGCATCGGTCCCTGGATCGCCGGCGCGGTTCTGGTCGTACTGGCCGCGTTCATCGGTGTGCTCGCCACCGGCGGCGACGAGGGCGGCGTGCGGTCCACCCTCATCGGTCGACCGGCGCCCGGCATTGCCGGTGAGACCATCGATGGGGAGGCCTACGACCTGGCCGACCGGCGCGGCGAGTTCGTCGTGGTCAACTTCTTCGCTACGTGGTGCGTGCCCTGCATCCGCGAGCACCCCGAGCTGGTCGAGTTCGAGCGCCGCCAGCGCGAGGAGGGTGGGGCGTCGGTCGTCTCGGTCGTGTTCGACAGCCGCCTCGAACAGGTGCGTGACTTCTTCGACGAGAACGGTGGTGACTGGCCGGTGGTCCCCGATCCAGAAGGACGCACCGCTCTTCAGTACGGCGTGACCGGGGTCCCCGAGTCCTACCTGATCGGTCCGGATGGGATCGTGCTGACCAAGATCGAGGGCGGCGTGACCGCCGACGCCCTCGAGGACCTGCTTCGGCAGGTCCGGGGCGGCGGCGGGAACACCGGCGGCGATGACGAGGCGGGCGAATCGTGAGGTGCGTCCGTCCGGTCCAATCCGGACGGAAGTCGGGAGTGACCCAGGCACTTCGCCTCCCCCCGTAGCTCAGCGTCCTCGGTTTCTCGATTCTCCATGTGCGGCGACGCGTCCGGGGACAGCGGTGCAGGGTCCGTTCGGACCGGCCGGTAGGCTCACCGAGCCCAACCGGCCCTGGGCGGGCTCGGAACGAGCACCTCTGTCGATGCCACGCATCCTGTCCCTGCCCCTCAGCGTCCTGGTCGCCGCGCTGGTCGTCGCCCTCGGCGCCCCGGCGCTGGCCCAAGGGGAGCCGCCGGCGACCGAGCCGCCCGACTGCACGACGACGACGACGACGACGGCCCCGGTCACGTCGGATCCGTGCCCGACCACGACCACCGCCCCGCCGGAGTCGACCAGCACCACACCGGCCACGACGGCGCCGCCGTCCACACTGTTGCCCCCGCCGCCCGGTTCGGAGCCTCCGCCGCCCCAGGAGAGCACCACCACGGTGCCGCCCGAGCAAGCAGGTGACGAAGACTCCCCACCCGAAGAGGTCCCGCTTTCGGAGGAGACCGTCCCACCGCCACCCGGCGAGCCAGTCGATGCCGCCGACGCCGAGCGCCTCATCCGCCGGGAGCTGCGCGTCGCCCAGGCCGAGGTGCTGCAAAGCGCCGTGGAGGTCGCCGACGCCGCCGACCTGGTCGACCAGCTGGCCGACCGCCTCGCCGCCCTCCAGCAGGAGCTCGCCCGCCTCGACGTCGCCCAGCAGCTGAAGGTGCAGGAGCTGCGGGAGGCCGAGGTCCGCTTCCGCGAGCGGATCGCCAACGCCGTGGTTCGCGGCAACGCTGCAGAGCTCGACACCGTCATGACCTCCCAGGACGCCATGGTCCTCGAGATGCGCAAGGTGTTCCTGACATCGGTGTCCGAGGCCGACAGCCAGTCAGTGGTCGACCTGAAGAGAGCGAAGGCCGTAATCGACGGAGGCGTGCTGGATGCGCTGGATGCTGTGGCCCGGACCCGGCGTGAGCTGCGCGCGGCGCGCGACGCCCTCCAGGACTCGCTGCGCCTCAACACCGAGCGCAAGTTCCAGCTCGCCGTCTTCAGCGCCGGCTCGGAGATCGTGATCCGGGGGTTCGTGTTCCCGTTGGGTGAGCCCTACAGCTTCATCGATTCATGGGGCTACCCACGCATGACCGGTACCGAGTACGAGCACGGACATCAGGGCGTCGACATCATGGCGCCCTTCGGTACGCCGGTCTACGCAGTCGAGCGCGGAGTCCTGACCCGTGTCGGCACCGACGTCCTCGGCGGTACCAAGCTGTGGCTCAAGGGCCAGTCCGGCACGTACTATTACTACGCGCACATGCAGGCATATGCCGAGGGCATCGCTGAGGGGGTCGTCGTGAACGCAGGCCAGCTCGTGGGTTACGTCGGCGACAGCGGAAACGCCCAGGGTGGGGCCCCGCACACCCACTTCCAAATTCACCCGGGAGGCGGCGAGCCCGTCAACCCGTACGGCCTGCTGAAGGTCGTGTCCGAGCTGTCCCGCTCGCGGCCGGCAGCCGAGTAGACCCCGTCGCTCTCTGGGTGAACCTGATGCGTCTCTTCACTCAGCGGTGGGGTCGTCCTCGGTCTCACGGTGCTCGGCGGCTTCCTGCTCCAGGTCACCGACTCGACGCCGGGCGAGGAGGAGCAGCAGGGCGAAGATGATGACCGGGGCGAGGACGAAGAGGGTTTCGTCCCAGCCGCCTTGGTGGGCGAGCACGGTCGGCAGTACGTCGATCACAGCAGGGCGAGGTATGGGGAGAAGTCGGCCGAGGCGTGCAGCGCGATCGAGCCGCCGACGGTCGCAAGCGCAGTGAGGCCGAGGGCCGCGAGGGACAGGTCCGGAAGTGCCGGGGGCGGGGGGTCCACGAGGTGCCGGCTGCGGAACTGCCACAGCTCGGCGCCGCACGCGATGTGCGTGCGAGCGCCTTCTGCGCTGATGCCTCGCGCGATCGTTCGCCGACGGGTGAGCACGGCGCCCGCTGCGTCTTCGTCGGCCGCTCGCTCGAGACCGATGCGCAACGCCGCCGCCGTGCGAGCGGCCCCAGGGACGAGCACGAATGCCGTCTCCAGGGCAGTCGCCAGGAGTGCACTCCACCGGTCCATCCCTCGGAGGTGCGCACGCTCATGGTCGAGCACGAAGCGCAACACATCAGCGGACAGCCGAGCGCGCAAACCTTCCGAGATCACGATCTGCGGTTGCCGGCCAGGGATGTTGAAGGCGACGGCCACATCGGTGGGGATGATGACGACCTCCAGGTCCCCGGCCGTCTCGTGCTCGCCCAACCACGCCTCGACCCGAGCGGCCCGATGGCCTCGCACTGCTCGACACGTGAGGACGGCGGATCGACCGACGATCCAGGCGACCGCAGCAGTGGCCGCCGCAGACCCGACGGTCCCCTCCGGTGCGAGGTGGTCGGCCGGGGTCACAGCCCCTCCAACGATGAGGTGCAATGCGCCAACGGAAGCGGAGAGGAGAAGCGCAGCGACGATTGCGAACATCCCGAGTCCGACCGAGGCCACTGCGAGACGCACAAACCATCGCGGTGCAGCGACCAGCATGGGCTTGGGGCGGATGCCAGGCATGGCGACGCCGAGGAGGCCACAGGCCAGGAGCAAGAGGGTCAACGGTGAGGGCCGTCGTCGAGGAGCTTGCGGATATGGCGTCGGCGCCGCGCGTCGAGTCCCGCCAGGAAGTGGGTGAGCGCAGCTTCCGGGTCTTCAGCGGCCTCGAGGATCCCGGCCATCCGCTCTGCTGTCTGCTCGCCCTCGCCCTTCACCGGGTGGTAGGCGAACGCCTTGCCGACGGTGCGCCGGTCGACGGTGCCCTTCTTCCACAACCGACGGAGGATCGTCATCACCGTCGAGTACACGACCGGCGGGTCGGTCTGGAGACGAGCCAGGACCTCTCGCGGGGTGAGCCAGTCGTTGGTGTCCCACAGGATCGACATCACCTCGGCTTCGAGCTGGCCCATGCCTCGCCGCTGCACCGTCACGCCTTTCCTTCCACGACTGCCTGCACCGCTTCGGTGAGGCTCCGTTCGGATGCGACGTTGTCCCACCGCTCGATGACGGTTCCGCGCGCATTGACGAGGAAGACCCAGGGCTCTGCAGGCTCCCCTTGCCGGTCGGGCCAGATCCATTCGACCGCCGCCTTGTTCAAGGTGTTGGCCTCGAAGTCCTTGAAGACCTCGAGGTGCACGAAGTCCATCCGGTCGCCGTACTCCTGTGCCAGATCCTGCACCGTGTCTGTGATCGGGCCGCAGAAGCGGCTGACGCAGTACACGGGCGTCGAGATCACGACCATGATCGGTCGTCCTGCGTCGATCGCCGAGGCGACGGTCTCCTCGTGGAGCTCCGGGTCGGGGACCGCGCCGTCGTCCTCCGCCCGGGAGTCAACGGCGTCGGGCGGCGCGTCGGGGTCGCCGGGTAGGAGGTTCTGTGTCCGGGGTGCGGGGTCCCCGGGGACTGGAACATTGCTCTCCTCGAGGACCTTGAACGCGGCCGTGGCGGAGTGCTGCGTGCCGTCGATCTCGATGTCGACGGCGACCTCCCAGAAGCCGGCTTGGTCGAAGCGCACTGCCTCGGCGCCGTAGACGCCGCGTGCGTCGGACGGCGAGGTGAAGGCCGCTGATTCCGATTCCGTCGACTCCGGCGACCCTGGGACAGGGACGAAGGTCGCGGTTGCATCCGGGCCTGGCGCCGGTTCGTCGAGCATGTTGCCCTCCTCGCCGAGGAAGGAGAAGGCCAGCTCTGCTGCCCCGTGGCTGACCATGCCCTCGTCGTCGCTGAACAGACCGACCAGGAAGCGTTGGTCACGGTCAATGACGAGCTCGTAGCTGGCGACCTGGGCAACGACCCCTCGGTCTTCCTGGGACGTGGGGGTCGTGGTCGTGTCGTCGCCCGAATCGCCCCCGCATCCTGCGAGGACGAGGGCGGCGACAGACACCCAGATGCAGAGTCGTCGGGTCATGGGCATGAGGTGGCAGCTTCCGGGTCGAGGGTTCGGGCGGCGGCTCCGGTTGCGTCCGCAAGGTCGGCGAGGGCCGTCTGAAGGTCTGAGGCCGATCTCGAGTCGATCAGCGCCTCGATGCGCTCCTTCGCTCGCAGCAGGTCGGCAGTGACTGCTCGGTCCACCTCGGCAGTACGCGCGGCCAGGTCGTGGAGCCCGTCGTGGGCGTCATCGAAGAAGACCGCACGTGCATCCTCGACATCGCCTGACCGAGCGGCGACGAGGGCGTCGCACACCCCAGCCAGCGGCAACGGCCCTGCTCCGTCCGTCGGGGCGTCCGTGTCGTTGTTTCCGCTGCCGGACAGGGCCAACCACCCCGCGAGGACCAGCGCCACGGCGGCGAGCAGACCGGCGGTGGTGCGGTTCACGAAGCGCGCCCGGATGCGACAGCACAGCCGTCGACTCGCCACGAGCAGCTCCGTGTGACAGCGTGTCGCACGTCCAGATGTTCGTGCCCCGACCGCACCGAGGGCAACTCGCGATCGACTGCGTGACGAGGTGAAGCACGTGGCCTCCAATCTGATCTCGGGCATCCCCCGTCTCCGCACCGCCGGAGCAGCCGGGGCACTGGTGCTCGCCCTCACGGCCCTTGCAGCCGGCGGATGGCCCCCTGCGGAAGGCCCGGGCATCAGCGCCGCCCAACCACGACCGCCGGCAACCACCTCCCCGCCAACGGTCCTGTCCGCAGGCAGCACGCAACAGCCTGGGAGCGCACTGGGACCGGTTTCGCTCGACCCTGACGACTTCGTCCCACCCGTGCAACTCGGTGCACCGTTCCGGCTCTCGGTTCCGGGCGAGCGCGTCACCGGACCTCCAGCCGTGGAGAACGTCGATGGGATCGTGGTCCATGAGCGGCTGGCTCCGTTCATCCGCACGCTGCTGGCCGAGGCCGAAGTCGCCGGCGTCCCCCTCGAGGGCGGCGGGTACCGCGACAGCGCCGCTCAGCGGCGGCTGCGGGCGCAGAACTGTCCGGACCCGGTCTACTCGCCAGCGTCAGCGTGCAGCCCGCCGACAGCGAAGGTGGGCCAGTCCCTCCACGAGTACGGGCTCGCCATCGACTTCACCTCCGGGGGCAAGCTCATCCTCGACCGCAGCTCGGCCGCCTACCGGTTCCTCGAGGCCAACAGCGGCTGGAACGGTCTCGAGGTGCACCCACAGGAACCATGGCACTGGTCGTACCGGCCGTGACGCTGTCCGGCCTCGTTTGGTATCGCCACGCCGAGGTCGTACACGCTGTAGCAGATGAACCACTTCCGAGAGCCTGCGTCCATGACGGAACACCGCATGACCCGGCGGCGTGCCCTCCGCCTCGGAGCCGGCGCAGTCGTTGCGACCGCGCTCGTGGCATGCGGGGACAACGCGTCGACTGAAGAAGGCGCCACAGGGGAGACCGAGGAACCAGTCGAAGAGTTCACCATCGTCGCCGAGAACATGCGATGGGATGTCGACCGCATCGTGGTCCCGGCAGGGGTCGAGGTCACCGCCACGATCGAGAACCGCGACCAGGGTGTCCTGCACAACCTCCACATCCAGTCTCCCGACGACCCCAAGACCGAGCTCGAGGACGGTGTCGTCACCCAGACGCTGACCTTCACCATCGCCGAACCTGGCGAATACGAGTACGTCTGCGACGCCCACCTGTTCATGTCCGGGACCATCGTTGCCGTCTAGCCAGGATCCAGATGGCGCCAGGCAGCAGCGACGGCACCCGAGTGCGACGGGGGATCGGGGACCGTGGCCGGCACGTCCGTTGTCGGTGCCGGAGATCATCCTCGGCTACCTGCTCGCCCTCGTTGCCGCCGGGATCGCCAGTGGCATCGTCGGGCTGGTCACCCTCGACGCCGACGGCCCGCTCACGATCCTCGGCGGCCAGGTCGGTCTCTGGGCCGGCTTCGTCGTGGTCGTGGCCTACGCACGATCGCGCCCGGGGGCTCCGAGGTACGTGGGAGCGATCCGAAGCGAGATTCGTGCATCAGACGCCCTTGGCCTCGTCGTGGGCGCGACCACGCAGCTGGTGCTGCTCCCCCTCCTCTACCTGCCGTTCCGCTCGTGGTTCGACGAGGACGACCTGTCCGCTCCCGCTGAGGATCTGCTCGCTGACTTCAACGGCATCTTGCTGGTCCTGATGGGGGTGGGCGTGGTGCTGGTCGCCCCCGTCGTGGAGGAGCTGTTCTTCCGGGGACTGCTGCTGGGCACGGTGCGGGAGCGCTGGGGGACGTTTGCAGCCGTGATCGGGTCGTCCGTCTTCTTCGGAGCGACGCACTTCCAGCCGCTGCAGTTCGCCGGGCTGACCGCCGCCGGGCTGGTGTTCGCCGCTGCGGTCGTCAAGACGGGGCGGCTGGGATCTGCGATCGCGGTGCATGTTGGCTTCAACGCCACCACCTTCGCCGCACTGGTCCTGCTCTGACTACGGCTTCCGCCGCTTGCGATCCGGCGGTGGCTCGGACTGTTGCCGGAGGATCGATCGCACGAGCCCGGTCAGGGCAGCAACGACGATCACGGCCAAGAAGACCGCAGCGACGATGCCCGGGGCGCCTCCCATGCTGCCCGATCCCTCCGGTGGTGCCGGCTCAGCGACCGCTGCGATGACCAGCCACTCGGTGTTCACTCGTCGTCGTCCGTATTGTGGCCGAGGTCCTCAACGAGGCGGCGGCGTCGCCGGCGCACGACCAGGAACCCTGCGACGAGGATCCACAACACGAGAGGCACGAACGCGGCGAGGGCAGCAGCGTTGTTCGCCGAGGCTCGCTCGCCCTCTGTGGATGCGAGCATCAGCACCGTGGTCCCGATCATGTCGACACCCGTTCACCGCTCGGCGCTCGACGTGGAGCCGGCTGCGATTGGGTGGCGGCCCACCGGAAGAAGGTCACGACGATCCGACCCCAGAGGAAGAGCCCGCCGCCCAGCTTCATGATCGCCCCAGCAGCTTGCGTGTCCTGCACGGCCGTGACGCCCCAGAGGCGTGGAGCCAGGGCGTATTCCTCGAACAGGCCGGTCTCGGCCCACGTCAGGAACGAGCCCGGCACGGTCGGGATGACCGACGACAGGAACAGGTACACCATCTGCAGCGGCGGGGACAGCTTGCCGTAGTGCTCCGGTGCCCGGTTGAGGATGGGTAGCCAGAACACGAAGCCGGCGATCATCCAGAGGGCGTGCATGCCGAAGTGCACGACGTCGACGCGAAGGTAGACGCCGACGAGCGCAGGCCAGTGGCTGAGCACCAGCACGGCATTGAACAACGCAAGGGCCACCACCGGGCGTGCCAAGCATCGGACGAGGGGATCGATCGGCTGCGTCAGGGTCGTGAGCATCCAACCTGGTGTCCCCGCCACCAGCAGCGGTGCCGAGACGAACGACATCAGCAGGTACTGCGTCATGTGGATGCTGAAGAGGTAGCCGTCGCCGATGGTGTCGATCGGCCACGACACCGAGAAAGCCAGCACGAGGAGGCCGGCCATGAAGAGGCGTCGGCGACCAGCCACCGCCTCGGGCTCGAAGTCCGGGAGCCGAGGACCGAGGTTGCGCACCGCCCACTGGTAGCCGACGGCGAGGCCGAGGACGAGGAGCCAGGCCTCGACCCGCAGCTCAAACGGGACCATCTCGATGGTCTCGGTCACTGGGCGCCACCTCCAACCCGACGGCGGCGACCTGCGACACCCTGTACCATCTCCCAATGGTGCCTGCTGCAGCCGAGGGCGTCCAAGCCACGACGGTCGTCGGGCGCTGGCAGCGGGGCCGCACGCTGGTCGTGTCCCTGGTGTTGCTGACCGCAGTCGGGTCGTGCGCATGGTCGCCGTCGGGTGGTGGTGACGACGGCGCCGATGCTTCGGCTCTCGAGACCCGCCTGGCTGAGCCACAGGATGGCTTCCGCTTTGCCTACCGCGCCCGGGGCACAGGTGTGCTCGATTGCGTCCTGCCGAACCGCCAGCTCGACGGCACGGTCTTCCGCGACGGCACGGTGCGAATCACGACGGAGACCCCGGCCGGGCGCGGCACGGCGATCGTCGAAGCGGGCGCCGTCTACCTCAGCTCCGAGCTGTTCTCCGTCGAACCCGCCACCTGGGAGTGGCTACGCATCGATCGGGAGGACGTGGAACGGGCCCGGCCCCAGCTCGCCCGGATCCTCGGCGCAGACCTCACCTCCTACGTCGTGGCCTCCGGCCCACCGCCCGACGGCAACGCGACCGTCGCGGCGACGCTCGAGCGCAACGATGCCCAGCTCATCGACCCGATCCGCACGTCAGACAGCACGCTGGCTGACGGGTTCCGCTTCGTGGTCGAGGGGGATGCAGCCGTTCCCGTCGTCGACGCATGGATCGACGCGGACGGCGAGGTCGTGCGCGTGCAGGTGCGTGACTCCGTCGCGGGCGCACCGGGCACGCCCGCCCCCGACACCGGTTGGATCATCGACTACCTCATGCTGCCGACGGACACCACCGCCCCACAGCCGCCCACCGATGCGGTCGAAGCAACGGACGGGGCGCTCGCCGAGCTGACTCCGCCGTTGGAGGACGGGTGTGAGCTCGAGATCGGCCGGGAACCGGCCGACCCCAGCCTGTAGGGGGAACGACGAGCTCAGCCGTCGGAGTGATCCATGTCGTCTGAGTCGGACATCTCGCCGCCGTTCCCCTGGTCGGGGAACGGGCCGGGCTCGTAGCCGTCGGGGTCCGGGTCGAGGTCGGCGCGCGTGCGCGCGGCCTGCATCTCGTTGATCTCGATCGTCTGGTTCCGGGCCATGCGGTCGGCGAGCTCGCGGACCCAAGGGTCGGACGCTTGCTCGGCCGCTGCTGCAGCCATGGAGACGCCACCTCGGTGGTGGTCCTGCATCAGGGCGATGAACAGGGCGTCTGCTTCGGCGCCCTCGGCCTCCCGGAGCGCCTTCAGCTCGGCGTCGCTGGCCAGCCCGGGCATCTCGCCCGGTGCGGTCGTCATGCCCATCCATTCCATCGCCATCTCGGAGCGGTCCTGGCGGGCGTAGCCCCACTCGTCGAGCTGGCGCTGCATCTGGCCCATCTCCCAGGACTGCTGCTGCAGCACCTCCCGGGCGAACGTCTGGGCCGTCGGGGTGGTCCCGTTCTGCAGCTCCCACACCGAAAGGGTCAGTGCCTGCTCGTGGTGGTCGAGCATGTCCTGCAGGAACCCGACGTCGACAGAGGACTCGCCGGGGGGTCGCTCATCGCGCTCCATCACGAAGTAGGTGACGGCGGCTCCGAGGAAGGCGAAGGCACCGATGAGGCCGGCGAGGGCCGCCCAGGTCCGTGGCACGTAGCGGTCGACGTCCATTTGCTGCTCCCGTTCAGGTCAGAAGGGTCGACCAGTAGTCCCAGAACCGCTGGCCGACCAGCCCGATGATGATGAGGTACCACGCCGTGAGGACCACTCCGTGGTACTCCTCCGCGGCCGCCGCGAGCCGGGCGGGGAACCCTCGCAGGCGGAGGTGTCCCCGTCTGACGTTGTGCAGGGTGACGTACCAGAACAGGGGGATGGTGACGGCCCACACCACCATGCAGTACGGGCACAGGGCGTCGATGCGGTACAGGCTCTGGAAGATCAACCAATGCACGAAACCGACGCCGAACGTGACGCCGACCTGCAGGCCGAGCCAGAACCAGCGGGCGAACGTGGCCCCCGCGAAGAGGGCGAGGCCGACGGTGAGCACCACGGCGAACCCGGCGACGCCGATGATGGGGTTGGGAAACCCGAACGCCTCGGCCTGGTCGGTGCGCATGATCGACCCGCAGCTGAGGATCGGGTTGATGCTGCAGCTCGGGATGTAGTCGGGGTCCTCGATCAGCTTGATCTTCTCGATCAGCAGCACCGCCGCGGCCACGAGGCCCACCGCCCCGCCGAGGACCAGCACCCATGGGGTCCGTCGGGCCGGCAGGGTGGGTTCCGTCGTCAAGGCTGCGCCGCCGTCGGCCGGCGGCGCGACCGGCCGCACGGCCTGATCAAGCATCGACGGCCTGCTCCATCCGCTGGACGAGCTCCTCGAAGGACTGCACCTCGAGCTTTTCGCCGTCGAGGAAGAAGCTCGGGGTGCCGCTCACGCCGAGGGCCTCGCCGTCGGCCTGGTCCCGCTCGATCTTCTCGAGCGTGGCCGGGTCGTCGTAGACGGCGCGGAACTCCTCCATGTCGAGCCCGAGGTCCTCGGCGAAGCCGAAGAAGACGTCCTCCTGGGATGACTGCTTCTCACCCCACTCCGGTTGCGTCTCGAAGAGCAGGTCGTACATCTCCTCGAACTTGTCCTGGGCGGCCGCGGCCTCTGCGGCACGCGCCGCTGCGACGGAGTTGGCGTGAAGGGGAAAGTTCCGCACCACAAAGGTGACGTCGTCGCCGAAGCGGGACCGGAGCTCCTCGATGGCAGGGTGTGCGGCTCGGCACGCCTCGCACTCGAAGTCCAAGAACTCCACGAAGGTCACGTCGGAGTCACTCGTGGAAAGACGCTGGCTGTCGGGCCGGACCACCTGCGCGCCGCCGTCCTCGGCCACCACCTCCGGCCCGTCGTCCCCGCCACCTGCGTTGGCCGCGACCAGGACGGCGATGAGGGCGGCGAACACCAGCGCCAGAGACATCTTCAGGTTCTTCGACACGTCACTCCTCGGGGCGCTCGCGTGGCGCCGCATCGGGGTCGGAGGGGGACTTCCAGTATGTCCGAGCCCAGGCTGCGCCCCACATCGCCCGGTTGCTCGCCGGCCGGCGTCGTGACATGTTCCCTCCCGTGGCATCGGATCCCAGCCGGACCATCGTCTTCCTCGACCTGACGAGGTTCACGGCGCTCACCGACGCCCATGGCGACGATGCCGCCGCCGAGGTCGTCGACCGCTTCGTCGATGCCGTCACCGCCGCAGTGGTCGGTCGAGGGCGGCTGGTGAAGACCCTCGGAGACGGTGTGCTGCTCGAGGCGCGCGATGCGGCTGCGGCTATCGAGGTGGCCGACGACGTCAGCCACCGACTCCACGACGCCGAAGCGATGCCCGAGGTCACCGGCGGCATCGCCACCGGCTCGGTCGTCGATCGTGGAGACGACGTGCTGGGAGCCGTCGTGAACCTGGCGGCACGGCTCTCCGACCTCGCTACACCCGGCGAGCTGCGGGTCACCGAGCACGCCGCGCGGGCGGCCGCGGATGCGGGGTGGCAGGTGGAGCCGCTCGGCACCACCGAGATCCGGGGTTTCCACGACCCCGTCGCGGTCTTCCGCGTCCTGCTCTGCCACCCCGAGGACTGCGTCACCGACCCCGTCTGTGGCATGCGGATCACCCCAGGGGCGGGCACCCCAGGCGCCACCGTCGCTGGCGTGTCCATCTCGTTCTGCTCGGCGACCTGCCAGGAACGGTTCCGGTCCGCTCCGGATCGCTACCAGCCGTCGACCATGTGATCCGGGTCGCACTCCTCGCGCTCCTGCCCTTCGCCGCGAACTTTCCAGACGCAGCTCTCGTCGAGTTCGGTGACGGCCTGCTCATCGGCTCGGGCAGCGCCGTGTCTGCGAGCCTCGCCTGACCCTGGCCTCGGGCAGGTGCTCGCCGACGTCCCGGAGGGCGCAGCAACGACGATCATGTTCCAGGCCATCGAGGTCCCCAGGAACAAGCGCGTCCTGCTCGCCGTGATGCTCGTGCTCCCGTGGTCGCTGGCGCTGCTCGTTCCTATGTGACCCTGCGGGGCCAGTCCCAGGCCTTGCAGCTCTCGGCGGTGGTGGCGACGTCGGGGCTCTTCGCCGTCGCCGTGTTCAAGGACCTCATCACCGAGGCCCACGAGGCTTCCGACGACAGCCGCACGTCGACGGCCTTACTGCTCGTCGCTTTCGCACTCTTCACGCTCGTGTCCGCCGGGCTGGGCTGAACACGCCGTCCATGCGGTTCGGGACGTTGGTCCCGACGGAAGGGGTCATTGGCCTTCGGGAAGGCACCGGACCCCATCGCCAAGATGACGACGTTCCACCATCCCCCGCAGGAGAACGTCATGAGCGACATCGAGACACAGGCACCCGAGGACGTACCCGGCATCGATCGCCGGGTCTTCATGGGCCTCTTCAGCGGCGGCCTCGGCGGTGCCGCCCTCGTGGGTGCCACCGCTGCGGTCGCCTGGCCCGGCGAGGCGTCGGCGACGGCGACCTCGGAACCCCTGCCGGCCGGGGACGAGATGGGCGAGATGCCGGGCGGGCACAGCGGCATGGCGGGCGACATGGACGCGATGCACAAGGAGGGGATCGATCAGTTCCTCGCCAACATCGAGTCGCCCATCACCAAGGGTGCCGGCGCGACGGACCTCGAGTACCGCGTGGAAGGCGGGGTACGGGTCTTTGAGCTCACCGTCGGTCGGGTCGAGTGGGAGGTCACGCCGGGCCAGGTCGAGCAGGCGATCGCCTACAACGGGATCGTGCCTGGCCCGACGATCCGTTGCGTCGAAGGCGAGCCCGTCCGGATCCTCGTCCAGAACGATCTGGACGAGAGCACCTCGGTGCACTGGCACGGCCAGCGGGTCCCCAACGACCAGGACGGCGTGCCGTTCCTCACGCAGCCGCCGATCAAGCCTGGCGAGACCTACACCTACGAGTTCGTTCCCGGTCCCTTCGGCAGCCACATGTACCACTCGCACCACAACGCGAGTGAGCAGGTCACGAAGGGCCTCCTCGGAGCCCTGATCGTCGAACCTCGCGACCGCACGGCCGAGCCCGCCTACGACAAGGACGAGTTGTACATCCTCAACGATGTCCTCGGTGGGTTCACCATCAACGGCAAGGGGTTCCCTGCGACGCCGGCCTACAGCGCCAAGCAGGGCGAGCGGGTCCGCTTCCGGTTCATGAACGAGGGCCTGATGGTGCATCCGATCCACCTCCACGGGCTGACCTTCGAGGTGTTCGCCCGGGACGGCTACCCCCTGCCCCAGCCGTTCCTCTGCGACACGATCACGGTCGCCCCCGGCGAACGCTGGGACGCGATCGTCCTCGCCGACAGCCCCGGCGCATGGGCCTTCCACTGCCACATCCTCTCCCACGCCGAGAGCCCCCAGGGCATGTTCGGCATGGTCTCCGTCTTCATCGTCGAGTAGGAGCACCCGTGACCATCACCGAACACACCGACACCGGTACCGCCCCAGAGCAGCCGCCCACGGTGGAGACCGTGACCCAGCCGGCGCCGCCGGCCCCACCCCGGCCCGGCTTCAACACCGACACGGTTGCGCTCGGCGCCCTGTTCGTCGCCATCTTCGCCTTCCTCGCAGCCCTCGTGGCCGTGGGCCTTGCGTCGCGGTCCATCGACGAACACCGTGCGGTCCAGGCGGGCGAGGTCCCAGCCGCGACCTCAGCTGCCGGCGAGGCCGTCTCGCTCAGCGAGTTCAGCATCAGCCCCAACCCGATCGAGATCAGTGCAGGAGAGACGCTGGCAGTCACGAACGACGGAGCAATCGTCCACAACCTCAGCGCCGAGGGCAACACCACACCGATGCTCGAGCCCGGCGACAGCGCCGCCCTCGACCTCAGCAGCCTGGCGCCTGGCTCCTACACGCTCATCTGCGACGTCGCCGGCCACGCTGCCGCCGGGATGCAGACCACCTTGAACGTCGGGTAGCCCGTCACGCCGCCGTCCCGGTCTCCGGCGGTCCTACGGGTGTCACCGGAGCGAGAGCGCCGGATCCGGTCACCGCCACTGCTATGGCGATCGCAAGGCCGGCGGCCACCGCGGTGCCGGCCCGATCGATAGTCGGGTCGAGTCGAGTCGGCAGCACCGACTCGAGGAACACGTCGCCCCGGAGCAGCACCCAACCGATGGTGGCTGCGACCGAGAGCAGCGTGGTGATCGCCGCTCCGGCTCGTCGACCAGCCAGCCCGAGCGCGACGGCTGCGGCTCCGGCCAGTGCAGCCACCACGGGGACGACGACCGTGACCGGCCCGCTCTGGGCGCCCGACGGCAGTCCAGACCGCTCGGCGATGGCCATGCCGGCAGCGAGGGCTCCCGCCACCAGTGCCGCGACGGCCGGGACGAGACCGGACCAGCGCCGGGCGATGAGCACCATCACGGTGACGACGGCAGCGACGAGCGCGACCCACGGCAGCGGCGAGATGGGCTGCTCCCACCGGAGCACGCCTGTGATCGTGACCGGGTCGCCGTCGACGACGAGGGGCACCTCCCACTCATCGATGACGTCGCCAGCCTCGAGCCCCGGCGGGCGATCGGGCGACATCCAGTGGATGCGATGGTCGTGCCAGACGTAGATGCCGCCGATCGCGACCTGCTCCCACTCCGCCTCGTCGTCTGGGTCGAGGTCGGGCGGGACGGCCGACCCGCCGAGGCGGTCCTCGTTGAGGTAGGTGGCCGGCGAGCGCAGGTTGCGCTCCACCGTGCCGTCGGGGAGGAACCGGAGGTAGGGCTCTCCCCCGTACCCGGGAACCGTGACCGCCCGTCCAGCTTCCACCCGGACCTCGAGGAACGCGTCGCCCCCGACCACGCGCGCCTCGACGGGTGCGTCCGGGGGATCGATCGAGCGCACCGTCGAGCGATCGCTGGTCGGCTCGGCCGGATCCGCGCCCGCGGGCGCCGGGACCGCCAGCACGAGGGTGACGACGAGGGCGGCGAGGACGCCGAGACAGCGGCGCCTCACGTGCCGCTGCCCCGGGATCGTCGGATGCCCAGCGCGAGGGAGGCGCCCACGGCCACCACGGCAAGGACCGCTGCGACGAGCAACCCGTCCACGCCACCACCCCCGTCGTCGGTGACCGGAGGCGGGGCGGCCTGCTCGGGTTGCGTGTCTTCGACGTCGACGGGTGCCGTCGTCGCGGACGACAGTGTGCTGGTGGTCGTCGTGGCGGTGGCGGCCGGGGCGGTGACCTCCTCGACGATCTCCATCGTGGAGGCTGGCGACACCGACGTGAACCGGACCGTCCAGTTCCCCGGGGAGGGGTACGTGATGGTCCCGCTGTAGCGGCCATCGTCCCCCTCGAACTGCATGGGCACCGGGGTCTGTGGGGTGCCGCCCGGGTCGATGGGGGTCGCAGTGACGGTGGCGTCGAAGGCGGGGTGCCCGTCGTTCGCCCATGTCAGTCGCACGACGTACGGCACGGTCAGGGAGTCGGCGGACCCTTGAGCTTGCAGCTCGAAGATGCCTTCACCTTCGTGGGCGTCGGCAGACGGCGTGCCGAGCGCGGCCAGGGCGGCGCAGAAGACGATGAGCGCAGCTGCGGCGCAGCGGAACGGGGGCCGCTTCATCGAACAGGTACCTCGAAGGTGACGGTGGTGGGCGTGCCGGCCCGCACGACGGTGGCCTCGACGGTCCAGGTGCCGGGTGCGGTCAGCGCCGCGCCGAGGGCGGAGGCGTGGCTGGAGGTGACGGGGACGAGATCGAGGCGGCGAGCGGGGATGCCGTCGGTGGCGGCCGTGAGCTCCACTGCGTCGACCGGAAGCTGGGCGCCGCTCGCTGCGTCGTAGAAGTACAGGTGCATGTCGTTGGTGCCCGTGCGGGCGGGCTGGACCGTGAGCTGGACCATCAGCTCGTCGGACGTCTCGTACCCGTTGAACGGACGGTCCACCGCCGTCCGACCGGGCGGCTGGTCGATGAGCACGGCCGTCACGGCGAGCACACCCACGGCGGCCACGACCTCCCAGCGGACCGACCGCAGCAGGGGGGCCGCCGTCCGCTCGACGAGTGGGACGAGGTGGCGACGGTTCATCCATCCGAAGGTGACCAGGATGGCGAAGCCCACGACCTTGGCGATCACGAGGCGCCCGTATCCGGTCGAGGCGACTGCGTCCCAGGACCCGGTGTTGATCAGCGCACTGGCCGTGCCGGTGGCGGCGATCACGACCGCCCCGACGAGCGCGGCGGTCGAGAACCGCTGGGCGAGCCGACTCGGCGTGCTCGACACCCGCAGGGCGACCAGCAGTGCCGCTGCGCCCCCGACCCAGGTCCCGGCGGCCAGCTGGTGCCCGACGTCGGAGACCAGAGCGAGGCCTCGCTGGTCTG
>SXGQ01594509.1_pt1 | contig 21765 bp, 20 predicted proteins | sample 3178371 | NCBI WGS metagenome assembly SXGQ01 (sample SAMN11356859, study PRJNA531348) | freshwater metagenome | isolation source: freshwater sample F1-20 | place: China: Fuxian Lake, Yuxi | collected 2017-12-25 | reverse complement strand
GGTCTAGGTAAATGACAATCTATATATTCAATCGCATTATAATCTAATTTTGGCCATATTGCCTTATCTAATCTCTCTGAAGCATATTTTTCCTCAATCCATCCTCTTTCTAGATGCTTAATATTGGAAAATCTTTTTCTAGTTACTTGGTTATAAAAAAACTTCTGGTCAGTTCCGCTCCTTATGTTCATTTCTTTTAATCTAAGAAGAAAATTCTTATAATTCTCGTCATTTAAATCAAGAACATCTATAAAGCTATTTGTATTCCCAGCTAGATAACACATTGGATATTGAGGATTAGTTCTATACCATCTATATTTAATGATATCTGAACTATATGATATTATACCACTATCTCCAATATATTCAGCTTGATTCAAATAATAATCTTTGGAGATTGGAAGCATGTCCATATCAGATATTATAAACGGCTCATCCAATATTCTAGCTGCCCAAAATCTTATACACTGTGCTTGTTGTACTATGCTCCATTCTTTTAATGCCTTAAAATAATAAACCTTCCCGTGCTCGTGTACCCACTCAGGAGGTTCGTTTTCGTCTATATACAAAAGAATAGGTTCTAATTCTATAAGAGATTTCCATGCTTTTGCAACATATGGCCAGAAATCTAAATACTCTGGATTTGAATTAGAGCTTACTACAGCATATTTTAATTTCATTATCTTCTTATTCTTAAATTGGATTTTTGATTCGTATTTCTATGAACCTCTCTAGAAGCTTGAAAATGCTCAATGACGGGAAATAATCCGGGATACATTGTTTTAGTGTGATCTGTAATATATGTATATTCAGGAGGTAGATTAAAATAATCTATTTCCGGCATCTCTCTCTGAGCTCTTTGCATATTTTTTTGCTCCCATGTTTCTGGTTTCATTCTTTCTGCAGGATTAGATTCATTTAATTCTATCCATCGACTAACAAGATTCTTTACATTGTTGTTATTCTTAAAAAACACAGTACCCGATAATGCCTCATCAGATCTCCATCTGAAATTTTCTGTTCTATAGGCAATGTCACAATTTATAGAATCTAAAAGAATAGGATATTTTCTAAAAATTGCATCAACATCAACATATAAAAGATATTCAGAGTCGATGCTATTCATACAATTATAAATAAATTTTGCTTTCCAATGTGTATTTAAACACCAGTCACCTAATGATTCTATAACATCTAAATGATATGGTAGATTAAAATCATTGCAAGATTCTACAAATTTTTTAGAAAGACCTAAATAATAAGGATCATTCGTACAATATGCTATAATTTTATATCTCATAGTTTAATTTATTTCCTTTTTTAATATTATCTTTTGCCCATAATGGCTGAAAATTTGAATAATGATTTAATTTAATTAGTGTATTCTCGTCTTTAGCGGATGATACCGGGATTTTATGATCTAAATGCCATTCTCCGTGATTTTCCCATGTCATTCCTTCAACGAATTTATTCTCTATATACATTTTAAAATCCGCATACGAGCATCCTAATATCTCATATGTTTTTGATTTTTTAGTATATCCTTTATTTTTTATAGATATACAGATTAATTTGGATATTTTATATCTAAGATCTAGTACAGGATCATTTTTTCTTTTTTCATTAGTAGACTCTCTTCCTTTTCTGTTATATTCTAGCATCTTTAATTTTCTTCTTTCTTTTATTTTTTCTTGGTTAATTCTTCTATACTCTTTAAAGTATTCTTTTCTTTTTTCTTTTATTTCCTCTTTATTTTTTTCTCTATATTCCTTTTGATATTTAGCTATTTTATCTCGATTTTTATTGCTGTATTCTTTTCTTTTTTCGTTTACGTAATCTTTGTTTAAAATATTCCAAGCTTTGATACTTTCTGCTCGTCTTATTTTTTGTTCTTCTGTTTGGCTTCTTTTCTTTTTCATTATGTAATGATTTTTATTTTAAATTTTGCCAAAGTCTTCTTAAGATTTGCGGTGAGAGAATCATATGAAGTATCCTCTGTATAATATGATATAATTAAAAATTGGGGGCTCATAGGATTCTTAAGATAATATATGGTTCATAGCCGGGGATTTACTGAGTAAAAATTTTAGTCCCTGTATGCAGGATAGTTTCAGGTTTTTAGAAATATTTTTTATTAATGAATAATTTTGATATTTTTCATATATAATGGTAGACGAATAATTTATTATGGCAGATTTAAAACCATACTGGTTTTTGGAGGGTACTATAGATCTTGAATATAAATATTATATTCTTATGTCCTACCTTGTTAAGATTAAAGATAGTTTTAAAGAGAAAGATTTTGGTAAGAATTTCAAGGATCTAATAACAATGAGAAGAGACCTTGAGAGTTTTATAAAAGATACAGGATTTTCTCAAAAAACTATGTCAAGAATGACAGACGAGGAGAAGGATATTTTCATTAATCTTTTGGATGAAAAATTTGATGATATAGAGGAAATAGAATCTATAGTTAAGAATTCTATGGAGGTAATACAAAATTTTATAGAAGAAAATAAAGAACTATACGAACTATACGATTCACTTGTTGTGTTGGAGAGTTATTGTTCTAAATATAATCTATGGGATCAAGGGTTTTTAGTTGTTAGGAGATTTGCAGAGGAGAAGATGAGAATATTTACCTGGTTTTTTTCTATAATAAAAATATCACAAAAAGAGAGTGTTGCTCTACTGATGACAGAGATATTAGACCCTAAGTGTGATACAACGGAAGATCTAAAAAAAATTAGAAAATTTCTGAAGTCTAATATAAATGATTTTTCAGAAAGCCATGATTGTATAATAATATCTGACGTTTCCGATGAAATAGATATAGATACGGGTGTTGAATTAAGCAAAGAAAAATCAATTGATATTATAATGAATAAATTTAAGAGCTAGATTTCTTTTTTTCTATAATATCTTTAGTCTCTTCTATCTCCTCATCCGTAAATTCAAATCTATCAAATGGAAATTTATCTGATTTAAATCTATAAACTCTTTCCTCCCCATATTCATCCTCCGTCACAACCTCTATTTTCGTACCGTGTCTATTTATATAGAAGTCCGCACTAGATCCGTTAGACATCGACTTATTTCTTATAAATAATAAAGAACCCCCTGGCATTACCGTTTCTGGCTCATATTCACCGGCTTCTATTATTCTTTCTATTTCCGGTATTATTTTGGATACCTCCGAGAATGGTCTATATTCTAGATCTTCCAATGATAGGTTCATCATTGTTGATATGAATTCTGTTATTTCTTTTTTAAGCTCCGGTTTTTCTATGAATATTGATCTAAGATCATCAACAAAACTTTTGCTATTATATCCTAATTTAGGATCATGTGAAGAATACGCAAAAGGAACTCTATAGGTTCTATCCATGTTTCCTGCTGCACTACTCTCATTTATAAATTCTTTAAAATTAAATATCTTTCTCATACTCTAACAACGGAAACATTTTTTCTATCATCAAATGCCATAGGTTTGCATTTTAATATATTCTTTCCTATTCTCTCTAGATTTTCTATAGGAAAGGATATAAAATTTGGTTCCTCTGATTTTTCATCCTTCTTATCCAATAATCCATCAGGCCTACACTGTAAGAATCCATTAAATCCTTTTAACTCTACATAGCATTCGTCATCAGTAACGCTTATCATATCACCGTTCTCTAATTTTATTTTTGCCCATGAGGGTGTTAGTTTTATTCCTTTTCCGTAAGGTTCTCTATTATAAAATACATTCAATTCAGCATAGAATGGTTTTTTTACTATATAGCAGGTTCCCCCTGTATCTAGTCCGTATCTAGAACCAGATTCTTCCGTGAAATTATTTATTTTTAAAATCTTATTCATTACTGAGTATATATCGGATTTGTTTTAGTAAAGATGATATATAGTCTAAAAGGTGTAATATAATGATAATACGAAGTTATACACAATTCCTTCTTAATGAATCTAAAACCATTGTTAAAAAAAATGGGATATCATATTATAAAGAAGAAATGTCTCTCCTGGAGAATGAATATCTTAGAATGCAACAGGAAGGATGGAGTGAGGAAAGAATAAATGAGAATATATTTACATCATTACTTGGTTCTTTAGGTGGTGGTTTTGGTGATACTTTCAAGGATTATGTAATAGACTGGGCAGCAGAGAAACTAGGTATAAGACCTATGGACATGAACGGAAAACCTACATTCTTCTATCAGGTGATAAGAAACGTTATAGAGAGTGTTCATTTCAGCGAAATTGGTAGTTATTTTGGTAAGGGATCTTGTAAAAAATGGTCAGTTGCTATAGTTGAAGGCCTATCTGAGACATTACAAGAGAGAGGTTTAGATTATTTGTTAACTACATTAGGTCTTGAAATAAATATGAATACTGGTATGGGAGGTACTATATCGGCTTCATTAAGAGAGGCAATAACTAATGCTATTAACAATACAGAATTTGCTAATAAGGTTGAAACCATGATTAGTGATAAAATCTGTGGATTTAAACTTGGTGATGTCTTATCTTCTACAAAGGTTGATTCATCGGATAAACAAGCAATGCAAGGGGAAATAGAGAAGGTAGGGGAGCAAAATCCTGATATATATACTAAAATAATGAAGTCAGGATTAGGAAACTACTTCCAATTTAATAACTAAGATATATGAACCAGAAGAACGTAAAAAAAAGAGAAGTACTTAGTTTTAAGGAATTCCTTAAGGTATCTAACGATCCTTGGAATCCTGAGAATCTTAGTAAAGAAGATAGAACAGGATTACATAAGATTACTCCTGAATCTGCTTATGATTATGTTGGATATAAGGATGCTATTTTTAATAAGACATCAAAAATAGATTATCCTGGATATGGAGCAACTGAATCTGGAAGCGGAGCTTCTATCGGAGTAACTGAATAAAAAAAAGAAAAAAAGAAAAAAAATGGAAAAGAAAATATTATCTTTCGAAGAATTTGCATCTGCTAAACCTCAGGAAATTCCTGAAAATAACGAATTCTGGAATGATTTCGAGATAGAAGAAGAGGAGGAAGAAGAAGAAGACGAAGATGGTTCTGATGAGGAAGAAGAAGATACCGAGGAAATAGAAGACTCTGACGAAGACGATTCTGACGAAGAAGATGACGATGATTCTGACGAGGAAGACGAGGAAGATGAGGATGATGATTCTGACGAAGAAGAGGAAGACGAGGATGATGATTCTGACGAAGAAGAGGAAGAAGATGACGATGATTCTGACGAAGAAGAGGAAGAAGATGACGATGATTCTGACGAAGAAGAGGAAGACGAGGATGATTCTGACGAAGAAGAGGAAGATGATGATTCTGATGAAGAAGAGGAAGACGAAGATGATGATTCTGATGAAGAGGAAGACGATGATGACGAAGAGGAAGACGAATCAGATTTGGAGGAATCTGACAACGAGCCTACGGTTATTAGGTTTGATAGCTTCTTCGGTAAATAATATAAAACTCACATATTTAAAATAAAGGAAAAGCCTAGATATTAATATCTGGGCTTTTCTTTTTATATCGGAATTGAATATATACAACATGGATTCTTCATTATTATTAGAAAAGTTTATTTTTAAAGGAGTAAAGGGAAAAGAAAGACCTTTAACGGTAGTTATATTGACTACAAAATTAGGAAAAGGATTGAAAAATGCTCCTACCACAGACAAGATAATGAAAATATGTGAGGAGAGAGGAGTTAGATGTATAATAATTGATACTGAAAAAGGATCAATCCAAAAAACTTCTAAAGGAACTTTCCTTATATCTAGTAGGGGAGGTAAGCAACAAGAAATATCTTTGGATAGAACTATAGTTCTAACAAGAAGATCTTCTATAAAGAATAACGCAGCTAAAGGATTCTTTAAGAAAATGGAAGATCTAGGATTTCCTTGTGTTAACTCCTATGACTCAGTAATCATTTGTGAAAATAAACTAGAAACAACTAGAAAATTACAGCTTTCTAAAATACCTGTACCTAAAACAGCATTGATATCGTCGGAGGCTGATATAGACAAAGCTATCGAGGATGTTGGTGGAGAATATCCTGTTGTTTGTAAATTCCTATCAGGTACTAAGGGTATCGGTGTTTTTATGATAGATTCTAGACCTTCATTAGTATCTACTCTTCAAGCTATGTGGCATCTATCTCCAGAGACTGAAATAGTTCTTCAAGAAAAAATCGATGCTGATTATGATCTTAGAATACACGTAATAGCTGAGAGTGATGGTATGGCTGGGAGAGAATATAAAGTCATCGCAGCGATGAAAAGAATAAAGATTGAAGGGGATTTTAGAACAAACTTCTCACTTGGTGGGAATACAGAGGATGTTGAGCTTTCTAAAAACATAGAAAGAATAGCAATAGAATCTGCTAAAGCTTCTGGATGTCTATGGTGTGGTGTTGATATCATTGTTCAAAAAAATAAAGACGGATCTGGTGAAGAAAAACCTTATGTATTAGAGGTTAATGCATCTCCTGGTACAACGGGAATAGAAAAAACAACAGAGATACCTGTTACTGATATTGTTTTAGATTTTTTACTAGATAAGAAAAACTGGGTTAAGCCTAAGAAAATAACAGGATTTAGGGAAATGGTTACTATACCAGGTGTTGGTACATTTGTTGGAAAATTAGATACTGGTAATGGTGCAAATTCTTGTAGCTTACACGCGGATAGCATAGAAGAAATAGATGGGAGTGTCCACTGGAAACTAGGTGATCAGGAATTTGTAAATAAAATAGTGGGTCAATCGAAAGCGGAGGTTGGCGAGAAAATCCATCATAGATCTGTTGTTAATCTTGATGTAGATTTTAATGGTGTTATTTATAGAAAAGTTAAGTTCTCATTGGTTGATAGAACCGAAAAAAGTACTCCGCTATTATTAAACAGAGACTTTTTAAGTTCTGTTGGATTGGTTGTTGATCCGTCGGAAGATTTTGTTTTAACTGACAGACCTGAAGGATATTCTCCCAAGGACGCAAAAGGAGATCCAATAGCTGGGGTTAAATTTATAGACGGAAACGGTACATCAAAGAAATAATTTGATAACCTCTTTTCTGTAAGATATCTGATCTTCCACTATTTTTTGATTCTTCAGAGGTAATTTATTTCTTTCTATTACTGAATCAGGAACCAATCCACGGAAAGTATCTTTTAATATTTTTTTATTTTTTCTTTCTTCGAAAGGTAGACTCAAAGCAAATCTAACTATGTCGTGATTTAAGAATGGGCTTCTTAATTCCAGAGTATGTGCCATTGATAATTTATCTAATCGGGGTAAATGGTAATGAGTTAATTCGTGAAATATATCTGATTGTTGAGAATCGTACTCGTTAATTCTTCTGTACCCACCAAATAATTCATCCGCTCCATCTCCAGATATAACTATTCTTGTATTTGATCCCTTTTTAATAGCATCAAAAAGATAATATTGTGGGATAACACTTCCCATATCTACAGGTGATTCATTCCATTTTTTATAGATCTCCGATAGATTTTTTTTACCCTCCTCGCTATCTATATCGATGTTATATTTTAATCTATTTGATTCTACCCCCCAGTAATATTCGCATGCTCTCACATATTCCTCGTCTTCACCATTGGAGATTGAATAAAAATCCACGTCTGCACCGAGCTTAAGTAATAGACCTGCAATTATAGATGAATCTAAACCACCTGATAGGAGGAGAGAAGTAGGATAATTTTTTGATAATAACCTAGATTCTACAGATTTGTCCATTTTTTCAAAAAGCCATTCGCATCTATCATCATAGGTTCTAAGCCCTGCGTCAAAGAAATGAAAATTATAATAAGGACCAGTTACATCTATTTTTCTTGGATTGTCCATATTCCAAGAATAGAACCTATTTGGCTCTAATTTTTTTATTTCAGAAAAAGGCGTTTGTTCTGTAGTAAGGTAACCAAACTTAGTTACTCCAGAGAAGAATGATTTATCAGATTCTATATCCTCTCCTTTTTCGTATAGTCCTTTTATTTCTGAACATATTTCGCCTCTGTCGTTCCTATATAGGCATTTTTTTCCTAGTGGATCAGTAAAAGCATATATGTCTCTCTTCTTAGTATCTACAAGAACTATAGCCCAAAATCCGTCCCAAGCAATTATATGTGGATCGTACAATGCTTGTAACATACTTACACCACCAAATTGAAAAGTTGAAAATAAATTTTGTAAATATGCAGTATCTGATTCGAAATTTCCATAATTAAAAATCTCACCGTTAAATAGTAACCAACGATCCTCGCCTATTTGAATTGGTTGTGACCAAGAATCACCATCGGTAGTTTGGATAGGTAACCTGTGATGAACCAAACAAAGATCGTCCTTATAAACTATACTATGTTCTGTTCCCCTATGAGAGATTGACATTATTCTATCCTCACTCGGGTTTTTTGCTACTAATATTCCACACATATTTTTATAATGTTTTTATTTTGTTTTTAAAGCGTTCTAACGAGTCATCGTCGAAGTTATTATTGAAATGTATTACTTCAACACCAAGTATCTCTAGAAATAAAGAAAACGATCGAAAAAGGGATCTTTCCTCCTCGCCCCTAGTATCTTCGCTATCCCATATGTCCTTTTTTCTTTCAATGTCGTATTCACCCTCAACTAATATTATCTTTGTGTCTTTGAACAATCCCCTTTTACTAAAATTGAATAGATCTTTTTTTGCTTGAGATTCGGATATTCTAGATTGGAAAACTCCCCATACAGAATTAGTTAGTATCCCTCGATCTATTATAGTTTTTCCTAAAAATCCGGAGTTGTTTAACTCGTGTAACATTACTTCCTTTCCTAATCCAAACATATGAGAGTCCTTTGATTTTTTTCCAAGATCCCACTGACTAAAATTAGAATTAAAATCGAATTTAAAAACTGGTAGTATTTCCTGATTTGAAACTAGATAAGATTTACCTGAACGTCTAGCTCCTTCCACAATAATAAGGGGCATAATCTTTATTTTATGATTATACCCCTAATATAGAAAAAAAATTCTTTATACTTATGCTAATTCTTTGAAAGATTCTCTATTTTTATCGTAGAATTTTTTTACATAATCGTATTTCTTCGAAGCATCTCTAATTAAATCAAATAGATCCGTTCCCTTCTTATCTAATAAATATTTTGAAGATTTTAATATTGTTTTTACTGTTGAAGTAGGATATTTTGTCATTTCTTCAAATGTTTCCTTGTAAGATGGTGGATATTGAGCAGCATCTACTATCTTTTTAGTTAATACCCTATATTTTTTAGGTGTTCCATTACTTTTTATAAGATCTGTTATTTTCTCTCTCCATCCAGTTTTACCTCTATAGAATCCGGTTTCTGTATTGTATGTTCCTAATTCTCCGCTATATGTTATAACGCATATTCCATTTTCAAAAAATCTAAGTCCCTTACATTTAGCAAGATATCCGCTCATAGGTTTCTTAGGGTCTAGCTTATATGATTTTCCTGAATCAAAATCTGAAACAACCTGAACCCCTGGAATTTTCTTAAGATCCCCTACAAGATCATCTTTTTTTAATTCTTTTTTTAATTCATCCTTGTATTCATCCTTGTAATCCTCCTTTGCTTTCTGAATCATTTTTTCAACATCCTCAGGTTTTATACTTACTTTAACCTCCGGTTGATTCTTAACCAAAGCATCAACAGCATCAGATTTTTTTACAACAACCTTTTCTTTCTTAGCAACTGGTGATGATAATCCCTTTTCTGCTTCTACACCAGCATCAATAAGATCCTCTAGCTCTCCCTCATTAGTTCTATAAAATCTTTCTTTCATGAAAGACTCGAATGTTTTTATAGATGCTGAAGACTCATTTTCCGTATAATAATTAGAGTTCTCGTTCAACTTAAATACTTTCAATATAGAAGTAAGTCCATCTATAAAATCCTGTGTAACAGCATCAGTTCCCCCCAGTTCCTTATTCTTTAGATTTTCTAATTTTTTCATCATTCCTTTTAGAACTGTTATAATCTGACTAGTAGTTGGTCCCCATTTTCCATCAGCTCCATATTTAGTAGCTTTTTTTGTAAGCGCCAGAGCTTTAAGTTTTTCTTGTGAGCTGTATATCTTTATAAATACAGATTGAATATATTTTACTACAGGATCAGACTTTCCTGTAACATCAGATTTTTTTAATTCTTTAGTCAATTTTACTTCTGATGAAGACGCCCCATCCTTTGTTTCTGTTGATCCAACTTTATTATCCCCAGCTGGTTTAGATCCAGAAAAAGCTACAGTATTATTTATAAATATTGTTTTAGCCTCATCGAATAATTTTGTTGCCCTGTCTAGTTCTTTTTGGATTTCCTGATTTTCTTGATCTATAGGTCTCTCCTCTAATTCCTTATCTTTTGAATTTTTCCATTCAAGTGCTACCTTTTTGTATCTTTCTTGAAGATCCTTATATTGTGATGTGTACAATTGTACCGTTTTAGAATCCTCTCCATTAACCTCCAATCTTCCGTTTTCTTTATCATATACAGTTTTTACGTCAGTAATAAGGCTAGAGATTTTTTGTAATAATGAATCTAGTTCTTTTTGAATTGGTGTAGCATATTTTGATCCTATGCCTTTAGCAGAAACTGTATTAACAACTCCTACTCTTTCAGCTATTATTTGATCTCTTAGAATTTCTATAACTTTTAAATATGGTCTAAGTTTAAATTCATCACCATCTCTGGATAAAAATTCTTTACCCTCGTCACCCTCTAATCTGGATCTCTTTCTCTCTACCCTTTTTAATTTTTTTCCTCTTGAGTCCTCATCACCTAAATCTGCCTCGATTATAGGAGAATTTTTTCTTAGACTTTCTAATAGTAATGTGAAGTTTCTACTGAAATTAGTCATATTTATAAATTATTTTTTTCTTTTAATATTTTTGCTGAATTACCAACGAAAGTTTTTATAGATGTTATAACCTGTGTATTATTCATTTCTGCACCGTATCTCTTAATATATAGATCTACCGTTTCTTTCAGAGCAGACATTCCCTCTGAAACTTTAGTATAGATGTCCTTAACTGCAGGAGAAAGCTTCATAAGATCCTGATTAGCCATAATAGAACCTGATGCGGATTCCCATTCTTTGGTAATTGAATCTATCACAGATTGTAGTGTTAGATCCGTCTTAGTAGCTAATCCCTCCACAAATGTTAAGCTTTTTTTTACTAATTCCTGTTTTAGATTAGCTAGAGGTACACTTGTAACAAAATATACATATTGGTCGAATGTTAATTGAAGTATTTTGTTTGCATATTCTACAGCACCTTTTAATTTATATTCAGCAGAATCTTCGTTAATTCTCTCGTATCTTCTAGCTGTTTCTTTTAAGGATTCGAATAATGGATTATAGATTGTTTTATTATTCATGATTTTTTTTTAATTATATATCTTATTTTTTTATAGATTCTAGTTTTTTGTATACAGTAGATTTTTTTTGATATTCTGCTACCTTCTTCTGTAATTCGTTAGCTTGTTGTGAAAAAGAATCGCTCTTCGATAATGCACCATCCTTTTCTCTCTTTTGTATATTAGCAATTGCAAGATCTACATCCGATAATTTTTTATCTATTTCTAATAATTGTTTATCAGCATCGGTTTTAACTTGTAGATCCTTAGATTGCTGCTGAGTATTTTGTTGCTCGTAAACAAAATCCGTATATCTTATTATATTAGCCATTTCTTCTATTTCTCATTTCTTTTTCCAAAGTGTTCAATCTACCTCTCAACTTGTCTATAGCTTTTCTTAAGTGATATTTTAGATTGATTTCTTCCCTCTCGATTCTTTTGATAGCATATCTTTCACCAAATTTTTCTGCTTCTTTTCTACCTTTTTTTATATCGTCCATAGCAGATGAATATTTATCTTCTAGATCAAAAAAGAAATCTTTTATTTGTGTATAATATTTATTAAGTGAATCGTTATCTATCTCCCTAGAAGTAAATCCTGCTTCCTTGGAACTAAGATTAAGGAAAGATATAACGTCGTCGCTCATACTGCTAGGAACGCTAATATCTGGCATATATGTTGGATTAACCGCTATGGAATCATAGAATGATGATTTCCTGTTAGCATCCTTAACTAAATCATCAAACTCAGTGTTTAGCTGATTTAAATAATGTGAATCTGTGAATGAGCCTATGCTTTTTATCAATTTTTCTCTAGTATTCATCTCTATCTTAGCAACCTCTGAAGCAAAGAACGCCTCTAATTGAGGATCATCGGATATTATCTCATTAGCTTCCTTGAATAATGAATTAATCTCTCTTCCCTTAAGAGAAGAGTAAGTTCTTGATTGTTTTCTAAGATTAGTTATCTGGAAATTGTTATCCACTGAATTATCTCTCGGAACCGATGCTATTTCTTTTTCTATCTCTATAGCATTTCTTACCTCCTCTTCCCTAGAGTTCTCTATTTTTTTTAAAACATTCTCCAGTTTTCCTTTCTTAGATGATAGTGCATTTTTGATTCCTCTCATTAATGAGGATAATATTCCCTCATTTAGATTGTCGAACTGGTCTATTCTTTTTAAAATCATGATTTTCTTCCTCTTCTTTTTGGACCAGATGCTCCAGATGCTCCTGTTGCAGATGTTGTAGAACCTGTTGGTGCAGAGGCAGTTGGTTGATTTTGTATAGCTTCCTTAGTATCTCTAATTTGTATAGAAAGATCAGAAAGTTCTTGCGTAACGGTTTCTCCAAAATCTCCAAAAGGATTTGTTGATGTATGGGTATCCGTGTTATCTCTTAATGCTCTGTAGATAGTTTTTTCCAGCTCCTTTAGAGAATGAATCTTCTGGTCTTTGGTACCTTTAGTATCAAGGATCTTCTTATACTCTTTCTTATAATATGCTAGTAATTCCTCTGGTGTTTGTATTGTTGAATTACCCCCTCTTGTAGGTGTTCCTGCAGCTCTTAGTCTTCTTTCCTCTTCTCTAGCTTTTTCTTCAGCTTCTCTTCTTTGTTTTTCTAAATCATCTACACTAACATTAAAGAAATTTTCAAGATCTGCTGTTCTTGCTGCACTTTTAGAAGTTATAGCCTTGATTTTGTCATATCTGTCGTTGCTTGTTTCTAATACGTCAGAAGCTCTTTGTGCATTGAAATATTTTTTCTTTCTGTTACTATCTTTTACAAGATCTTTTATTCTTTCTTCTAAAGCATTGAATATTTGATTGTGAGACTTTGTAAGTTCTTTCATTCTTACATTTAAAGAATTTCTAGCAGAATCTATATCTTTTTTTAGTTCCTGGTAATTAGGATTGTTCTTGTCTTTTTCTAAAGCTTTTTGATCCTGAAGGGTTCTATAGAATTCCTCGTAAATTTGGTACTCTTCGCTATTGAATTTAAGCTCTTGCTCTTTCATTTGTGTAAGAACAGTCTTAAGTTTACTGATATCTCCTCCGAAAGCTCCACTTAAAAAATTAGATATAGTGTCACCTAATCCTTCGTTTATCTCTGATAATCCAGAAATTATTTCTCCTTCAGTTAAATCACTGAATGATGGTGATTTCTTTAGTATAGAAGCGCTTTTACGAACATCTCTATAGTTATCTATTAAAGTTTTTTTAGCCTCTTTATATTGGCTCATTTTTTCAAATAACATAACTTAGTTTTTATTCTATATATCTAAAAACCTTATGAAAACAAAAAAGGACCTCTGAGAGGTCCTTTCTTTTGTATTATGTATTATACTATTATTGATTAGATAATAGCAGTAGCACTTCCAGTGTTAACGTGGAAACAGAAATACATTGTTTCTGGGTGGTGTCCAGCCTCAACTAAAGAGTAACGAGATTTAACCGCGATTTTAGGAGACATAGTACCCTCAGAGATAGTCTGAATTGATTCAGCCATCATGTAAGGCATGAATTTCATACCTGGCTCATCATCAGCACCTTTTCTACCAACTAATACTCTAGTGTCACCGAATGACATGTTTTGATCAACATATACAGTCATACCAGCAAGAGAACCTACAGGGTATAATGTACCGTTGTTTTGAGTAAGTGTGTTAGTGAACGGAGCGAATGTAAACTGACTGATGTCTTGTAATGCAGACGCAATTTGTGAGTTAGTAACGATGAAGTTAGCAGGACCTCTACGACCTCTGTTAGCAACTACGTTAGCAGAAGCTAAGATACGAGAGTAAAGTCTTCTTTGAACTGTTGATAAGTTCTCAAAAGTACCTGAAGCAGGACCAGCAACTGCACCTGGTTTAGAAGCTCCTGAGATAGCAGCACCAGTTTTACCAATGTAAGCAGGAACTGTATAAGTAGCAGCACCACCAATTACTAAGTTTAAGTTTAAGTTAGTACCTTCAGTTACTAAGAATTGAGAGTGGTTAGACCATCCAAGAGCATAAGCTCTAGATAAGATGTGCTTGTTAATAGCTTGAGAAACCTCGTTAACAAGTGCGTTCTCGATCATAGAAACTACGTCGATACCGAATTGCTTGTTAAGATCTTGGATTTGCTCAGTAGTAACAGAAGCAGCAACTTGGAAAGTTCCAGCCTCAACGAACTTAGTGAACGTAGAAAGACCTAAAGATTTGTAGTAAGTGCTCTCACCTACTCCTCTTAACATAGGATCGTAGTTTTGAGTACCGTCTACATAAGGACCTTGCCAGTTGTTAGTGTTGTTTGGTCCAGCACCAGAGAATCCTTGGATATGATCTTCTAATGTTTTAACCAATACAGCTGAACCAGCAGTAGCAGCAGCTAAAGAACCAACAACTACAGAAGAACTAGTAGGAGTACCAGTTACAGCATAGATATCAGCAGTACCAGCAGCAGGAACAACACCTGAAATAGATTGTCCACTACCGATAATTTCGATTTCAAAGATTGGGAAACCGTCGATACGTGAATTACCAACAAATTTAGCAACTGCAAGAGCAGCACCTGAACTTGGGTTAAGAGTACCTGTTAAGCCAACACCAATTGCATAATAGTTACCTACAGTTAAACCAGTTGCTGGAGAAGCAATAGCAGTAGGGATTTTAATTAAGTCTGGTGTGTTAGCTACGTAGTTTGTAGAAGCATCAGTGGATGTACCAGCTAATGTACCACCTGCATATACGTAGTCTAAGTAAGATAATACTCCAGTAGGACCAGCCATAGGAATAACAGGAACGATGTCAAAACCAACGGTTTTAGCAGCTACCTGAATAGCCAATGGAAGTAATGAAGGGAATTTATCTCCAGAACCAACATATGGACGACCAGCATCATAAGTGTTGTTGTAATAGAAACCAGCAGGTCCAGCACCAGCAGCACCCCCTGAGTAGTTACCTGCAGGAAGTACGCTTCCCATACCGTTCATAACTCCTAAAGAGTTATAAGCTCCAGCAGATTCATTTAATGAATGGAAATGACAATATTTTGATAACCATTCTACTTTTGAACGATCCGTCATACCGGTCTTGCTCTCGATGATAGGAGCCCAGCTTTCGTAGATCTCGTTTTGATTTAAAAGTTGCATTTTTACTTTATTATTTATTTTCTAAATCTTTTTTCTAACTCTGCTGCTATATTTTGCATATAAGCGTTGCTTACAGCTTGATTAACAGGTTTGTTAGTTTCTTGGGATTCGTTTAAGAATTCAGTTGCCGCTGGTGTTACAGAAACAAGTCCTCTAGTTCTCCAGAAGTGATTGATCTGATAAGGAGTGTCTAATTTGTAGAATTTACTTTGAGCAACGATAGATGCTTTTTGTGATTCATTTAAACCTTCCCATGCAGATGATAAATCTCCAGGCATCATGTCAAGGAATTTTTCTCCAGAATTAACTTGTTCAGTTAATGCGGATCCCATAATTTGAACTACTTCCGTACCCGAATTATAGTTCTGCTCATTAAGAGCCTTAACGACCTTTTGTTTTTCGGCCTCGTTCAATGATAAAAAACCTTTCTTAGTGTTGTCATCAACAAGCTTTAAGAAAGAATATTTGTTCTCATTTATAATTTGATTAGTTTGTGTAGTGTTTACTGACTCGATTAGTTTATCAACCTTAGAAGAAAGATCTGTGTAGTTTCCAGAGAAACCTGAAGTTCTTCTTCCCTCATTAACTGATTTACTAACCTCTGTTTGTATCTTTCTACCATTAGCTGTACCCTTGTTGATAGACTCAGCTAAATATTCTGTATAGTCAATACCAGATTTAACTTTCTCAGCGATATACTCAGAGTAGTTAATGTTACCATTTAATTTCTCACCTAAGTAATCTGAGTAAGAAATACTCTTATCTAAATTCTCTGCTAAGTAATCAGCATAAGAAATACCTCTATCTAAGTTCTCTGCTAAATATTCAGAGTAAGTGATGTTTTGATCAAGTTTCTCTGCTAAATATTCAGAGTAAGAAATACCTCTATCTAAGTTCTCTGCTAAATATTCAGAGTAAGAAATATTCTTATCTAAGTTCTCTGCTAAATATTCAGAGTAAGAAATATTCTTATCTAAGTTCTCTGCTAGATATTCAGAATAAGTAATATTCTTATCTAAGTTCTCTGCTAAATATTTACTGTAAGCAATATTGTTATCTAAGTTTTCTGCGATGTACTCAGAATAGGAGATGTTACCATCTACATGTTCAGCTAAATACTTAGCATAAGAAATAGCTTTATCTAAATTCTCAGCTAAATACTTGTTGTAAGAAATTGATCCCTCAAGATTCTCAGCTAGATAATCGCCATATTTTATAGCGTTCTCTAAATTTTCGGCTAAATATTCTGAATATTTCTCTAATCTTTGAACTCTTTCCTCTAAACCAGAATCATTAGATCCTGTATAAGATGTATTAGATCTAGAGATAGATTTCATTTCATTTTTTAATGAATCCATCTCTCTTTTAAGAATTAATGAATATTCGTTTAGCTCTTCAGCAGTGACAAAGTTATTGTCCATATTCTTTGAATTATTTATGTTTTCTTTTAAAAGCCTAGAGATTTTCTCTGTGTCTTTTATTCTATATATCTGCGTGTTAGAATTTTTTCTAAGTCCGAAGCTTTCATTTATGTTAGTAAGAGAGGAAATAATGGAATTTTTTACATTTTCAGAAGGAACATGAGATCCTAAGCTCTCGTAAACTCTCTCCAATTGAGCATTCTCGAATCCTGGATCAGCAACTAAATCGTATGTGAATATTTTTTTAATCTCTACCTTTTTATTCTCTTTAACGTTACCAGCAGCTCTTGAAGAGATAGAAATTGGAATACCTGCATCAACTAAACTTCTAGCTATTTTACCAGCTGGTGTATCTAAAAGCTTAACCTTGATTTTTACGTTCCTGTTACTCTTGTCATAAGCAAGATCTACTATTACGTGAGATATATTTTTAAGAGAAACGTCGAATTCCTTAGGATGGTCTAATTCACCAACCAATCTATTCTGATCTATCTTCTTTTGTAGATAATCTAAATGTGGAAGATACTCTTGTTCTTCATAGATTCTATGATTAGAGTTTTCAACTCCAAAAACAGCAGCTACACCCTCTAAGAAATAGTCATTCCCTTCTTTCTTGGTTGAAAGATTGCTTGATGACTTTTCTAATATTAATACGTAATCTAAGTTATTTTCCATTATTATATTTTCTTATATATCTTACCAATTAGATTTTTATTATTAATTAATCTTCTGAATCTTCGCTTTTCGAAGATTTTCCTAATTTTGCAGCTATCTGAGGAGTTATTTCCTCCATTCCCTCCGATAATTTCTCTAAGTCCTCTTCAGTAATATTCTTAAGGTTAGATCTTAATTTATTCTCGTTAGCAGTTAGTTTATCTAATGCAAGATCACAAGCATCTTTTGCTTCTTCAAATTCTGCCGGTGCGCCTTTTAAAGGATCCTTAGTTTTGAATGACGTAGGGAAAGAAGGTATAGTATCCATATCAGTAACTATGTCCTTGAAGAATCCACCAACACCACCTGCTGTGATATTTCTAATATCTGATTCTAAATTACCACCTCCGTACTTACTATAGAATTTTTTAACCTCACTCCATACAGAAACTGCTTTACCTTCTCCGTTGTCTGTATAAGTACCTCTACAAAGAATAAGGGTAGAATAGATTGCTAAAATATCTGGAGATGCTACTGTACCAGTTAAACTGTTGTAAATACCTCTTGCCATTGCTCTCACTGCTCTATCTTCGATATAGCCAGCATATACTAATATAGTAGCAGGTTTTCTGTCATTCCCTGCCCATTTAATAATTGCTCCGCCGCCAATTGCTCCTGCAGTTAGAACTCCTGCTCCTGCTCCTGTTGTTACCAATCCTGCAGCTGCTGCTCCTGCTCCTGCAAGTCCTGCCGCTCCCATAGAAGAAGCACCTATTAAAGTTCCCGCTACCGGTATAGCTACACCAGCCGCGCCCATAGTTGCAACCGTTACACCAACTATAATACCTGATATTAAAACTCCTTTAGAGAAATCACCGAACCATTGTCCCCAGCTTTCGTCGTAATAAACTGTATATGCACCGTCATTAACTGGTTTTAATCCTTTCCATACTGGTTTGTCACCTGTTGGTCCTGTTGGCCCAGTAGGTGATGGTTCAGGTCCTGTTGCGCTTACACAATCTAATATCTGTGATTTTGCTAACGATTTTTCAACACAATTGTCGTAGATTCTTACTAGTTTTTTACCTGGTTGTACTTGTTTATCTTGATTATTTGGTATAGTTCCAGATACAGCATCTTCTTCGTCCATTCTAGTGAAACTGTAAGTTTCTTCTATAATTGAATAGAAATCCTCGAAAGATAATACAGGAACTCTTGATATTTCTTCTCTTTCTTGTATTTTATCATCGATTGACATTTCTTCGAAATATCCGCTTAATCCTTCTTTTATAATAATTGTTGTCTTATCTATATTAGGTTCCCCTAAATCCATTATAGCAGAGTACATCTCTTTGGTAAGATCGGATCTTAGGGATCTTTTATTGTCTCCCATGATGTATCCATATACTACGTTACATACTGCAGCAGTACCTTCGCCGTACATTTTATCTGCACCTCCGAACTTCTTAAGATATTTAGCAACTGATGGTAATAATGCGATTAATCTATCCTGAACATCTCCAACTTGTGTACATTTCATATTATTTCCTATAGAGATAGGAAAGTCACAAGTTTTTACGGGAACTGGTATAATCTTCTTTTTCTTTTTAACGGGTACAGTTTCCGTATCTGTTGAATCCGTTGATTTTGCGAGATCTACACATTTTCCTAAGGATTTGTCGTAGTATTGTCCTGCTGGACAAACTGGTTCAGATTCTACTGGAGTTACTACTCCTTGATCTTTAAGTAAAGAATTTTTTAATCTCTCGTATTCTTTCTTCTGTCTTATGATATCATTTAGTAAATCGTCTTGCTTTCTTTTATATTCTCTAGCTTTAAATTCTCCTGAAGGAGTAACTATTTTACCTCCTAATGCACCAGATCTATCTAACATTTGTAGATCCTGTGCTTTCTTGTATAAATTATCAGCTATATCCTTAAATCTTCTAACATCAGCATTATCTTTAAGAATCGGGACGTATTTGTCTCGATCTATCATTCCAACAAAAGCATTAGAAGCATCTAATGATTCTTTAGATTTATTAAAAGCAAGTCCTCTAAATTCCGCATCTGAAACGTCAGTTTCGTCTCCAGATCTACGTTCCTCTGATATCTCAGATTCCTTAACTATCAATCCGTTTTTAGTAGCATACGATAGTAATTTAGGATTAGTCTTTCTGATCTGCTCTTCTCTTTGCTTAAGATCCTCTGTAAAGTTTGATAATAACTTAATTAACGTATCATTCTTAAGAGATTTAAAAATCTTAGGATCTGACAATGTGGTCTCTACATTTCCACTTAGCAATGATGATATCATAGCTATATTAGAATCATAGGAGCTTTTTTGTTTATTATCTAATTTTGATAGTGAATCTATGAAAGAAATAATATATTGTCTAAAGCTTCCAAAATTTTCTGTTCCCAGAATTTTTTCCTTTATAGATTCGAATCCTCTTACTGTTTTACCATCCTCAAGTTTGGAAGAAAGTAAAAGAGAAAACATAGTATTAAGAGAGGTAACTACTGCACTAATTGTATCAATTGCTTTAGCTTCCTTTTTAGAGGATTTATTCTCCTCATTCATTGAGTTTTTTAAACTTTCAAAAATCGGATTGACTCCTCCGTAAATGTCTTTTTTCATGTTATTCTTCATTATAAATATTTGAATAGGCTTTAGATATTAGCTCTATTATCTTTTCTATATATCCTTCATTCCTTAATTTTTTAAATACCAAATTTTCTACAGAAAACTCTCCTTCTCTTGCTAGACCTTCCCTTCTCATATTCATTATTTTATTTTTTAGAGAAACTGCGTGATTGTATATTTCCACCTCCGTTGCATCAGAGAAATTTGAAGAATTAAGAAGCGAGCTCATTTCTGTTATTTCTGCTACAATTCCTCTGAATTTCTCCTCCACGTCCTTATAATCTATCTCCGGTGGATTGTATTTAGGTATTCTAATCCACTTATTGTTTAGTAAAGAAAATAGACCCGAAGCTGTATGAGGCTCTTTAATATCTTGAACATAGAACTCTGTTTCAAATCCTCTTATTTTTATCTTATGTCTAAGATTCCATATGAATCTTAAGCCATCCACAGCTTTTTTTACTAACTCTGTATTATCATCTATAACAGAGAAGTCAATTAATACGTGTACATCTAAATCTGATTTGTCTGTCCAGTTATAATTTGCCAGAGAACCTGTTAACTGGATATCTTGGATAGGAGCTTCGAATTTTAAACCCTTATAAAATTCTTCTGCTATCTTTAATAGCTTATCCCTTAATTCTTTGTCGAATGTGTAAGATTCCGCTCCTGAATCTGTTGGGGATTCATCGTTGATTTTTTTCCAAAAGAGAGGATTTAATTCTTTTTTATAGAAATCGTCTCTTTCCTCATTCTCTGAAATCCACGAATAAAAATTTAAAATATTTTTCAAAATCCGGATATATTTTACCTATATATCCGGAATTATTATTTGGCTATTCTGATGTTAATCTTTTAAAACAATTCATAGTACAAAGAACATCCTGCTCACAGTAGTTTTTGATTTCCTCTGACATTCCATTCCAATAGTTTCCGTGTACTTTTGAGCCCTCCATATTATCCTTAGATGTTGGTACACCAAGTACATGAGATATTAGGTCTAATGAAGAAAATGTTTGTCCCCAAGATCCAAATCCAAAAACTTCTGCTAAATCTAGGAATGAGGTTTCCCACGGCTTTTTATTCCATGTTTGTATAATCGGATCCGGGGTTATCCCATTAATCAACATCCTTTTTCCCATATATGGTATATCGAAATTTTTAATATTCTGACCAGCTAATTTAAAAGACTTAGATCTAGAGTTAGCTAATACTTTATTACTTTTCTCCAGTATTTCCTTTTCGTCTTCCCCATAGAAACTTGTGATTCTTTCGATCCCCTCGGGTGTAAATACTCCGAAGCTGACGCAAACAATTTTACCAAATTCAGGATGTAAGCTCGATTTGTTTATCCATAGATCACTCGGATCGTTGGATTCTCCCGGCTCGGATTGTTTCAGTAGCCATTTACATCTTTTAACCCATAATTCGGCTAAGTGCTTGTCGTTGTCTCTTAACTCCTCTAATGTTGGATAAGCTCCAACTGTTTCTATATCAAAAAAT
>SXGQ01822314.1_pt1 | contig 21769 bp, 39 predicted proteins | sample 3178371 | NCBI WGS metagenome assembly SXGQ01 (sample SAMN11356859, study PRJNA531348) | freshwater metagenome | isolation source: freshwater sample F1-20 | place: China: Fuxian Lake, Yuxi | collected 2017-12-25 | reverse complement strand
GACGAGCTGCTCAATCGCCGCCAATGCAGTCTTCGCATCGCCTAGGTATTCGTTGCTCTTAGAGAACTTCAGACCCTTGGCAATCAAGTCTTCTGGAGAGAGACCACCCGATTTGAAGAGTTGGAACGCCTCACCAAACTCTCCCGTCTTGAGTTTGCCCAAGCCTCTGATGAACATCTCAAGGCTTTCTGAGCTCTTGTCGCCAAACACGGTAGCGAGCTTCTCTGCCACTGGCAAGAACCGCTCGGTGTTCAATCTGAACGCTTCAAGGAGTTTCGCACCTTCGCCGAGTTGCATCTGGGAGAACACTGAAGGGATGGCAAGATTTTTGATAAAGTCCATTATCTGTGCCGTTCGCTCAGCACTTCCAGTGACCGCATTAAGTGTTCGTGTCAGTGTGTCAAACTCGACATACGCATCGATGGCAGACTTTGCTAGACCCACGAAGGGAACCGCAGCCAGTCCCGCAAACATGGTTACTTTGCCAATCGCACTCCCAACACCAGATAACTTATCACCAACGTTGGACGCAATGTCACGAGCTGACTTGATAACAGATTTCGCACCAGCCTCGAACTTGGAAGCATCAAGTATATATCTGCTTATGATGTCGTCAACTACTACACTTGCCATTTTAACCTACCATTATCACTTGTTGAGGCTGTGGTGGACACACCTCATTTAATGCACAGATTTGAAGCACTCGTACCTTGCGGTGGTTGTCGAGATCGTCATACCACTCGCCATACACGTCTACTGCTACTCTGCATTTTTGAGCGTAGTTGGGGTCTCTCTCGAGAGTTCTTTTCCCTCAAGAAACACCGCATAGTCGCTCGTCTTATTCGCACTGAGCTGGTCAAGAGCTTGGACCACACCAGCAAACACTGGAGCCGCCTTCTTCGCAATCGTGAGCCATGCCACTTCGCTCTTAAAGTCCTCTGTCAAGGAGACCATTGCAAGGAGCTTCGCCTGGGCTAAGATGACCACATTCTCTGTCGCCACCTCTTTCCACTCGGGAAGGAGCGTGCCTCGCTCTACACTCTTGGCGAAGTCCTTCGCCCATCGAATGACTTCCTCCTCAATCTTCATGCGCTCCTCCATGTTGCACAGCAACTTGAACTTGCCCTTCACGCCCTCGATGATCGTAATTTCTACTTCATCGCTAGGCGGTGCAGAGACTTCGAGCACCTTCGCTACCAAGTCGCCAATCATGCTTCTTCTTTAACCTCAGCCTTTGCTGGCTTGGTTTCTTCCTTTGCTTCTGGTTCGCAATTTACTGGCTTAAAGCCACCACCCAATTCTAATGTTTTTTCTTCCTTTGCCATTGTTCGTGTTCCTTACAATTATGAAAAGCCTACCTTACGACTTGACCAGTGTTCCAAGTCCCTTGAAGTTGTATTGCTCTGTGATGATGCCTTGCTCTGGAATAGTGAAGGTGGCACTGTCAATGAGTGTGCTACCTGTGTAAGTTCCAATGGTCTGTATGGTTGCTACAAACGCAATGAGCGTGGTCCCAGTAAGCACCGAGGTGAGAAGGGTTGAGCCGCTGACCGTGGTTGGAGTTCCTCGTTGTTCGAAGTCAATGTTAACAAGAATAAGCCCGTCTCGCTCTACTGTAATTTCAGCCGAGGTCAAGGTGATTGGAAGGACCAATGTGACACCGCCAACAGTCAATGAGAGCGTGGTTTCAACACTCGAAAGAGTAGCGTTGTTTACCGTCTCCATCAATGTGGTGGTATCAGCGTCAAGAATTTGAAGAACACCCGAGCCAGTGAACTTGGTTCCTGTGGCTTGGTAGGTCTCGAAGGGATCGGCTAAGGCTGAACATTCCTGGGATGCGGTTGTCACGTTGATGGTGCAAGAACGCAGTTTGGCGGTGACACTTGCCACAATCGAAGCCACCGAGAGAGTAAGAGAAGTTTGGCGAGCTCCTGTGACAGTTCGCATCACTTCGGTCTTGGCTTCAAACATCCGCTTCACTGGAGTAGATTGAGCATGTCGAGAGGCTCCAGACTTGCCCTCTTCAGCTTTTACTCCTACCTTAAAGGACACGTTAGAAAAATCTGCGAGGTAAGATGTGCCTCCCAGAGTGTATGCCGTTAAATCACCTGCTGCGTATTTCATGGTTTTTTATTCTCTTTCAAAAATGTTTCTCGCAAAGCCTTGCGATAAGCCTTTACTCGTTGCCCTAAAGCACCTTTTTCTTTAGGACCCCATAAGTCTCTGCTGACCATTTTCTTTGTCCCATTAGGTAAGACGCTCCAGATAGACCCTTTAGCACCTCGGTTAAACCCAGCAGTGATAATGTACTTGGCTTGGTTCTTCCTTCTTGTCACAAACTTCGCTCTTCTCAATCGCCCTGTTATCTGACCAATAGGCAATCTTGGTGCAGCTCCTTTATAACCTCCGCCTCGTTTTCTTCCGAGTGGCTGAGATTGCTTGGGTGCTTTGCCTCGTGCGTATGGATGCCCCATCTGACGAAGCCACTTGATGCGAGCCTTTCCACTTGGGCTCGCTCCGCTGGTGAATTCGTTCAGGTCATCGAGCAACTCTTCCTTCACCGTCTCAATCGCTCGGTCAAGGCTCATGTTCATCTTCTTGAACTTCTCCACCGAGCTCAGATACTTCTGATGAGGGCTTCTTGTCACTGCCATACAGTTGTTCTCACGCTAAAGGTAATCAGCACTCCACATGAATTGTCAGCATCATCCATTAAGATAGGAGCCCAAGTTGTTACGAAGGGTTGATAGCCAACACCACCGAAGGCGGGTGCAACCGTTGGGATGCTTGCTGAACTTTCCGAGAAAGGCGTGAGAAGGTCAATCAGTGCCTCGGCTTGGTTGGTTATAAACTGTTGTGGGTCAGGTGTAAGAGGCAAGGCAAACTCCCCGCCAATCGTGAACGTCCATGTTTGCTCAACGCTTCTTCCCGCTTGAACACGATCACAACTCTCGAGCGTGACTACTGCCCTTGGAAGTTGAGGCGTTGGTTTGGCTGCTCTACCCGCTGAGGTGGTCTCAACGTCCCACGCCGTCTTTATGTGACCAGCAATAGCATTGAAGAGGGAAGTGTAATGCGGCATAGTTAGTGTCTCACTTGAACGGCATACACCGCCATGTGGTCAGTAGCAATCCCTTGCTCGTTGGTTTGCACTTTCTCAATGGCGTAAAGGTCGCCGTTGTATTCGATGGTCCCACCCACTTGGGTTACGCTTTTATTCATATCGGTTGGGTCAAGGTAGAAGGCGAAGCCGTTGTTAACTTCTCGTGCAAAAGCGTCGTAGGACGCAGAAGGCGAAAGTTGTTGAGCACATCCAGTAACCGATTGACCAGGCTCCAAAGGGTCGTAACCTTGGATAACTTGGTTGGCAACAATGCGAGCTTCTTGAAGGAAGATGCGAAAGGTGTGAGGCTTCAGTGGCACGCTCATGAAAGTCTAAATCCCTTGGCAATATCTCTGGCTCTCTTGCGGAAAATTTCACTGCTGTCATCAGGCATGGACATTTCGACAAGCCCAGTTTTAAGACGTGATACTCGCCCTTGCTTACCGTCATTCTCTTCCATCACTCGTGCAGTGGCAAGATAATAAATCGCATCGTTCACCAAGTCGCCAATGTTCGCCGAGCTCATGTATCCCCAGGGAGCGGTGATTTCTAATCTGAATGTGGGCTTGGTTCTAAAGATGAGTTGATTGTATGGTCCCGAGTAGTCTGGCAAAAGCCAATCATCATACTGGTTCATGGTTTGCCCAGCGAAGCCAGTGTCTACTCCACTCTTGACTAATGTAGGAGCGGCGGAGAGCGGAACGGCGAGGTCAAGAATATAGCCTCGCCTATCCGCTTGAATGTCCCTCACATCGAACACCTTGGTGCTCGAAACTGCTTGGAATGGTTTCACCCCAACCAGCAACTCCCACTCTCCAATCGCTGTGTTCAGCAGTCTTGTTTCATCAGCTCCCGAGAGAGCTGTGTCCACAAAACCTTTGTCAAGAAGGTAGTTGCCTAATTCGGTTGAGGTGATATATGCCATTGAGTTTTAGAGGTAGGAGCCAGCAACCACTACTGGTTGAGCGGCGTTCTGATTTGCACCAGTTGCTTGAGTGACCGCAACTGCTCTTGGCGAGATGTACGCCTTGATGCCGCTGATAACGGTGTTGGCGGTTCCTCTGTCGGTAACAATTCGGATGTACCGATTGGTCAACTCAGCAAGAGCAATGGTGACTGTCTTGTTGGTATCTGCATCTGTCCAAGCGTAAGACGCTCCAGTGATGTTTGCCCACGAAGAGTTGTTGTCGCTTCGCTGAAGTTGGAAGGTTCCAACGCCAGTAGCCGTAACCGCACCGAGGTCGATAACCACGTTGAGAGCTGTGCAACCCAAGCAGTCGATGGATGAAGAGTTAACGTCAGTTGTACCAGCAGCAAGCCCTTTAGTGGTTGCGGCGGTGGCATCTGGGAAGACGGTAACAATTTGGTATTCGTTGAATGTTGCCATGTTATTTCACCTTCAAGCGGCTGAACGCTTCGTCAAGGACTGGAGCACCATCAGAGAACTTATGCATGACATAACCGTACTCACCGTTTGATGCGTATGGGTCTTGGTCAAGCACTTGCACTGACAAGTTCATGAAGTCATAGATGCGATAGAAGTTGAAGTCACCGAAGACCGCTGCATAAGTGCCAGTGGTCAATGCTGTTGGAGCACTTTCACTTTCGTACAAAGGTCGCCCTTTGAGGAACATAGGTGTACCAACGGCAAGCACGTTACCGATACCAGCACTTTCTGTGAAGATGTACTGATTTGCGCTGTCCTTGAGCTTCATAACGGCGGTGACGAATTGGCGAGAACCAACCCAGCTACCGAGGTTTCGTACAGTTGCCTTTACGTTCATGATCGTCGAGATGATGTCATCAGCCGCAATGGTTCCAACGCCAGCGGTTTCAACGTCTCGTGAGGTTGGGATACCATCAGCGGAAGCGGTAAAGATACCGAGCCATTGACCAACACCGTTACCTTGCATAGCAGCATCTTCTTCCTTCAATCGAGATGCGTAGTCAAGTTCGCCGCCAAGCCATTGCTCAACGTTGATGACCGACTGGTCGATGAGAAGTCTGGAAGCCGAAGTTCGAACGGTTACTCGATGAGGCTTGAAGTCTCGCTGACCAACTGCTACCGAGGAGGTAACGGCGGTCTCTGTTTCGCCTTGCCAGTAAGCAGTCAACCTTGTATTCTGTCGAGGGATTGCCACGTTTGCATTGATTTGCTGAACGTTCGAGATTTGTCGCATGAAGATTGGATTGTCAACGGGCTTGATAATCTCTTGTGCAATCGCATTAGGAACCAAGAAGCCACCAGCTACGTTAGGGTTAACTTGCTGAGCTGCTCGGATTTGTGCGAGCTGGCTGTTGTCACCTCGAAGATAACCTCTCCAAGCTCGGATGAGTGGGTCTTCGCCCTTAGAAGCTGGAGCCACATTGCCACCCATGATGGATGGATTATTGCCTTCAGCCATTTGGAAGGAGCGAGCGTCGTCGATTTGGGAGCGAAGCTCCAGTTCTTTCTTCGCATCGAGCATGTCGGCTACAGCTTGGTCAAAGCGAGCTTCCACGTCAGCAGGCATAATCTTCTTGCCAGCATATTCGCTTCGTGTCGCATCAACAAAAGCCACCGCTTCGCTCAACTGCTTGTTAAGTTCTTGGGTTGATTTCATTTTAGTAATTTCTCCAACTGATAAAACTTGAGTGCTTGTAGTTCTTGAACCGTAGGCTCATTTACCTTGTTGAGTAGCTCGTCAAGATTGCTCCTGATGGCTTCCAACTTTTCCACACTTGCTTTACCAAGGTTCTTGTCTTGAGCTTCCCGAAGTGCTAACACCTCGTTGGCTCGGGTGGTGACCGTCTCAACCGCATCAAGAACGGATGAGAGCTCGTCTGCGAAGGATTTGCCAGCAGGAGCTTCCTTCAAACTGTTTCTTACTTCACTGGCTTCGCTCTCTGGAACGGCAGGGAAGTTGACTTGCGATACTTCATATACTTTAGCCAGCCTCATGATTAAGTAGCACGAACGGTTACACTTTCTGATTGCTTCAACGTTGAACAAGGATTGGTCCATCCCCATCGAAGCCACCATTGAAAGCATTGCCTCACCGTTCTCGAATTCGAGGTAGTCGCCGACTGTGAAGCCGATTGAGAGACCAACCTTCTTACCAGCAGCCAATCGCTCAAGAGCCACGGTGCGGGCGTCCTTAGCGGCTGGGGTTGAGTGGTATTCCACCTCGACCTCAACACCAACCCCGTTATCGGTTGCACTCTTGATATAGCCAATGGCGAGATCGTCGGCATCATGAGACTCAAGGAAGCTACCGTTTGCTACAAAGTCGGGAAGTGCGGCGGTTGCAGAACCAGGAGCGAACACTGAACAGTAGCTATCCAGCTCTCCGTACTTGAGAGCCATCCCTTTTAAGCCACCATTAGTCGCCTCTGCTCCTTCCATGCGGAGTTCAAATTGTCGTTCTTGTCGTGTGTTAAAGTTCATGTTCTCGGACTTCTCTTCTTTTAAGACGTACTCATACGCCCTTTTGAACCATGCAGGAGCAGTAGCACCGCCCCACAATAAAGCGGCAACCATTGCAGGGCTGTCCTCTGGTTCGTCTAAAAACCTTGCGTTCCTCGCCCACCATCGATACCCCTTTCGGATTTTGTTCTCCGTTTGCTCCTCGCCGTTTGCCATCGAGCGAGCTTCCTTGATGGTGGCTGGCTCAAGTCCATCTCCGCCCTTGCCCTCCTCGAACATTGCTATTCCTCGTTTGCACGCTCGTTGCACGCTGATGGGTGGTACAAGTGGATTATCTGCCATTAGTCATTCTCCAAAGTGATTGGTTTAATTGTCTCAACGTTCTTGTCACCCACTCTGAATTGGAGGTGACACTTGCAGTTGCCAAGGCAAGGAGTGTCGCACGCTCCAGGAGTGGTGTATAAGTCGTCTCGAAAGAAGGGTGAAATACTCGCCAGTGTAGGGCAATCGGCACAGTGCTTCTCGGTTCCGCCCAGCACCCACATGATTTCTGTTTCGAGATCGAGAGCGTCCACTGAGGCTTGTGCACTAATCCCTCTGGCTTTGCCTAGATAGAGCTTCTGCCGATTGAGTATCTGCGCCTCAATAAGATTGCCAAACTCATCGGTATACCGTCCCGACATGATGTCATCGATGAACCCTTGAAGGTACTCCGCATCAATGTCAGCAATGTTCCGAGCGGCGAGAATGTCTTCATCTCCGAACGTAGTTTCGCCAGTGCTAACTAAATCTCTTCCAATCCAGTGCGAGTTAGCGTTGGCTTGGAGCACTGTGTCAAAGAAGATGTCTGCCCACTGCTCAGGACCAATCGCACCATCTACCAATCGCTTGGTGGCGTTCTTGGTCTTCTTCCAGTTGTGCTCGAGCATGTCCTTGTACCATGCTTGGTGAGAGCGTCCAGGCTTCTCAAAGGGTGCTGGCATCGCACGAATGTGGACCACCTTCGGGATGAAGGTCAGCTTTCTCGCACTACTCTCGGTGATGTGGTGACAGGGCATCTTCAGTTATCTAGTTGGATTTCTTCCAGTCGCTTAAATTGATACTTGTCGTAACGCTTGCTGGTTGGAGCTGTGGGAAGCGGGCTTGCTAAGGCGTTCATATCGAACCATGTCCTTGGGTCTTGTAAATCATCTTGGAAGCCGAGAGCCTTTCTGAACTCGCCTCTTGTGCTCGCTCCGCTCTTGAACGCCAGCTCCGCTCTTGTGTACTTCGCTGTGATGTCCTCATCGAGCTCCCTATACACACTGTGGTCGAAGGCGAGGTATTGGTTGTCCTTCAGCCCCAATCCTTCCTCATCGTATGCTCGGTCAAGGGTGGAGGCAATCACGCTGAGCAATGGCAGGATAGTATCCTCAATGAATATCTCACGAGCTTCAGCGATATTGTTGTATGTCTTGCTGTCGCTTGGCATCCCGACAATCATCGGGTCCACACCGAGAGCGGCAAGGAGCTCGGTCATGACGTGCACCTTCTGCTCAATCGCTTGAACGTCTGTCGGTGACATTGCTACCTTGGTAATCTCGAACGCTCCAGGAAGGTCCATCGCTTGACCTCTCCTATCTCGGCTGAACGATTGCCACCTATCCCGCATTGACTTGCGTTGCTCTTGGGTAGGTTCTTGAGCGTTGGCATCCTTCGGTGAGAAGATAACTCCTGGGATACCTTGGTTCGTCATGAGGGTTGCAGCGTAGTTCGCTGCTTCATTATCGGTGACCACTTGCCGAAGCGCCGCCATCAGTGGTGACATGCCCAGAGCTGGGTTTGCCACATCCACCATGCCATCTCGAAAGTGAATGATCTCTGAGGGAGCCACATAGAACATTTGACCACCACCGTATGGAGTTACCTGATAACGTGTGATAAGTTCGTTCCCATTGTTGGGTGAGCCGTCCACATGAACGTCGCTCTTTGGTACAACTTGCCAAGGCATGAGCGGAGCCAAGCCAATCATGAACCCCGTCTTACTTCTTCGCTTCAGAAGGTAGGCATTGCCATACACCTTGAGCGAGCACGCAATCGACTTGAGAATGGTTGCCTCATCGAGGTTAGGCATCGGCGAAGTGAAGGAGAAGAGCCGATTGTCAGGTGCATAGATGTAACTACCGTCTGGGTTGATCGTCTTAATGCTGAGCTTGGCTTGCGCAATCTTCTGGGCAATCTTTCCCAGTCCTACTGCTACCGTGGAGTTGCTCTCAATCTGCCCCGCCTCGGTTCGCCAGTTCCTATCTGTTGCCCCGTATCGAAGGTAGCCTCCCATTGTTGATGTACCACCTACGAATGGGTTCCCTACAAACAGATTGTTTCGGTTGGCTGGCTCCTTGCCAATCGCTCGTATTTCAATTCCAAAGATTTTCATTCGTTACCAGTTCCAAACATTGTTTCGTGCCACCAACTCGTTAAAAGCACCCGCCACAGCATCCACTTGGTCATCGTTCTTGCCAGTAGGGAACTGCCGCAGCTCCTCGATAAATGGAGAGTTCCAGGACGCTCTCAATAAACAGACGTTCCCAACGTTCATTTGGGACGCAAAACCATCCGCTCTGGTCTCCTTGCTCCCCGTCTCTCTTACTGCCTTGGCATTGAAGCCAGCCAGCAATCTCATAAAGGCGAGGGATTGGTCCTTGCCAGCGGAACCAGGGTCTTCTGGTACGACTATCCTCACGCTCGTTCCATCTTGCTGAGCGGTGGCGAGCATCCGAGCGTTTCTCTCATCGGTTGCCCACTGCCCTCGCTGAACGTCGAGCACATAATACTTTCCACCAGCATCCTTACCAAGTAGCACACCAGCAGTATAGTCGCCCTTGCCATGAGAGGCGGCAATATCCCACTTTCTCACCCTTTCCACAATCTGCGGGAGCTGTCCTTGGTCGCAGTATTCCGCCTTCTCTACTTTGAATATCGCTCCATCTCGTTGGCTGGGATGTCCTTGGAAGAGTGCTTGAAAGTTGTACTCGCCCATTTGCCTTCGCACATTCTCAAGGAACCCAAGTGGCTTCACATCTTGCCACAATGCCTCGCCCACTTCTCTTCCGAGTGGGTCATACTCTTCGGCAATCGCAGGAAGGTTAATGAATGTCCAGCTCGGGTCATTCTGCTCTTGAAGTCGTCCGATGAGATCGTCATGATGCCAACGTGTAGCAATCACAAACGCCTTGGTCCTGGGGAAGAACCGCTGAACCACTGAGCCCACCCACCAGTCCCAGATGTTGTTTCGCTCGGTCTGGCTTTCCGCTTGCATACGGTCCTTGATAGGGTCGTCGCATATCAACAAGCTGATGGGGTTGATACCAGTGGGAGCTGAGCCCACACCACGAGCTACTAGCCTTGCACCATTCGTCAGCCTCCATTCATCCATCGCATTGGAGGTTTCATCGAGAATGTTCAGCTCCTTGGCAAGTTCTCTTGCTGGTCTGCTCAGGTTTCGGTTGGCGAAGTCCTGCGAGTAACCAGTAAACACAATCGCATCTTGTGGGTTACGCATCCCCCAATAGATGGGAAGCCTTGTGGTAATGGTCTGTGACTTGCCATGACCAGGAGGTAGCGACACCGCCACATTCTGGAACTCACCCGCAATGGTTCTGTCTACAATATCGCAGAGGTACTCGATGTGCTTAGGGAAGGAGTAGTGCTTAGGCTTCTGTGTCTGGAACCACTGACTGAACGTCAATGGCATCTCCTTCAGATGGTTCAACAGCTCTTCTTGTTCTTGCCATGTTAATGAGGGCAGCAATTCTCTCAATTCGCTCGGCGTCGGTAAGTTGCTTAATGGGTTGGTCTCCGCTCGTGGCGTCAATCTGATGTAGTCCTCCGTACTTTCCTAGTAAGTCTAGTCCCTTCATGAACTCGCTTGCATTGGCACTGTCCATGATTTCCAGCAGTCTGGGTATGCGTGTCTCGAACGCTTCAGCACATGCTTGTCTGATTTCGCTCTTCGGTCTGCCAGTGCCACCCTTGTTTGTGCCACCATGCCTCAACGCTCCTCGGTTGTTTGGCTGCGGGACCAGCTCGCCCACTTTGGGTTTCTTCTTTTGCTTTGGGGTCATATCTATTTAGACGAGCATCACTTGCGAAACTCAGCAACCAGCCTATCTGCCAGTACACCTTGCCCAGCCAAGATGAGTGCCAAGCGGAGCTGGTCACAGACCATGATAATTCGCTCGCCGTCTTCTTGAGACACCTTGACCACAAACACACCAGCGTTCTTCAGCAGTCCGCCGAGATTAAATCCGATGCGAAAGTTGGCGTTCATAGTTGACCAAAGCCCAGCCCAGTAAGAGCTCCGCTCACTGCACCAGCTAACCACCGCTTGAGTGCCAATGCCCAGTTGAAGTGCTCGATTGCTTCGTTGCTCTTCCAAGCATTGAGGTCCACGAGGAACGCCGAGACGAAGCCACTGAGAGCTCCTGCGATTACTTTCTTTGCTAGTTCATTCATTGTTAGGTCTCCTTACAAACGATACTGTTCGGTTTCCTTACAGTATAGCCGTACATCTTGTCTGGATGGTTTGCTCTTTGCCGATATAGAATTCATGTTGTCTGAGTTCGAGTATCACTCCGCCCATCTGCTGAGGTGCGAGGTTCCATCCCATTGCATAAGACGGTTTGACATCATCATCTGTGCCATAGGTGCTGAGATAGCTACCAGTCATGATGCACGTCACCTGTTTGGTGCGAGCAATGTTCCGCTTGCTTGAGTAGGTCATCTTGGTAGCCAAGTCAACGAACTTGTTATGCTTGTGACCTATCCATATCGCATCAACATCACCTTGCCAACTCATCATTCTTTGAAAATCGATGATGCCCTTGGTGACAGGAGCCGCTCCACCCGCACCGTGATGGCGATACATCAGGAAGGTGGTTAAGCGTGTATTCCTAGCCAGTGTCACCTGCCAGTAGCCACACCAACCGCCAGGCTTTATGTCTACGCCAGGGAGTTGGTTCAAGCGGTACAAGAGAATACTCATGACATCGATGTGGTGACGCTTTGCCACATGGGCTTCATGGTTGCCAATGCCGATGTACTCGATCAAGTGTGCGTAGGGTTTCAGGAACTCGTACGCCATCTCAATAGCAGCGTCAATGGGTTTCAATCCCTTGACCAGCAGTTCCTTGTCCAGAGCATCGAGGTCGAACCTCTTCAGGTCAGATGGGAGGATGAAGTCGAACACGTCACCATTAATGGCTATGCGACAATCTGCGTTCGCCATTCTCTCCAGGTCGTACTTCAAAGCTGGCTTGACCATTGACGATGCTCCGAAGTGGAGGTCAGATAATAATCCCAGCCTTACGATTGGTTGAGCTGCTGTTACTGTCAGCCTTGTGCGTATATTGTTGATTGGTTCACCCTTGTCTTCTGTCAGCGAGCAAGATGTCTATCTTGGTCTCAAGCCTAGCCACTTGAAGTGGTAGCTCCTTCATCTCAGATGTTGAACTCTCAAGATTTTTCACTCGGTTTTGCAGTGTGCCAGTCCAAGCAGCTCCCGTCAAGACAGCGACAATCCAGTGCCAGCTTGTATTCAAGAAGTGGATGAGTGATGATGTGTCTTGTGGTTGTTCTGCCATGATGATTTCCTAGAAGCGTATGAAGTGTGTCCAGCTGGTCTTAAGTCTCGAACGCCGATAACATCCACCGCCATCTCGTTGGCTTCCCGCCACTCCCGCTGACGTGTTGCCCTCGATACTGTTGACATAGCCACCAGACGCTTGAACCACAATCCCGATGTGGTTTCCGCCCTCTTTAATCCAGAGGCATAGGTCGCCTCTCTTTGGATCGTTGGTGAGTTTGCCGTTCGCCTTCGCCCATTTGAACCACTCATTGACTGCGGCTGATAATCGGTCAGATGGTCCTTCTTGGATGCCAGCAATATCACAGCAGAACTCCACCATAGCAGCGCACCAAGGATAACCGCCCTCCAGTTTCACTGCACCCAAGATGGCTTCCACCCAGTCACCCATGTTGTTACCGCCCTCTTCCCTGACTTTAATGTCATCCGCCAGGACACTCGCCGCTAAGACGAGCTTCTCAGATGGGGTCTTGGTTGCATAGTCTGGATACCGCTCAAGCAGTATCTCACGCACACGCAACATGGCTTCGGTGGTTGTCACGAATAAATAGACGGCTGAAAGTTATCAACAGCACCCAGCACTCAGGTTCAACAAATGTGGATAACTATTTTTTTTGGGGAAAACATACACTTTTTATTTTCATAAGCGTATAATATTCATGTAGCCCAATCAAGGGTTTACAAGGACACTACGACATGAACAAAACATTCGCACTCGTCTCTCGACATCAACAACAATACAACAAGACCGCCTACCTCATGCATGGTCACCGAAGCCAATGGACAAGCTCGGTCAACTGGGCAAGAACCTTCACCTCTTTTGAAGAGGCTTGCATCGTGGCTCAAAAGGTCGGCGGCGTCAAGGTGGTAGAAGTGGAGGTGACAAAATGAACAACCAAGAGAAGAACTTCTTCGCAGACCTACGCACTCCCAAGAAGGGTGAGCACCTCCATGATGAGGATCGTTTCAGACATGAGGTGATGGAACGCATCATCGAGAGCAGGCAGTTGCAAGCCGAGCCCAAGCGATACCGCAGGGTCACTGACTGGGACAAGGTAGCGAGCTTCGCCTTCGTGCTTTTTATCGTGGTCTTGTTTGTCCTCTGGCTCTTCGTTGGAGGCTTGAGATGATAGAGAAGAGGCGAGGCAGACCGAAGGGTGAGCCCACCTCCACCAAGGGCATCAATCTCCCAGATACTTACTGGGAGAAGCTCAAGGAGGATGGCATCCGCCCCACCATCATGAAGTTGATTGAAAGAGAATACGACATCAACGCCATCAAGCCAGACCACCACTAAAAGCCAAGCCACCCAATCAGGTGGCTTTTTTTTGATACTCCATCAAGGCGTTCAGGGTCTCGGCGGTGAGCATCCCACTCTCGATATCGAGCCACCACTTCTGATGAGCCGAGCTCGTCATCAATGGCTGAATTCTTTCTTGCCTCTTCCTTCGATTGGATGCCCTGTCAGGATTGGCTGCACCGCCTACCTTCAGTGATAAAAAACTCGGTTCCCCTTCGCTCATTGTTTCTCCTCCTTATCAGTTAAGAACATCTCCACTATCTTTTCTTTCAGTGGCAATCCTTCCAGCACCAATTCTTCATCTTCTGTTATTGCGTAACAATCTTCCCATGTTAATGCTTGAATAACTGGCTGATGATCCTCGCCAAACGCCTCTGCCCAGTCGCCAAGCGCCCCTCGACCCCCCTCTGTTTGGACAGCCCCGTGTATAGTTTGTGTATAGTTGTGTAGGGTTTTGGGCATTTTCACAAACCCCTATAGAGAATAGGCTGAAATAAAAACTTTTGTTTGTTTTGACCAAAACTATACACAACTATACACTCTAGGTTCAAAACTGCCAAAAAACTATACACGAAACTATACACAAACCATACACAAACTATACACTCTTTGCCCATCAGATGCCTCCAATCTCCACTCCAGACCATCTGAAGCCCTCATTTGTCCTTCTTTTGGTACACCCGAGTTGCAGAAGTGGTGTAGAGATGATGCGTCCGAACGAAGTGGGGTTGTAGAGGGTGGCGTTGCGTTCTCTCGCCCACTCCAAGTACTCCTTGTGAAGCGTTGAAACCATGACACTAGCTACTTTACTGAACCTCAACTTTTCATCGAAGAAGAGTTGTAGTATGTTGTTTTCCTCTTTATATTCCTCCGCATCTTTCGTCATGATCTCGCTCGGTTTCATACCGTCTTTCTTGCTCATTCTATACGCTCCTATAAGATAAGCAAGGATGATGCTCGCCTCTTCTCTTAACTTCTCGCCGAGCTTGGCATCTCGCTCCTCTTCGGGGATGGTCACGTTGAAATCGATGAGCCTCACACGTCTCCATGTGCTGGCCTCCTGGCTGATGATGGGCTTGTGGTTCCCAAACATGGCGAGCTTCAGTACTGGCTGAAATTCCACCGCCTTCTCATACACTTGACGAGCGGTCATGAGATCTCCACCAGTAAGAACTTTCAGCAGCTGCTCGTTGAAGCGTCCATCTCCAATTTCTGCCACTGTTACCCAGCGTTTGCTGACCAGCTTGGCGAGCTCGTAGGTATTGCTATTGAAGCCCTTGTTCGTCATGATGGCTGCTTGGTCCATCGTGGTGGCGTAACTCCCTGCCATCCATTCAATGAGGTTAAAGAGTGTGGACTTACCGTTCGCTCCGCTCGCTCCATAGGAGAAGAGGAAGGTCTGGTCATGGGTGTAGCCTGTGAAGCCATATCCCAGCCACTTCAGCAAGAAGAGCCTAGTGTCGTTGTCGGGAATTACCTTCCCAAGAAACTGAGCGAATACCACTGGCGAGCCACCAACCACTTTGTAACCGCAGTTGGTGATTTGGCACATGAGTTTGGTCTTGTCGTGTGGCATCAGCTCTCCTGTGTCCACATTCACAATGCCGTCTTGAGTGTTGAGCAAGCTAGGGTGATTGTCAAAGTCGTTCAGCGAGACAGCGAGCATATTGGAGGCAAGCTCGATGCAACTCTTGAGCTTCCCACTGCTCACGCTCTTCTGTGACCACTTGATTATCTGGAGGCGTGTATTGTTGTCAGCGTAATTGACATTGCTCTCTGCGAAGGTCGCAGCCGATTGAATGGCGAGCTCCTGAATGGAGGCAGAAGAGAGGTCGCCAATCTGCCAACGCTTCCCTGTCCATTTCGCCCAGTTCTTACTCTCGACCACATAGCGTAGGTCATCGCCCCAATCAGCAACGAACCGCCTAGCGTTTCCCAAGTCAGTAAACATGGTCTCGAAGTCCCAGTCCACGTTACTATCCACACCAATCTGCTCGACTACCGAGCTCGATACCTTCGCCTTGCTCGGCATCATCGAGCGCTCACCATAACCTCTTGATGCGAGATCGGCAGCCGATTTACTAACATCCCCATTGTGGTTTAGCAGTGCGTATAGAAAACTCTTCTTCAAGTAGGTAGAAGTAGGCAGACCAGCGTTGGAAGAGAACACATACATTCGCTCTCCGCCCAAGGTAGCTCGGTAACCAGTGGTGGCGGAAGTGGTTTTTTCCTTCTTGCCTGGTCTCGTCCAGTGGGTTAAACCATCAACAGTCTTGACAATATCCCAGCCGACAAGGAGCTCGTCCCAGCTCGCTCTATTGTCGAAGTCATCATTAGGAGAAAGTCCAGACGAGTAAGCAGATGAACCTCTCGACATCGTGTGCGGTTCTTGTGGCTTGCTTGCCACTTGTTCTGGTTCCTCCTCTGGCAGAAGGTCTCTCCAGTCGATAAAGTCGCCATCGAAGGGCAAGAATTTATGTCCCTCTTTTGGAGAGTTCAGTGGCTTTCCTGGCAACCAGTACATTCTGGAGGCATCGCTTGCAGACACGTCACATGCGTTGTGACCAATGAGAGATGCTGCACGCTCCCAGACGATGGACCACTCCTCTTTAGGGCAAGGGTCAAGCAGTGGGAATACCGCTCTCCACTTCGGTTTCTCTTCGGTGTGGCTATAGGTATTGTGCACCCAGAAGGCATAGCCCTTGGATTTCCACTCATCGATAAAATCTGTCCAGTCTGTGCCGTTATCAAAATCCAAAGTGATCGCACACACTTCGATGGTGTTGGCGATGCTTCGCTTGGCTCCCTCCACGAACCGAGCGGGAGACCATAGAGAGACCGCCTCTTTAGTGGCCCTCTCTTGGAATACTGAGAACTTCTTTCTGAACGAACCATAGGCGAGCTGTTGCGCTTCTGGTTGGCTGGAATAGTGGTTAGGGAAGAATGAGACGCTAAACGTCTGGTTTAATTGGTTTTGTATATTCTGCTTCATTTTTGTACGTTTCCTGATTGATAACCATCAGATGCTCTTCAAAGCGTCCGCTGGCATTTTTGCTCCACCCGATGACATGTATTTCCCCTCCGCTCTCTAACCAATGCTTGTGACTTGGCAGGGCTAAAATCTTCTTCTTTCGCTCGCCCATATTCGCTCGGGATGTCAACTGTATGAGTATACGTTTGTTTGGTCCCAAAGCAAGCATGTCGGCAAAGCCGAGAAAGTCATGTTGCCTGGAGGTTCGATGATCGAAGTAGTCAACACGGTACACGAAATAACCGAGCTGCTTGTAGTAATTGTAGGTGGATTTATTGTAGTCTGCCTTTTTGCTCGTGGCAGGTTTTTTCTCTTTGATTGGTTTAACGGTGGATGTCCCGTTAAGAACATCCTCCGCTTGTTGCTCTATGATTTTGCGAATACGCTCCTTGGCGAGTATGGCGGGGTTCACCGCCACCTCTTCCTCAAACGCATCCGCAAAATCAAACATTCTCAGCTCTCCTTATTCGTCCGCAAATGGGTCGTACTCTTCTTCCAGTTGCTTCACTGGTTGAAGGGTCTTGGGAGGGTTGTCCTTATTCTCTGTGTACCACTGGGCAAAACCCTTAATGGTCTCAGCTGAGCAGTCCGAGTACTCTTGTACTCCTGGCTGACGCTTCTGCAATCCCTTGATGTAGATTTTCTTGAAGGCTGGGTCGAACGGGTCAGCCCATTTACCTTCCAGACTAATCTGAGCGAAGATGTCGAGCTCGGCTTCATCTTCTTCCTTCGGTGACAAGTCCCGATAGAGCGGATGAGCCTGATAGGCTTTAAGGATGTGTTGCCACTTGTCCTTGGTCTTCTCGCCTGGGTATGCGTCTCTATCTGGCTTCACTTGGGTATACCGCCCAGTGGCGGGGTTCAAGATGCCAATGTTGCAGAATGTACTGCACTTGCCATACCTTGGGTCTGGTTTACCGAGTGCTGGCTGAATGAGGATGTCGTCACCCTCTCTGCAAGCCATCAGCCCCATTGCAAACCCAGCTGGAGTAATTTGGGAAGCCTCTCTATTGGTTCCCACCTTGCAACCCACTCGAACCTTCTGACCGTCTGCCAATTCCAGTTCGCATCGAACCCTTGCGTAGTCGTCTCCAGTTTCTTCGTTGGTCCCCTCGATATAATCGAAGCCCAGCAAGAAGCCAGCGATGTTGTTGAGAACCTCGTCTCCTTCACCTTGACCGATTTTAACCTTGCCAGATGCGAGACGATAAGTAGGGATGAGTGCACCCTCCATTTGTGGTGCTTTGTTATTTGATGTCATATTTAGATACCTCTTTAACTGTCGTGGAGTATTTCTACTCAGATGTTGATTTTCTACAAGATGCTGGAACTATTCCGCACAAAACGAAGTACAATATATATTGTAGATTGGTTCATGTACGTTTAGATGAAGCACCCTCTTGCTCGGAGGGTGTCTTTTTTTTTGCCACCTTCTCAAGCTGTCTGTAGATGCTGGTTCGACCAACGCCATATTCAATCGCCAGCTTCGTTTTTGGCACGCCTAGTTCAGCGAGCCTCACGATCTCCAGCCACTTTTTAGTTGTTAGCTTTGCCATACTTATATATTATACGTCAAAAGTGGAACAACCTTGTTCCATTCTGAAGAATTTATATTTTTATTTTTGAACTTATTTTGAAACATATATGTATCATTTTTAATTTAATGAGCGTATAATATATATGTAGCTCGAAAGGAGGCTACAAGTAACACTACAAAATGCTATCCGCACTTGAAACCCGAAATCGTCGAATGAGCCAACTGAAAGAAGCATGGCTCGAAATCTACAACAATGCTGCAAGGCTAGCTGGCTCTGGCAACTGGGAAGACGCCGAGACTGGTAAGGAGCTCTTCAGTGACCTGGACTTCGCTATCGAGTCAATCCCCGCAACTGGTTGCTGGTTGAAGCATGAAGACCTCTATTCCGACATGGTGAAGGAGCTCTTCGACAAGTGGCTCGTCATCTTCGAAGTCTGCTTTGGTGATGAGTTCTATGCCTTACGGCAACCAATTCAATCCTACATCGTCGAGGACTTCTCTGTTCATTTCTGGGCTCTTGGTACTGGAGAGTGGATGGACAGAGAAAGCCCATCGAAGTCCGAGAAAGACTGGAACACCATCTATTGACAAAACTTTAAGGGAGTGCTAAACTCCCTTCATCCTGCATAGGAGAACACTACAAATGATATACATTCATTGCGAAAATCTGGGACTGAAGTCTCACCTCGTCAACACGATGCCACTTGAGGAAACATCCGCCAAGAACTTTAGCTGGACCATCCGCCTCAGCAGTCACCCCATCAGCTCAGACAAGGATGTCACAGTGGTGACCATGCCTGTTTCTATGGCTACCGCTCTGGCTAACTGGTTCTTCCTGAAGGATGCTCCAGCAGAAGTTCACCCTCACCTTGAGCATATCTTGATGCAATCCACCAACCCTGGTCTTGATAGACTGGACTACAGTGTTCACTGCCTGACCAATGCTCGCAACGAGAAGCGAAGTTTGTCTGACCTTGCTTTGATGGCGAACGAGTGTGAAGATCATATTGAGTTTGCCCACAAGAACATGCTCCATGCTCTCATTGATGCAAAGGGTTTCAATAAGGAGGCGGGAGCCTAATGGCTTTCACCATTATTGACCACCAAGTGGTGGATGCTGACACTGGCGAAGTACTTGGTCCTGTAGTACAGGCTGGCGTCATAGCCAGCCAGAACGCCTTGGAGAGCGTATTGGACGTGCTAGGGCAACAAGAGGCGAGGGTGAAGGCGGAGGAGCTGCGCTTGCAGGCCATCATCGAGAACGCCAAGCGAACACTTGCTCGGAAGCAATCCTATCTTGGTTATCTCCGAAGCATCTACAACGCCCCCATCGAAGCCTATGCCAAGGCACAACTCGAAGGGAAGAAGACTAAGTCTATTGCCACTCCTTATGGCACTGTAGCGTTCAGAACCACGAAGGGCGGATTGAAGGTCACTGACCCAGCACTCGCTCTGGAGTTCGCTCAAGAGGTGGGCTTCCGCAATGCTATCAAGCTGACCGCCGCCTTTCAGATTAGCAAGCTGGAGCCAGCTCAGCGAGAACTGATTGAGGCGAAGTTACCAGACGGTTTCGAGTTGGCTGCGGATGTTGAAACCATGAGCATCAAAACGGGAGTGGAATAATGGCACAGCACAAGTACCAACTGATGACACGGGATGAGTATGGACACTGGACACTGATGGACATCTTTAGCCAAGCAGACAGCAAGAAAGAGATTGTGGACCAGCTGGAGCGATGTTATTCCTACAAGGGAGCAACTAGCGTCAGAAACATCGACCGAGGCGATATTTTAGACATGGAAGTCACCTGGCAGAACTTGCTGGGTGACACCATCAAGAAGACTTTCAGCTACCGCTGGGAGTACATTTTAGACAACCAAAAGAAAGGAGCGAAACGAGCATGACCATAGAGCAAGCAATCGAAATATTAAAGAGACATCAGTACAACGTGTACGCCAGTGGCGACAAGATGTACCTCTTCACCACCCCGCAGAACACCATTGACAAGCCAACAATGGTAGCCATGTCAGAAGCCACTGTGATACGAAAAGCACAGCAGTTGGAGGATGACGGAGCATGAAGTTTGATGAGGCGTTGAATATCGCCAAGAACCACTACAAGTGGCACATCATCAGTAACGTAGCGATGCCAGATAACTCTCGGGAGTTGATTGTGCTGGAGTACCAGCGAACACTGACACTGACTGACAAGCAAGTCATCGAGATCGCCAAGGACGTGCATGTGACCTCATTGTTCTCGGAGGACCAATGAGACTGAGTGACTTGTTAATGCCGAAGGAGAAAGAAGAGGAGGAGAAGAAATGAGCTTCTTACAAGCAGTTGCCGTCTTCCTAATCATCAGCGTTGGCATCATCGTCTGGGCGTTCTGCTCAGCGGAGGAGATGAATGAACATGATTGATGCTGAAATCAAAACATATACCTACAAACAAACCGAAGAAATCAAAAAGCATGACCACGTTGGCAAGTGGATAATCAGCTCGTCATTCCATGTACGAGTTCAAACAAAGCCCAACTGGTTCCACCGTCTTATGGCTCGCATCTTGCTTGGCTGGAAGTGGGAGAACAGAAAGTGACAGACTACGAGAAAGCAGTACAAGCTATGAAGTGGCTTGAGGAGAACACATACACCCATTACATTGATGATGAAAGCGGAAAGAAATCTAAAGAAAGTGGTGGGATATTTTTTGTGCGAATTGAAAGTTCCCAAACAGTCAATGGAGTTGAATTGATAGAGATGGCAAAGGAGTTGGGGTGGAGAGGTGAGTGATTACCTAAGAGCGTTAAAAGCCCTTGGCTGGCTCAATCTCAACACCGACTACCGAGCGAACAATATCAGCGGAGATTATCCTCAAAGCTACAAGCAACATGTTGGCGGGATGTTTGGATTATCGAAGTTCAGCACCAAAGAGAGCCTCGACATCATAAGTGGCAACGATTTGGTAGCAGTGGCAATGAAGGAGGGCTGGGAGTATGAATGAGGAGCAAGCGTGGAGCCAAGCGGAGAAGTTAACCTTGCTCTTTGGCTCCCTTGCCATCGAGTGCCTTGTGTTCGTGATCGTCTTCTACCTTGGGATGGCATCGGTCAAAGAGAGGAAAGGAAAGCGAAAGAGAAAGTCAGAAAGATAATGTATGGACACACCATACAATCAACTGGAACTCGACATTCAAAACGCCCACGATCACTTGATGGACATCGACAAGACGCTCAATCAATTAGCAGCGCAAGGTAAAAGCGACGCTCAGATTGGGTTCTACCAGCAAGCCAAAAAAGATGCGGAAGAGCAGCTCCTTCTTCACAAGACCGAGCTCGCCAAACAGAGGCAGAGTATGGGAACAAGTATGGGAAGAAGTATAAGAAGGTGAATTCGCCTCTCACAGAGAAAGTATTATTGAACTGCTCGGTTCCTTGATTGATTGCCCACTTCGGTGGGCTTTTTTGTTTCTGTGATCGCACCGCCTGGTCACACATGTTCATATAATAAATTGTTCATTCTCCTATAGGAAGTGGTACAATTACATCGAGCCGTAATGGTTCAGTTTGATAGAAGATGGGAAACAGCCTCGTGTAAAAAGCGAGGCTTTCTTTTTGCCGATAGCATCCCATCAGATACACTTTAGTTGAAGGGTTGAGACGGTGTTAGTAGTGTTCCACCAGTCTCCCCTTCAGCTACCATTTCGGTGGCGTCACCAATATGGTCACACACAGAGAAGCCCTCCGAAGAGGGCTGGGGTGGGAGGATAAGAGAAG